>Ga0302349_1002254_pt1 | contig 12677 bp, 8 predicted proteins | sample PhyAR1_FD_202176 | JGI IMG/M metagenome (GOLD analysis project Ga0302349, IMG submission 202176) | Leaf surface microbial communities from alfalfa plants in UC Gill Tract Community Farm, Albany, California, United States - DLSL A.R1... | ecosystem: Host-associated > Plants > Phyllosphere >...
TGAGCCCCTTCCGATCGGTACGCGCGCCGGCACGAAGACCGTCACGCGCAGCGACGACGGCTTCCGCATCGACCTCGGGCTCTGGGCGAGCGACGGCGGCGAGCCTCTCGTGCGCGCGCGGGGCCTGGATGTGCCGCGACCGGGGATGAACATCGATCTCGGAAACCCCCACACGGTCGTCGCGCTCGCGAGCGAGGCCGAGCTGGAGTCCCTCGACCTGACCGTGATCCCGCAGATCACGCCCGAACCCGCGCACGGAGCGAACGTCGAGTTCGTCGTTCCGGCGCCGGTGCAGAACGGCGTGGGCCACATCCGCATGCGGGTTTTCGAACGCGGAGTGGGCGAGACGCTCTCCTGCGGGACCGGCACGGTCGCGGCCGCCCTCGCGGTGCGCGCTTGGGCGGGCGGCACGATCGACTCGTGGCGCGTGGACGTGCCCGGCGGGACCCTCGGCGTGACGATGTTCCCGGCGGACGACGGCGAGCACGTGTCCCTCTCGGGCCCCGCCACCCTGGTGTACTCGGGCCAGGTCGCCCTCGCCTAGGGCGCGAGATTCTGAAGATTCCGCGAGATTCGGCGGTAATGCCAAAAATCCTCAGAATCTCACGACATCGTCAGAGTCTCGGAGCGAGTCGGCGAGCCCCTGGGCGATCGCCGCACGAATCTGTCGCTCCACGCGGTGCCAGTGGTAGACGATGTCCTGATACGTGAAGCGGAGCACGGTGTACCCCATCAGCACGAGCTGTCGATCGTGCTCGATGTCGCTTCGGCGCTGGCGCGCGTCGCTGTGGAAGGCGTAACCGTCGATCTGGATCACGAGCCGCTTCCCGATCAGCGCATCGACCCGGCGGCCCGCGATGGGAACCTGCTGGACGAGCCGGATCCCCGCCCTGCGGCACCGCACGGCGAACATCGATTCGACCCCCGAGTCGGAGAGCGAACTGATGTCCTGCGACAGGAGTGCGCCCGTTTGCGTCGTCCAGGGCAGCATGCGCAGTTCCTCCGCCGTCGTGAGCTTCTGCGACAGCGCCGACTCCCACACGGCAAACGCGTCGATGTATGTCAGGCGTTTTGCGATATTGCCGAGCACGTTCGGCAGTGGATCGATGAGCGATCTCGGCGAGCGACCGAAGACGGGGCGGATCCGGTAGAGCTGCACGCGCCGGTCGATCGGGACGTTCGCGTCCGGCGCAACGGCGACGTGGAGGAGGTGATCGTCTGCGACCGACGGCGGGATCCAGAGGCCGTAATGATCCAGCGCGCTCACGCTCGTCACCCAGCCCCCGCGCCGCGCCGCCGCGCGGAGCGCCTGCGCGGTGTCGGGGAAGACGAGCCATTGGCGCCGAAGGAGGTCGATCTTCTCGTCGGATCGCGCCCGAAGGATCTCCCGCCCCGACCAGCCGAGATCGCGCACGGATCGATAGTGGATCCAGCCGCCGTTGCCGGCGAGGATCGGTGAGAGACGCCGCATGGGGATCCTTTCGCACTCGGATGGTGAGTACGATTCCGGATCCGGCGAACCGTCGTGCGGCAGAAGCGGCGAATGTGGAGAACGGGGCCGAGATACCCGATGTGGGCACGCTGGCCACCCGGCGTGAGCGCCTGAAGATGGCGCGAAAAGCGGCGCTATCGAGGCGAAAGTTCAGAATCTCACGACATCGTCAGAGTCTCGCCGCGGATCAGTCGAAGGCGAGCACCCCGGCGAGCGCGAACATCATGACCGCGATGACCGCGTCGAGCACGCGCCAGGACCTCGGCGAGCGCAACCAGCGGGCCGCGTAGCGGGCGGCGAAGGTGAGGAACGCGAACCAGATCGCGCTGCCGAGGATCGCGCCGACCGCGAAGAACCACCGGGCGTCGCCGTAGTTCGTCGAGATGGATCCGAGCAGCAGCACCGTGTCGAGGTAGGTGTGCGGGTTGAGCCAGGTGATCGCGATGCAGGTCAGCACGGCCGGGAGGAGCGCCGTGCGCGTCCTCGTGGCGGCGGGAGCGACGAGCGTCGCGGTCCCGGATCCGCCGGGTGCCGGAGCGGGCGCCGGTGCGGCCGGCGCCGCGCCCGCGTCGATCGCGGATCCGCCTCGGAAGACGCGGATTGCGGCGAGCAGACCGTATCCGCTCAGGAACGCGACGCCCGCCCAGCGGGCGACGTCGAAGAGCCACGGCACCTGTTCGATGACGACGCCGAAGCCGCCGACGCCGGCGGAGATGAGGATGACGTCGCTCGCGAGGCACACGGCGGCGAGGATGACCACGTGGGATCGTCCGCCCTGCGAGTGCTTGATGCCCTCGCGGAGGAGGAAGACGTTCTGCGCGCCGGGTGCGACGATGAGCGAGAGGCAGAGTCCGATACCGGCGAGCAGGGCAGTGAGCATGGCTTCCATCGTGCTCGTCGACGTGCGATGATCAAAAGCAAATGAGGATGAACGAAACCTCGTGAAGGAACGCTTATGTGGATTTCGCCGGAGCTGGCCGAGACGGTAGCGACGATCGTCGACGAGGGATCCTTCGAACAGGCGGCGAAGCGCCTGCGCATCTCGCCGTCGGCGGTGAGTCAGCGCCTGCGGACGCTCGAGTCGCAACTCGGTCGCGTCCTCATCATCCGCTCGCGCCCCATTCGAGCGACGACCGACGGCGCGACGGTGGTGCGCCTCGCGCGCCAATACGCCGCGGTCGCGCACGAGGCGGGGGTGTCGCTCGGCCTCGAGCGGCAGGAGCGCATGCACGTGCCGATCGCGGTAAACGCCGACTCCCTCGCGACCTGGCTGTTGCCGGCGCTCGAGGCCGTCACGCGCGAGCACGACGTGACCTTCGAACTGCTCCGCGAGGACGAGGCGCGAACGGCGACGCTACTGGAATCCGGATCCGCTCTCGCGGCGATCACGTCGGAGCGACGGCCGATTGCGGGGTGCTCCGTGACGGCGCTCGGCTTCACGGAGTACATCGCCGTGGCCACGCCCGCCTTCGTGACCCGCTGGTTCCCGAACGGGATCACGCGGGACGCGCTCGCCGCGGCGCCCGCGATCGAGTTCGACCGATCGGACGACGTGCAGTCCAACTGGCTGCGCGCGCTCGGCGTGGATCCCGCGCTCGCACCGCGCCACTATGTTCCGGCCTCGGAGGACTACGCGGCGGCGGTGCGCCTCAGCATGGGATGGGGCATGCTGCCGCCCGCGCAGGCGCAGGCATCGCTCGAGCGGGGAACCCTGACCCGGATCGGCGGCCACGACGTCAGGGAGCCGCTGTACTGGCAGCAGTGGAACATCGATTCCTCTGTCCTGCTCGCGATCCGCGAGCAGGTGGTGAGTCACGCGAGGGCCGCGCTCGCGGCGTGACACGGCGGCGCTACGCCGCGTGGCGGCGCACCTTCAGCACGCGGAAACCCTTGCTCATCGCGTGACGGTGGGTGGAGAACTCATCGGGGAGCGTGTCGTCGATCCAGCGCTGCAGCGAATCGCTACCGAGGTTCTTCTGCACGACCATGTAGGCATCGCCGTGCACGTCGAGGCGCGGGAGCCACGCCTCGAGAAGCCCGTGCAGCGCCGGCTTGCCGATGCGGATGGGCGGGTTCGAGCGGATCGTCCGGAAGGCGATGTCGGACGGGATCTGGTCGGCCGTCACGGCGTGGACGTTGTCGAGACCGAGCTCTTCGGCGTTCCGGCGAACGAGGTCGAGCGCGCGCTCGTTGACATCGAGGGCCCACACCCTCGCATGCGGTGACTGCATCGCGAGGTCCAGCGAGATCGCTCCCCAGCCGCATCCGACATCGAGGAAGTCGCCACCCGGGGGTGCCGCGGGAGAGTTCGCCAGAAGCACCTCGGTGCCCTTATCGAGGTGACCGGGGCTGAACACGCCGCTTGCGGTCGTGACGTCGACCTCGCGTCCGGCAAGGACGACGCGGATCCGACGGAGTTCTTCCGGGCTCGAGGGCTGGGCACTGAAATAGTGGTCCGCCATGAGCCGCGAGTTTAGCGGAGCCCCCTGGGAGGCATAAGGGATAAAATGGAAGGCTAGACCTACGAAAGGCATCACTTGCCCGAAACCACAGGCACCGACGACGCCGTCGACCGGATCATCGCCCGAGACGAAGCACACAGCAACTCGCGCGTGTTCGGCACGGCGCAGGCATTGCAGGACACCTCTACCGTCTACGACGACGGCCAGCAGTGGGATCTCGAGGATCGCCACTCGCTGCGCCGCGTCGTGGGCCTCTCGACCGAGCTCGAAGACATCACCGAGGTCGAGTACCGCCAGGTGCGCATGGAGAACGTCGTCCTCGTCGGCGTCTACCGCGCCGGCACGCTCGAGGACGCGGAGAACTCGCTACAGGAGCTCGCGGCGCTCGCCGAGACGGCCGGATCCGTCGTGCTCGACGGCGTGCTGCAGCGGCGCCCGAACCCGGATCCCGCGACCTACATCGGTCGCGGAAAGGCCGAAGAACTGAAGCAGATCGTCGACTCGGTCGGCGCCGACACCGTCATCGCCGACACCGAGCTCGCGCCCAGCCAGCGGCGCGCGCTCGAGGACGTCATCAAGGTCAAGGTCATCGACCGCACGGCCGTGATCCTCGACATCTTCGCGCAGCACGCGAAGACCCGCGAGGGCAAGGCGCAGGTCGAGCTCGCCCAGCTCGAGTACCTCCTCCCGCGTCTGCGCGGCTGGGGTGACTCGATGAGCCGTCAGGCGGGCGGACAGGTCGGTGCCGCGGGCGCCGGTATGGGATCCCGCGGACCGGGTGAGACGAAGATCGAGCTCGACCGCCGACGCATCCGCGACCGGATGGCGATGCTCCGCCGTCAGATCCGTAGTTTCGCGCCCGCGCGGGACGCCAAGCGCGCCGAGCGCAGCCGCAACAAGATCCCGTCCGTCGCGATCGCCGGTTACACGAACGCGGGCAAGTCGAGTCTGCTCAACCGGCTCACGAACGCGGGCGTGCTCGTCGAGAACGCGCTCTTCGCGACCCTCGACTCGACGGTGCGGCGCACCGAGACGGCGGACGGACGCGTGTTCACGCTCGCTGACACCGTCGGCTTCGTGCGCAACTTGCCGCACCAGCTCGTGGAGGCGTTCCGCTCGACCCTCGAGGAGGTCGCCTCGGCCGACCTGATCGTGCACGTCGTCGACGGCAGTCACCCCGACCCCGCCGGTCAGATCCAGACGGTGCGAGATGTGCTCGGCGAGGTCGAGGCGCGCGCGATTCCCGAGATCATCGTGTTTAACAAGATGGATCTCGTCTCCGACGACGACCGCCTCGTGCTCGCGGGGCTCGCGCCGAAGGCCGTCTTCGTCTCGAGCCGCACCGGGGAGGGCATCGCGGAACTGCGGCGGATCGTCGAGGACGCCCTTCCGGTGCCCGACGAGGAGATCACGGCGCTCGTGCCCTACAGCCGCGGCGACCTGATCTCTCAGATCCACGAGGAGGGGCAGTTCCTCGAGCAGCGTCACGAGGCGGGCGGCACCTTCGTACACGCCCGCGTGCACGCGCGACTCGCGGCGGAACTGCGGGCCTACCCGGCCTGAGCGGGGGAGTTCTCCGGCCGTTTCCCCCGCTCGGCTAGAGTGTACGGCCGTGCGGCCGAGCGGGCCGCCTCCCCGGCACCTGAGGACTCAGCCCACGATGCAGCACACCTTCGACCGTTCGCACGCCGCACCCGAACCACGTACCCTTCTCGACATCCTCCGCGCATCGGCGCGTGCGCACCCGTCGGCGTCGGCGCTCGAGGACGAACGGGGAGCGCTGAGCTACGAGGAGCTGGTCGCGCTCGTCGAACAGACCGCGGGCCGTCTCACGGCGCTCGGTGTGCGGCGGGGCGACCGGGTGGGCGTGCGGATGCCCTCCGGCGAGCGCGAGCTGTACCTCGCGATCCTCGGCGTCATGGCGGCCGGCGCGGCGTACGTGCCCGTCGACGCCGACGACCCGCAGGAGCGCGCCGACCTGGTGTTCGGCGAGGCGGGCGTGCGCGGCGTCATCCGCGACGGCGGGCTCTTCGTCCCGCACGGCGACGCCGTCGCGGGAGACCTGTTCGCCGAGGAGGCACCCTCGGCCGTCGCCGACGAACCCACGCCCTCCGACGACGCGTGGATCATCTTCACCTCGGGATCGACCGGCGTGCCGAAGGGCGTCGCCGTGGCGCACCGTTCGGCCGCGGCCTTCGTCGACGCGGAGGCTCGCATGTTCCTCCAGGACGCGCCGCTCGGGCCCGGCGACCGCGTGCTCGCCGGTCTGTCCGTCGCGTTCGATGCGTCCTGTGAAGAGATGTGGCTCGCCTGGCGGCACTCCGCCTGCCTGGTTCCCGCCCCGCGCGCGCTCGTGCGCTCGGGCGAGGACCTCGGACCCTGGCTCGTAGGCCACGGGATCACGGTCGTCTCGACGGTGCCGACGCTCGCGGCGCTCTGGCCCGAGGACGCAATCGATAACCTGCGCCTGCTGATCTTCGGCGGCGAGGCGCTGCCTCCGGAGCTGTCGAATCGCCTGATCGGCGCGGAGCGCGAGGTCTGGAACACCTACGGCCCGACGGAGGCGACGGTCGTCGCGTGCGCGGCGAAGATGGACGGCACCGCGCCGATCCGCATCGGCCTTCCCCTGGACGGGTGGGAGCTCGCGGTTGTCGACGCCGACGGCAACCGGGTCGCCGAGGGCGATGTCGGAGAGCTGATCATCGGCGGCGTCGGCCTCGCCCGCTATCTCGACCCCGCGAAGGACGCCGAGAAGTACGCCCCGATGTCCTCGCTCGGGTGGTCTCGCGCCTACCGCTCCGGCGACCTCGTGCGCCTCGAAGAGGCAGGGCTCGTCTTTCAGGGCCGCGCCGACGACCAGGTGAAGATCGGCGGGCGCCGCATCGAACTGGGCGAGGTCGAGGCGGCGCTGCAGAACCTCTCGGCCGTGACGGCCGCCACGGTCGCGGTGCGGCACTCCGCCGGCGGCACGCCGATGCTCGTCGGCTACGTCGTTCCCTCCGGCGACGCCTTCGACCGGGGTGCGGCCCGCGCGGAACTCGCCGAGTCGCTCCCGGCCCCGCTGATCCCCGTCCTCGCCGTGATGGACGAGCTGCCGGTGCGCACCTCCGGCAAGGTCGACAAGGCCGCGCTGCCATGGCCACTCCCCGACACGGGCGAAGAGGCATCGACGCTGTCCGGCACGGCCGCCTGGCTCGCCGAGCAGTGGGCGGCCGTGTTGGGGATCCGCCCGCACGACGAAAAGGCCGACTTCTTCGAGCTCGGCGGCGGATCGCTCGCGGCCGCGCAGCTCGTGTCCCGGATCCGTGCCCGCGCCGCCGAGTTCACGATGGCCGACGTCTACGACCTCCCGAGGCTCGGGAAGATGGCGGAGACGATCGGCGAGGAGGAGGGCGCGTCCGGCGAGATCAACTACCACTCGTCGAAGCCCACCCCGCGGCGAATGCAGTGGGTGCAGACGATCCTCGGGGTTCCGCTGTTCATACTCACCGGAGCCCGCTGGATGACGTGGCTCCTCACGGCGAGCTGGATCCTGCACCGCGTGCCGGGCTTCGAGCTGCTGCCGGCGGCGCCCGGATGGGTCGTCGTCGCGGGCCTGGTGCTCTTCGTCACCCCGTTCGGCCGGATGGGCATCTCGGCGCTCGCCGCGCGGATCCTGCTCGCCGGCGTGCGACCGGGCGACTACCCGCGCGGCGGCGCCGTCCACCTGCGCCTCTGGCTGGCGGAGCAGATCGCGCACCAGGTCGACCCCGTCGGGCTCGTCGGCGCGCCCTGGGTGTCGTACTACGCCCGCGCGCTCGGCGCCACGATCGGCCGCGACGTGAACCTGCACACGCTCCCGCCCGTCACGGGCTTCCTCGACGTGCGCGACGGCGCGTCGATCGAGCCGGAGGTCGACCTGTCGGGCATCTGGATCGACGGTGACACGGTGCGCGTCGGCGGGATCCAGATCGGCGCCGGCGCGACCGTGGGGTCGCGGAGCACGCTCGCCCCCGGAGCGAAGATCGGTCGCGGCGCGGAGGTGGCGCCCGGGTCGGCCGTGTTCGGCCGCGTGAAGGCCGGGCAGCGCTGGGCGGGTTCGCCCGCCGTGCGCGTCGGCGCGGCCGCCGAGGAGGCACCGCGCCCTCCCGCGCCCACGCGGTGGCTGTGGGCGTACGGCGCGTCGTCGGTTGTGCTCGGGCTGCTGCCGTTCATCGCCTTCGCCGCCGGCGGGCTCGTGCTTGCCGCGGGGATCCGCGGCGCGGATGGCCTCGTCGACGCGATCCCCGCGGCGCTCGCGTGGCTCGTGCCGGCGGTGCTTGTCACCGGCGCGGTGTTCGCGGCGCTCGTGGTCGCGCTCGTGCGGCTCCTCGCGATCGGGCTCGCGCCCGGCACCTATCCGGTGCGCAGCCGCGTCGCGTGGCAGGCGTGGACGACGGAGCGGCTGCTCGACTCCTCGCGCACGCTGCTCTTCCCGATCTACTCGAGCCTCTTCACCGCGACGTGGCTGCGCCTCCTGGGTGCCCGCGTGGGGCGCGATGTGGAGGCCTCAACGGTGCTGCTGATCCCGTCGCTCACACGGATCGACGACGGCGCATTCCTCGCCGACGACACGATGGTGGCCACGTACGAGCTGCGGGGCGGCTGGATGTACGTCGCGAAGGCGCGGATCGGCAAGCGCGCCTTCCTCGGCAACTCCGGGCTTGCCGCGGCCGGCCACACCGTGCCGAAGAACTCGCTCGTCGCCGTGCTCTCGGTCGCGCCCGACAAGGCGAAGTCCGGATCCAGTTGGCTCGGCTCGCCCGCGGTGCGGTTGCGCCGGGTCGTGAACGAGGCGGATCTGGAACGCACCTACCGGCCGCGACGCGGGCTGCGCGTTGCGCGCACGCTGTGGGAGCTGTGCCGCATCGTTCCCGTTTTCGTGACGTGTGCGCTCGGGATCGCGGTGATGGGGGTGCTGACCGCGATGATCGACGCATGGGGCGTCCTCGCCGCCTGTCTCCTCTCGGGCGTCGTCATGATCGCGGCGGGCGCCGTGGCCGCCGCGATCGCGACCATCGCGAAATGGGCGTTCGTGGGCCGGATCCGCGCGGGCGAGCATCCGCTCTGGTCGAGCTTCGTGTGGCGCACGGAGGTCTCCGACGTCTTCACCGAGATGGTCGCGGCCCCCTGGTTCGCCAATGCGGCGGCCGGAACCCCCGCCCTCGCGATGTGGCTGCGGTCGCTCGGCGCGAAGATCGGAAAGGGCGTCTGGACCGACAGTTACTGGCTGCCCGAACCGGATCTCGTCACGCTCGGCGACGGGGCGACGGTGAACCGCGGATGTGTGGTTCAGACGCATTTGTTCCATGATCGAGTGATGAGTATCGATACCGTGGTCCTCGAAAAGGGCGCGACGCTCGGCCCGCACAGCGTCATCCTGCCGGCCGCCACGATCGGGGCGGACGCGACGGTGGGCCCCGCATCGCTCGTCATGCGCGGCGAATCCGTGCCCGTCGGTAGCCGGTGGAGCGGAAACCCGATCGGTCCCTGGCGCGCCGTCAAGGTCCGCGCCTATCAGGAGGACGCCGAATGAGGTCCCGCGCGCGCCGCTGGGGCGGGGACGACTACACGCCCGACACGGGAGACACGCGCTACCGGACTCGGCACGTCGAGCTCGACCTCGCCTACAAGGTCGCGAACAACCGGCTCTCCGGCCGCGCGGAGATCACGGGCGAGGCGCGCGAGGCGACGGCGTCGATCGCCTTCGACCTCACGCATCTGAAGGCGAGCAGCGTGAGGGTCGCCGGCGACAAGCGTGCGCGTTTCGAGCATCGTCACGGCCGGCTCGAGGTGATGTTCTCCCGCGAGCTCGCGCCGGGCGATGAGTTCGTCGTCACGATCGACTACGCGGGCTCACCCAAGCCGCGGCGCTCGCCGTGGGGAACGCTGGGGTGGGAAGAGCTCGAGGACGGCGCCACCGTGGCGTCGCAGCCCAACGGCGCCTCGACGTGGTTCCCCTGCAACGACCACCCGCGGGACAAGGCGAGCTACACGATCCGGATCCAGACGGAGACGCTTTACGACGTCGTCGCCGGCCGACGCACCGAGAACCGCCCGCGCGGGGGCACGCGGGCGTGGACGTTCCGGCTCGATCAGCCGACCGCCGCCTACCTGGTGCCGCTGCAGATCGGCCGCTACACGAGCGAGTCCGTGACGCTCGACTCCGTGCCGGCGGAGCTGCACTATCCGCCGATGATCGCGTCTCGGGTGCGCCACGACTTCCGGAGGCTCTCCGAGATGATGGCGCTCTTCCAGTCGTCTTTCGGCCCGTACCCGTTTGCCGACTACACCGTGGTGATCACCGCTGACGAGCTGGAGATTCCGCTCGAGGCGCAGGGGAGCGCGGTCTTCGGCGCGAACCTCGTCGACGGCGAGGGCACCTACGAGCGCCTCGTGGCTCACGAGCTGGCGCACCAGTGGTTCGGTAACGCCGTGGGCCTCGCCGCGTGGCGGGATATCTGGTTGAACGAGGGCCCGGCCTGCTACGCGGAGTGGATCTGGTCGGAGGCCTCGGGAGGCGATATGGCGCATGCGCTCGCATTGGCCCATTACGCGCGGCTCGCGGACAAGGACCAGGATCTGGTGCTCGCGGATCCGGGGGCGGAGCGCATGTTCGACGACCGCGTCTACAAGCGCGGCGCGCTCGCGCTCCACGCCCTCCGGCTGACGATCGGTGACGAGGCCTTCTTCGAGCTGCTGCGCGCATGGACGTCGCGCCACGGCAACGGCACCGCGACGACCGCCGACTTCGTCAGGCTGGCCGAGGAGGTGTCCGGGCGGAACCTCGGCGAGTTCTTCGAGGCGTGGCTGTCGCAGGAGCGGCTGCCGGAGCTGCCGGCCACGGACCTTCCCGATACGCCGGCGTCCGACCTCGGGGTCGAGGTCTGAGGCCGCGGCGGTCAGCCCGCGTCGACGAGCGCGAGCGTCGCCGTGAAGCCCGCGGGGGCACCGGCGTCGAGCAGGCGGAACGAGGCGTCTGAGCCCGGTAGCTGCGCGCGGTCGCCGGCGATACGGATCCGGTCCGGCGGCAGCCGCAGGCCGCGCCCGTCGGCCTTCGTCGCCGCCTCGATCGCGGTCCAGCGGCGCAGCGTCGGCGGATCCGCGGGGGAGAAGAGGGGCGCAAGCTCCTGCAGGACCGCATCCGGGTCGCCGCGCTCGAGATCGATGCCGAGCGCGGCGGTACAGTCGAGCGTCGCCCCCGCCGCCACGACGAACGGCTCGCTGTAGCTGAGGCTCAGGACCACCGGGGCGTGGGTCGCGCGCACCGGTCCGTGGTCCGTGCGCCCGCAGCGGCCGCAGCGCGCCTCGACCGCGGGGTCGACGCCGGGAGCGAGCCGCAGCATCAGCTCGCGGAGGAGACGGCGGCCCTCGACGAATCGGTCGGCGCGCGGCCCCGGCCCCCAGCGCCGCGCGCGTTCCCGCTCCGGGCCCGAGAGCCACGGCGTCTCGCCCATCGTCTCGCGACGCCCGGGCGCGACGCGAGAATACGCGACGAGGGCGGGACCGATCTCGATCATCGGGCGAGGTCGAGGCGCGGCACTCCCGGCGTCTCGAACCCCAGCACCTGGCCGAGGAACGACAACTCGCTTTCGAAGGAACGGACGATCGTGTCCGCCTGGCGGAACCCGTGGCTCTCTCCGTCGAACAGCAGGTAGGCGTGCGGGACCCCGTTCGCGGCGAGGGCGTCGCGAAGCGCCTCGGACTGCGACGGCGGAACGACGGGATCGTCCGCGCCCTGCAGGATGAGGAGGGGCGTCTGCAACCGTTCCGGGTGGGTGAGGGGCGATCGTTCGATGTACTCCTGCTCTGCCTCGGGCAGCTCTCCAACGAGCGAGTCGAGGTACCGGGCCTCGAAATCGTGGGTCTCGGCGAGCAGCAGGCGAAGGTCTGCCACGCCGTAGCGGCTGATGCCGGCGGCGAAGACATCCGTGTCGGCGAGCGCGCAGAGCACGGTCCAGCCGCCGGCCGACCCGCCCTTGATCGCGATGCGACGAGGATCCGCGAGACCCTCGGCGATGAGCCCGTGGACGGCGGACGCGACGTCCTGCACATCCACGATTCCCCACCCGCCCGCGAGGCGTTCGCGGTAGGCACGGCCATAGCCGGAGGAACCGCCGTAGTTGACATCGAGAACGCCGATGCCGCGGCTGGTGAAGAACGCCGCGTTCTGCGAGAGGTCGCCCGTCGAATGCCCCGTCGGCCCCCCGTGGACGAGCACGAGAACGGGCGGAAGCTCGCCCTCGAGGCCGCGCAGCGCGCCGTTTTGGGGCGGGTAGTAGAAGGAATGAACCGGCCCGAGCGAGCCCGCGTAGGTCTTCGGCTCGGCGATCGAGTGCACGCCCTCCGACAGGTCGACCTCGCCCCCGCGGAGCGGGCGGAGCGAGCGTGCGGAGACGTCGAGCTCCCAGAGGCCACCCGGCACGGTCGCGCCCGCCCCGGTGAGCAGGGCGCGCCGTCCTCGCACGTCGTGCACCTGCACGTCGCCGGTCAGCGGTGTCTCGAGCTCCGCAACGGCGCCCGACACGGGGTCGATGAGCATGAGCCGCGCGCGCCCGTTCGTGACGACGGCAATGATGTTCCCATCGTCGAGCGGGGCGTACCAGCGCGAGCCGAGGCTCCAGAGCGGACCGCCGGTGTCGGCGTCGACGGCGTGGATCGGCTCGGCGGCGGCGTGGGCGAGGCCGTCGTCGAAGCGGATCCGG
>Ga0302349_1002255_pt1 | contig 12673 bp, 8 predicted proteins | sample PhyAR1_FD_202176 | JGI IMG/M metagenome (GOLD analysis project Ga0302349, IMG submission 202176) | Leaf surface microbial communities from alfalfa plants in UC Gill Tract Community Farm, Albany, California, United States - DLSL A.R1... | ecosystem: Host-associated > Plants > Phyllosphere >...
GTACGGATTGGCGGGATCGAACACGGCGGCCTCCACTTCCGTGCCGAACAGCGCCTCGGGATGGTGCACGACGTACGTGTCCAGCGGATCCTCCCGGGCGATCAGCACCGCCAGGGCGCCGCCGTCACCGTCCTGGCGCCGCCCCGCACGCCCCGCCTGCTGCCACACGGAGGCCCGGGTCCCCGGCCAGCCCGCGATCATCACCGCGTCCAGGCCCGCCACGTCGATGCCCAGCTCGAGGGCGTTGGTGGAGGCCAGCGCCCGCAGCGCGCCCGAGCGCAGGGACTCCTCCAGGGCGCGCCGCTCCGAGGCGAGGTACCCGCCGCGGTAGGCGGCGATGCGGCCGGCACGGTCGGCGAGCTCGGCCGAGGAGCGCTGCTGGGCCTGCTCGCCGAGCATCCGGCGCGCCCCGTCGGCGACGAGCTCCGCGCCGCGCCGGGATCGGGCGAACACGAGGGTCTGCACGTCCCGGGCGACCAGGTCCGCCAGCAGGGACGCCGCCTCCGTGGTCGCCGAGCGGCGCAGCATCTCCTCCCGGTCGGCATCCGCCTCCTCCGTGCCCTGCGGATCAGGCCCCGGGGCGCCGGTCGCCACCGCGGAGGATACGGAGGCCCCGGCCCCGCCCGGGGGCGCCGAGGCCCCGGTCGCGCCGGAGGGCGCTGCGGCCGGGTCCGTGCCCCGGCGTCCGCCGGGGGTGCGGGTGCCGGGCTCCCACAGCGCGAAGGTGAGGCCCGCGCGGGGCGAGCCGTCCTCCGTGACGGCCTCGACGTCCGCGCCGATCAGCCGGGAGGCCGACAGCTCGGGGTTCGCGGTGGTCGCGGAGGCGAGGATGAACGTCGGGTCCGCGCGGTAGTGCGCCGCGATGCGGCGCAGGCGGCGCATCACCATCGCCACGTGCGAGCCGAACACCCCGCGGTAGCTGTGGCACTCGTCGATCACCACGTAGCGCAGGGCGCGGAAGAAGTGCGCCCACTGCTCGTGGCCGGGAAGGATCCCGAAGTGCAGCATGTCGGGGTTGGTCAGCACGAAGGAGCCGTGCCGGCGGATCCATCGGCGCATCTCGGTGGGCGTGTCCCCGTCGAAGACAGCCACCCGGGCGTCGCGGATGCCCGCGCCGTCGGCCAGGGCGACGATGTTCGTCATCTGGTCCGCCGCCAGCGCCTTGGTGGGCGAGAGGTAGAGCACGCTCGCCCGGCGCTGCTCCGGGTCGAGCTCGCGGGCGCCGATGGCCGTGAGCGCGGGCAGGAGGTACGCCAGCGACTTCCCCGAGGCGGTGGCGGTGGACAGCACCACATGGCGGCCCTCGTGCGCGAGCCGTGCCGCCTGCTCCTGGTGGATCCACGGGGCACGGATCCCCTGGTCCGCGAGATGCTCGAGCAGCCGGGGGTCGGTCCAGTCGGGGAACTGCCCGGTGCGGCCCTCCCGTCGCGGCAGGTCCTCGACGTGGGTGATGCAGGATCGGCGGGTCAGCGGCTCGGACAGATCGCGCAGCAGATCATGGGCCCTGCCTCGGCGCACCGTGTTCCTCGCTTCCCCGACGGATCCGCGCAGTCCTCTCACAGGGGCTCCACGGGCGCCCCTCGGGCGCTGGGGCACAATCGTAGCCATGCCCACACCGCCGCCTGCGGCCCCGCCCCGCCCGCTCCCCCACCTGCTGCCCGCGCTGCGCTCCGACCTCCGCGCGGCCGACTACTCGGTGGCCCGTGCCGAGGAGATCCTCGGCGCCGTCGCGGTGGGCGCCCTGCGCCGGGAGGACCCGGCGCCGGCCCGCCGCGTGCTCGACGCCCGCACCGATGCGTTCTCGGTGCTCTACTCGCTGTTCACCCTCGGCGCCCGCCCGCCCCGGCCCGCGCTCGAGCAGGCCCTGCCGGCCCTCGCCGTCGACGGGGCGATCGCCCTGGGCCTGGTGCGCGAGGAGGCGGACGGGACCGTCGCCGCCCAGGTGGACCTCTCCCCGTACGCCGCCTCGGACGACCTCGGCGAGATCCGCTGGTGGATCGCCTCGGACCTGTCCGAGCTCGCGACCGGCGCCCCGCTGCACCCCGACCATGTCCTCGGGGTCGGCGGCGCGTCCCTGACCCTGGCCCGGATCACCCCCCGGCGCCAGGTCGACAGCGTGCTGGACCTGGGCTGCGGCGGGGGGATCCAGGCCATGCACGCCTCCCGGCACGCCCGCCGGGTCGTGGCCACCGACCTGTCCGCGCGCGCCCTCGCCTTCGCGGGCTTCACCGCCGCGCTGAACGGGATCGAGATCGAGCTGCGCGAGGGCTCCCTGCTCGACCCCGTGGCCGGGGAGACCTTCGACCTCGTCGTCTCGAACCCGCCGTTCGTCATCACCCCGCGCGGCGAGGACTCGGAGTACACCTACCGCGACGGGGGCCGCGCCGGGGACACGCTGCTCGCCGCCCTCCTGGAGGAGCTGCCCTCGCACCTGACCCCCGGCGGCACCGCCGTCATGCTCGGCAACTGGGAGATCTCCGCCGGCGCCGCCTGGGACGAGCACCCCCGCGCCTGGTTCGCCCCGGCGATCGCCGACGGCGTCCACGCCTGGGTCGTCCAGCGCGACCGCGAGGATCCTGCGGCCTATGCGGCCACCTGGGCCCGTGACGGGGGCGTGACCACCCGCGATGCCCGATGGGAGCCGCTGATCGGCGCATGGCTGGACGACTTCGAGGGCCGGGACGTGGAGGGCATCGGCTTCGGCTACCTGCTGCTGCGCCGCCCGACCCGTCCCGCGGCGGCCCGGCTGGTCGCCGAGGAGGTGCACGGCACCGGCAGCGGGACCCTCGGCGCGCACATGGGAGCGAGCCTGGACGCCCTGGAGCGGCTGGCGGGCCTCGGCGACGAGGAGCTCCTGGCCTCCCGTCCGGTGCGCGCCGAGGACGTCGTCGAGCGCCGCCACCTCACCCCCGGCGCCTGGGACCCGATGCTCATCGAGCTGGTCCAGGGCGGCGGGCTCGCCCGGGCGGTGCCCCTGTCGCAGACGCTCGCCGCGACCGTCGGCGCCTGCGACGGCACCCTCACCCTGGGCCAGATCTTCGCCGCCGTGTGCGCGCTGACCGATGCCGACGAGGCGCAGGTGCGCGCAGAGGAGACCGGCCGTCTGCGCGAGCTGGTTCGCACCGGGATGCTGCACCTGTGAGCGCCGTCCCGCCCTCGCCGGCCACGCCCGAGCTGCCGCCCTCGCCCTCCCCCGCCCCGGCCGACGCTCCGGCTCCGGCCGACGCTCCGGCTCCGGCCGACGCTCCGGCTCCGGCTCCGACTCCGACTCCGGCCGACGCTCCACCGCAGCCTGTGCGGCCGTCGCCCGCCGCGCGCACCGGACGCGCCGGGCACATCGTCCGGGCCGTGACCGCTCTGCTGGCCGCCGTCGCCTGCGGGCTGGGGACCTGGCAGCTGGTGCGCTTCGCCGTCGGCACCGCGCGCGGGCAGCGCCTGGACCAGCTGATCCTCAGCGCCGCGCAGGCCGACGGCTCCTTCGTCGCACAGCTCGTGTTCCCGGCGATCTCCACCGTGACCGTCCCGGTGATCATCGCGATCCTGCTGGCCGCGGGGGTGCTGTGCATCGGCCGGCGCCGGGCGGGTCTGCTCGTGCAGATCACCGCCCTGGTGATCGGCGCGAACCTCACCACCCAGCTCATCAAGCATCTGCTGGTGTCCCGCGACGTCCTCGCCGAGGGCATCGAGATCACCCCCAACTCCTTCCCCTCGGGGCACACCACCCTCGCCATGGCGGCGGCGGTCGCGATCGTGCTCGCCGTCCCGGACCGGCTGCGGTCCCTGGCGGCCCTGCTCGCGGCGGCCTGGGCCGTCGGCGCAGGCGTGGGGACCATGGCCGAGGGATGGCACCGGCCCAGCGACGTGGCCGGCGCCGTGCTCGTGGTGGGGGCCTGGACCTTCCTCATGCTCTCGCTCGATGCCATGGCCGCGGCCATCGGCGGCCCCGCGGATCCCGCGCGCCCGATGGCGCGGGAGGGCGCCCCGGCCCGCCGCTCCGGAGCAATCGGAGCCGTGCTGCTGATCGCGGTCGCGCTCGTCGCCTTCGCGGGTGCGCTCCTGGCCGGCGCCGCGATCCCCACGCCGCTGCAGCTGGAGGACACCGCCCATCAGCGGACGGCCTACGCCGCCTCGATCCTCGCCATCCTCGCGGGCACCAGCGCTTTGGTCGGCACGGTGCTGGTGCTTCGGGTAGACCACACTTCGCGGTGAGGCCCGGCCCGGACCGTGTACCGTGATGGATCGCCGGGGCGATGGGCCCCGATCTTCCGGGGGATCCGCCGTGCGGCGCGAAGAACACCCCCGGTCCTGCCCTGGAAGGAAGTGTGATCGTGACTGGCGCACGACATCTGGTGATCGTCGAGTCCCCCGCGAAGGCGAAGACCATCGGGCGGTACCTCGGGGATGACTTCGTCGTGGAGGCATCCGTCGGCCACATCCGGGACATCCCCGTCCCCCGGGACCTCCCGGCGGAGATGAAGAAGGGGCCCTTCGGGAAGTTCGGCGTCAACGTCGAGGAGGGCTTCGAGCCGTTCTACGTCGTGGACCCCGACAAGAAGAAGAAGGTCGCCGAGCTCAAGAAGCTCCTCAAGGACGCCGACGCCCTCTACCTCGCCACCGATGAGGACCGCGAGGGCGAGGCCATCGCCTGGCACCTGCTGGAGACCCTCAAGCCCAAGAAGTCCCTGCCGGTGCACCGCATGGTCTTCCACGAGATCACCAAGGACGCGATCCAGCAGGCGCTGACGAACACGCGCGAGCTGGACACGAACCTCGTCGACGCGCAGGAGACCCGCCGCATCCTGGACCGCCTGGTGGGCTTCGAGCTCTCGCCGGTGCTGTGGCGCAAGATCCGTCCGAGCCTGTCCGCGGGCCGCGTGCAGTCCGTCGCCACCCGCCTGGTCGTCCAGCGCGAGCGCGAGCGCATGGCCTTCGTCGCCGCCGGCTACTGGGATGTGACCGGCACCTTCGCGACCGAGGAGGCCGCGGGCTCCGCCTTCACCGCCAAGATCACCACGGCCGACGGCGCGCGGGTGGCCAGCGGATCGGACTTCGAGGACGACGGCACGCTGAAGACCCGTGCCAAGAACGCCGTGGTGCTCACCGAGGAGGGCACCCGCGAGCTCGTCGCGGCGCTGGAGGACTCCCCCGCGACCGTCACCTCGCTCGAGTCCAAGCCGTACACCCGCCGCCCGGCCCCGCCGTTCACGACCTCCTCGCTGCAGCAGGAGGCCTCGCGCAAGCTGCGCCTGGGCGCCCGTCAGGCGATGCGCGTGGCGCAGGGCCTGTACGAGAACGGCTACATCACCTACATGCGAACGGACTCGGTCGCCCTCTCGGGCGAGGCGATCCGCGCCTCGCGCGCCCAGGCCTCCGAGCTGTACGGGTCGCAGTTCGTGCCCGACACGCCCCGCTACTACCAGACGAAGTCGCAGAACGCCCAGGAGGCGCACGAGGCGATCCGTCCCGCCGGCGACACCTTCCGCACCCCGGCGGAGGTCGCCGGTCGCCTCACCGGCGACGAGTTCCGGCTGTACGAGCTGATCTGGAAGCGCACCGTCGCCTCGCAGATGGCCGATGCCAAGGGCACCACCTCCACCGTCGAGCTGGAGGTCCAGGGCTCCGGGCGATCGGCGACGTTCCGCGCCGCCGGCACCGTGATCACCTTCCGCGGCTTCCTCGCCGCGTACGAGGAGGGCCGCGACGCCAGCCGCTACGACGACGAGGGCGGCGACAAGCGCCTGCCGCAGATGGAGGAGGGCCAGAAGCTCGACGTGCGCGAGCTCGTGCCCGACGGCCACACGACCACCCCGCCGCCCCGCTACACGGAGGCCTCGCTGGTGCGGGCCCTCGAGGAGCGCGGCATCGGCCGCCCCTCGACCTACGCCTCGACCGTCACCACGATCCAGGACCGCGGCTACGTGCTGCGCCGCGGCAGCGCCCTCGTGCCCAGCTGGACGGCGTTCGCGGTGGTCCGCCTGCTCGAGGACCACTTCGGCACGTTCATCGACTACGACTTCACCGCGCAGATGGAGCAGCAGCTCGACCTGATGGCGCGCGGCGAGCTCGACCGCGGCGACTACCTGCGCGACTTCTACACCTCGGACGGCTCCAGCGGCCCCATCGGCCTGCGCCCGATGGTGGAGAACCAGGGCGACATCGACGCCCGCGAGATCAACAGCATCCCCATCGGCGAGGGCATCACCCTGCGCGTGGGCCGCTACGGCGCCTACGTGGAGCGTGCGGCCCGCGGCGAGGACGGCGAGATCATCGAGGGTGCCGATCCGCAGCGCGCCTCGGTCGGCGATGACATCGCCCCCGACGAGCTCACCGTGGAGAAGGCCCGCGAGCTGCTCGAGCGGCAGAAGGACGACGGCCGCGTGCTGGGCACCGATCCGGAGTCGGGCCACGAGATCATCGTCAAGGACGGCCGCTTCGGGCCGTACGTCACCGAGGTCCTGCCGGAGGACCCCGAGGACAAGACCCCGAAGTCGAAGCGGCCCAAGCCCCGCACCGCCAGCCTGCTGCAGTCGATGGACCTGGCGACCGTCGGGCTCGAGGACGCGCTGAAGCTGCTGAGCCTGCCGCGCGTGGTCGGCACCACCGAGGACGGCACCGAGATCACCGCCCAGAACGGCCGCTACGGGCCCTACCTGAAGAAGGGCACCGACTCCCGCTCGCTGGAGTCGGAGGAGCAGCTGTTCACCGTCACCCTCGAGCAGGCCGAGGCGATCTACGCGCAGCCCAAGACCCGTGGGCGCGCGGCCGCGAAGCCGCCGCTGAAGGAGCTCGGCACCGACCCGACGAGCGAGAAGCCGATCGTCGTCAAGGACGGCCGCTTCGGCCCCTACATCACCGACGGCACCACCAACGTGACGCTGCGCAAGGACGACGCCCTCGAGTCGCTGACCCACGAGGACGCCGTCGAGCGCCTCGCCGAGAAGCGCGCCAAGGGCCCGGCGAAGAAGACCACGACGCGCCGCACCACGACCCCGCGGAAGAAGACGTCCACCGCGAAGAAGTGACCTCCGCGCCGACGTGAGCGCTGCAGGGCCCGGTCTCCTCAGGGAGGCCGGGCCCTCGTGCGCTCCCGGCGGGGCGTCGAGGCCCTCGCAGGACCTGACCGAAACCCGTCGTTGCCGCCGATGGAACGGTCACGCTCGCGCGCCAGGGTTACTGTGCGGACACAGCACGTGCCAGGACCCCCAGGACGAGTGCCGGACCAGCCGGAACGTCCTAGAGTGACCCTCAGCACACGAGCCCCGTCCACGAAGGAGTGACCATGATTCGACGTCTGGGCAGGCGCACGGTCCTGGCAGGGGCCGCCGCGACGGCGGCCGCGGGCCTCTCCGGCTGCCTGCAGAACCCCGATCCGAACAGCGGCGGCGGAGGCGGCGGCGCGCAGAAGTACAGCGAGGGCGACGTCCCCGGCACCGGCACCGTCACCATCCTCGGCGCTTTCGGCGGGCAGGAGCAGGCCGCCTTCGAGGAGTCCCTCGCCGACTTCCAGAGCGAGTCCGGCATCACGATCCAGTACACGCCGGACCAGGACTTCACCACCACCATCCAGCAGCGGGTCGGGGCCGGCGACGCCCCCGACATCGCCCTGTTCCCCCAGCCGGGCGGCATGTTCGACCTCGCCGCCCAGGGGCACATCACCCCGATCGACGTCTACCTCGACTACGACGCCCTGGCCGGGACGCTGATCCCCGGCTTCCTCGACTCCGCGCGCCTGCAGGGCCGCGTGTACGGCGCGCCCATGCGCATGGCCTGCAAGTCGCTGATTTGGTACCCCAAGAAGGCCTACGAGGCCGCGGGCTACCCCACCGACCCGGCCACCATGCAGGAGCTCTACGCGATCGCCGACCAGATCAAGGGCACGGGCATCGCCCCGTGGTCCGACGCCTGGGGCTCCGATCAGGCGACCGGCTGGGTGGGCACCGACTGGATCGAGGAGTTCATGCTCCGCGTCCACGGGCCGGAGATCTACGACGACTGGATCTACCACCGGATGCCGTTCAACGCTCCCGAGGTGGTCGAGGTCTTCGGCCTGGTCGGCGAGCTGCTCAAGGGTGAGGGGAACGTGCTCGGCGGCACCGCCACGATCCTGAACACCCCGTTCTCCGAGGCTCCGCTGCCGCTGTTCGCGAATCCGCCGCAGGCGATGTACGTGCGCCAGGGCAATTTCGTCACGGGCTTCCTGCCGGCGGATATCCTCGAGAACCTCGACGAGGAGGTCGGGGTGTTCGCCATGCCCACCTGGGAGGGCGGCTTCGAGGGCCAGCCGATCCTGGGCGGCGGCGACCTGGCCGCCCTGTTCGCGCTCAACGACGACACGGTCGAGGTCATGAAGTTCCTGACCTCGCCGGAGTTCGGCGGTCCGTGGGCGCAGGCCGGCGGCTGGCTGAGCCCGCACAAGACCTTCGACGCCTCGCAGTACGCGGACGAGACCACCCGACGGGTGTTCGACATCGCCGCCAATGCCCAGGTGTTCCGCTACGACGGCTCGGACGTCATGCCCAATGCCGTCGGCGGCGGCTCCTTCTGGACGGGCATGGTCGAGTGGCTGCAGGGCGCCAAGGACGCGCAGACCGTGTGCGACGAGATCGAGGCCGGGTGGCCGGCGTGACCACCACAACCAGCACCTCACCCGGCGAGGCCGCGGCCTCGCCGGAGCCGGAGCGCCGCGCCGGGTCCCCGGCGCGCCCCGTGCGGCTGCTCGTCGGCGCGGTCGGGATGGTGGTCACGGCGTGGCTCGTGTGCAACATCTTCCTCGCCTTCGCCTACTACCCGCAGTGGTTCGCCGGGTCCGGGATCCTCATCGGGCTGCTCGGCCTGATCGTCGGCATCGGCGGCTCGGTCGTGTTCTTCTACTTCCTGAACCTCTGCATCGAGGGGTTCCCGTCCCGCTTCTCCGAGGGCCTGATCCCCTACGCCTTCCTGCTGCCGGGATTCAGCCTCATCGCGGTCCTGCTGCTGTACCCCACGGTGCAGACCATCGTGTACTCCTTCGCCAACAAGGACTCCAGCGCCTGGGTGGGGCTCGACAACTACCGAGCGATCTTCGGCGACGGCGGCTTCTGGTCCGCCCTGCTGAACAACCTGCTCTGGATCCTCATCGTCCCGATCCTCACGGTCGCGTTCGGCCTGGCCGTCGCGGTGCTGGCGGACAAGCTCTCCTCGACCGGGGAGCGGATCGCGAAGTCCTTCATCTTCCTGCCGATGTCCATCAGCTTCGTGGGCGCGGCGACGATCTGGGGCCTGATCTACGCCTACAACACCCCCGGGAGCCCGCAGACGGGTCTGCTCAACGCCATCGTGGTGTCCCTCGGCGGCGAGCCCCAGGCCTGGTACCAGATCGACACGGCCCGGCTGAACTCCCTGCTGCTCATGGTGATCCTCATCTGGCTGCAGACGGGCTTCGCCATGGTGCTGCTGAGCTCGGCCATCAAGGGCGTGCCGGAGGACACGATCGAGGCCGGCCGCATGGACGGGGCCAGCGAGGGCCGCATCTTCTGGCAGATCGTGTTCCCCCAGGTCCGTCCCACCATGCTGGCGGTCTTCATCACCGTGCTGATCCTGGTGCTGAAGGTCTTCGACGTCATCTACGTGACCACCAACGGCCGCGACAGCACGGACGTGATCGCGAACCTGTTCTTCCGCAAGCTGTTCGTCGAGCAGCAGGCCGGACAGGCCTCCGCCGTCGTGGTGGTGCTTCTGATCCTCGTGCTCCCGATCCTGGTGTACCAGGTGCGGAGCTTCCGCCAGCAGGAGGCGAACCGATGAGCGGGACGATGAAGGACGGGCGCCGGCGTTCGCCCCTGGCCATGATCGCCATGCCTCTCATGGTGATCCTGTGGACCATCCCCACCGTGGGCCTGCTGGTCACGAGCTTCCGCACCCGCGAGGAGGCCGCCACCAGCGGCTGGTGGAGCTCCGTGTTCGGAGGCGGGTGGACCCTCGACAACTACCGCGGCCTCCTCGAGGGCACCAGCATGGGCAGCTCGCTGGTGAACTCGATCGTGGTCGCCGTGCCCGCCACGGTGCTCCCCATCATGTTCGCGGCCTTCGCCGCCTACGCCTTCACGTTCATGCGCTTCCCCGGCAAGGATGTGCTCTTCATCGTGATCGTGGCCGTGATGGTCGTGCCCATCCAGGTGGCGTTCCAGCCGATGCTGGACCTACTGGGACCCCGCGGCCTGGGCATCAACGGCCAGTTCGTGGCCGTGTGGCTCCTGCACACCGGCTTCGGCATGCCGCTGGCCGTCTACACCCTGCGCAACTACATGGCGACGCTCCCGGGATCGGTCGTGGAGAGCGCGAAGATCGACGGCGCCTCCCATTTCCAGACCTTCTGGAAGCTCGTGGCGCCGATGTCCTCCCCCGCGATCGCGGCCTTCGCCACCCTGCAGTTCCTGTGGGTGTGGAACGACCTGCTCATCGCGAAGCTGTTCATCGGCGGCGGGGCGAACAAGACGGTCATCGTCGACCTCCAGCAGATGCTGGGCACGCAGGGCCAGGGCGCGGAGCTGCTCACCGCGGGCGCGTTCCTGTCGATGGTCATCCCGATGATCGTCTTCTTCAGCCTGCAGCAGTTCCTGGTGCGCGGCATGACCTCCGGCGCCGTCAAGGGCTGAACCACCGCGGCAGCGCACGGCGCACGACGGGCCCATCGGCTGTCCACATCGGACCGCCGGTGGGCCTCGTCCGTCGGCGCAGCCGATAGATTGGTGCCATGACTTCCCGCCATGCCGAGGGCGACCTCGTGCTGCCGCCGTCCCAGGTCCCCGACCCCCGCGAGGCGCCCGCGCTGCGCTGGGGCGTCGTCTCCCCCGGCCACATCGCCACGCAGTTCACCGGGACCGTGCACCGCGCCTCCGCCTCCCGCGTCGTCGCCGTGACCTCCCGCTCCCTGGAGCGCGCGCAGGCCTTCGCGGCGGCCCACGGCGTCGAGGGCGCCTACGACGACCTGGGCGCCATGCTCGCCGCCGGAGGGCTGGACGCGGTCTACATCGCCTCGCCGATGGCGCAGCACCACGCCATGGCCCGCCAGGCCCTCGAGGCCGGCGTGCCCGTCCTGCTCGAGAAGGCCTTCACCCTCAACGCCGCCGAGGCCGAGGATCTCGTCTCCCTCGCCCGTGAGCGCGGAGTGTTCCTCATGGAGGCGCTCTGGGCGCGCTTCCTGCCGCAGTTCGACGTCCTGCGGCAGGTCCTCGCGCAGGGACTGATCGGCGAGACCGTCCTGGTCCAGGCCGACCACGGCCAGTCCTTCCCGGAGGATCCGGCGCACCGGCTGCACGCCCCCGAGCTGGGCGGCGGCGCCCTGCTGGATCTCGGCGTCTACCCGATCAGCTTCGCCCAGATGGTGCTGGGCGATCTGCAGGACCTCGCCGCGCTCGGCGAGCAGACCTCCCTGGGCGTGGACGCCACCGTCGCGATTCTCGCCCGCGGGGCCCGCGGCGGGCATGCGACGCTGTCGACCACCCTGCGCTCCCTCACCCCCATCGAGGCCGTCATCAGCGGCACCGAGGGGCGCGTGCGCCTGGACGGCGCCTTCTTCGCCCCCGGGACCCTGCGCGTCGAGCTGCGTGACGGGCGCTCCGCGTCGTTCTCCCATCCCGGTGATCCGGCCGACGGCCTGGTCTACGAGGCCGCCGAGGCCGCCCGATGCATCGCCGCGGGACTCCTCGAGTCCCCGCTGATGACCTGGGAGGACAGCATCTCCGTGATGCGCTCGATGGATCGTGCCCGCGCCGCGCTGGGCGTGGTCTACCCCTCGGAGGCCCGCGCGTGAGCCACGATTCCCCGGCCCCGCCGCCCGTCCCCGGGCTGGCTCCGCCGTTCCTGCGCATCCCCACCCCGCACCGACCCCGTCGCGGCCTGCTCATCTCCTTCGAGGGCGGGGACGGCGCGGGCAAGACCACGCAGATCTCCCTGCTGCAGCAGTACCTCGTCTCCGAGCGCACGGTCGACGAGGACCTCGTGCTGGTCACGCGGGAGCCCGGCGGCACTCCGCTCGGGGAGCGGATCCGCGAGCTCGTCCTGCACGGCGACCATGTCGAGGACAAGGCGGAGGCCCTCCTCTACGCGGCGGACCGCGCCCACCACATCGCGTCCGTCGTGCGTCCGCACCTCGCCCGCGGGGGCCTGGTGCTCACCGACCGCTACCTCGACTCCTCGATCGCCTACCAGGGCGCGGGACGGGACCTGGACGGCGACGAGATCGCCGCCCTGTCGCTGTGGGCCGTGGGCGGCATCATCCCCGATCGGACGATCCTGCTGGACCTGCCCCCGGAGGCTCTCGCCGAGCGCCGTGAGGCCGGCACCCTGGACCGTCTCGAGCAGGAGGGCCAGGAGTTCCACGGGCAGGTGCGCGAGAAGTTCCTCGAGCTCGCGGAGGCCGAGCCGGAGCGCTTCGAGGTCATCAACGCCACGCTGCCGCGCGAGGAGATCCACCGCCGCGTCCTCGAGGCGATCGCCGAGGACCTCTCGCGCTTCGACCCGACCTTCGAGCCCGCGCCCCCGCCGTCGCGACGCGACGAGGAGTGAACGCCCCGATGTCCCGCAGCACCCCGAGAGGACGGCACGCATGAGCGTGTGGGACGACGTCGTCGGCCAGGAGAACGCCGTCGCCGGCTTCCGTCGCGCCGCCGCGCCCGGCGGCTCCCTCGCCCAG
>Ga0302349_1002256_pt1 | contig 12663 bp, 15 predicted proteins | sample PhyAR1_FD_202176 | JGI IMG/M metagenome (GOLD analysis project Ga0302349, IMG submission 202176) | Leaf surface microbial communities from alfalfa plants in UC Gill Tract Community Farm, Albany, California, United States - DLSL A.R1... | ecosystem: Host-associated > Plants > Phyllosphere >...
GCTTGAACGAGCCGTAGGGTACTGAGGGAGACTTCTGCCATAGCACGCAGAAGGACGATAAAGGTGAACAGCGCTGCCAGAACCAGACTCGCGTCGTATGTGGAAGGCTTCTTCCCATCTACCTACAAGGTGGAGACGATCGTGTACGTGCCTGAAGGGGCGTCTGCTCCACTAGTCGCGATCACGGTCACGGCCCCCAGCAGGGCGGTGGCATCCCACGATGCCTACCTGCATGAAGTGCTCGATGTCTCCTACATGACGAAGGTGGCCTCACACCTGCTTCAGGTTGTCCGCACAGGGCTATGCGCCATGAGCTCTCAAAAGGTCGTGTGGTGCAGGGATTCGCAGGTAATTCCATACCCTCCGAGAATTCCTTCAGCCCAGACATGGCCTGCGATAGGCCGACATGCAGGGCCGCAGAAAAAGCGACACATTTAGACCGCGGGCGTGGCGGGGGGACGACGGCGCGCGCCGATGGATGCAGGTAGGCATTGAGCAGAGAAGACCACTCATCCGTGACGACTGACCTTCTAGCTCTGGCGGCTGGTGAAACAATGGTAAAGGCCGTTGACTGGCCGAAATTTCTACTGATAATTGCGCGACTTTGGTTAGAGAGGTAGTCCAGGGATGACGACGAATGTGATCTGTCGGGTCAAGCAGCTCATCACGAGCGACTCACGCTGGTCTTGTGTGCTCAACGACACGCACATCGCATTCATCGACGATGCCTGCTTCGACAAGCTGGCAACTCGTCCTGCAGTCGCCATCGTTTTCGCAGGCGATGGTCAGCTCATCTCTGAGTGGAAACACTGGTTCGAAATGCCCACTCTGGACTTCCTGCGTATGCCGCGGGTGCACCGCATGGAGGGCAACAAGCTTTCTGCCCTGACGGTCACAATTGTCAAAAAAGATTCGTGTAAGGTTCTTTTCACCTCCGGCTGGTCGTTGGATCATGGTGAACACGCTTCCTTCTCAGGTAGCGGAGCACCCTTCGCGAAAGACTGCTACGTTACCAACGGATGTGGACGGATGGCGGTTATCACCGCAGGCCAGAGTGATCCGTTCACCGGCGGTCAGACAAAGTTCATGGAACTCGATACTGGTTCCAACAATCTCAGTATCATGAAAAGCACATTGCAAGACGTCATTCAGGCGATTAACGAACGGGGGTTCGTAATGGACACGACTAATGGGACTGTGACTCCTATCAGGGACTGGAAAGCCGATACCGACAATGCTCTCCGCGCCCTGGCTAACGGTGAGCTGACCGTATCTGCACCTACCGGACACCCTACTCGTGCATGGTCTGAAAGCGAGCAGCAAGAATTTCGTAAGGTCCTGGAAGAGATTGCCGCCGAGGAGCGGGCTCTTTAGTACTGACGGAAAAAAGCCCGCAGATGCGGGCTTTTTTTTGCCTGTGTGTTTTATGGTTGCCACCTAAAACAGCGATAGCGGCTCGGCTTCAGTGTCCCAGCTGAAGATCAGCACCTCCCCAGCCTTGCTGCCCTTGCCGCCGCCCACCGTGTAGTTGATCTCGGTCGCCTCGATCCGGAACGCCTTGAAGCACTCGCGGATGTCCGGGTGATCGTTGAGGCTGATGATCGCCTTGCCCTTGAGCTGGCCCAGCATCCTGGCCATCTCCTCATACTGCTCGAAGCCGAAGGGCACGCCGTATCCTTCCGTCTCCCAGTAGGGCGGGTCCATGTAGAAGAGCGTGTGCTCCCGATCGTATTTGCGCAGGCAGTCCTGCCAGGCCAGGTGCTCGACGTAGACCTCGGACAGGCGCAGGTGCGCAGCCGATAGGGTCTCCTCGAGGCGCAGCAGGTTCAGCCCGGGCGGCGTGGTCGTGGCGGTGCCGAAGCTCTGGCCAGCGACCTTGCCGCCGAAGGCGGACTGCTGCAGATAGTAGAAGCGTGCGGCGCGCTGGATGTCGGTCAGCGTTTCCGGGTTCGTCATCTGCAGCCACTTGAAAACCTGGCGGGAGCTCAGCGCCCATTTGAACTGGCGGACGAACTCCTCCAGGTGATGCTGGACGACCCGGTAGAGATTGACCAGGTCGCCGTTGACGTCGTTGAGGACCTCCACCTCAGCGGGTACCGGGCGAAGGAAGAACAGCGCGGCGCCCCCGGCGAAGGGCTCGACGTAGCAGCTGTGCTTGGGGAAGAGCGGGAAGATTCGGTCGGCGAGGCGGCGCTTGCCGCCCATCCATGGAACGATCGGTGCGGACATCGGTTTCCTTACTGTGGGAGTTGCGTGAGTTCGTATGGCCGGAAGCGGATTACCTCCTCCCCCAGCCAGTCGTTGACCTGGGCCAGGCGCGCCTGCAGCGGCTCCAGCTCGTTGGCGGCGTAGACCTGCGCGGCCTCCTTGATCGAGCCGAAGCCACCGGCGTTCTGCGGCACGATGCCCATCAGCTGCGGCGGGATCCGCAGGCCGGCGAGCATGTCGTCGCGGGTGATGCTCTTGATCGAGTTGAATTCATCCTTCGCGGCCACCTCGCTGACCGGGATCAGCTGGATGCCGTCCTTCTTGCCGTTGGGCGCGTAGACGAACAGGTTTCGGAAGTTGCCCGGGCCCTTGGCCGAGCGCAGGGCGGTGCGCAGGGAGTCGATGTCCTCCTCCTTCTGCGCGGCGTCGGTCATGTAGAAGATGAAGCCGGCGTGACTGCCGTTGTTGTAGTACTTCCGCCGAAACAGCGTGGCCGACTCGTTCAGCAGCGCGGACTGCATGGCCGCGAGCCACTCGGGCATGCCGTAGATCTCCTGGTTGATATCGGCCTCGCGCAGGTGGCAGATGGTGCCCGGGGCAAATTCGTGTTCGTCCCGCCAGCCGCGCACCTGGAAGAACTGGTCGTCCTCGCCGCGGCGCATGTACTTGGCCAGCACCGGCTGCAGGCTGACCGGCGTGCCCAGGCGCGACTGTCGGCGCTCCAGGTACGCATTGCCGGACCAGAGCCAGTCCAGGGCGAACTGCTCGAAGGCCCCGCGGCTCAGCAGCTTGTGCGGGATGAAGGTGCGGGCCAGGAGGTTGCGCTTGAACTTGAGCCCCGAGTCCAGATAGACGCTGGCTCGGGTGGCCTTGGCCAAACCATCGAGCGAGAGCGGCGGGTCGTAGTAGCGACCGTTGAACCAGCATTCCAGGTAGTCGAAGACCTCGCGGCCCTCAAGCACCGGCGAGGGATCGCCAAAGGTGAAGGCCTCGACCGGGCCGGGCGCCGCGGTGGCCTGGACGGCCAGGCTGGTGGAATCGCTCATCAGTAGATCTCCATGACGCCGGTATTGCGGGCGGTCTGCCCTTCCAGCGGCTCGTTGTGCAGGGCATGAAAGAGGGCCCACGCGAGATCCGCGTGGCCGGTGGTGTCGTTGCGGCCGGCGGTGTAGGTGAACTGGCGGCCGCTGGCGGTGGTGGTCTTGCGAATGGCCATGAGCGACTGGGCGACGTCAGTCCAGCCGGCGTCGAACTCGAGCCGGCCGTTCTTGATCACGTCGTAGGCCTTGAGCACCAGGCGGGTCTTGACCTCGGGCGAGTAGCTGAAGGTGGTCACGCCTGGGAAGAATTGCTTCACCAGCTGGGCCACGCCGCTGCCCATGCCGGTGACATCGATGCCGATATAGGTCACCCAGTAGCGCTGGCACACCTGGCGGATCGCCTCGGCCTGGGCGGCGAAGTCCATCCCGCGGAACTGGTGGCGCTCAAGCACGCGAAACTTGCCGCCCGGTACCGCCGGCGGCGCGACCACCACCAGGCCGGCGGTGTCCCCGGTCTCGGCGGGGTCATAGCCGACCCATACCGGGCGCTCGCCCAAGGGCCGGGCGGCGAAGGGCTTGTAGTCCTCGGCCCACTCGACCCAGCTGTCCACCATGCAGGGCTGCAGCATGGCCAGGGGGAAGATGCTCGCGCCGTCGTCGACGAACTGGCACATCAGCAGGTTCTGGAAGGCTTCGGCCGAGTACTCGAGCTTGAGCTCTTCCAGGTCGAACAGGTCGCAGCCGCGCGCCTCGGCGTCCAGGATGGTGACGATCTGCCGCCAGATCCGGTCCTCGCACAGCCGGCCCTCCTGCAGGGCGTCGTGGGAGACGTCCAACTTGAGGTGCTGGGCGACGGGCTTGCCCTTGTTGAAGCGCTCGCCGGTCCAGAAGGTATAGGCCTCATGGGCCATGGAGCTCGGCGTCGAGAAGTAGGTCCGGCGGTATTGCTTCTGCATGGCCATGCCGCTGGCCACCTTGTTCAGCTCCTCGAAGCGGAAGGTCCAGAAGAATTCGTCGAAGTAGAAGTTGCCGTGGTAGCCCTGGGCGGTGCGGGCATTGGTACCCAGGAAATGCAGCTCGGCGCCGTTGGCCAGGATGATCGGATCCCCCGTCACCTCGACACCGCAGACCTCGCGGGCGAAGGCCTGGATATACGCCTTGAAGATATGCGCCTGGTTCTTGCTGGCCGACAGGAAGATCTGGTTGCGCCCGGTGATCAGGGCATCCAGGAAGGCCTCGCGGGCGAAGTAGTAGGTGGCGCCGATCTGCCGGCTCTTGAGGATGGCGCGGGTCCGCTGCTGGCCTGCCCGGTACCAGTCCAGCTGGTAGCCGAAGCACTGGTCGCGGAAGGCGCTCTCAAGGGCCTCGATCTGCTCCTCGGTAAATTCGTTGCGCGCCGCCTTCTTCTTCGGTCCGGCATTACGATTGTCCAGCTTGGGATTGAGCTCGGCCTCGGTACCGCCGCCCTGGAAGCGCTGGATCCGCGCCTGGCGCTCCAGCTGGCGGTGGAGCAAATCGATCTCCTTGAAGTCGCCGCCGGTCTTGCCGTCCTTGAGGATCAGCTGCACCAGGCGCGCCTCCAGCGCCCCGCCGATTCGCTCGACGTTGTCCGCCCGATCCCATTCGTCCCGGGCCTTCCAGCTGTGGACGGTCTTTTCCTTCTCGCCAATCGCCTCGGCGATCTCCGTCACCCGCCAACCCATCCAGTACAGATGCTTCGCGCGCCGCCGCACGTCCATCATCAGGTCGGTGGACGGGGCGGCCGCCGGCGTTTCGGCCGGGCTTGGCAGGGGCGAGGAATCGGATAGGCTTTTCATGGCCGCCAGACTGCCGCCCTGATCCCCTCCTCCATAGCGCGCGAACGTGTACCGTGCGCGCCTACAAAACCCCCTCGTTGCTGGGACGCGCGCGCGTCCCGACCATGCCCCTCATCGCCCAAGCACTCCCGCTAAGCCTCTGAGGATCCCCGGCATGGCCGACCCCAAGACCCCCAAACTCCGCTCTCCTTTCTTCCGTGTCGCCGTCGAAGGCGCCACCAGCGATGGCCGTCAGATCGAGCGCGCCTGGATCGAGCAGGCCGCGGCCAGCTACAACCCCAAGACCTACGGCGCTCGCATCTGGATGGAGCACATCCGCAGCAGCGTGGCCGACAGCCCCTTCAAGGCCTACGGCGACGTGGTGGCGGTCAAGGCCGAGGAGGTCGAGATCAACGGCCAGAAGAAGCTGGCCCTCTTCGCCCAGATCGAGCCCACCGCCGACCTGGTGGCCCTGAATAAGGCCAAGCAGAAGATCTACACCTCGATCGAGATCTCGCCCAAGTTCGCCGACACCGGCGCCGCCTACCTGGTCGGCCTGGGCATCACCGACAGCCCGGCCAGCCTGGGTACCGACGTGCTGTCCTTCGCCGCGGCCAACCCCGCCGGCAACCCCTACGCCGGCCGCAAGCAGCACGCCGACAACCTCTTCACCGTGGCCGAAGAGACCGCCCTGACCTTCGCCGAGATCGAGGACAAGCCCAGCCTGGGCGCCCTGCTCTTCGCCAAGGTGACCGAGCTGCTGAAGGGCAAGGAAGCGCAGACCCAGGGCGAGTTTGCCCAGTTCGGCGCTGCCGTCACCGCAGTGGCCGAGCACGTTCGCGAGCAGGACGGCCGCTTCACCAACGCGGAAACCGCTCTCGCCGAGCTGGCCGGCAAGCATGCCCAGCTGCAGACCGATTTCACCGCTCTGCAGGTGCAGCTCAGCCAGACCCAAGACCCCAACCAGACCAAGCGCCCTCCGGTCACCGGCGGCGATGGCAAGACCCTGACCGACTGCTGATCAGCCGTTCACTTTCCCGGAGAGATCCATGCGTAACGATACCCGTGCCCTGTACGCCGCCTACCTGGCCCAAGTCGCTGCCCTGAGCGGCGTGTCCTCGGCGAGCGCCACCTTCGCCGTCGACCCCACCGTCCAGCAGAAGCTGGAAACCCGCATCCAGGAGTCCAGCGACTTCCTGAGCAAGATCAACATCATCGGCGTCGACGAGCTGCTCGGCCAAAAGGTCGGCCTGGGCGTCTCTGGCACCATCGCCAGCCGTACCGATACCAGCGGCTCGGCCAGCCGTACCCCGCGCGACGTGTCCAGCACCGACAAGCAGGATTACAAGTGCGAGAAGACCGACTTCGACACCGCGATCCCCTATTCCCTGCTGGACGCCTGGGCCAAGTTCCCGGACTTCCAGGCGCGTCTGCGTGACGCCATCGTCAAGCGCCAGGCCCTGGACCGCCTGATGATCGGCTTCAACGGCACCAGTGCGGCGGCTACCACCAACCGCGCCACCAACCCGCTGCTGCAGGACGTGAACATCGGCTGGCTGCAGCAGTACCGCAACAACGCGCCCCAGCGCGTGCTGAAGTCCGGCAAGACCGCGAACAAAATCGTGATCGGCACCGGCGCCGACGCCGACTACAACAACCTGGATGCCCTGGTCTTCGACGCGGTCAGCAACCTGATCGACCCCTGGTACCGCAAGGATCCGGGCCTGGTGGTGATCCTCGGCCGCGACCTGGTCCACGACAAGTACTTCCCCCTGGTCAACCGCGAGCAAGCACCCAGCGAGAAGCTGGCCACCGACCTGGTGCTGGCCCAGCGCCGTATGGGCGGTCTGCAGCCGGTCGAGGTGCCCTATTGCCCGGACAACGCGATGCTCATCACCTCGCTGCAGAACCTGGCGATCTACTTCCAGACCGGTGGCCGTCGCCGCTTCGTCAAGGAAGCGCCGGAGAAGAACCGCATCGAGAACTACGAGTCGAGCAACGACGCCTATGTGGTCGAGGACTACGGCTTCGGCTGCCTGATCGAGAACATCGAGACGGGCGTATAAGCCATGGCCACCTCCCCCGCTAAACGTCACTTCCTGGCAGCCGCGGCGTCCCTCGCCGCGGCGGCGGTCGGGCCAGCGGACACCATGGCGGGTCGTACCGTGTACGAGCAGCAGCTGGCTCAGCTGCTGCAGGACCGGCTGCGACTCAAGCAGGTGCAATCCACCCAGGCCAAGGCCGAACTCAAGCGGCAGCTGCTCGGCGCCTATGCCGACTATGTCAGCGGTGTGCTTGAGGGCGGCAACGGCGCCCAGGACGAGGTGCTGGTCACCGTGATGATCTGGCGCATCGATGCCGGTGAGTTCGCCGGTGCCCTGGACATCGCCGCCTATGTGCTGCGCCACGGCCTGCTGATGCCCGATCGCTTCGAGCGCACCACGGGCTGCCTGATCGCCGAGGAAGTCGCCGAAGGCGCGCTGGCCTCGCAGAAAGCCGGCCAGCCCTTCGACCTGGACATCCTGATCCGCACTGCCGTGCTCACCGATGAGCACGACATGCCCGACGAGGCGCGCGCCAAGCTCTATCTGGCCATCGGCCGGGCCGAGCTGACCGACGTCGACGAGGATCGACCAGGTCGCCCGGGCCAGTTGGTCTCGGCCATCGAGATGCTGCGCAAGGCGATCGGCCTGCACGACCGCTGCGGCGGCAAGAAAGACCTGGAACGGGCCGAGCGCCTGGCCAAGAAACATGCCGCCCCTGGCGGCTAACCGAGCGGTCCCCCGCAACCCCGCCGGCTCGGGGCGGATCGGCCAGGCCTAGCCTGGGACCGTGAAGCCCCGACCACCGGCGACCCATTCGAGAGCAGCACCATGAGCGGATTCGTTGCAGGCGGCACCGTCGCCAGCGGTCAGGTTGTGTCCGATCCCTTCTGGCCAGCAATCGAGCTGGACCAGGTCCGCGCGCGGCTGCGCATCGACGGCAGCGTCAGTACCGAGAAACTCAAGGCGGCTGTGATCAAGGCGGCCATCAGCGTCAATCGCGAGCTCGCGGGCTTTCGCTTCGCCCAGGTCACCGGCGGCTACGCCACCTTGGCCGCTGTACCTGGTACCCAGATCGACGGGATCAGCGAGCGCGCTCACCTGTACCTGAGCGCGATCGATGCTGCCACCGCGGCCGAGGTGGTTGAGCGGTACCGCAGCTACGACAGCACCGCCAAGGGCGACAAGGACGCCGAGGCGCAGACCCCCACCATCGACGACTACCGCCGCGATCAGCGCTGGGCCATCCGCGACTTCCTGGGCCTGGCCCGGACCACCGTGGAGCTCATCTGATGGCCACCGTCGTGCGCGCTCAGCAAGGCGACACCCTGGACCGGATCTGCCTGCGGCATTACGGGCGCACTCAGGACGTCACCGAGACCGCGCTCGAAGCCAACCCGGGCCTGGCGGAGCTGGGCCCCATCCTGCCGATCGGCACCCCTATCACCCTGCCAGACGCCCCCGCCCAGGCCACTGCCGGCATTGCCGCGCAACAGCCGGTCAGCCTCTGGGACTAGACGAGAAACATCATGCCCGACCGTCCCGACACCTGGGCCTGGCTCGCCGCCTGGCTCGAACACAACTGGCCCGCGCTCTACGCCGGCCTGGTCGCCTGTGTCATCGCAGGCCTCCGGATCGCCTACAGCGGCGGCACTCTGCGCCGCGTGCTGCTCGAGGCGCCCCTCTGCGGCGCCCTGGCCCTGGCCGCAAGCCACGGCCTCTCCCTGCTGGGCATCCCTGCCAGCACCGGCCCCTTCTGGGGCGGAATCATCGGACTGCTGGGCGTCGAGGGCACTCGCGCCGCGGCTAAACGCTTCGTCGAACGCAAGGTAGAAACGCAATGAACCAGCCCAAGATCCTGATCATCGGCGCCCACGGCCTGGCCGTGCGCGACCTGCAGAAAGCCCTGGCCGCGGCCGGCTTCACCGTCGACTTGGACGGCGACTACGACGAAGGCACCGAGCAAGCCGTCGAAGCCTTCCAGCGCTCTGTCGGCCTGGTGGCCGATGGCATCGCTGGCCCGAAGACCTTCGCCGCCCTGCTGGGCAAGCGCGACCCACTGCACCTGGGCTTCGCCGACCTCGAGCTCGCCGCCAAGACCCTGGGCGTCCCCGTCGCGGCCGTCCAGGCGGTCAATGAGGTCGAGTCCAAGGGCGAAGGCTTCCTGGACAACGGCAAGGTGGTGATCCTGTTCGAGCGCCACGTTTTCTACCAGCGCCTGGTCAAGGCCCACGGCCAGGCCGAGGCCGATCGCCTGGCAGCGCTCAATCCGAACCTGATCAACCCGAAGTCCGGCGGCTACGCCGGCGGCGCGGCCGAGTGGCAGCGCCTGACCTCGGCCCGCCAGATCGACGAGGCCTGCGCGCTGGAGTCGTGCAGCTGGGGCCTGTTCCAGGTCATGGGCTACCACTGGCAGGGCCTGGGCTATGCCAACGTCCAGGACTTCGTCACCCGCATGCAGACCAGCGAAGCCGAGCAGCTCGACGCCTTCGTCCGCTTCGTCAAGGCGGAGCCCGCGCTGCTCAAGGCGCTCAAGGCTGGCAAGTGGGCGGACTTCGCTCGCGGCTACAACGGCCCGGCCTACGCCCGCAACCTCTACGACGTGAAGCTCGAGCGCGCCTTCGCCCGGTACAGCGCCGCCGCCCCGGCTAAGGACGCCGCATGATCGCCATGGATGCTGCGCAGCGCATCAAACCGGTCGACGGCGACGTCTTCGTCCTGCCGGCCGGTGCCTCGATCGAAGACGCCGAGCACCTGGCCGAAGCTATCCAGGCCGCAAAACCCGGGGTCCGCGCCGTCGTCGTCATGGGTGACCTCGAGCACCTGGACCAGGCGGCCATGGGCCGTGCTGGCTGGTACCGCCGATGATCAGCTGGAAGGAGAAGGCGGTCTTCGCGCTCGCCCTGGCCCTGACGATTGCCGTGCTGTGCCTGACCCTCTATGCGCAGGGCCTGCGCATAGACCAGGCCAACCAGCAGCGCGAGGCAGCTGAGGACCAGGTCACCCAGCTGACCGGGGATCGCGACCACCTCACCGCCACCCTCAGCAAGCAGCGGGCCACCCAGGCCCAGCTGCAGACCACCCAAACCGACCTGCGCCGCGAGATCGATGTCCGCAAGCGCCGGATCCAGGAGCTCGAAGATGAAAACGCCGACCTCAAGGCTTGGGCTGGCCAGCCTCTGCCTGCTGCTGCTCGCCGGCTGCGCCAACGGCCCGTCCTCACCGGCGCCACGGCTTACAGTGAATGGCTGTCCAGTGGTAACGCGCTGCCAGCTGCCGTCGACCGACCCGCGCAATAACGGCGAGCTCCTGGACGATAGCGAGGCGCTGGAAGCGGCCTGGGCCGACTGCGCCGCCCAGGTTGATATGGTCTATGACGCCCAGCAGGCCCGCCCATGAACAAGCCCGAGAGCCTCCGCGCTCACCTGCTCGCTGCCGTGCCGGAGCTGCGCCACAGCCCTGACCGGCTGCTGGTCTTCATCGACAAGGGCAAGTTGCGCTGCACCGCCGCGGCCAGCCTGTCCTGGGAGTACGGCTACGAGCTGCAGATCATCCTCACCGACTTCGCGGGCCACCCGGACGCCGTGATGCTGCCGCTGTTGGCCTGGGTCCGGACGAACCAGTCCGAGCTCCTGGCCAACCTGGACAAGTCCGCCCAGGGCATCGGCTTCGAGGCCGACATCCTGGACAACTCCAAGGTAGATCTGGCCATCACCCTGCCGCTCACTGAGCGAGTGGTCGTGAAACGCCAGCCAGACGACACCTATCAGCTTGAGCACGCACCGGAACGGCCCTGCACCGAGTACCAGGAGCCCGGCACCTGGCAGGTCTTCGCCGGCGACGAGCTGCTGGCCGAATGGCAATCGGGATCCGCCGGCGACGCCCTGGCCCTGGAAACGCCGCACCCAGGCCGCAGCCATGGCTGACCTTGAGGCGCTGGAGACCTGGCTCTCGCCGCTGCTGCAGAAGCTGGATGGCCGCGGCCGGGCCCAACTGGCGCGCAAGGCCGCCCAGCAGCTGCGCCGCAGCCAGCAGCAGCGGATCCGCGCTCAGGTGAACCCGGACGGCTCGCCGTTCGAAGCGCGCAAACCCCGGGATCTGCGCAGCAAGAAGGGACGGATCAAGCGCCGCATGTTCGAGAAGCTCAAGATGGCCCGCTACCTCAAGGCCAAGGGTTCGCCGCAACAGGCGGTGATCGGCTTCGCCGGCCGTGTCTCCCGCATCGCAAGGATCCACCAGTTCGGACTTAGGGATCGGGCAGAGAAAACTGCTCCTGAGACAAGATATGCCAGAAGACAAATCCTAGGTATTTCAGAGACTGATCTTGCAGCTTTTCGTGATTTAACGATAGATCTTATGAAAAACATCTAGTAGAAATGCTTGACGACATATGAAGCCGGAGAATCGAAATGCAAGCATTCCTTTTAGGCGCAGGAGCCTCCTATGAATTTGGAATGCCCTTGGTATGGGAGCTGACCAATAAATTCAAAGCAGATCACAAGCCTCATCTGAAGATGGAAGCTCCCGCGCGTTTAAAATTTTGCAGAGATTGGGGAGAAGACGCGACAGCACTACTATCATTCCTGGTAGATGACGAGCGGATTCACTATGAAGCGATAATTGGCTCATTTGAAGTGGAATCCAACAGAAACATAGGACCAGGCAACAAATACGACGACGTGCGCTCGCATATAGTCGATATGATCTCAAGATATCTAAACAATCATCAACATTCAAAATATATAACCATTTTACGGGCTCTCCATTTCACAAAGAGTTTTAAAAAATTCGTAGAGAATAATAAGCCTCTAGATGTGTTCACATTGAACCACGACATCATTCTAGAGGAAATTCTGCAATACAATGACATTGATCACAAAGCAGGTTTTCACAAAATTAACGATGCAAGTTCCCGATACTTCAATGGGAACCCTTTTAAATTCGACTTCGAGTTACTAGAAAAAAACCAAATTGAAAACTATGAATTGTGCTTTTTCAAACAAGGAGAAGCTGGAGTCAACATATATAAACTCCATGGCGCACTTGACACTTTTCTCCACAACTCCTGCAAAGACTATATCCGCTTTTTCCCAAGTGAAAAACGCGCACTTAGTCATCTTCAGCTTGTAAAAGCGATCAACCATGAAAACAGCTTGATAGAACAGAGAGATGGAATTCGATCTACACAAATGCTCACACTTGAGGACGGAGCAGGACTGGAACATTTTTTTGATCGCAGCCTTATAACCGGCGCGTTAAAATTTAACGACTCAACTCCCGCACAAAAAAGCACAAGAATATTTTTTGAACTTTTTAAAAGAAAAACTCACCAGTATGATGAAATTATCGCAGCTGGATATGGATTCGGCGATCAACATGTTAACAAAGAATTAGCAAGTTGGCTGGCCAGCAGCAGCTCTAAAAAACTTACTATAATAGACCCTTATCGAGTAGCACCTCCTGACTTCGCACTGCATTTAAGCCGCCAGATAGAAATAAAAAAATGCTCATTTCTAGAGTTTGTCTATTTAGAAAATGAAGTCTCCATAGAAGATCAGAGACGCTTATTTTTACATC
>Ga0302349_1002259_pt1 | contig 12649 bp, 9 predicted proteins | sample PhyAR1_FD_202176 | JGI IMG/M metagenome (GOLD analysis project Ga0302349, IMG submission 202176) | Leaf surface microbial communities from alfalfa plants in UC Gill Tract Community Farm, Albany, California, United States - DLSL A.R1... | ecosystem: Host-associated > Plants > Phyllosphere >...
ACGCACGACACGCCGGTGTTTGAACCGTTGCCAGGTGAGACGCGCCTGTGGGGCGACACTGATGTCATCGCGCTGTTCGATGCTGAAACCGATATGAAAGAGATCGTGGCGATCCTTGAACAGCACCCGTTGCTCGGCGCGGGCTTTGTGCATAAGATCGAGCAGATCGAGGATAAAGACTGGGAACGTGAATGGATGGATAATTTCCATCCAATGCGTTTTGGTGAGCGTCTGTGGATCTGCCCAAGCTGGCGTGATGTCCCGGATGCCAATGCTGTAAATGTGATGCTCGATCCGGGCCTGGCTTTTGGTACCGGCACGCATCCTACAACGTCACTCTGTTTACAGTGGCTGGACGGTCTTGATCTTGCGGGCAAAACGGTTATCGATTTTGGCTGTGGTTCCGGCATTCTGGCTATCGCAGCGCTTAAATTAGGTGCAACAAAGGCTATCGGTATTGATATTGATCCGCAGGCTATTCAGGCCAGTCGGGCAAATGCTGAGCGAAATGGCGTTTCTGAACGTCTCGAACTGTATCTGCCACAGGATCAGCCGGATGTTATGAAGGCTGACGTCGTGGTCGCAAATATTCTTGCAGGCCCTTTACGCGAGCTGGCACCGCTTATTAGCGTTTTACCCGTTCAGGATGGTCTGCTGGGGCTGTCAGGCATTCTGGCAAGCCAGGCTGAGAGTGTATGCGAAGCCTATGCCGATCTCTTTACGCTCGACCCTGTTGTAGAAAAAGAAGAGTGGTGTCGGATCACCGGTCGTAAACGGTAAATACGGTTGTTATTGCGTGGCCATTTGGCCACGCAATCTCGTCACATTTTCTCACCGATATAAAATTTTTTATAATTCCCTCGTTAAAAACAAGGTTTATAATACGCCTTTAAATTATTGATTTAATGAATTAATCAAATGTTTATCAGGGAAATGATACACGATGAAACGTTCACTCTGTTTTACCGCTATTTTATTGGCAAATCTGCTCCCGGGCATCGCCTCAGCATCCCAGTGGGGTTATGAAGGCGAAGGCTCACCCGAGCACTGGAGCGAAGTGAGTCCGGAAAATCAGCTCTGCCAGAAAGGGATGAACCAGTCTCCAATTAACATCGACAAAACGCTTAAAGCCCATATTAACCCGCTCAAAAATACCTACACTCAAGGCCCGGTCAGCATTATCAATAACGGGCACACCGTTCAGGCCAACTTCGCTGAAAACAGCAAAAATAGCGTGGCCATTGATGGCGTGCCGTTTATGCTCCAGCAACTGCACTTCCATGCGCCGAGCGAAAACACGCTGCACGGTAAGCAATATCCTCTGGAAATGCATCTGGTACACAAGAATGCTGACGGTGAGGTGGCCGTCGTCGCGGTAATGTTTAATATCGGCGCGGCGAATAGCACACTCACCAAACTCTGGGCGGCAATGCCTGCTCAAACAGATAACGCACAGCCTTTAGCACCGGGAATAGATATCAACGGGCTGTTGCCGAAAGATAAGACCCACTACCGCTTTACTGGCTCTTTAACCACGCCACCATGTTCTGAAGGGGTCAGCTGGCTGGTGCTCAAGCATCCTGTTACGCTCTCCGAAGCTCAATTGAAGCAATTCACCGACGCCATGCATCATCACAATAATCGTCCAACGCAGCCGCTGCATGGCCGGGTTGTTGTTGAGTAATACTATGCCAGACGAAGGCCCGAGCCTCTGTCTGGCAGCACCTGCAATCTTTCAATTATGTTACTCAAAAATGAGAGGCAGCTCGCAGAAAAGTACTGAAATAGATTATTAATCCAGCATTTAATACGCTATTTTGCATATTAAAACGAATAAATGTTACTGAGCTTACGGAAAATACAAAAGAGCACCAATCAGCCAAACTCTCACAATCAACTGATTAATAAAGATTATTTTTATTTTTTTAATCTGGCGATCAAAATTCATTGATCCAGGACAGAGGATTGGTCAAAGTTTGGCCTTTCATCTCGTGCAAAAAATGCGTAATATACGCCGCCTTGCAGTCACAGAATGGTCATTTCTTAACTCATGCGTATCGGACACCACCAGCTCAGAAATCGTCTGATTGCAGCACCAATGGCTGGCATTACTGACAGACCATTCAGGACGCTGTGTTACGAGATGGGAGCAGGGCTAACCGTTTCCGAGATGATGTCCTCTAACCCGCAGGTGTGGGAGAGCGATAAGTCCCGTTTACGGATGGTGCACGTTGATGAGCCAGGTATTCGCACCGTGCAAATCGCCGGAAGCGATCCTGAAGAGATGGCTGGAGCCGCACGTATTAATGTGGAAAGCGGTGCCCAAATTATTGATATCAATATGGGTTGCCCGGCTAAGAAGGTGAATCGTAAGCTTGCAGGTTCAGCCCTGCTGCAATATCCGGAGCTGGTGAAGTCTATCCTGCTCGGTGTTGTGAAGGCAGTGGATGTTCCCGTCACGCTAAAGATTCGTACCGGATGGGCTCCAGAGCACCGTAACTGCGTAGAAATTGCCCAACTGGCTGAAGACTGTGGCATTCAGGCTCTGACTATTCACGGACGCACACGCGCCTGTTTATTTAACGGAGACGCTGAGTACGACAGTATTCGGGCAGTTAAGCAGAAAGTTTCCATTCCGATCATCGCGAATGGTGACATTACTGACCCGCTTAAGGCCAGAGCTGTTCTCGACTATACAGGGGCGGATGCCCTGATGATAGGCCGGGCGGCTCAGGGAAGACCCTGGATCTTTCGGGAAATCCAGTACTATCTGGACACTGGGAAGCTGCTGCACCCTTTGCCTCTGGCAGAGATTAAGCGCTTACTTTGCACGCACGTTCGGGAACTGCATGACTTTTATGGCCAGGCAAAAGGGTACCGAATAGCACGCAAACACGTCTCCTGGTACCTTCAGGAGCACGCGCCAGATGACCAGTTTCGGCGCACATTCAACGCTATAGATGATGCCAGCGTACAGCTGGAGGCGTTGGAGGCATACTTCGAAAATCTTGCGTAAACAGAAATAAAGAGCTAACAGAACTATGTTCGAACAACGCGTAAATTCTGACGTACTGACCGTTTCTACCGTTAACTCCCAGGACCAGGTGACTCAAAAGCCCCTGCGTGACTCGGTTAAACAGGCACTGAAGAACTATTTTGCTCAACTGAATGGTCAGGATGTGAATGATCTCTATGAGCTGGTACTGGCTGAAGTAGAACAGCCCCTGTTGGACATGGTGATGCAATACACCCGTGGCAACCAGACCCGTGCTGCCCTGATGATGGGTATCAACCGTGGTACGCTGCGTAAAAAATTGAAAAAATACGGCATGAACTGATACTAATCAGTTAAGTGTTTGTTTTAAAAGGCGCTCTTCGGCATGGGGAAGCGCCTTTTTTATTGCTTATATTCTACTCCGTCCCCTGTAATTTTAAGCCTACGTAAAGACCTGTTGTTCTTCTTTCTCTGCATTTTTTTTCGTGTATATTGCCTGCAACTCACTGATACCTGCAGGATAACGCAATGATCCGTAAATACGGATGGCTGGTTTTGTTTGCCATTTTTGTCTTCATTTTCGATGCGCTTCTTATTCAGTGGATTGAATGGTTTATTACCGAAAATGAGAAATGCCGGAACATGGATTCCGTCAACCCGTTGAAACTGGTGAACTGCAGCGATATTTAGCGCCAAACGTGCCAAATGCCATCGCGTTTTCCGTATTAACAGCACGGTTTTAAATCCCTTTGCGCGATGTCCAGACAGTGGTAATGTCTTTGCCCCCTCGAAACAGGTATTGCCTGAACGTTCCACTGCGAATGAGTTTAAGACATGATGCCGGTTAACCATTACGACCAAATCCTCGTTGTTGTCTCCTTTATCGTTGCCATTCTGGCTTCCTATACTGCGCTAAATATGGCAGGAAGAGTTGCCGTGACCACCGGTAAAACTGCCTGGGTCTGGCTTGTTGGCGGCGGTTTCGCACTGGGCACCGGGATCTGGGCAATGCACTTCATCGGGATGCTGGCAATGGAGCTTGCCATGAGCCTGCACTATGACCCGGTACTGACTGCGCTATCGCTAGGTATTGCTATTGGCTCGTCTCTTTTCGCCCTCTGGTTAGTCAGCGTGGAGCGTTTGCGCTTACGCCGCCTGCTGCCAGGTGCGATGATTATGGGCACGGGTATCGTTACCATGCATTACACCGGCATGGCCGCCATTCAGGTTTCCGAGCCTATTGTCTGGGATCTTTTCTGGATTGGCATATCGATAGTGATTGCGCTGCTGGCCTCACTGGTCGCATTGTGGCTGACCTTTCGACTACGCCGTGAAGCTGCGCAGGTCGCTGTTCTGCGTGCCGGGGCAGCGTTACTGATGGGTGTAGCAATTGCCGGAATGCATTATACCGGCATGATGGCAGCGAATTTTTCTACCCATATGCACGCCCTACACGCGGGTATGAATGGCAACTGGCTCGCCGTACTGGTCAGCGCCATGGCACTGGCTATTCTCGCCATTACGCTGATTGTTTCCATGCTGGATGCGCGTTTGCAGGCCCGCACCTCGTTGTTAGCAACCTCACTGGCACAAGCCAATCGTGAACTGGCAGAAATGGCGCTTCACGATACCCTGACCCGCCTGCCTAATCGGATTCTGTTACAGGATCGCCTGGAGCAGGCAATCAGTAAGGCCGATCGTGAAGGTTCCTCCTTTGCCTTGATGTTTATGGATCTTGATGGCTTTAAGAATGTTAATGATGGCTACGGACATGACATTGGCGACAAGTTGTTAATCGATGTCACTGCCCGCTTACATGCCATTCTGCAAGGGCAATACACCCTGGCGCGGATTGGTGGTGACGAATTTGTACTGCTGGCTGAGAGTAAAACCCCGGAAGAGGCCGCGTCTCTCGCCAGTGCGCTTGTCAGCGTTGTTGATCGCCCCTTTAATCTGGAACCCTACGAGATTATGGTCACGCTCAGTGTTGGGATTACGCTTTATCCTTACGATGGTAAAGACGAGCGTGAACTCATGTTCAATGCTGATGCAGCCATGTATCACACAAAGCATATGGGGCGTAACGGCTATCATTTTTTCCAGCCGTCGATGAATCAACTGGCACAGACCCAGCTTCAACTGATGAATGATTTGTGGCAGGCGATGGAGCGTAAGGAGCTACGGCTCTACTACCAACCTAAATTTCAGGCTCCTGCAGGACCCGTTATTGGCTTTGAAGCCCTGCTGCGATGGCAGCATCCTCATCAGGGTCTGTTAACGCCGGATATTTTCCTGCCCCTGGCAGAGAAAACGGGCCTTATTGTGCCGATTGGAAACTGGGTTATTGATGAAGCCTGTCGACAGCTACGTGAATGGCATTTACAAGGAAACACAGCCTGGTCGATTGCGGTCAATCTCTCAACATTACAGTTTGAGCAATCAACGCTGGTGGAAACGGTGATAGCGAGTCTCGAACGTCATACCATACCGCCTGAGATGCTGATCCTGGAAGTCACCGAAACAACGGCTATGAGCCATCCGGACGAAAGTGTGCGCATACTGACCGCGCTCACAGAACGTGGCGTTAAAGCGTCAATAGATGACTTTGGAACAGGGTACTCCAGTTTGCTTTATCTTAAGCGGCTACCTGCCTGCGAGCTGAAAATTGATAAAGCATTTATTAACGATCTTAGCGGTGACGGTGAAGATGTCACCATCGTCTCCGCAATTGTTGCTCTGGCGAAAACGCTAAACCTTAAGGTCGTCGCGGAAGGCGTAGAGACTGAAATGCAACAGCAGTTTTTGACCGAGCTGGGATGTAATACGCTGCAAGGCTATTTACTGGGTAAGCCGGTAGCGGCTGATGCCGTCATGACATCCGTACGTGGATTACAACATACGTGACGGCTGCGAGCCGTCACCCATTTCTACTACATCTGCTCTTTTAAACAACAGGGCTTTCATCCTTAATAGTGCAGTCGGATATGGCGGTAACGGCCAGCATAATATTATCCACCAGCTGTGGCGCATGCTGATAAAGATTAAACTTATTCGGATCCATTAACCAATTTTTTATTACACCACTCAAGAAACCATGCAACATAATTAACAGTAAATTAATATCTACGTTTTTTGAAAGTACGCCGGCGATGATGGCCTCGTTTAAGACCTTTCGTACATGTTCATGGCTAAAGCCAATTTTGGTGCGAATATCCTCTTCCGGCATCATGTCATCAATAAATTCGCATCTATGATATAAAATTTGCATAAGTGCGCGTAACCGTGGGTCTACAGCAATAAATTGCAAGGCGATAACAAATTGATTACGTAAATGCATGAGTGGATTAGCATCAGCGTTTTCTTTTGTTTGATAATAAATAATATCCCGCAGCGGGGCCTGCTGTTCCCAAATCGCATTAAAGATGTCTGTTTTGCTGGTGAAGTGCCAGTAGACTGCACCACGCGTGACATCCGCCGCATCTGCAATATCCGTCAGCGTTGTGTTTGCCACCCCATTGAGTGCGAACTGTTCGATAGCAGACTCAATCAGCATTTGCCGGGTCTTAAGTGCTTCTGCTTTTGTTTTTTTTGCCATAGGATGACGCCCTCAGCACAACGAATACAACGCCTGCTGTAATAATATTATTTTTTACGTATCAATACGTATTATTAACGATAACGGAAATAATTTTTACATAAAAATCAGCAGAGTAAAAATAATTACGGGGAATATATTTTAGGTTTATATTCATGTCGTGAATCAATCCTGCACTGCATTCTTTAACAGTAAAAAATCATCCCGCGTTTTTTGCCTTTACGTGCCGTGAGGACGCTCAACAAATAAGTATCACTTACATCCAGTGATGATTATTTGTAGGATAACCACCAGCTTTTATTAAATCTTTTCTTTCACCGATTTTCGGCGAATTCTGTTTTTCGGTTTTTAAGGAACAGTAATGACGATTCACGCCAGGACTACACTTCTTTCCAGCTTATTCATCTCTGCTGCTTTAATGGCGGGTTGTGATGATAAAGGCAACCAACAGCCGACACTGCCGGCTCCGCAGGTCACCGTTCATGTTGTGAAAAGTGCCCCCCTGACGGTGACGACTGAATTACCGGGCCGCACCTCCGCATTTCGTATTGCTGAAGTTCGCCCACAGGTAAACGGTATTATTTTGTCGCGTAATTTCACTGAAGGCAGCGATGTCAACGCTGGCCAGTCGCTGTATCAAATCGATCCGGCGACCTACCAGGCTGCGTGGGATAGTGCTAAAAGCGATTTGGCTAAAAGCGAAGCCGCCGCGAGCATCGCCCACCTGACGGTAAAACGCTACGTTCCGTTACTGGGGACTAAATACATCAGCCAGCAGGATTACGATCAGGCCGTTGCGAATGCACGTCAGGCCGATGCCACAGTACTGGCGGCGAAAGCGGCTGTGGAAACCGCACGCATTAATCTGGCTTACACCAAAGTGACCTCGCCGATTAGCGGGCGCATCGGCAAATCCTTTGTCACCGAAGGAGCGCTGGTGACCAATGGCCAGGCAAATGCGATGGCAACCGTGCAGCAACTGGACCCTATTTATGTCGATGTCACACAATCCAGCAACGACTTTATGCGTCTTAAACAAGCCAGCCTGCAAAAAGGCAGCGCAGCCAGCAGCGTTCAGCTGTTGATGGAAAATGGCCAACCTTACGCGATGAAAGGTAGCCTGCAATTTTCGGACGTGACGGTCGATGAGAATACCGGCTCCATTACCCTGCGGGCAATTTTCCCGAATCCCCGGCATCAGCTTTTGCCCGGCATGTTTGTTCGCGCACGCATCGATGAAGGCATCCAGCCCAACGCTATTCTGGTTCCACAGCAGGGCATCACTCGTACTCCACGCGGTGACGCTACGGCGCTGGTGGTCAACAACGAAAGTAAAGTTGAGCTACGCAACGTCACGGCTTCACAGGCGATTGGCGATAAATGGCTCATTACCGACGGTCTAAAAAATGGCGATAAGGTCATTATCAGCGGCTTACAAAAAGCAGCGCCTGGTGCCACCGTCAAAGCCGTAACCGATGTAACTGCGGCTACAGCAGCACAATAAGGCGACCGCACATGGCTAACTTTTTTATCAGACGACCTATTTTTGCATGGGTACTGGCTATCATTTTGATGATGGCTGGCGTAATGGCAATCATGCAAATGCCCATCGCACAATATCCAAGTATTGCGCCGCCTGCGGTTTCCGTTTCGGCAACCTATCCTGGCGCAGATGCACAAACGGTGCAGGACACCGTCACGCAGATTATCGAACAGAACATGAACGGTATTGATAATCTGATGTATATGTCCTCCACCAGCGACTCAGCCGGAGGCGTTACCCTTACGCTGACCTTTAAATCCGGTACCGATCCCGATATCGCGCAAGTTCAGGTGCAGAACAAGCTTCAGCTGGCAATGCCTTTACTGCCACAGGAAGTTCAGCAGCAGGGAATTTCCGTTAAGAAATCCACTAGCAGCTTTCTGATGGTAGCGGGTTTCGTTTCTGACGATCCTAACGTTACGCAGGATGATATTGCCGACTACGTCGCATCAAACGTGAAAGATCCGCTCAGCCGTCTTAATGGCATCGGGGATGTTCAGCTGTTCGGTGCGCAATATGCAATGCGTATCTGGCTGGACGCCAATCTGCTCAATAAGTATCAGTTAACGCCGGTCGATGTCATTAATCAGCTTAAAGTGCAGAACAATCAGATTGCTGCAGGCCAGCTTGGTGGCGCACCTTCGGTGAAAGGCCAGCAGCTGAATGCCTCAATCATTGCACAAACGCGGCTTAAGGATCCTGATGAGTTCGGCAACGTTACTCTGCGGGTAAATGCCGACGGTTCCATTGTTCGCCTGAAAGATGTGGCGCGAATTGAGCTTGGCGGTGAGAACTACAATACCATCGCCCGTATAAACGGCCGTCCGGCAACTGGTCTCGGTATTAAGCTTGCGACGGGTGCTAACGCCCTGGACGCAGCGGAAGCAGTTAAAAGTAAACTGGTTGAGCTGGAGCCTTTCTTCCCGCACGGCGTGAAGACGGTTTATCCCTATGACACCACGCCTTTTGTGCAAATCTCTATTCGTGAAGTTGTTAAAACGCTGTTTGAAGCGATCGTTTTAGTCTTCCTCGTTATGTATCTGTTCTTACAGAACATCCGGGCAACATTGATTCCAACAATTGCAGTTCCGGTGGTATTACTGGGCACGTTTGCCATTCTTGATGCCTTTGGCTTCTCAATAAACACCCTGACCATGTTTGGTATGGTGCTGGCAATAGGGTTATTGGTCGATGACGCTATTGTGGTTGTGGAAAACGTCGAGCGCGTGATGCAAGAGGAGCATCTGCCGCCCAGAGAAGCGACCGAGAAATCCATGTCGCAAATTCAGGGTGCACTGGTGGGTATTGCCATGGTGCTGTCCGCCGTATTTGTGCCGATGGCATTTTCTGGCGGCTCAACCGGCGCTATCTATCGTCAGTTTTCGATTACGATCGTCTCGGCGATGGCGCTCTCCGTACTGGTGGCGATGATCCTCACGCCGGCCCTTTGTGCGACGCTCCTTAAGCCTGTATCAGCCGAAAAACACAGTAATAAAGGCGGTTTTTTTGGCTGGTTTAACCGGATGTTTGATGGCAGCGTAGAACACTATACCCATAGCGTTAGCGGTATTGTGCGTAAAACCGGTCGTTATTTGGTTATCTATCTGCTGATTGTTATTGGTCTGGCCGCGCTGTTTTTACGTTTGCCCACCTCTTTCCTGCCGAACGAAGATCAGGGCGTATTCCTGACAATGGTTCAGCTTCCGGCTGGCGCAACGCAAGAACGTACCCAGCAGGTGATGGACAAGGTCACGAATTATTTTCTGAATGATGAAAAAGCCAACGTTAATAGCGTATTTACCGTTAACGGCTTTAGCTTCAGCGGTCAGGGTCAAAATGCCGGCATGGCCTTTGTCAGTCTCAAACCGTGGGAGGAACGCAACGGTAAAGAGAACAGTGCGCAGGCGGTTATTGGTCGCGCAATGAGAGCGCTCAGCAAGATAAGCGACGCCCGAGTGATTCCATTCAACATGCCGGCAATTACTGAGCTGGGCACCGGAACTGGCTTTGACTTTGAGCTTATCGATCAGGCAGGGCTTGGTCACACGGCGTTAACACAGGCGCGTAATCAGTTATTGGGCATGGCGATGCAGCATCGGGATACGCTGATCAATATGCGTCCTAATGGTCTGGAAGATACGCCACAGTTCAAGCTGGATGTTGATCAGGAAAAAGCTCAGGCCCTCGGCGTTTCGCTCTCCGATATTAACGAGACGGTCTCCGCAGCGCTTGGTGGAAGTTATGTGAATGACTTTATCGATCGCGGACGTGTGAAAAAGGTATATGTTCAGGCCGATGCGAAGTTTCGTATGTTACCTGAAGATATTAATAATCTGTATGTTCGCAGCGCAAGCAATGAGATGGTGCCTTTCTCTGCGTTCAGCACTTCTCACTGGAGCTACGGTTCACCGCGTCTGGAACGTTATAACGGTCTGCCATCAATGGAAATTATTGGTGAGCCTGCGCCAGGTAAAAGTTCGGGTGATGCGATGGCCCTGATGGAAAATCTGGCTTCCAGATTACCTGCCGGAATTGGTTATGACTGGACCGGACTGTCTTATCAGGAAAGACTCTCTGGCGATCAGGCTCCGGCGCTAATCGCAATCTCGATGGTTGTGGTCTTCCTGTGCCTGGCCGCGCTTTATGAGAGCTGGTCGATCCCCTTCTCCGTTATGCTGGTGGTACCGCTTGGGATTATTGGCGTGTTGTTAGCGGCGACCGTCTTCGATATGAGTAATGATGTGTACTTTAAAGTAGGGCTGTTGACCACCATCGGTCTCTCGGCGAAGAACGCGATACTCATTGTAGAGTTTGCCAAAGAACTAATGGAAAAAGAACATAAAGGACTGATTGAAGCCACTATTGAATCGGCTCGTATGCGTTTGCGTCCTATCCTGATGACTTCTCTGGCCTTTATGCTTGGCGTATTGCCACTGGCAAAAAGCAGCGGTGCCGGTAGCGGTGCACAAAATGCGGTCGGGATTGGCGTGATGGGCGGGATGATCTCCGCGACACTGCTGGCTATTTTCTTCGTCCCTGCCTTCTTCGTTGTGATCCGTGGCTGGACAATCGGCCGCGCGAAATAAGTGCAATAGCAGGGGGGCTGCTGGCACCTCTGCTATTTTCTAATGCAGTATCTTTACCTTCATGATTTCTCCACACTCCCCGGTATTTAATGCTCCTCTCTCCATAATGTTTACAGAGCTAATAATTTGAGAGTATTCACGCGTAACAAAACGTGTGCCGGGTGGTAAAATACCCTCAATGCCCGATGCCGCGACTCTTCGACGCGAAACGTGGCTTTATATAGAGGTAACACCATGAAAAAATTCATCTCCGTTGCAATGCTGGCTGCCGTTCTGGCGGGCTGTGCACATGATTCTCCGTGCGTACCGGTCTATGACGATCAGGGTCGTCTGGTACACACCAATACCTGTATGAAAGGCACAACTCAGGATAACTGGGAAACAGCAGGCGCTATCGCTGGTGGGGCTGCGGCGCTGGCCGGTCTGACGCTGGGTATTGTTGCGTTAACTAAATAAGATCTCACGCAGTGCGAAACCGATCGCGCTGCGTTCCCTCTCCCACTTTTATTTCTTCACGCATTCCATAGCGACGTTATATTCACGCACTTCATCACCTGATATCCGCCTCTCATTTATGAAAGTTTTTTGCTCCACTTTGTGGCATACGTTTCATTTTCGCACCATGCGGGGGCGCAAAATTTCTTTTCTTACCTCTACACTCATCCTGATGCGTTCGCGAAACTGAAATCTCAGTGCGCGCAAAACTGGCACTACCTTTGCTTTATAAAGTATGGCCACAGCCACAGCCCGGGTTCAACGTGGTCCCGGACGCCTCTCTATAACGATAAATTTTCGCCACACAGGATGCTTTATGAAAAAGATGATGTTAGCCAGTCTGGCCGCTGCCGGAGTGCTTCTCGCTGTTACAAGTCAGGCTCATGCAGGTACCACTTTTGATGCTGTGAAAAAGAAAGGTTTCGTACAATGTGGGATCAGTGACGGATTGCCGGGCTTTTCGTACGCGGACGCTAACGGTAAGTTCACCGGTATTGATGTGGACATTTGTCGTGGCGTGGCTGCCGCCCTGTTTGGCGATGATAGTAAAGTGAAATATACCCCTCTCACGGCGAAAGAGCGTTTCACCGCGCTGCAATCAGGCGAAGTCGATATGTTATCCCGCAATACGACCTGGACCTCATCGCGTGATGCAGGTATGGGAATGACCTTTACCGGCGTAACGTATTATGACGGTATCGGTTTTCTTACCCACAATAAAGCCGGGCTAAAAAGCGCGAAAGAGCTTGATGGTGCGACAGTATGTATTCAGGCAGGAACGGATACCGAGCTGAACGTGGCCGATTACTTTAAATCCAACAATATGAAATATACCCCTGTCACTTTCGATCGCTCTGACGAATCTGCCAAAGCCCTGGAATCTGGCCGCTGCGATACTCTGGCCTCTGACCAGTCGCAACTTTATGCTTTGCGCA
>Ga0302349_1002269_pt1 | contig 12602 bp, 10 predicted proteins | sample PhyAR1_FD_202176 | JGI IMG/M metagenome (GOLD analysis project Ga0302349, IMG submission 202176) | Leaf surface microbial communities from alfalfa plants in UC Gill Tract Community Farm, Albany, California, United States - DLSL A.R1... | ecosystem: Host-associated > Plants > Phyllosphere >...
CATCGATGCGCTGGCGGAATACACCCCCGAGCCGGTCGAAACCGCCGCGACCCCTGCCGTCGCGGGAGACGGCGCCTGGCTCGAGCAGACGGCCGAGGCGACGGGGATCCCGCGCCGGGCGCTGTCCGCCTACGTCGCGGCGGCCAACCGCGCGGGAGCGGATGGGTGCGAGGTCGGCTGGAACACCCTCGCGGGGATCGGGTGGATCGAGAGCCACCACGGCACCCTCCAGGGCGGATCCATCGACGCCGACGGCGTCGCGCGCCCCGCGATCATCGGCATCCCGCTCGACGGCACGAACAACACCATGGAGATCCGCGACACCGACGGCGGATCATTCGACGGCGACACCGTCTACGACCGTGCCGTCGGTCCCATGCAGTTCATTCCGGAGACTTGGCGGATCTGGGGCGTCGACGTCTCGGGCGACGGCGTCGCGGATCCGCACAACATCGACGACGCGGCGGCGACCGCGGCGCGCTACCTCTGCCGGCTCGACGGCACGCTCGCGAGCGACGAGACGTGGATCCGCGCGATCCGTTCGTACAACGACACGCTCGACTATCAGACGAAGGTCGCGACGAGGGCCGAGCGCTACGCCCGCGAGGCCGACATCCCCGCCGCGTAGCGCTCGGCGCGTTTCACAGCGTCGCGGTGTCGATGACGAAGCGGTATCGCACGTCGCCCGCGACCGTGCGGTCGTAGGCCTCGTTGATCTGGTCCGCCGAGATGAGCTCGGTCTCGGGCGCGATGCCCTTCTCCGCGCAGAAGTCGAGCATCTCCTGCGTCTCCTTGATCGAGCCGATGTTCGACCCGGCGAGCACCTTGCGGCCGCTGATCACCGAGCCGATGTGCATCGACAGCGCCTCCGGGGGAAGCCCGACGTTGACGAGCGCGCCGTGCGGGCGCAGCGTGCGCAGGTAGGCGTCGATCGAGAACGGCGCGCTGATCGTGTTGATGATGATGTCGAAGCTGCGCTTCAGCGACTCGAGCGCGCCGTCCTCACCCGTGGCGACGTGACGCACTGCGCCGAAGGCGAGCGAGTCGTCCTTCTTGGCATCGGTGCGGGACAGCACCGTGACCTCGGCTCCCATCGCGACGGCGAGCTTGACGGCCATGTGGCCGAGACCGCCGAGACCGACGACCGCGACCTTCTTGCCGGGGCCCGCACCCCAGGTGGCGAGCGGCGAGTAGGTGGTGATGCCGGCGCACAGCAGCGGTGCCGCCTTCTCGTAGGGGATCGACTCGGGCACGCGCAGCACGAAGTCCTCGTTGACGACGACGTGGGTCGAGTATCCGCCCTGAGTGATCGTGCCGTCGACGTCGACCGAGTTGTAGGTGCCGACGTTGCCGTTGGAGCACAGGTGCTCGTCGCCGTCGCGGCACTCGTCGCACTCGCCGCACGAGTTCACCATGCAGCCGACGCCGACGCGGTCGCCGACGGCGTGCTTCGTGACGGCGGATCCGATTTCGACGACCTCGCCGACGATCTCGTGACCGACGACCTGCGGGAAGGTGATCGGGCCCCACTCTTCGCGCACCGTGTGAATATCGCTGTGGCAGATGCCGGCGTATCGGATGGCGATGAGCACGTCGTGCGGCCCGACGTCGCGGCGCTCGATCTCGAGCGGGCTGAGCGGTGCGGTGGCGCTGGTGGCGCCGTAGGCCTTAACGGTGAGCATGGGGTCTCCTGTCGTCAGGGTGGTGGGTGAAAGATCGCGGGATCCGCGGGCCCGCCTGCAAATCTACGCGCTCAGGGAGCCGATGAGCTCCACGCCGGCGCGGCCGAGGATCCACAGCGCGAACACGCCGAGCGCGAGCGACAGCACCCACTCCCTCCGGGATCCGGCGTTTCCGAGCAGGGGCAGGGCGAAGGATCCCTTGCGCGGCCAGAGCTGCCGCACGAGCGGCATCCGGCGCAACGCGGCCGGCCGGCGCATCATCAACGGCCACAGCCAGGGAACCCCGCCGGTCGTGAGCGTGTCGCCGACGAGGTGGGCCAGATACCCCACGCCGATGCACGCCGGCAGCCAGCCGAACTCGTCGGGGAAGAACCACATCATGGCCGCCGCGGCCGCGACGCCGACCATCCACGAGGCCACCCAGCCCCTGACCAGTCGCACGCACTTCGTGCCGACCGCGATGCACACGGCGGCGGCGATCGCCGGGCCGAGGGCGAGCGGGGTCTGCCACCCCGCGGGCGTCCAGGTGACGAAGCTCAGGGCGATCGCGGCGATCATCACGCCGAGCACGGCGACGAGCGAGTGCATGCCCTTGCGGTGTCCGCCCGTGAGGCCGCCGACGGCGCCGGCGATGACGCGGCCGCCGGGGAGCCCGGCCGCGACGGTGGACGACGGGTGATCCATATCGGGCAGCAGCGCGGCGCCCGCGCAGACGGCGGCGCCGGTGATGACGCCGATCGGATCCACGGGCGCCCAGCCCATCGTCGGCGCGATCAGCGTGACGGCGCCCCAGGCGGCGGCGCCCGATATCGCGTGCGAGGTACCCATCATGATGACTCTCCTTGGGGTGGGGTATCGCGGCGACGCTGGCGCGGTGACAAGCCCGCGAGATCGCACCGATTTCGCGAGATCGCACCGAAATGGGTGCGATCTCGCGAAAAGGGGGAGATCTCGCGGATCGAGGGGCTTACGAGAAGGCGAGCGGGGAGGGGACGCCGGGGGTCGGCAGTTCCGCGTAGCAGACCTCGGCGCGATCCGGGCGGACCTCGGCGAGGCAGGCGAGCGTCGTGAGCGTCGGCCAGCCGTGCGCACGGTTGTCGCGGATGATCGCGCGGTCGTCGTCCGGCCCGACCTTCTCGGTGCGGATCAGCAGCTCCGGCCAGACCTCGAACGGTGCGGCCTCGAACTCGCCCCGCCACTGCGTGATGCGCGCCGTGCGCGGGTCGTCGACGTCGTGGTGCGCCAGCATGTGCGTGCCCGGCGCGAGCGTCTGCGTGCACAGCAGGCCGGATCCCTCCCACGAGGTGACCGCGGCTCCCAGCCCGCCGACGATCTTCACGAGGTTGAAGCCGCGCATGCGCCCGGCCTCGGGGATCTCGCCCCGGAGAGCGTCGAGCGGCAGCTCGCCGCGCGAGGCGATCTCGGCCTCGGGCAGCTCGGGGGATCCCTCGCGGTTCAGAACCACGGCGAGGCGGCCCGCGCCGGGATCCGCCGCCAGCCACGCGCCGCCGGCACGGCGATCGCGCACACCGATGACGCCGGGGTGGTCGCCCCACCACGCGCCGAGCGGATCCCACTCGCGGCTCGGATCCTCATCGCGCACCGCGAGCAGCTGAACGGGCCCCTCGGGGCTCTCGGGAACGCGGATCACGACGGTGCACATCTCTCCCACTCTACGCGCACGCGAACAACAGTTCGATGGATTCCAGCGCCATGTCGCGTTCTTTCGTACAAATCTCGTTCGTCAGAGGCGGGTGGCATGATGGGCACATGTTCATCGTCGTGGGCGTGACCGGCGGCATCGCCGCATACAAGACCGTGCAACTCGTGCGATTGCTCGTGAAGGACGGCCACGACGTGCACGTCGTGCCGACCGAGAACGCGCTGCGATTCGTGGGGCAGCCGACGTGGGAGGCGATCAGCCGCAACCCTGTGACGACGAGCGTGCACGATGACGTCGCGCGCGTGCGCCACGTCGCCCTCGGCCAGCGCGCCGACCTCGTCGTGATCGCGCCGGCCACCGCGAACACCATGGCCAAGATGACGGCGGGCCTCGCCGATGATCTGCTCGGCACGACGCTCCTCGCGACGCGGGCTCCCGTGGTCATCGCGCCCGCGATGCACACCGAGATGTGGCAGCACCCGGCAACGCAGGCCAACGCCTCGACGCTCGTCGAGCGCGGCGTGCACATGATCGGCCCGGTCGCCGGCGAACTCACGGGCGGTGACTCCGGGCCCGGCAGGATGGCGGAGCCCGAGGCCATCTACGCGGCCGTTGCGCGCGAGCTCGCGCGTCTCGCGGATCCGGCCACCACCGACCCCGCCGTCCCGGGGGAGGTGCTGCGCGCCGTCGCGGGATCCGGCGTCCCGGCGCACGGGGACGCAGACGCTTCCGCGCACGAGTTCGGCGCGTGGCGGGCCCAGGAGCAGGACGGCGCGGGAGCGCTCGACGCGTTCGCAGAGGGGCAGCGGTGGCTCGTCACGGCGGGCGGCACGCGCGAGCCGCTCGACCCCGTGCGGTTCATCGGCAACCGCTCGAGCGGCAGGCAGGGCGTCGAGGTCGCGCTCGCCGCGGCGGCACGAGGCGCCGAGGTGACCCTGATCGCCGTCAACGTCGACGCCTCCGTCCTAACGGCCGTAACGCCCGACATCGAGGTGATCGGGGTCAGCACGACCGCCGAGCTCGAGGAAACGGTCGCGACGGAGGCACCCTCGCGCGACGTCGTCGTGATGGCGGCGGCGGTGAGCGACTACCGCCTCGCCGAGGTCTCGAATGAGAAGCTCCGCAAGGAGAACGCCGACGGCACCCTCACGCTCACGCTCGTCGAGACGAACGACATCCTCGCTGGGCTCGCCGCGAACAAGCAGGACGGGCAGATCGTCGTCGGCTTTGCCGCCGAGACCCCGGGCGACATGACGCTGACGGAGCGTGCGATGGCGAAGCGGCGGCGCAAGGGCTGCGACCTCCTCGCGGCCAACGAGGTCGGGTGGAGCACGGGCTTCGAGCGCTCCGACAACCACCTGATCGTCGTCGATGAGCACGGCGTGGTCGCCGACGTCGCGGGGTCGAAGCGCGAGACCGCCGAGGCGCTCGTCGACGCGATCCTGGCGCGCTGACGGGAATCCTGCCCGGCAGCCGCGACGCGGAATCAGATCGCGCGTAGCCCGAGCGCGCGTAGCCCGAGCGCGCGTAGCCCGACCGCGCGGTGTCCGCTCACCCGCGCGGGATCACGCCGCGGCGGTCGCGATGCGCGCCTCCGCGATCGCCCGGATCCCCTCGGGCGAGAGCGCGTGCTCGATGGCGAGCAGGCTCGCCCCGATCACGGCGGCGCGGGATCCGGCCGCCGAGTGGGCGATCGAGAGGTGCTCGGTTGCCAGCGGCATCGAGCGGGTGTAGACGACCTCCCGCACGCCCGCGATGAGCTGGTCGCCCACGCGGGCCATGGATCCGCCGATCACGATGATCGACGGGTTGATCATGCTCACCGCGACGGTGAGCATCTCGCCCACGTCGCGGCCCGCCTGGCGCACGGCCTGGATCGCGGCGAGGTTGCCGTTCTTGACGAGCTCGACGATGTCGTTGCCCGTTTCGGCCGGTTCGCCCTGCTCGCTCAGCGCGCGTGCGATCGCGGGGCCGGAGGCGAGCGCCTCGAGACAGCCCGTGTTGCCGCAGGTGCACGGCACATCGGCGCCGCGGGCGAGCGGCACGTGTCCGACGTCGCCGGCGATGCCCTGCGCGCCGCGCTGCAGGCGCCCGCCCGAGATGATCCCCGCTCCGATGCCCGTGGCGACCTTGACGAAGAGCAGGTCGTCGCACTCAGGCCAGGCGACGGAGCGCTCGCCGAGAGCGGCGATGTTCACGTCGTTGTCGACGAGCACCGGCACGTCGAAGTGGTCGCGCATCCAGCCGGGCACATCGAAGCGATCCCAGCCGGGCATGATCGGCGGATTAACGGGCTGACCCGTCGAGAACTCGACGGGACCGGGCAGGCCGATGCCGATCGCGGCGACGTCGTCGCCGGCGTGACCGGCCTCGTCGAGCAACTCGCGGGATCTCTCGACGAGCCACGACAGGACCGTTTCGGGGCCGTCGGAGATCCGGATGCTCCCCTCGGTCTCGGCGAGCACGGATCCGGTGAGGTCGGTGACCGCGACCGTGCCGTGCGAGGCTCCGAGGTCAGCGGCGATGATCACGCGCGCCGCGGGGTTCAGCGCGAACTGCGACGGCGGGCGACCGCCGGTAGAGACGCCGTCGGCCACCGGGGTGATGAGGCCCGTCGACAGGAGCGAGTCGATGCGGGCGGCGATCGTCGAGCGGGCGAGTCCCGTGAGCCGCGCGAGTTCGGCACGGGTGCGCGGCGCGCCGTCGCGCAGGATCTGGATCAGCTCGCCCACGCTCCCGCGCACCCCGGACGTCGTCTCAGCCATGTCGGTCCCCTCGTTCGAGACGATCGTTCGAACCAGACCGACGATCGCCGAATGTGCCCCATGCTATGTGAGCGGTCCGGCGAAACCGTGAGGGCGCCGGGCCGCGTGCGCGGCGGAACCGCGCTACTGGCCGGGCCTCGAGGCGAAGCGCTGCTGCAGGAGCACCGCGACGACGATGATGATGCCCTTCGCGACGGCCTGCACCGACGACGAGAGGTTCAGCTGCACGAACACGTTCGACAGCGTCGAGAAGATCAGCACGCCGAACACCGTGCCGGTGATGGTGCCGCGTCCGCCGATCAGCAGCGTGCCGCCGACAACCACCGCGGCGATCGCGTCGAGCTCGTACAGGTTGCCGTGCGTGGCGGTTCCGGTGGTCGTGCGGGCCAGCATCATGACGGCGGCGATGCCCGCGCAGGTGCCGGCGAGGGCGTACAGCCACATCGTGTGGCGCTTCACCTTGATGCCCGAGAGGCGCGCCGCCTCCCGGTTGCCGCCGATCGCGACGGTGCGCCGGCCGAAGGTCGTGCGGTTCAGCAGGATCCAGCCGGCGGCGGCGACGAGCACGAAGATCCAGATGAGGATGTCGACGCCGAGGATGTCGACGTTGAAGGCGCGCTTGAACTCGCTCGAATCGACGAGCGTGTTGCGGTTGCCCGACACGAGCTCGGCGAGGCCGCGCGCGCCCACCATCATCGCGAGGGTCGCCATGAACGCGGCGACCTTGCCATAGGCGATGACGACGCCATTGATGAGACCGGCGAGGAAACCGGTGGCGAGCGCGATCACCACGAGCATGATCCAGTGGGTGTTCTCGACGATGACGTCCTGCAGCGCGTCGGCCGTGGCGACCACGGATGCCAGGGCGAGCACGGCACCGACGGAGAGGTCGATGCCGCCCGCGAGGATGACGAACGTCATGCCGATGCTGATCACGCCGATGACCGAGGCCTGGCGGAGGATGACGAGGATGTTGTCGAGGCCCGCGAAGCCCGCGCCGTCGGTGATGGTTCCGACGGCGAAGATGACCGCGAGTGCGACGACGAGACCGAGGTTGCGGCCGGCGGATCCCGAGAGGGCGCGCCGGAGGGCCGACGGCGGCGTCGCCGTCGTGCCGGTGGTGTCCGTGGATTGCGTGCTCACGCTGCTGTTCCCTTCATGACGAGATCGAGCACGCCGTGCTCGTCGATCTCGGAGGAGTCGACTGTGGAAAGGAGGCGCCCGTCGCCGATGACGAGCACGGTGTCGGCGAGGCCGAGCACCTCTTCGATCTCGCTCGAGATGACGACGATGGCGTTGCCGGCATCGGCGAGCGCCCGGATGAGCGCGTAGATCTCCGCGCGGGCACCGACGTCGACGCCGCGGGTCGGCTCATCGAGCAGCAGGATGCTGCTGCCGTGCACCAGCCACCGTGCGAGGAGGATCTTCTGCTGGTTGCCGCCCGAGAGCGCGCTCGCCGGGAGCGCAGGATCCGCGGGCCGCAGCTCGAGCGCCGCGATCTGCTCGTCGGCGGCGGTCTTCTCGGCGCCCTCGTCGAGGAAGCCGGCCTTCGCGAACCGCGCGAAGCTGGACAGGGTGATATTGCGGAAGATCGGTTCGCCGAGGATGAGTCCCTGCGACTTGCGCTCCTCGGGGCTGAGACCCAGACCGGCGGACACCGCCGCGTCGACGGATCCGCGCGGCAGCTTCGCGCCGCGCACGAAGACGGATCCCTCGCTCGCCTGGCGGGCGCCGTAGATCGTCTCAACGATCTCCGAGCGCCCCGAGCCGACGAGGCCCGCGAGCCCCACGATCTCGCCCGCGCGCACCTGGAAGGAGACGTCGTCGAACTCGCCGCTTCGGCCGAGGCCCTCGACGTCGAGCACGACGGGAGCGTCGTGTGCGACGCCAGGCCGCGGGGGGAAGACGTTCTTCAGCGCGCGACCGGTCATGTGCCGGATGAGAACGTCGGTCGGGGTGTCCGCCACGAGCAGGTTGCTCGCGGTCGAGGCACCGTCCTTCAGCACGGTGATGCGGTCGCCGATCGCTCGGATCTCGGCGAGGCGGTGCGTGATGTAGATGACGGCGATGCCCTGCGAGGTGAGCTCCTTCACCACGCGGAAGAGATTGTCGACCTCCTCCCCGTCGAGCACTGCCGAGGGCTCGTCCATGATGATCAGCTCGATGTCGTGCGAGAGCGCGCGCGCCATGCTGACGATCTGCTTCTCGGCGGCGCTGAGCGACCCGACCTCGGCGTGTGGCGAGAGCGAGCCGTGACCCAGCCGGTTGAGGAGTTCGCGGGTGCGGGCGACCTGCGCCGAACGCTGGGTGAAGCCGCCGCGGGTGAGCTCGTGGCCGAGGAAGATGTTCTCGGCGATCGTCAGGCCATCGACGACGTCCAGCTCCTGGTACATCGTGGCGATGCCGAGATCGATGGCCGATTGCGGCCCATCGATGTTCGCGCGTTCGCCGTGCCAGAGCAGCTCGCCGGTGTCGGGGGAGTGCACGCCCGCGAGCACCTTGATGAGCGTCGACTTGCCCGCGCCGTTCTGGCCGAGGAGGCAATGCACCTCGCCCGGGGCGACGTCCAGGTCGACGCCGCGCAGCGCCTTCACGGGGCCGAAGCGCTTCTTGATTCCCCGCACCGAGAGTAATGACGGTTGGTGGTCGACTTTGATCACGCGATGAACATAACACCGCGGGCAACTCGAGCAACAGGGTCAGGATCCGAATTCCTCCACGGGATGCTCGTCAAAGATGTCACCGGTCAGCGGCAAGAAAAGGGCGTCGCCCGACTTATAACGATTGGCACGCAAAAGATGTACAGCTGTGCACGCGTTCTGCTAACGTCGCCGGTGTCGACGTAGACAAGCCTGTGTGATGGGGCGGCGGCGTCGACCGACTGCACCACTTCAAGGAGGAATCATGCAGGTATCCACGACATGGCGCCGTCCGCTGCTCACCGGCGTGGCCGCGCTGGCAGCGATCGGTCTCCTCGCGGGTTGTACGAGCGATGGCACCGAAGGGGAGAGCGCGCCCGAGGCCCCGGCAGAGCAGGGCGGCGACACGGGCTCGACCGACGGCGAGGGCTCGTCGGATGGAACCGTGACGATCGGCTGGTCCGGCCCCGCGATTTCGCACGGCTGGTTGGGATCGATCGGTCAGGCCGCGGAAGACACGGCGGCGAGCTTCGACGACGTCGAACTGCGCGTCGCCGAGGGAACCGACGACGCGAACCAGCAGATCGCCGCCGTCGAACAGTTCATCAACGACGGCGTCGACGTCATCGTGATGCTGCCCACGGACGGGGCCGCCCTCACCCCGGTCGCGCTCGAGGCCATGGCGGCCGGGATCCCCGTCGTGAACGTCGACCGCGAGTTCTCCGACCCCGATGCCGCCCGCGTGACCATCCTGGGTGACAACTACGGCATGGGTGTCTCGGCGGGACAGCACATCTGCGAGCAGATGGAGGGCGTCGACGACGCGATCATCGGCGAGATCGCCGGCATCGACTCGCTCCCGCTGACCCAGGACCGCTCGCAGGGATTCGAAGACGCGCTCGCCGAGTGCGGCCTCGACGTCGACGCGCGCGTGGCCACCGACTTCACCGTCGCCGGCGGAGAGGAGCAGACCACCGCGCTGCTGACCGCGAACGATCACTTCGACGCCATCTGGAACCACGACGATGACCAGGGCATCGGCGTCCTCGCCGCCATCAACAACGCCGGCCGCGACGAGTTCATCCTCGTCGGCGGCGCCGGCAGCAAGAACATGATGGAGGAGATCCAGAACCCCGACAGCGTCGTCGAAGCGACGATCCTCTACCCCTACACGCAGGCGGCGGACGGCATCGCGCTCGCCCGCTCGCTCGCGAAGGGCGAGTCGATGTCCGAACTCGTCACCCAGGGCATCCCGCGCCGCATCGTTCTCGATGCGCCCGTCGTGACCGCCGAGAACGTGGACCAGTACATCGACCAGGCCTTCGAATCCTGACCCCGCGACATCCGCGGTCCCGGCAGTCAGCGGGATCGCGGATGTCGCCTCCGTCCCCGGCCTCGCGACGGGGCGGACGGCATCGACGTAACCAGCCGATTCGGATACGGAATGCGTCGATTCGCTGCGATGAGCGCGATGACACGAGAGAATGCGGGTACCTCGAACGAGGACCGCAGCAGAAAGGATCCCTCCATGACCGGCACACTCCGGGTAGCGATGATCGGATACGGATTTATGGGCGCCGCCCATTCCCAGGCTTGGCGCACCGCGCCCCGCGTCTTCGACCTGCCGAACGACATCGAGATGGCCGTGATCGTCGGCCGGAACCCGGAGGCGGTCGCCGACGCGGCCGCGAAGTGGGGCTGGCAGGAATCCGCGACCGACTGGCGTGACGTCGTGACGCGCGACGACATCGACATCATCGACATCGTCACGCCCGGGCACTCCCACCACGAGATCGCCATCGCGGCGCTCGAGGCGGGCAAGCACGTGCTCTGCGAGAAGCCCCTCGCGAACTCCGGGGGCGACGCGGAAGCGATGGCCGAGGCGGCCCGCTCGAGCAGCGCCAAGGCGATGCTCGGCTTCACCTACCGCCGCGTGCCCGCACTGACCCGCGCGCGCGACCTCATCGCCCAGGGCGCGGTCGGCACCGTGCAGCAGGTGCGCGCCGCATACCGGCAGGACTGGCTCGTGGATCCGGAAGCCCCGCTCTCGTGGCGACTGCAGAAGGACCTTGCGGGCCACGGGGCCCTCGGCGACATCGGCGCGCACGCCATCGACCTCGTGCAGTTCCTCACCGGCCTGTCGGTGGAGAAGGTCTCCGGCGTCATCGACACGATCGTCAAGGAACGCCCCGTCGAGACGGAACGCGTCGGCATCGCCGGCAAGGGCGGAGACGAGAAGGCGCCCGTCACCGTCGACGACGTCGCCATCTTCACGGGCCGCCTCGAGAACGGCGCGCTCGCCGCGTTCGAGGCCACGCGCTTCGCCACCGGCCGCAAGAACGAGCTCAGCGTCGAGATCTCCGGCGACAAGGGGGCGATTGCCTTCAACCTCGAGAGCCTCAACGAACTGCAGGTCTACGACCGCACCGCCGACGAGCTCAGCCAGGGCTTCACCCGCGTGCTCGTCACCGAACCCGGACACCCCTACCTCGAGGGCTGGTGGCCGACCGGACACATGCTCGGCTACGAGCACGCGTTCAGCCACCAGGTGAAGGACTTCATCGACGCGATCGCGAACGACACCACCCCGACCCCGACCTTCGACGACGGCGTGCAGGTGCAGCGCGTGCTGGACGCCGTCGAAGCGAGCAGTAACGACGACTCGCGCTGGGTACAGATCTAAGGAGAAAGCAATGACCCGACCCATCACGCTCTTCACCGGACAGTGGGGCGACCTGCCCTTCGAAGAAGTCTGTCGCCTCGCCGGCGAGTGGGGCTACGACGGCCTCGAGATCGCGTGCGGCGGAGACCACCTCGACCCCTCGCGGTGGGACGACGACGCCTACATCGCAGACCGCAAGGCGATCCTCGAGAAGAACGGCCTGCAGGTGTGGGCGATCTCGAATCACCTCACCGGCCAGGCCGTCTGCGATGACCCCATCGACTTCCGCCACCGCGACATCCTCACCGCCGAGGTGTGGGGCGACGGGGATCCCGAGGGCGTGCGCCAGCGCGCCGCCGAAGAACTCAAGAACACCGCGCGCCTCGCCGCGCGCCTCGGCGTGAAGACCGTGACGGGCTTCACCGGATCCGCGATCTGGAAGTATGTCGCGATGTTCCCGCCCGTCTCCGACGAGGTGATCCAGGCCGGCTACCAGGACTTCGCCGACCGCTGGAACCCGATCATCGACGTGTTCGAGGAAGAGGGCGTGCGCTTCGCCCTCGAGGTTCATCCCTCCGAGATCGCGTACGACTACTGGACGGCGAAGAAGACCCTCGAGGTCATGGACCGACCCGGATTCGGCCTCAACTTCGACCCCTCGCACTTCATGTGGCAGCAGCTCGACCCCGTGCCGTTCGTGCTCGACTTCGCCGACAAGATCTTCCACGTGCACGTCAAGGAATCGGTCAACGCGCTCGACGGGCGCAACGGCGTCCTCGGATCCCACCTCACCTGGGATAACCCTCGCCGCGGCTGGACCTTCGTCTCGACGGGGCACGGCCAGGTTCCCTGGGAGAAGATCTTCCGCGCGCTGAACTACATCGGATACGACGGGCCGACGAGCGTCGAATGGGAGGACGCCGGAATGGATCGCCTCGACGGCGCCGCCGAGGCCGTCGGCTTTGTACGCAAGCTCAACGCGATCACGCCTCCTTCGGCATTGTTCGACTCGGCGTTCTCGAACCGGTCGTAGTCGCTCCGTTTCGGGGGATCCGCTTTCGGGGGATCCGCTGGGTCGCTCCGCGCCCGTGCCCCCGGGCCCGCGTCCCGCGGATCCGCTGCGCGGATCCGCCCGCCAGGCCCGGAGCCAGCGGGCCCGGGGGCACGGGCGCTGCGCTGCGTGGCGACGTC
>Ga0302349_1002274_pt1 | contig 12587 bp, 8 predicted proteins | sample PhyAR1_FD_202176 | JGI IMG/M metagenome (GOLD analysis project Ga0302349, IMG submission 202176) | Leaf surface microbial communities from alfalfa plants in UC Gill Tract Community Farm, Albany, California, United States - DLSL A.R1... | ecosystem: Host-associated > Plants > Phyllosphere >...
TGGCTCGAGGACCTCAGACCGCCGTTCGTGCACTCGCCATCGCGCCGACCGGGGATGTGAGCACTGATTCTCCGAGCGCCAGCGACGGACCCCGTCGATGCGCCGGACCTCGGCCTCGCCACGCCGTCAGTGACCGTTCAGGGCCTGACGTCGCAACCTTCCGGCCGGTCACCTTCGACCTGCATCGTCACGCTATCCATCGCTGACCTGCGCCCGTTCACTGACTACTGCTACTCACTGACGCTATAGTGAGGATTCAGTGACGCGTCAGTGAAGTCTTCACTGACGGACCGAACGTCAGAGTGGAGTGGAGCAGATCATGGACAGCCGCGATGTCGACGCACTCGTCTCGCGTCTGCGTGCCCTGGGTCGGGATGACGAGCAGGTCGAGGCGAAGTCATGCGGTCCGCGCCTCAGCACGGACGTCTGGGAGAGCGTCAGCGCCTTCGCCAACACCGAAGGAGGCATTCTGCTCCTGGGGCTCGATGAACGCGAGGGGTTCGCTCCAGTGCGAGGGTTTGATCTGGACCGCACGCTCTCCCAGTTCGTCGAAGGCATCGGCGACGGGGGGATCGCCGGAGCCAAGCTCACGAACCCGCCCCGCTACAGGGCGAGCACGGCACTCGTGGACGGCTCTGCCGTCCTCGCCGTGGAGATCTCCGAGAACCCGATCGGCACCAAGCCCTGCTTCATCTCGGCCCGCTCCATGAACGGCGGAGCCTTCAAGCGCGTCGGCGACAAGGACATCCGGCTCTCCAGCACGGAGATCTTCGAGATGCAGATGGCGATGACGCCGAGCGAGACGGACCGGGAGGTCGTCCCCGAGGTCGAGGTCGACGATCTCGACGAGGCCCTGGTCGATCGGTACATCGCAGCGAACGCTGACTCTCGGGCTCTCGCGGGTGTCAGTCGGGACGACCGACATGCAGCATTACGCCGGCTGAACATCATCGCCCCCGGGGGCGGTGTCCGCTTCGCCGCGCTCCTGACGATGGGGCGATATCCCCAGCAGTACCTCCCGCAGCTGATGATCGATGTCGCCGTGCATCCCACACCGGACCGAGCCTCTGCGGGCTCGACTACTCGTTTCCTGGACCGGCAGCTCTGCGAAGGACCGCTCGCAGACGCAGTCGATGCCGCCGTCCATGCCGTGACGAGGAATCTTCGGACCTATTCGACGATCGAAGGCTCCGGGCGTGTGGATCAGCTCGAGATCCCTCGCGAGGTTCTGCGCGAAGGCATCGCCAATGCCGTCCTGCATCGTGAGTACCACGCACTGTTCCAAGGGCAGCCCGTATCCGTCGACGTCTTCCCCGACCGGGTGGAGATCACCAGCCCAGGCGCGCTGTGGGGCGGCAAAACGGTGGAGACTCTGACCGACGGCCAGTCCCGCTGCCGCAACCAGACTCTCCTCCAGATACTCCGGAAGCTCCCGCTCAGCGACGGTCCGGGAGCGGTCGTCGAGGGGAACGGGAGCGGGATCGCCTTCATGACGCATCAGATGTCTGCCCATGCGCTGCCCGAACCCGGCTTCCGGGCCCTGCCGGACTCCGTCGTCCTGACGCTGGCACGCCACGCGGTGGAGATCCCGGACAATCGCGAGTGGCTCTCCCAGTTCGCCGATCGAGGCCTGTCCCGCCACGAGCTGTCGACGCTCATGCTCGCCATGTCGCTTCCCGGCGTGAGCGTGCAGGTCCTCAGAGACTTCCTGCAGATCGACTCCGATGAGATCCGTCAGATGCTCACGAATCTGGAGGAGGAGCGAATCCTCCGGAGGGACGGCGATGTCTGGTGGATCGCCGACGGCGCCGCCGCACGACGCGACCACCCGGTTCTCGCGAGGGGACGAGATGACTCCGACGGTGGTCCGCCCCGCGGAGACGACGCTCTGCTCGCCGCGATCTCGCCGACGATCCCTCGATCGGTCCATGAGATCGCAGAAGCCACCGGACGGACCGTCGCCGCGATCCGCCCCGTGCTGCGCCGCCTGGTGGCTGACGGGCACGTGACAGCAACAGCACCGCCGACCAGCCGGAACCGCCGTTACCTTCGCGCATCGGACTGAGACCGGACGACACGCAACGGGAGAACGGTCGACCGTGCCGCACGGGCCCTCCGCCACAGCTGCCCGCGCGCACACGACGACCTGAGGGCCCCGATCGGACGATCGACACGCCGCGAGGACAGCACGGCCCCGTTCGCGCAGGTGAGGGTGCCGTCCTCGATCAGCAATCGCTCTCCGATTTCGCATGCTGCGGCTCATATGCCCAGGAAACAGCGTTCCCATTGCGGGAGAGCGATTGCCAAGAGTGCGCGGGAGGTGCCACAGTGTGGGAGCGGCCGGGCACAGCCCGACCAGCCCCGGCCCGGCATGGCCGCCGATCACGGGGCCCCCACGGTCAGCTTCGAAGGAGAAACGATGACCACGCCCTCCGAACTCCCCACCGACGACGCCTGCCCGTCGGTCTCCCCTCCCCTTGCCCGCCGGACCGTCCTCGCCGGAGCCGGCGCCCTGTCCGGCATCGCCGCCGCGTCCGTGATCGCTCCTCGCGAGGCGGCGGTGGCCGCGCCTCCGCCGCGCACCCTGGATTCGATCGTGTTCGGGGACTCGGCGTCGGAGGCTGCGCACGGGCTCAGCGCAGAGCTCTCTTCCGCGGCGGCCGCCGAGGACGGCGCTCTGGCTCAGCGCGCCCGCGTCTTCCACCCCACCGATCCGCAGTCCTACTGGGGAGGTGGAGCGACCTTCACCATGAAAGTCGCCAGGACCGGGACCACGTACGTGTCCGTCAAGCTGTGGGGCGGGGACTTCGACACCACGGACGGCAACGAGTGGCGCCTTCATCTGTATGCGCACATCGACGGGCAGGTGCAGCAGATCGGGTACCAGGAGCAGGGTGTGATCGACAGCCTGGATGCCCGGCACTGGCAGCCGCGCTCCCCGGGGCGCTTCTTCCTCCACACCGTGCCGCTGCCGGAGGCGCTCACCTCTGGCCGCACGGAGCTCACGCTCGAGATCCGGGCGACGGGGCGCATCTGGAGCTACGGCGGGACGCCCGAGAAGTACTACTACCCGATGACCGAGGATTCGCGTCCGGTGTATGCCGCGTACACCCACGATGCCCCATACCTCGAGCTCGAGCCGAGCGACGTCCTCGGCACAGCTCCCACCGCGCACGCCCGTCCTTCCGAGGAGACGCTGGACGCCCTCGAGGCCGTGCGGGACCGGGTCGACGGAGACCTCGAGAACCTGCTCGTCGGCGCCGACCCTGCACGGTTGGACGGCTGGCAGATCCAGGAGCTCGTCGAGGCCTACCTGTGGGATGATCCCGAGGGCCGGAACCCCGGGTACGCCGCGCCCGAGACCCTGGCGCGGATCTTCGCCGCGATCGACGGACGGTACCGCGCCTGGCAGGCGGATCCCCGAGAGCTGACCGGATCGTCCCAGCAGTGGCAGGGCTTCGGTCGTTACGCCCTTGCGCTGTACCTGCTCGGCGAGGAGCACCGCGACCAGGTCGAGGAGGCGCTCGACCAGCCTCTCGCGGGAGCACAGCGCGATCTGGTCAATCCGAGCTTCGAGATCGGCCGGGCCTCCGCGCCGGGCTGGACGAAAGCCGGCTGGCTGAAGAACCAGGGCGAGGTCGCGCGTGTCACGGATACCGCCGCTCCCGCCGCGGGCATGGCGGCGCTGCGCATCACCAACGGGGCCGGTCAGGTCACCCTCGTCGACAATGCGACCGTCGTCCCCGTCATCGGCGGCCAGGACATCACGGTCTCGGCCTGGATCCGTACCGAGGGCACGTCGACGAGCGACACCGCCGGGGCCGCCCTCAATCTGGTGTTCCGCGACCCTTCCGGCACGATCCAGCCCGTCGACGGGAAGAACGACACCCGGGTGTGGGCGCCGAAGGATGCGCCGACCACGGACTGGACACAGGTGGAGGCCACGCTGACCATCCCTGCCGCCGCGACACAGCTGGCCGTGTCGGTCCGGCTCTGGGATGCCGGCACGGCCTGGTTCGATGGCGTGGTCGTCCCCTCCGCTCCTGCCGAGCACGACGGGGGCGCACCCCTTCGGCGCCGCGCCTACGGCGACATGATGGCTGCGCACATGATCCACTGGCGGCGCAGCTTCCCGCATTACACGAACCAGATCCAGATCTGCTCCATAGGGCTGTACCAGGTCTCCCGAGCATTGCAGCTCTACTTCCCCGATCGCATCGCCGAGACCGGGATCGCCCCGGATCGGATGGAGGAGGTCGTCCGCGGTCACGTCGAGGAGGGCTTGGGGCTGCGCCCGTGGATGGGGCGATTCGAAGAGGACCTCGTCACGCGCCGCTCCTACCTCGGCAGCTCGTACCGGCAGGTCACACACGCCGGGCTCACGCGCGAGCTCGGCTACGTCGGCAACTACGGCGAGGTCCACGACTGGCTGGTCATGCTGTGGGAGGCGATCGTCCGCGGCGATGGCGCGCCGCAGGACGGCGATCCGTGGGTGGAGCAGGTGACCGAGCACGTGCGGCGGCTGTCCCGGACCCGCCTGCGCTTCCGGGTCGTCGAGCAGGACGAGGACGGCGCCCGCGTGGTCCAGGAGGAGACGGTCACCGGCTGGCGCAATGAGGTCTACCCGGGGAAGGTGGCGTACGTCCAGCCGACGTCCTGGGACGGCAACCCTCTGCAGGTGGTCACCACATACGGTGCGGGCGACGCCGAGCTCGAGGCCGCCGCGCGCCAGCTGGATACCGACGGCCAGCTGGGCCGGGCCATCGCCCTGCTGCACGAGAGAGCCGGCGGGCGCGTGGGCCTGAACGCGTTCCGGTTCATCGCCCACCACTACCCCGCCTGGTCCGAGGCCGGCTCGGCTGACGATGCCTCCTTGCCCGTCGAGAAGGATTTCGTCTTCGCGGACCCGGAGAACGGCATCGTCGCGGTGCGCCACGGCGAGGATCTCCTGTGGGCGACCACCTACTTCCGGGCGCGTCAGGGGATCAACTCCTACGGTCGCGTGCACCTGATCCGGGACGGCGTGCACCGGTCCGCGACGGTGCGCATCACGGCGGACTCGCGCCCCTTCACCATGCCGGAGGGCTACGACGGCCCGCTCGATGCCGAGTTCGGGGACGGCGACTACGAGGTTCCCGGCGATCTGCTGAACTTCGACTACGCCATCAACGACGAGAGCGCACCGGCGGTCCCGGGACTCTTCGGACTGCCGGAGGACCCGCTGGGCCGCCGGATCGACGGCAACGGCCTGGGCGGCACCGTGCTGCCCCGGGCCCGCCTGGCCGCGGACGTGCTGGATCCGACCCTCGGCCTCAGCGACCGGCCGTCCATCGAGGCGGTGCTGGTGGGCAGGCCGGAGATCGCGACGCTCCGGTACGGCGGGTACATCGTCGTGATCAACTCGACCAGCAGCACCGAGGGTGACCCGGACGGCGCGCTCGCCGGCACCGTGGCACTCCCCCGCACGGGGACGCTGACCGTGCTGCACGCGGCCGGGCCCACGGGAAGCGACGTCGAGGACGCCGGATTCGCCCCCGCCCTGAAGCCCGGCGCGACGCTGCGACCCGGTGCGCACCGCTCGGTCACGGTCCCACCGCTGTCCGTGCTCGTGCTGCGCGAGAGCTGAGCTCGCAGCACCGGCCCGTACGAGGAGCGGGCGGCGCTCCTCGTACGGACCGGCGCGGAGTCCTGGTCGAGCCTTCGACACTCCACCGGATAACGATTGCCCGACGTTCCTCGCAGCAGCGAGTCGAGGCATCGGCGCAGTACTTTCCATGCAGATCACCACGCTCTTGACAGCGCACGTGCGACAAGAAAAGATGGGAGAGCGATATCCCATATGGTGAGGATGCCAGGATCAGGAGAACTCGATGGACGGGAACGACCCGACGATCGCCGCGGAACCGTCGGCCGTACCGGCCATCGCCGCGCCCCGCAGCGACACCGCTCCGGCCGAGCACGCCACCCCTCGGCCCGCACCCGAGCGCGACGGCCTCCCTCGCGCGGTGCTCGCCGCCGCGGGCGGCCCGCTCGTCGACCTGCTGTTCCCGCCGGAGCTGCGCGGGCGCCTGGAGGCGACCGTCGAGCTCGAGCAGCTCTCGGACCCCGTGGATCTCCTGCGCCCCACCGCCCGCACCGTCGACGCCGAGATCCTGCTGCTCGGCTGGGGCGCCCCGGCCCTGGACGCCGCGGCGCTCGCCCGCTACCCCCGCCTTCGCCTGGTCGCCTTCGCCGGCGGCGAAGCCGCGAAGGCCGTCGACGCCGCCGCGGCCGACGCCGCGGGTGTCCTGCGGACGAACGCCGGAGAGGCCAACTCCCGGCCCGTCGCCGAGTTCACGCTCGCCGCGATCCTCCTCGCCGGGACCGGTGCGTTCTGGGCCCAGCGCGTCTACGCGCGAGAGCAGGGATTCCTGGACAGGGAGGCGCGGATGTCGGCCCTGGGCAACCATGGGACCACCGTAGGGATCGTGGGAGCCTCCCGCATCGGCCGGCAGGTCATCGGCCTACTGCAGCGCCACGACCTGCGGATCCTGCTGCACGACCCGACCCTCGACGACGCCGCGATCCGCGCGCTCGGCTGCACGCCCGTATCCCTTCCCGACCTCATGCGCGCGAGCGAGGTCGTGAGCATCCACGCCCCCGAGCTCCCGTCCACCCGTCGCATGATCAGCCGCGAGATGCTCGCCCTGCTGCGCGACGGCGGGACGGTCGTGAACACCTCCCGCGGCTCCCTGGTCGACCAGGACGCCCTGACCGAGGAGGTCGCGCGCGGCCGCCTGCTCGCAGTCCTGGACGTCACCGAGCCGGACCCGCTGCCTGCCGGCCACCCGCTCTTCACGCTCCCCGGCGCGTTCCTCACCCCTCACGTGTCCGGATCGCTGGGGCGGGAGATCAGCCGCTTGGGCGAGATGATCCTGGCCGAGGTCGAACGATTCGTCCGCGGTGAGTCCCTGCGCTGGCAGGAGCGCCCCGTGCAGGCCTCTACGATGTGATGGCCCCCTCTCCAAGGAGACCCCGATGACCACCGGACATTCCCGCGTCGCGACCCTCGCGGACGTCGCCGCCCGCGCCGGGGTGTCCCGCGCGACCGCCTCCCGGGTGCTGAACGGGTCGAGCCGCATCGTCGCCGAGGACCTGCGCGCCCGGGTCCTCGCCGCGGCCGGCGAGATGGGCTACGTCGCCAACACCGCGGCGCAGGCGATCGTGCGCGGCCGCTCCGGCAGCATCGGCCTCCTGGTCGGCGCGATCCCCGACGACTACTTCAACCCGATCGCGGTGGGTGTCCTCGGGGCCGCGCAGCGCCGCCAGGTGATGGTGACCATGGCCGTCTCCGGCGATGACCACTCCAAGGCTGCGGAGATCATCGCCGGGTTCCGCGCCCAGCGCGCGAAGCTGCTCATCCTCTCGGGAAGCCGTCGCGTCGACGGCGACGGCAGCGGGAAGGATCTCCTCGCGGAGGGCCTCGCGGCCTTCAGCGCCGAGGGCGGCCGCGTGGTGCTCATCGGCACCCATGACCTGCCCTACGACTGCGTGCGCGTCGACGACCACGAGGTCGGGCGGCTGATGGTGCAGCGCTACCTGGATCTGGGATACCGCGACCTGACGATCTTCGCCGGTGACCGGGCCGCGGGCACCCCCGGCCCGCGTCGCACCGCCGGCGCTCTCGAGGCGCTGCGCGAGGCGGGGATCGAGCTCGGCTCGGATCGGATCATCCACTCCCCCTTCACCCGCGACGGAGGCTACATCGCCGCGGGAGAGTTCATCCGCCGCGGCCGCCCCACGAAGGCCGTCCTGTGCGTCGCGGACTCGATCGCCCTGGGGGCGATGGCCCGCCTGCGCGAATCCGGGATCGTGCTGGGCTCCGACGTCGCGATCTCCGGCGTCGACGACCTGGTGGCGCTGCGCGACGTCACCCCGGCGCTGACCACGGTGAAGCTCCCGTGGGAGGAGGTCGGGGCGAAGGCCTTCGAGCTGGGCCTGGACGAGGGGGCCTCTCAGCCGCGCGAGATCGTCCTGCACGGGCACGTCATCACCCGCGAGTCCACGCCCCCGGCCTGAACCGCGGGCTGTCTGCCCACTCGGAGCCTGCCCTGAGGGTCGACGAGCACGAGCAGACAGCGGGCGACCGGCGCCAGGCGTCAGGAGAACTCGGATGAGGTGTGGGCTGTCCTGGAGCCGTTGATGCCGGTCCCGGCCGGGCGTTCCCGGTCGTGGACTGATCCTCGTCTCACGGTCGAGGGCAGGGCGTGTCTGCGACGGCCGCGGATGACCGCTGAGCTGGATGATCAGCGGCGGGAACATCGACGACACCGCGACGATGACCGCCACGCTCGAGCAGATCCGCGTCCCGCGCGGAACCGGCCGTCCGCGGCAGCGCCCGGACCGAGTGCTCGCCGACACAGGCTGCCCGTCCACGAAGAACCGCGCGTGGCTGCGGGAGCGGAAGATCGCCGCGACGATCCCCGAGCCCGAGGACCAGAACCGCGCACCGCCGCAGGAAGCCCGGCCGGCCCATCGACGTCGGGGAAGCCCAGCAGGAGCGATGCAAGGGCCGCGACGTCGTCGAGCGGTGCTCCAACACGCTCACGCAATGGCGCGGCATCGCGATGCGCTCAGACAAGTCCGCCCGCGCCTACCGTGCCGCGATCGCTCTCGCCGCCACGTTGATCTGGATCGAGTCCGACGTGGACCGCGCGGGTCAGCGCACCACCTCTAGCGGCCCCTCGTCAGGCGTCGGCGGCTCGAACCGCCCGAAGTACTCGGTCGCCGTCTGTTCGGTGAGCGGCCAATCGTCCGCCTGCCTGCCGTGCCGATCACCAACCCGGCTCAGGATGGTCTCAAGACTCGTCGCGATGTACACAGTCTCCGGCACGATGCCGTGGGGCGCGAGCAGCGCACGGTATTCGTCACGTTGTCGCCGGAACCAGAATCCGAAATCGAGCACGACATCCTCCCCCGCCGTGACGTTGCTCAGCAGCCGTGCTTTCAGGTCTGCTGCCACGTCGGCCACCACCTCGGCGGACGGCATCGTCGTGATTCCGCGATCCCAGAACTCCACCTCGAACGACAGACGTGTCCAGCCTTCGCGCTCCAGGCGCTTGGCGTAGGTGGTCTTGCCAGCACCACCCGGCCCGCACATCATGACCACGCGGGGTCGTCCCGTTCTGTTCACTGCCACCGGACCGAAGCTACACTTCGCCGCTGACGCTGCGGCCTGCAACGCTCCGCCCATCGTCCCTGTGAACCAGATCGGACGTGATCCACACGCCCTGGGACGAGCTGCCGTCGTCCCCGTCGAGAGTCAGGGCGACCCACGTCCGGCCCACAGGGTCGACGCGCAGGCGCACGGTCGCATCGTCCAGCAGTGCCGTCGGCGGGACGGTCGGCCGGGCCCGCAGGCCGTCGGGGCTGAAGCCCGTCCGATCGATGAGGCTGGTCATGGACGGATCAGCCCTGCTCTGCGAGATGGGCGGAGATCTGCGTGCGCATCTCCTCCATCACCTTCTCGATGCCGGCCGCCTCCGCAGCCCTGCGCAGCGCGTCCAGGCCCGCGTCGACGTCGACCGCGCCCGAGCACAGGGGCTTGAGATGCTCGGTAGCGACGTTGGTCAGCTCCGCATCCTCCTTCTTCACCGGCGTGACGTCGGGGTAGAACGTGGCCAGCGGGTCCAGGGTGAAGTTCTCGAACTTCTTGGACCAGGCGAAGATCTCCTCCTCGGAGGCGGAGATGGTCGAGGGCATGCGCTCGAGGTCGATGCGCCACAGCAGCGCGAAGCCGGGGAAGACGTAGTCGGACAGCGCCTCGTACTTGTCCTCCCCCGATGCCGTCCAGTCAGTGCCCTCGATGCCGTAGGCGAGCATGTCGTGGTTCTCCTGGATGGACAGCCAGTCCTGGATCTGCAGGGCCCGGTCGACGTGCCCGGCCGGGTTGATCACGGCGAAGTTGTCGGACTGGAACGTCTGGAAGGGCTTGGCGGCCAGACCGTCGCGATACGGCAGCAGGTTGGCGAGGCTCGCACCCGGCACGGCGGCCTGGAGCGTCTTCAGGCTCTGGGAGCCGAGGCCGTCGGTGATGACGCCGTGCGCGGCGAACCGGCCGGCGGCGAACTGGCTGTTCGCGGTCGCGGAGTCGAGCGTCAGCGCGTCCTTGTTGACCAGGCCCTTCTCGTAGAGGTCGCGCAGCACGCGGATCCCCTCGATGATGTGCTCGGACTCGTAGACGGGGCGGATGTCCGTCGGGTCGTCGGGGTTGATCGCGACGCCGATCGACCCGCCGGAGAACGCCTGGCTCACCGGCTGCGGGTCCTCCCAGGTGAGGGGGGAGAACGTGATGGCCTGGTTGAGGCCCACGTTGTTGTGCAGCTCGAAGGGCGTGATGTCCGGGTTCTTCTGCTTGACGTCGCTGAGGTACTTGAGGAACGAGTCGAAGTCGGTGAGCTCGCCCGCGGCGAGGTCGTCGCGGTATCCGAAGTGATGGATGCGGGCGGCGCCGTTGACCTGCGGGATGCCCCACAGCCTGCCCGACCATTTGTTGGCCTCGATCAGCTCGGGCGCGAGCGCCTTCGAGAGGTTCTCGTGCTTCCCGATCTCGTCGGTGAGGTCGGCGAGGGAGTTCGAGGAGACCAGCTGGACCATGTTCATCCAGCGGGCGTTGAGGGCGGAGTCGAAGGTCTCGGCGGCCGTGAACTTGAGCAGCACCTGCTGGGCGTACTGGCTCCAGTTGAGGAACTGGGCGTCCAGCGTGGTGCCGATGTCGGCCTTCATCTTCTCGTTGACCGCGCCGATGACGGCGCTCCAGTTCGCCGGCTGGGTGGAGGGGAGGTAGGCGAGGCTCGGGTGCTCGCCGACCCCTTCGCCCCCGGAGCCGCTGCCGAGGGGAGCGCTGGGTTGGCAGGCGGCGAGGCCGAGCATTCCGGCGGCGGCTCCGGACAGCAGCGCGCGGCGCGAGGGGGTGAACGACATGGTGTCCTCCTTGACGGACATGGCGGTGGTGGGCATGGGCACTGCTGTCTGCGGGGACGCTGCGGCGCGTCGGGTCAGCCCTTGCTGGCGCCGAGGGTGAGGCCCTTGACGAAGTAGCGCTGGGCGAAGGGGTAGGCCAGGAGGATCGGGCCGATGGTGACGATCGTCAGAGCCAGGCGGAGCTGGTAGACGGGTGCGACGCCGGAGGCCGAGGCCGGCAGCTGGCTCGCGTTGGAGACGTTGGTGATGAGGTTCTGCAGCAGCAGCTGGAGCGGGTAGAAGTCCGGGTTCGAGATGTACAGCAGCGCGTTGAACCACTCGTTCCAGTACGCGACGGCGTAGAACAGCGCGAGGACGGCGAGGATCGGCTTGGACAGGGGCAGCACGATCCGGAAGAAGATCCGCAGCTCGCCGGCCCCGTCGACGCGCGCGGCGTCGAGGATCTCCTCGGGGATGCCCTGGAAGAAGGCGACGGTCACGAACACCAGGAACGGCGTGATCATGTGCGGCAGGATCACGGCCCACCAGGTGTTCTGCAGGTGCAGGACCTGGGTGACCAGCAGATAGGTGGGGACCAGCCCGCCCGAGAAGAGCATCGGGATGTACGCGAAGATCGCGAGCGACCGGGAGATCCCGGAGCTGCGCCGCGCGATCACCCACGCGATGCCCACGCTGCTCAGGACCGAGCAGATCGTGCCGACGACGGTGATGTACCCGGAGGCGAAGTAGGCGTTGTAGATCGCGCTGCCGGAGAAGATCCCCTCGTAGGCGGCGGTCGAGAACTGCGTCGGCCACAGGCTGTATCCCTGGCGTGCCAGGACCGACTCGTCGGTGAACGATCCGGCGACGATCATCCAGAACGGGACCAGGCTTGCCAGACCTGCGAGGCCGACGACGATGTAGCTGGCGACGGTGAACCCCTCGGGCCGGCGCCGGCCGCGACGTGCGGCGGGACGCGGCCCCGAGGTGCCGACGGGGGAACGCCCGGGGGCGGTGACGGTGGTGGACATCGAGGAGCCCTCCCGGCTCGGTGCGGTGGCGGCGGTCATCACAGGACGCTCGTGTCCTTGGCGAAGCGCCTCTGCAGCTGCAGCGCCCCGAGCACGAACAGCAGGCCGACCACGGACTGGAACAGGCCCACGGCGGCGGTGGTCCCGAAGTCGCCCAGAGTGCGCAGCGCCCGGAAGACGTAGGTGTCGATCACGTCGGTGGTCGGGAAGAGCAGACCGTTGTCGCCGACGATGGCATAGATGGTCCCGAAGTCCCCGTAGAAGATGCGGCCCACACCGAGGATCACGAGGATCGCGATGGTCGGGCGGAGCATCGGCACCGTGATGTGCCAGGCCATCTGCGCGCGGCTCGCGCCGTCGATCGCCGCGGCCTCATAGGTCTCCTCCGAGATCGAGGTGATCGCGGCGAGGAAGATGACGGACTGGTATCCGCCCAGCTGCCACACCTTGACGATGGTGAGGATGACCGGCCAGGGCCCCGGCTCCGAGTACCAGGACACCTGCGGCAGGGAGAAGACGCTGAGCATGTCGTTGACCGCGCCGGACTGCCCGCCGACCCCCGCCAGCAGCACCTGCAGGATCACGCTGATGACGACCGGCGAGACGAAGTACGGG
>Ga0302349_1002278_pt1 | contig 12570 bp, 10 predicted proteins | sample PhyAR1_FD_202176 | JGI IMG/M metagenome (GOLD analysis project Ga0302349, IMG submission 202176) | Leaf surface microbial communities from alfalfa plants in UC Gill Tract Community Farm, Albany, California, United States - DLSL A.R1... | ecosystem: Host-associated > Plants > Phyllosphere >...
CGAGAAGGAGCGCGTCACCCTCGAGGGGCGCATCACCGAGCTGCGCAACTTCGAGCGCGACTACCGTTCGCAGCTGCGTTCGTACATCGAGGGTCAGCTCCGCGACCTCGACACCACCGCGTCGTCCTCGGGCTCCACGCCCGTGTCGGCGATCGGTCTGTAGGCCGACTCTTTGCGCAGTCGACCTCCTCTGCGTTCGGCGGCGGCCAGTACCCTCATCGCGATCCTCGCGGTGGTGGTGCTGGCCGCCGACCAGTTGGCGAAGATGATCGCCATCGAGAACCTGCCTCCCGAGCGTGTCGTTCCCGTCATCGGTGAGGCCCTTCAGCTGTACCTCGTGCGCAACCCCGGGGCGGCGTTCTCGCTCGGCGAGAACGTCACGTGGATCTTCACGATCGCCCTGGCCGTCGTCGCGTGCGTGATCCTCTTCCTGGCGGTCACGCGCGTGCGTTCCCGTCTGTGGGCCGTCGTGCTCGGTCTCCTGCTCGGGGGTGTCCTGGGCAACCTGAGCGACAGGCTCTTCCGCGAACCCGGTTTCCCCGTGGGACACGTGGTGGACTTCATCTCGACCCCGTGGATGATGCCGGCGATCTACAACGTGGCCGACGTCTTCATCGTCTCGATGATGATCTCGGTCGCTCTCCTCGTCCTCTTCGGGCTCCGGCTCGACGGGACGCGAGAGACGCGTGCTTCGCGCGCGGCGGAGGCCGCGACGCCCGACGGCGGCGTCGACGCGACGACCGATCCCGGTGCCCGCTGACATGGAGTCGCGGAATCTGCCCGTCCCCGACGGGCTCGACGGGACGCGTGTCGACCAGGCGCTCGCCAAGATGCTCGGCTTCTCGCGGACGTTCGCGGCGGAGATCGCCGACGCGGGTGGCGTGAGCGTCGACGGTCGCACCGTCTCCCGCTCGGACCGCCTCCGCGCCGGCGGCTGGTTGAGCGTCGAGTGGGAGCCGAAGCGCGAGCCCGAGATCGTGCCCGTCGAGGTCGCGGACCTCGGCATCGTCTGGGATGACGACGACATCGTCGTCGTCGACAAGCCCGCCGGTGTCGCCGCCCATCCCTCGGTGGGGTGGGAGGGCCCGACCGTCCTCGGCGCCCTTGCCGCGGCCGGCTTCCGCATCGCCACGAGCGGACCGGCCGAGCGTCGCGGTGTCGTGCACCGTCTCGACGCGGGAACGAGCGGGCTGATGGTCGTCGCCAAGACCGAGCGCGCCTACACGCTGCTCAAGAGCGCGTTCAAAGAGCGCGAGGTCGACAAGATCTACCACGCGGTCGTCCAGGGACACCCCGACCCGCTGTCGGGAACCATCGACGCCCCCATCGGTCGACACCCGCATCACTCCTGGAAGTTCGCGGTCATCCCGGACGGGAAAGACTCCGTGACGCATTACGAGACGCTGGAGGCCTTCCCGCGTGCGTCGCTTCTCGAGATCCACCTCGAGACCGGGAGGACGCACCAGATCCGCGTGCACATGGCGGCTCATCGGCATCCCTGTGTCGGAGACCCCCTGTACGGCGCCGATCCCACGCTCTCCGCGCGCCTCGGGCTCGAACGGCAGTGGCTGCACGCGCATCGACTGGCCTTCACGCACCCGGCGACGGGGGAGTGGGTGAGCTTCGAGTCGGCGTACCCGGCCGATCTCGCGAACGCGCTCGAGATCCTCCGCGACGGTCTCTGACCCGCGTCAGGGGCGTGGTGCGGCCCGCTCGAAGCGCGCCGGCCCCGGGGTGAGTCCTGCGCGAACCCGGGCTCGCATCTCGTCGTCGAGCAGGGCGTCGAGGTCGGCGACCGGATGCCATCCGACCTCGGTCATCTCGCCGTCGACGGGCTGCGGCTCGCCGCCGAGCCAGGTGCAGGCGAAGACGAGATCGAGGTAGTCGCTCTGGTCGCCGTTGGCGTAGGTCACCCGGGGGATCTGGTGCACCCAGGCGAGCCGGTCGGCGCGGATGCGCACGCCCGCCTCCTCCTCGGCCTCGCGCACGGCGGCATCCGCGGGTTCCTCTCCCGGGTCGACGATCCCGGTGACCGGGGTCAGGCGTCCGTTGTCACTGCGTCGACCGAGCAGGATCGATCCGTCCCGCTCGATCACGGCGGTGACGCCGACCAGCGGGAGCGGCCGGGTGCCGACGAAGCGGCGGAGCTCGAGCACGAAGTCGGGGGTGGGCACGCGCCCACCGTAGCCCAGACGACGGCCGCGCAGCGGCGGAGCCGGACAGCGACGCGCGGGAGAGACCTGGGGGTCCGCTCTGAACTTCCGGACGCGATGTCGGAGGCCGAACGTACACTCGATACGTGGCAGCAGACTCCTTCGTTCACCTTCACGTGCACAGCGAGTACTCGATGCTCGACGGCGCGGCGCGCATCGGCCCGATGGTCCAAGAGGCCGTCAAGCAGGGCATGCCGGCCATCGCCGTCACCGACCACGGCAACACCTTCGCGGCCTACGAGTTCTACAAGACCGCGAAGGACGCGGGCATCAAGCCGATCATCGGCATCGAGGCCTACGTCACCCCCGGCACGCACCGCTCCGACAAGACCCGCGTGCGGTGGGGCTCGCCCGAGCAGCAGAGCGACGACGTGTCGGGTTCGGGCGCCTACACCCACATGACCCTGCTGTCCGAGACGACCGAGGGCATGCACAACCTGTTCCGCCTCTCGTCGAAGGCGAGCATGGAGGGGTACTACTTCAAGCCCCGCATGGACCGCGAGCTGCTGCAGACCTACAGCAAGGGGCTCATCGCGACGACCGGCTGCCCCTCCGGCGAGGTGCAGACCCGCCTGCGGCTGGGGCAGTACGAGGCGGCCCGCGCCGCGGCGGCCGAGTTCCAGGACATCTTCGGCAAAGAGAACTACTTCGCCGAGATCATGGATCACGGGCTGTCGATCGAGCGGCGGGTCATGAGCGACCTCCTCAAGATCTCGAAAGACCTGAGCATCCCGCTGCTCGGCACCAACGACCTCCACTACACCCACCAGCACGATGCGACGAGCCACGCCGCCCTGCTCTGCGTGCAGTCGGGATCGACCCTCGACGATCCCAAGCGCTTCAAGTTCGACGGCGACGGCTACTACGTGAAGTCCCCGGCCGAGATGCGGCAGGTCTTCCGCGACAACCCCGAGGCGTGCGACAACACGCTGCTCATCGCCGAGCGGTGCGACGTCGAGTTCGACACGTCGGCCAACTACATGCCGCGCTTCCCCGTTCCCCCGGGCGAGACCGAGGGCAGCTGGATGATCAAAGAGGTCGAGAACGGCCTGCAGGACCGTTACCCGGGCGGCATCCCCGACGCGGTGCGCAAGCAGGCCGAATACGAGACCGACGTGATCCTGCAGATGGGGTTCCCCGGCTACTTCCTCGTCGTCGCCGACTTCATCAACTGGGCGAAGAACAACGGCATCCGTGTCGGTCCCGGCCGTGGCTCGGGGGCAGGCTCGATGGTCGCGTACGCGATGAAGATCACCGATCTCGACCCCCTTCAGCACGGCCTCATCTTCGAGCGCTTCCTCAACCCCGACCGCGTCTCGATGCCCGACTTCGACGTCGACTTCGACGACCGTCGTCGCGGCGAGGTCATCCAGTACGTCACCGAGAAGTACGGCGACGAGCGCGTCGCCCAGATCGTCACCTACGGCACGATCAAGGCGAAGCAGGCGTTGAAAGACGCGGGACGCGTGCTCGGCTTCCCGTTCAGCATGGGCGACAAGCTCACCAAGGCCATGCCCCCGGCCGTGATGGGCAAAGACATGCCGCTCGACGGCATGTTCAATCCCGAGCACCCGCGGTACAAAGAGGCGAGCGAGTTCCGCACCCTCATCGAGACCGACGCCGAGGCCAAGACGGTGTTCGACACCGCTCTGGGGCTCGAGAACCTGAAGCGCCAGTGGGGCGTGCACGCGGCCGGCGTGATCATGTCGAGTGAGCCGCTCATCGACATCATCCCGATCATGCGCCGCGAGCAGGACGGCCAGATCGTCACGCAGTTCGACTACCCCGCGTGCGAGTCGTTGGGCCTGATCAAGATGGACTTCCTGGGGTTGCGGAACCTCACGATCATCAACGACGCGCTCGACAACATCGAGGCCAACCGCGGCCATCCCCTCGTGCTCGAAGATCTCGCGCTCGACGACGCGGCATCCTACGAACTGCTCGCCCGCGGCGACACCCTCGGGGTGTTCCAGCTCGACGGCGGGCCCATGCGGTCGTTGCTCCGCCTGATGCGTCCCGACAACTTCGAGGACATCTCGGCCGTCCTCGCGCTCTATCGTCCCGGCCCGATGGGCGTGAACTCGCACATCAACTACGCGCTGCGCAAGAACAAGCAGCAGGAGATCGAGCCGATCCACCCCGAGCTCGAAGAGCCGTTGGCCGACATCCTCGACACGACGTACGGCCTCATCGTCTACCAGGAGCAGGTGATGGCGGTGGCGCAGCGCGTCGCCGGCTACACGCTCGGTCAGGCCGACCTGCTGCGGCGCGCGATGGGCAAGAAGAAGAAGTCCGAGCTCGACAAGCAGAAAGAGATCTTCTTCGGCGGAATGACCGAGCGCGGCTACGGCGAGGTCGCTCAGCAGACCCTGTGGAAAGTGCTCGAGTCCTTCGCCGACTACGCCTTCAACAAGGCGCACACCGCGGCATACGGACTCGTGTCCTACTGGACCGCGTATCTCAAGGCGCACTATCCCGCCGAATACATGGCCGCCCTGCTGACGAGCGTCGGCGATTCGAAAGACAAGATGGCGGTCTACCTGAACGAGTGTCGCCGCATGGGCATCCGGGTGCTGCCCCCCGACGTCAACGAGTCGATCCGCTTCTTCGCCGCCGTCGGCGAAGACATCCGCTTCGGTCTCGGTGCGGTCCGCAACGTGGGTGCGAACGTCGTCGACGGGATCGTCGCCGCCCGAAAGGATGCCAAGTACACCTCGTTCCACGACTTCCTGGCGAAGGTGCCGATGCACGTCGCCAACAAGCGCACCGTCGAGTCGCTGATCAAGGCCGGCGCCTTCGACACCCTGGGTTCCACGCGACGCGCGCTGCTCGAGATCCACGAGGACGCCTGCGAGGGCGCGGTCAGTGACAAGAGGCGCGAAGCGAACGGCGAAGTCGGGTTCGACTTCGACTCCCTCTGGGACGAGCCGCAGCAGGTGACGAAGGTCCCCGAGCGTCCCGAGTGGACCAAGAAGGACAAGCTCGCATTCGAGCGCGAGATGCTCGGGCTCTACGTCTCCGATCACCCGCTCGCCGGTCTCGAGGTTCCCCTCGCGAAGCACGCGTCGACCTCGATCCACGATCTTCTCGCCTCGGAAGACGTGCAGGACGGCGATCAGGTGACGGTCGCGGGCCTGCTCACGAGCGTGCAGCACCGCGTGGCGAAGCAGAGCGGAAACCCCTACGGGATGGTGACCGTCGAGGACTTCAACGGCGAGGTCACCGTGATGTTCATGGGAAAGACCTACGCCGAGTTCGCGCCGATTCTGCAGGGCGACTCGATCCTGGTGGTGCGCGGGCGGGTCTCGCGTCGCGACGACGGTCTGAACCTGCACGCGCAGTCCGCCTTCGCCCCCGACCTCGAGGGGATGGACGCCGCGAGCGGCCTGACGCTCGTCGTTCCGGAGCAGCGCGCGAACGAAGCCCTGATCGGCGAACTGGCGCAGACCCTTCAAAGACACGCCGGCGATACCGAGGTGCTTCTCAAGCTTCACAAAGGTGGGACGGCAAAGGTCTTCGAGGTGCCTTTGCCCGTTCGTGTGACCGCCGATCTCTTCGGCGAGTTGAAGGGACTGCTCGGGCCCAACTGCCTGGGCTGAATCGCGTGGATCGCGCGGCCGCCGACAGGATGCCGACGCGAGACGCTCGAAGACCGAACAGGGCGCTGCGGCGCCCTCGGAAAGGAAGACCGTGACCGATCGCACTGACGACCCCGTCTCGCCCGCGGACCCCGCGGCTGACGGCCCCCCGGCGTCCGGCGCACTCGAGGACTCCGGCCCGCGCGTCGCGCGCTCGACCATGGTGCAGCCGCACGATGTCGATGCCGCGTCGCCCGAGCACGCATCGCGCGCGCACGCGTCGGCAGAGGCCTCCACGCGCGACGCCGATGACATCGACGTCGATCCCGCCGACCAGTCCGCGGGTTCGTCCGAGTCGCAGGTGTCCGCCCGCTCCCACGTGAACACGCACGGCGTCACGCTCCCGTCGCAGGCCTCCGGGTCCGGCCCGGTGTCGTACGGGGTCGGCCCCTTCTCGGTGCGCGAGGTGTCCTTGCTCGGGATCTGGGCCGTCGCCTTCCTGGTGTCGTTCTTCCCCGACAACAACGTCACGGGCGCCGCCCGCCTCCTCGTCGGCGGCAGCAACGTCTGGGTCTCCGGGCTCTGGTGGATCGCGGCGATCGCCGTGCCGACAGTGGCCGTCGGTCTTCTCGTCCTCCGGCGCCTGTCGCCTCAGGGTATCCGTCGTGTCGGGTCGCTCGGGATCGACCAGTTCGCCTCCGTCGCCTTCTCGCTGGCCGCTCTCGTCTGGGTGGCGTGGCTGTGGGAGACCGTGTCGATCGCGATCGACACCGGGGGATGGGTGCGTTCCTGGGTCGTGTGGGTCGAGGCGATCCTCATGGTCGCGGGTGTCGTCCTGACGGTCCTCGCCCCGTTCCTGCCCCCGTTCGCCGCCGACTTCGCCGGTCGCGACGAAGTGCCCGCTCATCGCAACGCGCGTCCCGTTCGCCCGGTCGTCCCGCGTCCCGCTGCGCCTCGACCCGCCCGTCGCTCGACGCGGGCGTCGGGGTCGCCTGCCGCACCCGGCCACGACACGTCGAGCGATCCCCTCGAAGGGGATGTCGGCGCGCCGGGCGAGGACGCGCGCTCGACCGAAGGGTCTCGGTCGGTTCCCGCCGACCCGCCCACGTCGGTCCTGACGTCGGTCGAGCACGCGCCCGTCGCGCACTCCGACCAGGCGCACTCCGACCAGGCGCACGCCGACCGCACGAGCACCGGGTACGCGGACGCGACGAGTGTCGAGGATGCGCACGCGTCCGACGATCACCCGACGGACGTGCTCACGAGCCTGCACAGCCTGTCCGCCGAGCCCGCGCATCCCGCGACGCAGGCTTTCTGGGCGCTCGCCCCCGTCGAACGCGACGTCGTCGACGACTACGGCACGCCGATCTTCCGGATCGGACCGTCCGCGTGGGCGCTCGTGGTCGAGGACCGCGGCGAGACGTTCGTCATCCGCCACGACGACGGTCGCATCGGATACCTGCACGACGTCTCGGGAGTCACCCGCGGCTGAGGACCGCCCGCGAGCCGTCCTCTGCAGAGAGGACGGCTCGCGAGCGGCCGGTAGCCTGGTCTCATGCTCCGTACCATCGATCTCCGCGGCCGTGTCCTCTCGTCCGCCGAGCTTCTCGCGGTCGTCCCGCGCGCCGACAGTGCGCGCGACGAAGCCCTCATCATCGCCGCGCGCATCGTGGACGACGTCGCAGTCCGCGGCGAAGAGGCTCTGCGCGAGCAGGCGGCGCAGTTCGACCACGTGACCGATCACGCGATCGCCGTTCCCGCGGCGCATCTCGACGACGCTCTCGACGCCCTCGATCCGGCCGTGCGCTCCGCCCTCGAAGAGGCCATCGTCCGCGTGCGCGCCGCCTCGACCGCTCAGGTGCCCGCCCCCGTGGTGACCGAGATCGGCCCGGGCGCCCGTGTCACGCAGCGTTGGCAGCCGGTGCGACGCGTCGGGCTCTACGTCCCCGGCGGCAAGGCGGTCTATCCCTCGAGCGTGGTCATGAACACCGTCCCGGCTCAGGTGGCCGGCGTCCGCGAGATCGCTCTCGCCTCGCCGCCGCAGAAGGAGTTCGGGGGGCGGGTCCACCCGGTGATCCTCGCGGCTGCGCGCCTGCTCGGTGTCACCGAGGTGTACGCCATGGGCGGCGCCGGCGCCATCGGCGCGTTCGCCTCCGGCGTCTCGAGCCTCGGACTCGATCCCGTCGACGTCGTCACGGGTCCCGGGAACAACTTCGTCGCCTCCGCCAAGCGCGCCGTGGCCGGTCGCGTGGGGACCGACTCGGAGGCCGGAGCGACAGAGATCCTCGTGGTGGCCGACGACAGCGCCGATGCCGGTCTCGTCGCGGCCGACCTCGTGAGCCAGGCCGAGCACGACGAGCAGGCGTCCGCTGTGCTCGTGACCGACTCGCCCGCTCTCGCCGATGCCGTTCGGGCGGCTCTTCCGGCCCGGATCGCGGCGACGCGTCACCGTGAGCGGGTGTCCGCCGCGTTCGACGGGCCGCAGTCGGCGGTCGTCCTCGTCGACGATCTGGCGCAGGCGACGGCCTTCAGCAACGCATACGCGCCCGAGCACCTCGAACTGCACCTCGCCGATCCCCGTCCCGAGGACTTCGTCAACGCCGGGGCGGTCTTCGTCGGTCCGTACACTCCGGTCAGCCTGGGCGACTACCTCGCGGGCAGCAACCACGTCCTGCCCACGGGGGGACAGTCGCGGTACGGGGCGGGCCTGTCCGCGGCGACCTTCCTCCGCCCGCAGCAGGTGATCGAGTACGACCGCGAGGCTCTCCGCTCGGTGCACGACGCGATCGTCACGCTCGCCGAGGCCGAGGCTCTCCCCGCTCACGGTGAAGCCGTCACGGCCCGATTCCCCGAGTAGATCGGCGAGCACATGCACTGTCCCTTCTGCCGCAACCCCGACTCCCGGGTGATCGACTCGCGCACGAGCGACGACGGTCTCAGCATCCGCCGACGCCGTCAGTGCCCGAAGTGCGGAGGGCGGTTCTCGACCGTCGAGACCGCAAGCCTCAACGTCATCAAGCGGTCGGGCGTCGTCGAGCCGTTCAGCCGCGAGAAGGTGATGTCGGGCGTTCGCAAGGCCTGTCAGGGCAGGCCCGTCACGGACGCGGATCTCGCGATGCTCGCGCAGCAGGTCGAGGAGGCCATCCGCCAGACCGGGTCCTCGCAGATCGACGCGAACGAGATCGGCCTGTCGATCCTGGGGCCCCTGCGCGAGCTCGACGAGGTAGCCTACCTCCGCTTCGCCAGCGTCTACCAGGCGTTCGAGTCCCTGGACGACTTCGACACCGCGATCGCGCAGTTGCGCGCCGACCACGCCCATCGCACGGTCCCCGCGAGCGGCGTGACGGACGACGTCCAGTAGCCTGGCGGGGATGTATCCCCTTCTCTTCCGCACGGTTCTCACGCGTCTCGACCCCGAGTTCGCCCACCACCTCGGTGCCCTCGTCATCCGTGTCGCGGGCGTCGAGCCCGTGGCATCCGTGGTCCGCCGTTTCACCGCGCCCGCACCCGATCTCGGCGTGAGCGCCCTCGGGCTCCGCTTCGACTCGCCGTTCGGCGTCGCGGCGGGGTTCGACAAGAACGTGACGATGGTCCGGGGGCTCGGCGCGCTCGGCTTCGGACACGTCGAGGTCGGCACGGTCACCGCCCTCGCTCAGCCGGGCAACCCGAAGCCCCGCCTTTTCCGGCTCGTGGCCGATCGCGCCGTGATCAACCGCATGGGATTCAACAACGACGGCGCCGTCGCGGCCGCGGCCAAGCTCCGCCGCCTCCGGCGGGCGCGTCGGCGCCCCGTGATCGGGGTCAACATCGGGAAGAGCCGCGTGGTCGCCGTCGAGGACGCCACGACCGACTACGTGCGCAGCGCCCGCCTCCTCGCGCCGCTCGCGGATTACCTCGTCGTCAACGTCTCCTCCCCGAACACGCCCGGCCTGCGCGGGCTGCAGGCGGTCGAGACGCTGCGCCCCCTTCTGACGGCGGTTCGGGATGCCGCGGGCTCGACCCCCCTGCTCGTCAAGATCGCCCCCGACCTCGAGGACGACGAGGTCCAGGACATCGCCCGTCTCGCGGTCGATGCCGGCCTCGCCGGCCTCATCGCCACCAACACGACGATCGCTCGGTCCGGGCTCTCCACGGATCCCGCCAAGATCGAGGCCGCGGGAGCGGGAGGCCTGTCGGGCGCCCCCCTGAAGGGGCGGGCGCTCGAGGTGCTGCGTCTCGTGCGGCGGGCCGTCCCCGCGGAGTTCGTCGTGATCTCGGCCGGGGGAGTCGAGACCGCCGACGACGTGCGCGAGCGCCTGGCGGCCGGGGCGAACCTCGTGCAGGGCTACACCGGTTTCCTCTACCGGGGACCGCTCTGGGCACGGCAGATCAGCCGGGGCCTCGCCCGTTCGCGCTGAGCCTAGCCCGCGATCACACCCGGCCGCCCCGCACGGGACGACGACGCGGCGCGCGCCGTCACGCGCGGTGAGCGCTGCGCGTGGCGCCGCGGTCGGGACGCGTCCGCTGCCGCACGCGCGGTGCTCCACACGCGTGGCGCCGCTGCCGGGGCGAACGCCGAAGCGGCGCGCCCGGAGGCACGCCGCTTCTCGGGATCTCTCGAGGTCAGACCGGGTACTGCCCGCGCTTGACCTGTGCCTTCGGCAGGCGCATGAAGCGCATCTGGACCGTGCGCATCGCGGCGTACCAGCCGAGCCCCTTCTCGAGCTTGCTCTCGCCGAACTTGTCCTTCGCCGCGCGCTTGACGCGGATCGACGTGATGATCATGTCGCCGATGACGAACAGGATGAAGATCCAGAGGGCCACGAACGCCCAGTACTGGAAGAACCGCACCGGAAGCACCGTCAGCAGGATGACGATGAGCATGAACGGCATGACGCCTTCGCCGAGGTGCCAACCGGCATCCACGAAGTCGCGGGCGAAACGGCGCTGGGGCCCCTTGTCGCGGACGGGGAGGTAACGCTCCTCGCCGGCGGCCATGCCGACGCGCGCCTTCTCGCGCTGAGCCGCGAGCTCGGCGCGGGCGCGAGCCTTGGCCTCTTTGGTGTCGGGGACCAACGGACGCTTCCGGGCGGCTTCCTGCTCGGCTCGCGAGGGCGTCGCGCGCCCCTTGCCCGAACCGGTCTCCGTCGGGTCGACGGGGGTGTCGTTGGGGGCGGGGGCGGGGGACTTTGCCACGGAAAACCTCGAGAGCTCGCTGATCGGGAGATTTAAGATTACCCGCATGACCCCCGACGTGTCCTTGCAGAATGCCGTGCGCGACGCCGCGGCCGCCGGCATCCCTTCCGCCCTCGCCGACCTGGGCGGCCTCGTCCGCATCCCCTCGATCGCCTGGCCGGCCTTCGACCAGTCCGCCCTCGAGAAGAGCGCGGATGCCGTGGCCGACCTGTTCCGGGAAACCGGGATGTTCGATCGCGTCGAGGTGAAACGCGCGGCCATCCCCGGCACCGACGAGCTCGGCCAGCCCGCCGTGCTCGCCTCACGCGCACCGAAGAACGGTCGCCCGACGGTGCTGCTGTACGCGCACCACGACGTGCAACCTCCCGGCGACGAGGCGCTGTGGGACTCTCCGCCGTTCGAACCGACTGTCCGCGACGGCCGCCTGTACGGGCGCGGCGCCGCCGACGACAAGGCCGGCGTGATGGCCCACGTCGCGGCGATCCGTGCCCTGGCCGAGGTCTTCGGTGACGAGCTCGATCTCGGCATCGCCGTCTTCATCGAGGGCGAGGAGGAGTACGGTTCCCGCTCGTTCGCGCAGTTCCTCGCCGACAACGCCGATGTGCTCCGTTCCGACGTCATCGTGGTCGCCGATTCCGGCAACTGGGACGATCGCACCCCCGGCCTGACGGTGTCGCTCCGCGGCAATGCGCGCTTCACCCTGACGGTGCGGACCCTCGAGCACGCGTCCCACTCGGGCATGCTCGGGGGAGCGGTACCGGATGCCATGCTCGCCACCGTGAAGCTCCTCGCGACGCTGTGGGACGATGACGGCGCCGTCGCCGTCGAGGGCCTGCACGTCCGCGACGCGGAAACCCCCGCGTACGACGAGTCGACTCTGCGCGCGGAGTCGGGCCTGCTCGAGGGGGTCAGCCCCATCGGGCGCGACTCGATCCTCAGTCGCATCTGGAACAAGCCGTCCGTGACGATCACGGGATGGGACGCCACCCCCGTCGCCTCGGCATCCAACACGCTGTCCCCGCAGACGAGCGTGGTCATCAGCGCCCGTGTCGCACCGGGGCAGCGCGCAGAGGACGCCTACGCCGCGATCGAGGCGCACCTGCGCGCTCATGCGCCCTACGGGGCCCACCTCGAGTTCAGTGACGTCGACTGCGGAGACGCCTTCCTCGTCGACACGAGCGGCTGGGCCGTCGAAGACGCTCGTGCCTCGTTCGCCGACGGCTACGGCGTCCCCTCCGTGGACGTCGGCATCGGCGGGTCGATCCCCTTCATCGCGGACCTCGTCCGCGAGTTCCCCGAAGCGCAGATCCTGGTGACCGGTGTGGAAGACCCGCACGCCCGCGCACACAGCCCGAACGAGTCGCTGCACCTCGACACGTTCCGCAACGCGGTGGTGTCGGAAGCGCTCCTGCTCGCGCGTGTGAACGCGCGCACCATCTGACCGAGGCCGCGGGGTCGGGACGGGCGTAGAATCGTTCCGTCCCCGCGACCGATCAACCGAAGGGCATCGCCATGACCGACACCACACTGTCGTCCGCCGCCGACACCCGCGAGCACGGCGTGGGCCTGACCGCGGCCGCCTCCGACAAGGTCAAGAGCCTGCT
>Ga0302349_1002280_pt1 | contig 12568 bp, 8 predicted proteins | sample PhyAR1_FD_202176 | JGI IMG/M metagenome (GOLD analysis project Ga0302349, IMG submission 202176) | Leaf surface microbial communities from alfalfa plants in UC Gill Tract Community Farm, Albany, California, United States - DLSL A.R1... | ecosystem: Host-associated > Plants > Phyllosphere >...
CAACCGTCTATCATCGTTATATGGCGATGATAGAGTCTAGAAGCGATGATTTGCTGGATCGCGACGGCAAGATGCGGCAAGCTGCGCTCTTCCATGCCCTCGCTGACCCGACAAGATTGCTGATCCTTGAACATCTGAAAACCGGTGAGCACAAGGTCAGGGAACTGACCGATCATCTAGGGCTGGCCCAGAGCACGGTCAGTGCCCATCTTGCCTGCCTTCGGGATACTGATCTGGTCACTGTCCGGAGCCAGGGGCGGGCGAGCATCTACGCACTGGGGCAGGCCGAGTACTTGGACCAGCTGCTCACCTTGGCACAGCTAATCGTCCCAAACCAATCGCAGGCGCATCACTGGCAAGAAGCGCACTCAAGCCAGCAAGTGGAGGTGTAGACATGGGCCACGATCATTCGCACGGCCACTCCCACGATCATTCGGAGGCCAACCGCTCTCGACTTGCCTGGGCCTTTGGCATCACGGCAAGCATTCTCATCGCCGAAATCGTCGGGGCCATTGTCACTAGCTCGTTGGCCTTGCTCGTCGATGCGGCACACATGCTGACCGATACCCTCGGGCTGCTGCTGGCGCTCACCGCGGCCAATTTGATTGCGCGCAAGCCCACCACCAAGCGAACCTGGGGATTCCGGCGCGCCGAAGTGCTCTCGGCAACACTGCAATCAGCGCTGCTGCTCGCAGTCGGCATCTACGCTGCCATCGATGCCGTTCGCCGGCTATTCACGCCAACAGAAATCCAGCCAACAGGCCTGCTCGTTTTTGGCGTGATCGGTTTGCTGGGAAATGTCATTTCCATGTGGATCATCTCCGCGGGACGCAAGAACAACCTGAATATGCGCGCAGCGTTCCTTGAAGTTGTCAATGACGCATTGGGCTCGGTGGCAGTTATCGTTGCCGCCGTTGTCATCGCAACTACCGGATGGATGGCAGCAGACTCGATTGCTGCCCTGGTCATCAGCGCCCTGATCGTTCCACGTGCCATGAAGCTGTTGAGCGAAACGACTCATATTCTGCTGGAATCCACGCCGCGAGGGCTGGATCTCATTGCGGTGCGCGAGCACCTGGAGAACCAGCCCGGTGTCATTGCCGTGCATGACCTGCACGCTAGCCAGATAGCCTCGAACCTGCCGGTGCTCACCGCCCATGTGGTCGTCGAGGATTCGACGTTCTCGGCTGGAGTCGCGGGAGACCTGCTGAAGAACCTGCAAAATTGCGTGGCCGACCACTTCCCGATCAGCATTGAGCATTCGACGTTCCAGATCGAGCCATCCTCGCATCAAAGCACCGAGCACCAGCACGGCTGCTAGCAAGGGCGGCTGGAAAACCCGGCGGATAACCTGTGGTTTAGTTTTGCCGGGGCTGGGTCATACCTGAGTATGATGCGCTGCCTAATCAAGTCAAGCCTGCTGGTGGATGCCCATCTGGCTAGGGAATTTATATTCTTTTGGTATGACTTCTGAAACCCTGCCAAAAACTGACCATGCGGTCGCCGCTCGTGGGCTGACCAAAACCTACGGACATGACACCACCCGGGTTGAGGCTCTTCGCAGCGTCGATGTCTCGTTCGCACGTTCTCGTTTCACTGCCATCATGGGTCCTTCCGGATCCGGCAAATCAACCCTCATGCATTGCCTGGCTGGCCTGGACTCGGCAGACAGCGGCGAAATCATCATCGGCGGCAAGAACTTGCTCTCGCTCAGCGACGATCAGCTCACCGAGATGCGCCGCGAACAGATTGGTTTCGTTTTCCAGTCGTTCAACTTGGTCCCCACCATCAACGCGCAAGACAACATCTTGCTGCCCCTGTCCCTGGCTGGCAAGAAGCACGACAAGGCCTGGTTCGACACGGTCATCAATGCCTTGGGCTTGCGCGACCGCCTGACCCACAAGCCACATGAACTCTCCGGTGGGCAGCAGCAGCGCGTGGCCGTAGCCCGTGCGCTGCTCACCCGCCCTGAGGTTGTCTTTGGCGATGAGCCAACTGGCAACTTGGATTCCCGAACCGGCGCCGAAGTCCTGTCGCTGATGCGTACTTCCACTCGCGAAATGGGACAGACCATCATCATGGTGACCCACGATCCCGTGGCAGCATCCTACGCAGACACCGTGCTGCTCATGAAAGACGGCGCGATCGTCGGAACCATCGAGGAGCCAACCGTGGCTACCGTGTCCGAGGCACTCGCCTCATTGGCGGAGTAAACGATGCTGCACGTAGCACTTTCCAATATCAAGACCTACGCCCGGCGCTATATCGCCGTCGTGCTTGCCGTGGCCATCGGCACCGCGTTCCTCGCGGCAACGCTGGCAGTGAATTCGTCAACACAGGCGACCTTGAAGAATTCCTTGGGGGATTCTTACAAGTCCGCCGACTTGGTGGCCTACTGGGATCCAAGCCCAAGCGCCGACCCCGACCAGACAACCGAGCTCACCGCCAAAGAAATCGATGGCGTTCGCAATCTTCCCGGAGTGTCTACCGCCTATGGCTTGGGCTACGCCTATGGCCAATTGCATACCGCGGATAATGGATACACCATTCAGATCCAGCCGGTCGACCCGAATCAGGGGCTGGGTGGAATGGAACTTCTCGAAGGCCGCGCTCCGCTGGCCAACAACGAGATGATCATCGATGATTCCCATGCCAAGGACATGGGCATTTCCGTCGGAGATGTTGTGGCCCTGAGCGACGACCAGGGGAAGACCCAGAACATCAACATCGTCGGTATTCAGCGTTCCTCGGCTAACCCGCAGACTTCCGCCTACGCCTTGGGCGGCATGAGCGAAAAGGCATGGAGCCACTTCGCCGGCGACAGCGCCATATTCCGCGACATCGTCATCAACAGCGATGGTTCCATTGATGCTGTTCGGCAGGACCTGCAAGACTACTTTGCAGACCAGAAGAAAATTGACGTCGCAGTGGTCACCGCGGATCAAAAGGTTATTGACGAGGTGGCCCAGATGACCGGTGGCACCGACCAGCTGAGCATCATCCTGATTATTTTCGCTTTGATCGCGCTCGTAGTTACCGGCCTGGTTGTAGTCAACACGTTCTCCGTGGTGATTGCACAGCGAACCCGGGAATTGGCGCTGCTTCGCACCCTGGGCGCCAAGCGCAAGCAGATCCGCAGCTCGGTACTGATTGAAGCCCTCGTGATTGGCATCGTGGCATCGGTGATTGGCGTCTTGCTGGCCATCGCGTTGATGGCTGGTTTGATCCAGCTGCTGCACACCCTGGTCCCTGCCATGTCATACGCAACGCTCTCGATGACCCCTGTCGGTCTCGCGGTTCCAATTGCTGTCGGCATCTTGATGACGGTTGTTGCTGCAAGCTTGCCTGCTCGCCGGGCCATGAAGCTGGCGCCGCTGGCCGCTCTGCGCCCGTTTGACGCTGCCAGCGTGAAGAACCGCGCGGGCATTGTGCGCATCGTCTTTGGAGCGGTGTTGGCCCTCATCGGTGTTGGCCTGCTGGTCTTCGGCGCAGTCAAGGGGAATCTGGTCGTAGCCTTCCTGGGCGGCTTGGTGTCCTTCCCGGGGATCTTGATGCTCGCCTCGCTGTTCGTACCGAGCAGCGTCGCCGGTATTGGCAAGGCGATTGCCGGCAAGTCGACTTCCCGCCGCCTGGCTGCATTGAACGCGGTGCGCAATCCAGGGCGCACCACGGCCACGGCGACTGCCTTGCTGATCGGCGTGACGCTGGTTTCGATGATCATGGTTGGCGGCCAGACCGCCAAAGCCAGCCTGAACAATTCGGTTGCTGCCGAGTACCCCGTGGACATGATGGTCTCGTTCTACGATGGAGCGACCAGCAAAGCCAAAGCGGAAGAGCTGGCCAAGACGATCGATGGCGTTGACGGCGTCAGCGCTACCTCGACATTCACCAGCTCGTATGCCGATGCGGATCTAAACATGGGCGAACCGGTCAACATCCAGCTGATTGCTGTTGACCCGCAGGAGTACGCCAAGACGGTTCTGGACCAGAAAGTCGTGCCCGAGAATGGCGAACTGATCTTGTCCCAGTGGGAGACCGACCAGAAATCCATCGAGGTCGCTGGACAGTCGCTCAAGGTCAAAGAATCAGGCGCGCTGCTCTCAGGAAACCTGATCACCAATGAGACCCTCAAAACCTTGGAGATCAAGGATCCGAGTTCATACCCCGGAATCATCGTCAAGGTGGATTCCAGTATCGCAGGCTCGCAGATCAATGAACTGGTGACCGAAATTTCGGACATCACCGGCGTTGAATCCTCGATGATTGACGGCGGCGTGGTCATGAAGTCGATGTTCACGCAGATCATTGATGTGCTTCTGACCATTGTTTCGGCGCTCCTTGCCGTCGCGGTTCTCATCGCATTGATTGGCGTCGCCAATACGCTCAGCCTCTCGGTGCTTGAACGGACCCGCGAGAACTCGCTGCTTCGGGCCTTGGGCCTGAAGAAGAAGCAGCTGCAAAGCATGCTGGCCACCGAAGCGGTCCTTATCGGTGGTGTCGCGGCCTTGCTCGGCATGGTCCTCGGAGTTGCCTACGGCTTGCTGGGTGCCCAGTCGGCATTGGCATCCATGGGAACCTTGACCTACTCCATCCCGTGGTGGCAGCTGGCAGCAGTCCTTGCCGTGAGCGTGATCGCTGCGCTCCTGGCATCCATCACCCCAGGGCGACGGGCTGCAAGGCTTTCACCAGTAGAAGGCTTGGCAACCGAGTAATAGCCGCGTAGTGCTCAGGCCGGGCCCGGAACAACAGCAATCCTGTTGTCCGGGCTCGGCCTTTTCGTTGCAATTGCAGCTGCAGATGTAGATTGGCCCCATGAACATGGAACTCACCCGGTTCCGGGTGCTTCCCTGAAAGACTGCCTCGGCCAACGAATGGATGGAACTGCTTAACTCCAGCTTGCCTGTGGTCCTTGAGACCCTGGAGCAAGAAAAGATGTACGTCGAAACGATCTTTAGCGAAAGCATCGACGGGGTCGAGTACCTGTACTGGTACAGCATCCAAGGCGAGAACGGTGTCGAGGTCAAGGACTCAAATCACGAGATCGACAAGGCCCGCTTGAGGTATTGTAAAGAATGCATTGACCCTGACTACGCACCGCAGGATCTGCGCCCTCGAGTGAATATGATCCCTGAACGCATTCAGTCCCTCATGAAGTGAATGCAGCACCGCGACATTAAAGGTCCACTTCACAGGGGAACTGGACCTTTAACGTCGGGTGGGGCGCTAGCTGCGCAGCGTGATGGTGGTGGCCATGGCCGGTGAACGGCCGGTGGTCACGAAGCCAGAGATATTGGATCCCGGGTGCTTGATGATGTCGGTAATCGACCCCAGATGCCGGCTCAGGTCGATCTTGTCTTCCGGCGCGGCAAGCACGAGGTGGAAGCCGAATTCCTGCAGTGCGCGTATACCGGCGGCCGCATACTCCGAATTGGCCTGAATGAACGCTTCATCGATCATCACCGTGCCGAAGGAAGTGAAGCCCGCCGAAGCGAAGCCCAGCTGGTAGGCCAAAGCAGCACCCATGATGAAGGAAGTAAAGCGCTGGCCCTCGCCACCGGACAGGGTTCCAGGTTCCAAGCCGGTTTCGATTTCACCATTGGTCTTGTGCTCATTGCAGCTGATGACCACGTGTTGACGAACATCCAGCACCGTGGAGCGCCACGCGTTGAGTGAAGGATCGCTCAAGGCGGTAACGAGGGATTCCAGCGCCTGGTAGGACGTGGCCAAGGTCGTTTCATCCTTGGTCGTGTAGGCCTCCTGCAAGGCATCCTTCAACTCCTTGCGGAAGTTCCCGGCCTCCACCGGAATCGAATTCTCGACTTCCAGGCGCAGGATGGATCCATGCTCGAACGTCACCTCGGCCAGAATCTGGTTCAATGGCTTGATGCGTTCGGAGATCATGCGACGCTCTTCATCAAGCAGCTGCAGCAGATCGCTGAAGCGCTCGTAGGAGCGGTTGGCGAAGTATTCACGGAACCGCGCTTCGTGGTGCGGCAGGCCATCGGCAACAATCTGATCGTGCAGCTGCGTGTAGTGCTCGGCTGCCTCCGCGGAGGTACCGTGGGTCTGGGCGTGCGAGGTGCCAAAATCACGGGCAAAGCGACGGAAAGTTTCACTCAGGGCGCTGCCAATTTCCTGGTGCTGGCTGTTCAGCGAGTTCATCTGGCTTCCCAGCTGCAGCTTGACCTCGGCGAAGGCCTCGCTGATTTGCTCACTGGGTGGGCACTTGCCTGAAATGGCCTGGTCAAGGACCGGACCGAGCAATTGATGCTGGCGCAATGGCGCCGGAATCGATTGCTCCCAATCGCCAGCCGGCTCCTGTGCCGTGGCCAGGACCTGCTGAGCACGTTCTACCTGGAGCTGCAGGTCCCGGATGCGGGAACGGACAAGTGCAAGGTCGCCGACAAGCTTTTCCGCTTCGGCCTTGGCTGCTTCAATCTGCTGGCGCACTCGCGAGGAATCACCCGAGAGCGACAGGGCATCGCCAAGCTTCTGCTCGCCACGCCGCAACGCTTCCAAAGCCGGGGAAGAATCCAATTGGCTGAAGCTGCGCTCGTCGGCAATGATCGCCTTGAGCAGCAGCGACTTGGCAACCACCTTGTTCTTGGCGGCGCTGCGTTCATCGGCAGACGCTTGTGCCTGGGCGATTTTTTCCTCCAAGCGCACAGCCTTTGACTGCAGCTCGGAAATCTTTGATTCATTGGTGAAGCCGAGCAAGTATTCGGAGGCCGGAAGTCCGCGAGTATCGCGTTCAAAGGTTCCGGCACCGGTTTTCATGGTGCCTGCAGGGGTGATGGCTTTGGGATGCACATGCATGGCGGCATCGTTATCCACGCAAGCCAGCGGATAATCCGCGGTGATCTTCGACTTCAGCCAATTGCCCGCATCGCCTGGGGCAAAGTCGAGCTTGGTGACCAGATCTGCCGGGCCCGCCGTACCCGACTTGGGCTGCTGGGAAATATCGATCCATCGAACACGTCCCAGGCCATCAAGCTGGTCGATGGCATGGGTCACCTGCCCCAGCAGGTCGCCCGGCACCAGCAGGGTGCGGGCCAAGGAATGCAGGGCCTTCTCCGCGGCCAGGCGCCAGGTCGAGGAATCAGCGGAAACATCCATCAGCTCGCCGGCAAAAGGCAGCTGGTCTTCGCTCAGCGAGCACGCCGAAGCGATTGCCCGGCGTGCTGCGATGGACCGGTCATCAATATTGCTGGCGCGGCGTTGATAGGAGCGGATCTGCTCGGCCAGCGTCTCGGCGCGCTTGCGCAAATTGACCAGCGACGCCATGGCTTCATATTCCACGGTTTGCGCGTCGTGGGTGATCGAAGACAGCTGCTGCAAAGTGCGGGCCGCATTGGCACGCAACTCATCCAAGCCGGTGGCGGAGAACTCAAAGCTCAAACCAGCATCTGTCGCCTGTTGCTGCAGCGCGCGAAGGGCATTTTCCTTTTCGCTCAGCGCCTTTCGAGCAACATCGGCCTCGCGCTCCAGAAGCATGAGCGAGGCGGAACCGGCCGAATCGTGCGCCGCTTCCAAGGACTGCAACTGGTCATCGAGCTGCTCCTTGCGCGCTCGAAGTTCCCCTTCTTCGATCTGCAGGGCAGCTAGTTCGCTCTGGTGGGAGGAGAGATCATTGCGCATCACCAGCTGGCGGACCTGGGTTTCCAGGGCCTGCACGTCGCTGTCCAGCAGGTGGCGGGTTTCGGTGATTTTCTCGGCCAACTGGCGGTAGGCCAGATCCTGCTGGGGAACCTCGGCCAGCGCGTCACGCTGGGCACGGGCGGTGTCCAATTGGCGATAGATGCCGCGAAGGTGCGCGAAGTCCTCAACTGCCGCCGCGGCGGCTTTGAGTGTTGCCGGTTCTTCGAGAACTTCATGGCGGAAGAACTGGTTGACGCCTTTGGCCAGGCCCTTGCCGTTCTGCAGGGTGCGCAACAAGGCAAAGGCCTTATCGCTTTCCACCCCGAGGCGGCGGCGAAGACGCTCAATAAACGCCTTGTGGGTATCGAAGGCTTCGGTGGGAGCTAGCGCCTTGGATAGCGAGGAGACGGTGAAGCGACGCGGCCCGTGGTTCTCCAGCTCAGCAATATCCACCTTGCCTTCGCACAACAGGTAGTGCTTGGAAACTTGGCCTTCCAGCCCAGCATCGGGCAGATCAAAAACGGCCCCGGCAGTCACCGTATTGCCCATGCCGTCCTCGTAGCTGAGGATGATGGCGCTCCAGGTGGCCCCCGGACGCTGGTAAACGGTGCCTTCGCTGGTCTTGAATTGGCGTCCGCGCATATAGGAGAAGGTGGTGCGCCGGTCTTCGCGGGTGGCCGCGTCGTTAGCTGATTCATTGAGGCGGGGAGTCGCGAAAAATACGTGGCCCATGGCGTCGAACAGGGTGGATTTGCCAACACCGGGGTGCCCGGTGACCAGTGTCCCGGCCCGGTCCACGGACAGGTCGTGCAGCCCGTGGAAGGTGCCCCAGTTAACGATCTGCACCCGGCTGAGGCGATGCTGGCCGGGGTTGATCGCGCCGCCCAGCGGAAGAGTCATTTCAATGCTCATCGGTTACTCCTGCACCAACTCGGGGGACTGTTCAGCAAGTTCATCGTTGTCGTCGGGCGAAAGGTTAAAAGCCGGCTCGTTGGCATCAATCGCCGCGATGTAGCGCGGAATGTCTTGAATGCTGCTCAGCGGCAGTGCCATGGCCAACGCCGGAGAGATGCGGAATTCGTTCTCCAGCTCGGTGCTGGTCAGCAATCGCAGGGATTGCAGACGGGAGATGGCGGCATCACAGGATTCGGCAAATCTCTTGTCATCACGGTCAGTGGCCTGACGGTGCTCGGCCAGGATCTCGTGCATGGTGGCCCGTGAGGCCACCGCGTCGCTGCCGTTGCCGGAGTTCTGCTCCAGCAAAAGCCGCAGGCGCAGTGCCAAGAGGGTTTCATCGCGTTTCAGCGGACGGCGAGGCGCGATCGGCGCGGTGTGGACCTGGTCAATCTGGACCGGGGACAGCATCGCAATTTTGCGGTCCATATCCATGGTCAACGCCAAGAAGATCTCCGAGAAGTAATCGGTGATCGTCTGCTGCTGATCAAGCAAGAGCTGCCATGCGGAGGCATCCACTGAGCCATCAAGGTAGGGTCCACGCAAGAGGCGAACCAGCAATTGGCGCAACGGCAGGGAGTACTTTCCGGTATCACCGTCGAACAGCGGTTCGGCGATCGGTGCGGCGTAGGCATCGCTCGTGGTCATAGCGGCTCCTTCGTGAAGCTTAAGGCGGGCAGGATGGCGGTTCTCAGGGAACCATCAAGTTGCTGGAAATCGATGTTGACCAATTCAGCCTCGTTGAGCGATTCGCCATTGGTGCGTCCAATCTCAACCAGTGCGCGGATGGTATTCAAATGCCGATGCTCATCGTCCAAAGCGGCGAATACTTCATCCATGCGCACTGCTCCGGCTGGCGCGTGATTCAACTGCCGGGTAATCGACTCGCGCAGCAATGGCATATTGGCTTGTGGCGTCGCGGGACTGCGGACAATGTCGGCCTCGCTGAATTCCGGTGCCTGGGCCAGCGGGGGAGGCGCAACATGTTCGGAAGGATCGTAGATCCCCAAGCCGGAGAGCGTCATCAGCTGTGGGGTGTACAGATCCATCGGGGCCAGGCCACTGCGCGGCTTGAGCGCCGACGACTTGGTGATGGCCAGCTCGGCTTCCCTGACAGCCTGGCGCAGAAGCTCCGCCTGCTTGTAGTCCTCGGACTGGACGAAGGCATGCAGGGATTCGGAAAGCTTGCCGTAGGAAGCATGGACTTCGGCCGCCTGCCGGCGCAGCTCGCGCAGCAGGTTGGTGAGGATCTGGCGCTCGGTGGCATCGAGGTCGTCAACAAATTCGCGTTCGAGCACTTCTGCCAATGCTGAACGGAAGCGCTGCTGGGCATCGGGAGAATTCAGGAATTCGGTGAATCCGCTGAAGGTTTCGCCTTCAGCGGTTGAGCGCAATTGGCGATCGGCTTTGAGCACCTGGCCCACCGCGACGCCCTTGGCGGTAGAAGCATCGAGGATGCCTTCGCGAAGGGAGTGCAGCATGTCTTGGACACCATCGCGCATGCGGCGGAAGTCCGCAGGCAGGCTGGAGGCGAGGTCCAACAGCGAACGCGTTGCGGACAAGGCTGTTGTGCGCGAGAGCACCGCGGGATCGTCCCCGCTGCGCAACTGCTCAATTTGCGCCTGGCGCTGGGCGATCTGGGATTCCAAGGCGCGGATTCGGGCTTCAGGATCCGGGTCCGTTTCATGCACCAGGGATTCCAGCGATGAAAGCAAGGTGTTCAATCGCGAGGAGTTCAGGTGGGAATCGTCGGTGGAAAAATCTGAGAGGAAGCGCAATGTGCGCAGGGTCTGCGCGCTGGGCTCATAAACGAAACGCCCATCGATCAGCGGCCGCGCGAGAATTCCTTGCTTGACCCAGGTCTCGGCAAAATCCTGGGCAGAGTATGACTGCGGAATCTGCTCGTCGCTTTGACGCGCCTGCTTCAAGAACGAATCCAATGAAGCATGGAACAGCTCTAGCGCTACGCGGGAGCGATCGGCGGTGAACTCGGCTCGGATGAAGGCCACCGCCCATGGTTGGGCCGTCAGAAGACGATATGCTGCCGAGCCTTTGAACTGTTGAGCTTGAAGCCACAAACTATTCGCGCGGTGCGAGGGCTGCATGTACTTCCTTGATCTTTAGGACGCCTAACTAAACAATTCTAAATCATCGGCCTCAACAGTAAATGTGAATCCATTGCTCCTGCCCGTTAATCCCGGGCCTTGAGAAAGAATCAGTTGCCGGGGGTGTTGCCAAAACCTCATTCTGTGTAGGGTCGAATTATGAAGATGACAACCTGTTTTCTGTCAGCTCATAGCCAAGACAGAATGCACGGAGGGGGCAATCAATGAAGTCCTTGCGCTTAGCAGTATCCGTCGGCCTTGCCATGGCGTTGGCAGCCTGTAGCGCGCAAACCACCCCGGAAACCCCGAGCTCGGATTCTGCCGCACCGGAGCAATCACAACAGGAACAACAGCGCGTCAGCAGCGTTAAAGCCGAAATCAACAGGCTCGCTGATGGCTATGACTATGACGCCGCGATAAAACTTGCCAAGAAAGACAGTGACGACAGCCTGTCTTCAATGGTCGCCGGACTCGAAGACGAGAAAGAACACACCACGGCGTGGGATCAGCCGGATAAAATTCCGCACTTGTTTTTCCACTCGCTCATTGTGGACACCGACCGCGCCTTCGACAAGGAAAGCAGTTCTGCTGGATACGAAGACTACATGGTGACCCAAAAGGAATTTTCCGCGATCCTTTCATCGCTTTATGCAAAAGACTATGTACTGGTCAATCCGCATGACTTCGCTGGCCTCAATAAGCAGAAGAAGATGGAATATCGAAAGATCATGCTCCCCAAAGGCAAAAAGCCCCTGGTGCTTTCCGTTGATGATGTCAGCTACTACGAATATATGGAAGGCGATGGCTTCGCCAGTAAGCTGGTGCTCGACAAAGATGGCAAAGTCCGCAACGAATATGTCGATGCTGCCGGTAAAAAACACATCGGTGCCTACGACGTGACCACGATGGTTGACGACTTCATCAACAAGCACCCGGACTTCACCTATCGCGGAGCACGAGGTTTGGTAGCAATGACCGGCTATAACGGCGTGTTCGGCTACCGCACCTCTGAGAGCCAGTATCCGAATAACAAGAATCTGAAAGAAGATCAGGAAAAGGCTACTGCGATCGCAAAATCCATGAAGGAAACCGGTTGGGTCTTCGCGTCGCATTCATGGGGCCACATCCAGACTGGAACGGTGAGCATGGGGCGGCTGGAACGCGATACCAAGCTTTGGAAAAAAGAGGTTGAACCGATCGTTGGAGCGACAGACCAGTTCATTTATCCTTTTGGCTCTGACATAGCGCACACCAGCGAATACTCGGGTCCCCGCTATGAGTACCTGAAGAAACAAGGGTTCAGGTACTTCTATGGCGTGGATGGCACCACAGAATCCTGGATGCAGCAGCGCTCAGATTATCAGCGCCAAATGCGCATCAACGTTGACGGGCTGCAATTTGCCAAGGAAGAAAGGGGCGACCGCCCGGTCCTGGGTTCCTTCTTCGACGTTGAAAAAGTCATCGACCCGGCCAGGAAATGAGCGGATCGATGAGCACCAACCTACAACGCCATGAACGCACCGAGTTGTGACAGTGCCTGCGGGGAAGACGGCAGATAATCGGTGAGCCGCTCGCTGCGCACGATAATCGCTTTCCACTGTCCTCGGGAGACGGCGACGTTAACCCGGTTTCGATTCAAGAGGAACTCGATGCCTCGAGAAGCATCGTCCGCGCTGGAGCAGGCCATGGTCATCAAGACAATCGGCGCTTCTTGGCCCTGGAACTTGTCCACAGTCCCGACTTTGACCGCGTCCAGCCCCTTCGAGGCTAGTACCTCGCGAACCAGATTGACCTGGGCGTTGTATGCGGCGACTACCAGCATGTCGGTGGGTTCCAACGCTCGTTGGGGTTTACCGGGGCCCGGAGTCCAC
>Ga0302349_1002282_pt1 | contig 12565 bp, 9 predicted proteins | sample PhyAR1_FD_202176 | JGI IMG/M metagenome (GOLD analysis project Ga0302349, IMG submission 202176) | Leaf surface microbial communities from alfalfa plants in UC Gill Tract Community Farm, Albany, California, United States - DLSL A.R1... | ecosystem: Host-associated > Plants > Phyllosphere >...
AGGTCGCCGTGGCGGCCGTGATCCTGACCAAGGTCGATGCCGGCGAACTGGCGTTGACCACGATGGTGCCGGTGCCGAAATCGTTCTATGTCGATTCGGAAGTGATCGCCGATCGTTTCATCCACGACGGCGTGAGCCTGTCGGTGCACAACCTGCTCGAAGTGATGTTGACCCAGAGCGACAACACCGCCACCGACGTGCTGGTGGCGCAGGCTGGCGGGCCGGCTGCGGTCACTGCCTGGCTGCGCGCGCAGGGCATTGAAGGCCAGCGCCTGGATCGCAACACCCGGCAGCTGCTCAGCGATATCTTCGGCCTCGGTGACGAGCCGCTGACCAAGGAGCGCGTGGCCGAACTGACCCTCGACCCCGAGGTCGTCAAGCGCACCAAATCCGGCAATGAAGCCTTCGACAAGGATCCGCGCGACACCTCCACGCCACGGGCGATGTCGACCCTGCTGACCCAGCTGTTCACCGGCAAGGCGCTGAGCCCGGCCAGCACCGAGGTGCTGGTGCAGATCATGGAACGTTGCCGCACCTGCAGTGCACGCCTGCGGGGCAGCCTGCCGCCGGGCACCAAGGTGGCCGACAAGAGCGGCACCGTGGCCGGCACCGTCAACGATGTGGGCGTGGTCACCCTGCCCGATGGCAGCCAGTTCGCGATCTCCGTGTTCGTCAAAGCCAGCAATGCCCCGCGCAGCGAACGTGAGCGTGTGATCGCCGAGATCGCCCGCACCGTGCGTGACTTCTACCTGCTGCAGCCCACGGCCGCCCGCAAGTGACCGCCGCCGCCAGCCGGTTCCAGCGGTATCTGTTGCCCGGTCTGGCGTTCAAGTCGGCCGTGATCGGCGGCGGCTACGCCACCGGCCGTGAGCTGGCGGAGTTCTTCCTGCCCTCGGGCCCCTGGGGCGGCCTGGCGGCGATGGTGTTGTCGATGCTGATCTGGAGCGTGATCTGCATCCTGACGTTCCTGTTGGCACGGGCGATCCGTGCCAACGACTACCGCACCTTCTTCCGGCATCTGCTCGGCCGTGGCTGGTGGACCTTCGAGGTGGCCTACCTGGCGCTGATCGTGGTGGTGCTGGCCGTGTTCGGCGCCGCCGCCGGCGAACTGGCCGCGACCATGTTCGGCTGGCCGCGCATCGTGGGCACCCTGCTGCTGGTGGCGATCATCACCGGCGTGGTGCAGGCCGGCACCAATGCCGTCGAACGCATGTTCAAGCTGATGTCGGCCTTCATGTATCTGGTCTACGCCATTGCCGCGTGCCTGATCCTGTACCGCTTCGGTGGCGGCGCGATGGCACAGCTCTCCAACACCCATGAACTGGGCAAGGACTGGGTGCTCAACGGCGTGACCTACGCCGGCTACAACATGTTCGCGGCGGTCTCGATCCTGCTGGTCGTGCGCCACCTGCTGTGTCGGCGCGATGCGGTGATCGCAGGCGCCCTGGCCGGCCCGCTGGCGATCCTGCCGGCGATCGTGTTCTACGTCTGCATGATCGCGTTCCTGCCGGACATCGCCGACGCGCCGCTGCCGTCAGACCTCATGCTTGGCCAGCTCGGCCTGCCGTGGTTCCAGCTGTTGTTCCGCCTGATGATCATGGTGGCCCTGGTCGAAACCGGCGTCACCCTGATGGCCTCGGTGGACGGCCGCATCAGCGTCAACTGGAAGGAACGCACCGGTACCGCACCGAAGCGCGGGGTCCGCGTGGCGATCATCGTGGCGATCCTGCTGATGGCCGTGTTCATGGCCGATGGCATCGGCCTGGTCGCACTGATCGCAAAGGGCTACCGACTGCTGGCCTACGCCATCCTGGCCACCTACGTGGTGCCGTTGCTGGCCTATTCGGCGTGGCAGATCTGGTCACGCCGCGGGCAGGCCTTCACCGCGCCCGTGGGTGAACTGCCCGATCCGCGCCCCGCGCTGGCCGATGCCATCGGCGCTCATCCGCCACAGGCGAAGACCAGGAACTGATGCAGTGCGCGTGCCGGCGCGGACAGGTCTTCGTCCGGGCGCCAGACCAGGCCGACTTCCATCGGCGGTACCGCATCGGTGAGGGTGCGTACGTCGATCCGGCGCCCCTCCAGCGACCACGGTCGATAGACCATGTCCGACAGGATGCTGACCCCGAAGCCGTAGGCGACCATGCCACGCAGCGCTTCCAGCGACGAGGTGCGGAACACCACGTTGGGTTCGCGCCCGACCGAGCGCCAGTAGCGCATCGCCGACTCCTGCCCTTCGTCGACCATCAGCATGATGTACGGGTACGGCTCGACGTCGGCCGGGCTGATCACCGGCAGCTGCAGCAGCGGATGCGACTCGGCCAGCCACAGCTGGCGGCGCGAGCGGATCAGCACCTGGCGCCGCAGCACATAGGGCTCGGCCATGTTGGAGATGATGCACAGCCCGAAATCGAGCTCACCACTGCTGACGCCCTGTTCGATCGCCGCGCGGTCCATGTCGACCAGATCCACCTCCACCTGCGGGTAGGAGCGCTTGAAGCGCGCCAGCAGGCTCGGCAGGAAATAGCCCAGCACCGTGTAGGAGGCGCCGATCCTCACCCGGCCTGGCAGCGTGTTGGCCAGGAACATCGGCTCGCTGAGCGCGTCCTGCAACGTATCCAGGATGTGCCGCACATGCTGGTGGAAGCGGTGCCCCTCGGCGGTCAATCCGACCCCGTGCGGCATGCGGTCGAACAGCTTCAGCCCCAGCGAGGTTTCCAGCTGGGCGACCGCGGTGGTGATGACCGACTGGGAGACGTGCAGCTTGCGCGCAGCCTGCGAAAACTGCCCCAACTCGGCCGCTTCGGCAAAGTACCGCAGCTGGCGCAGGGTCATGTTGGCGGGGATTTGCATGCACGGGCTCCCACGGAATGAAGATATCTGAATAAACAATACCTCATACGCAATTAAACAAATTTACGATAAGCCGCTGTGCCTCTAGACTTCACACCGGGTGCAATGCGCCATGGCCCCAGCCGCCTTGCAAGCGCTGGCCCTTACCCGCTTCGCGACGAGATCCCGCCCGGATGTCGGCGCGCCAACATCGCCATTACCGTTGCCCCCCGCCTGCGGTATGCCTGTAGCTCCATGACCCAAGCCCAGCGAGGCCCCTGACATGTCATCACCCCAGATCCCCGCCACGCGTGAACCGTTGCGTTTGCACGTGCCCGAGCCCAGCGCCCGTCCCGGCGAGGCCACCGACTTTTCCTATCTGAAGCTGAGCCCCGCCGGCGCGGTCGACAAGCCGCCCGTGGATGTGAGCGCCAGCCAGACCGCACCGCTGACCGGCCAGCTGATCCGTGTGCTGGACGACAACGGCGACGCCGTGGGCCCGTGGGCCGCCGACATCGACGACGCCGTGCTGCTGCGTGCCATGCACGCCATGCTCAAGACGCGCGCCTATGACGCCCGCCTGCTGATCGCCCAGCGCCAGAAGAAGACCTCGTTCTACATCCAGTGCCTGGGTGAGGAAGCGATCGCGGTCGGCCAGACCCTGGCGCTGCGCGATGACGACATGCAGTTTCCGACGTACCGCCAGCAGGGCATCCTGATCACCAAGGAAGTGTCGCTGGTCGACATGATCTGCCAGGTGCTGTCCAACGCGGCCGACCCACTGAAGGGCCGCCAGCTGCCGATCATGTACTCGTACAAGGACTACGGCTTCTTCTCGATCTCCGGCAACCTGACCACCCAGTACATCCAGGCGGTGGGCTGGGCGATGGCCTCGGCGATCAAGGGCGATACCCGCATCGCCACCGCGTGGGTGGGCGATGGCGCCACCGCCGAAGGCGACTTCCACGCCGCGCTGACCTTCGCGCACGTGTACCGCGCACCGGTCGTGCTCAACGTGGTCAACAACCAGTGGGCGATCTCCACCTTCCAGGCGATTGCCGGCGGTGAGAACACCACCTTCGCCGCGCGCGGCGTGGGCTACGGCATTCCGTCGCTGCGTGTGGACGGCAACGATCTGCTGGCCGTGTACGCCGCCTCGCGCTGGGCCGCCGAACGCGCCCGCAGCAACCTGGGCCCGACCCTGATCGAGTGGGTGACCTACCGCGCCGGGCCGCATTCGACCTCGGATGATCCGTCCAAGTACCGCCCCGCCGATGATGCCCAGCAGTTCCCGCTCGGCGATCCGATCGACCGCCTGAAGCAGCACCTGATCAAGCGCGGCCTGTGGAGCGAGCAGCAGCACGACGAACTGCGCACCGAACTGGATGCCGAGATCCTGCGTGCCCTCAAGGAAGCCGAGACCCACGGGTTGCTCGGCAGCGACAACCGTCCCGGCGCGGCCCTCATGTTCGAAGACGTCTACAAGGACATGCCCGAACACCTCCGTCGCCAGCGTCAGCAGTTGGGAGTCTGAACACATGAGCGGGATTGAACAGAACAACACCGGCGGTACGCCGATGACCATGATCCAGGCGCTGCGCTCGGCGATGGACGTGATGCTGGAACGCGACGACAACGTGGTGGTCTTCGGCCAGGACGTGGGCTACTTCGGCGGCGTGTTCCGCTGCACCGACGGCCTGCAGACCAAGTACGGCAAGCAGCGCGTGTTCGATGCGCCGATTTCCGAGAACGGCATCGCCGGCGCGGCGATCGGCATGGCCGCCTACGGCCTGCGCCCGGTCGCCGAAATCCAGTTCGCCGATTACATCTACCCGGCCTACGACCAGATCGTGTCCGAAGCGGCGCGCATGCGCTATCGCTCCGGCGGCAGCTTCACCTCCTCGCTGGTGTTCCGCACCCCGTGCGGCGGTGGCATCTACGGTGGCCAGACCCACAGCCAGAGCCCGGAAGCGATCTTCGCCCACGCCACCGGCCTGCGCACGGTCATGCCGTCCAACCCGTACGACGCCAAGGGCCTGCTGATCGCCTCGATCGAGAACGACGATCCGGTGATCTTCCTGGAGCCCAAGCGCCTGTACAACGGCCCGTTCGATGGTCACCACGACCGCCCGGTCACCGCGTGGTCCAAGTACCCGGACAACCTGGTGCCGGAGGGCTACTACAACGTGCCGCTGGACAAGGCCGCCATCGCCCGCGAAGGCAAGGCACTGACGATCATCACCTATGGCACCACCGTGTGGGTGGCCAAGGCCGCCGCCGAAGATGCCGGGATCGATGCTGAAGTGATCGACCTGCGCAGCCTGTGGCCGCTGGACCTGGACGCCATCGTCAATTCGGTCAAGAAGACCGGCCGCTGCATCGTGCTGCACGAAGCCACCCGCACCTGCGGCTTCGGCGCCGAACTGGTCGCGCTGGTGCAGGAGCACTGCTTCTACCACCTGCAGGCACCGGTGGAACGCGTTACCGGCTGGGACACCCCGTATCCGCACGCGCAGGAATGGGACTACTTCCCGGGTCCGTCCCGGGTCATCGATGCAATGCAGCGCGTGCTGGAGGACTGAACCATGGGACATCACGTCATCAAGATGCCGGACATCGGTGAAGGTATCGCCGAAGTCGAACTGATCACCTGGAAGGTCGAGGTCGGTGGCCCGGTCGCCGAAGACCAGGTCGTGGCCGAGGTCATGACCGACAAGGCCATGGTCGAGATCCCCTCGCCCGTGTCAGGCACCGTGGTCTCGCTGGGCGGCACGCCCGGCCAGATGATGGCCGTCGGCAGCGAGCTGATCCGCCTGGAAGTGGAAGGCGCCGGCAATGCCAGCGCCGCCAGTGCACCGGCCACTGCCGCGCCGGCCGAACCGGTTGATGCGCCCAAGGCTGCGGCACCGGCAGCGGCACCTGCCACCGCCGCCGAATCTGCACCGGCTGCGACGCCGGCCAAGGCCGCCGCTGCCTCCGCACCCGCCTGCGCCGCCAAGCAGGACGCGCGTGGCGCGGTCACCAACGGGGTGCTCAACGCCGGTGAAGCCCCGCTGGCCTCGCCCGCCGTGCGCCGCCGCGCCTGGGACCTGGGTATCGAGCTGCGCTACGTGCCGGCCACCGGCCCGGGCGGTCGCATCCTGCAGGCCGATCTGGATGCCTACGCCGCCGCCGGTGGCAAGGCGCAGCCGGTCGGTGGCAGTGCCGGCGGCAGCAGCTACGCGCGCCGCACCGGCGAGCAGCAGGTGCCGATCATCGGCCTGCGCCGCAAGATCGCGCAGAAGATGCAGCAGTCCTGGACGACCATTCCGCACATCACCTATGTGGAAGAAATCGACGTCACGGAAGTGGAAGCCCTGCGTGCCAAGCTCAACGAACGTTGGGCCAAGGAGCGCGGCAAGCTGACCCTGCTGCCGCTGCTGGCACGCGCCGTGGTGCTGGCCGCACGCGACTTCCCGCAGATGAACGCCCGCTTTGATGACCAGGCCAACATCGTGACCCGCTACGAGGGCGTGCAGCTGGGTATCGCGACCCAGAGCGAGGTCGGCCTGTCGGTCCCGGTGGTCGCGCATGCCGAGTCGCTGGATCTGTGGCAGACCGCCACCGAGATCGCGCGCCTGGCCAATGCCGTGCGCGTGGGCAAGGCGACCCGTGAGGAGCTCTCCGGCTCGACCATCACCATCAGCAGCCTCGGTGCGGTGGGCGGTGTGGTGTCGACCCCGATCATCAACCATCCGGAAGTGGCGATCGTCGGTGTGAACCGCATCATCGAACGCCCGATGTTCCGCGAGGGCCAGGTGGTGGCGCGCAAGCTGATGAATCTGTCGTCCTCGTTCGACCATCGCATCGTCGATGGCATGGATGCGGCCGAGTTCGTGCAGGCGATCCGTACGCGCCTGGAAACCCCGGCCCTGCTGTTCGTGGAGTAAGCGATGTCCAATACCCTTCAAACCCAGCTGCTGATCATCGGCGGCGGCCCCGGCGGTTACATCGCCGGCATCCGCGCCGGCCAGCTCGGCGTCAAGACCATCGTGGTCGAGGGCGTCAATCCGGGTGGCACCTGCCTCAACATCGGCTGCATTCCCTCCAAGGCGCTGATCCATGCCGCCGAGGAGTTCGCCAAGGTCACCGCCTATGCCGCAGGCACCTCGCCGCTGGGCATCAGCGTGCAGGCGCCGTCGCTGGATCTGGCCAAGACCGTGGCGTGGAAGGCCGGCATCGTCAAGAAGCTGACCGGTGGCGTCAGTGCACTGCTGAAGAAGAACGGCGCGCAGCTGATCAAGGGCTGGGCCACGATCGTCGACGGCAAGACCGTCGAGATCGCCGGTGCCGCCGAAGACGGCGGCACGCTGCGCATCACCTGCGAGCACCTGCTGCTGGCCACCGGCTCGGTGCCGGTGGAACTGCCGTTCCTGCCGTTCGGCGGCAAGGTCATCTCCTCGACCGAAGCCCTCTCCCCGACCTCGCTGCCGAAGCAGCTGATCGTCGTCGGTGGCGGTTACATCGGCCTGGAGCTGGGCACGGTGTACCGCAAGCTCGGCTGCGAGGTGACGGTGGTCGAGGCCCAGGAACGCATCCTGCCGGCCTACGATGCCGAGCTGACCAAGCCGGTGGCCACGCATCTGGAGAAGTCCGGCGTGAAGCTGCTGACCGGCCACAGCGTGCTCGGCCTGGCCGACAACGGCCAGCTGCGCGTGCGTGACAAGGACGGTAACGAAATCGCGCTGGACGCCGACCAGATCCTGGTCGCGGTCGGCCGTCGCCCGAAGACCGACGGCTTCAATCTGGAATCGCTGCAGCTGGATCTGACCGGCAAGGCGATCAAGATCGACGACCAGTGCAAGACCTCGATGCGCAACGTGTGGGCCATCGGCGATGTCGCCGGCGAGCCGATGCTCGCGCACCGGGCGATGGCGCAGGGCGAACTGGTGGCCGAGATCGTCAGCGGCAAGAAGCGCCACTTCGTGCCGGCCGCGATCCCGGCGGTGTGCTTCACCGACCCGGAAATCGTGGTGGTCGGGTTGTCGCCGGACGAAGCCAAGGCACAGGGCATCGAGACCAAGGTCGCGCTGTTCCCGTTCGCGGCCAATGGCCGTGCGATGTCGCTGGAATCCACCGATGGCTTCGTGCGCGTTGTCGCGCGCAGCAGCGACCACCGCATCCTCGGCTGGCAGGCCGTGGGCGTGCAGGTCTCCGAATTGTCGATCGCCTTCGTGCAGTCCATCGAGATGGGCGCCACGCTGGAAGACATCGCCGGCACGATCCATCCGCACCCGACGCTGGGTGAGGCGGTGCAGGAAGCGGCGCTGCGTGCGTTGGGGCATGCGTTGCATATCTGAGGCAGGTCTGTAGGTCCGAGCCATGCTCGGACGCTTTGCAGCACCAAAACAAACGGCCCGCACTGCGGGCCGTTTGTTTGCATCGGTTCTGGTAGATCGCAACGGGCAGCAGTGGAGGCTGGCCGTGACGGAGGGGCCACACGCCCTCCATCCCGTCGGGCGTCAGCGCCCACCCTGGTGCGCGCCGCCCTCCCGGCTCACGCGCGTCGCGCCCAGAATCCAGGTCATGTCCGAGGTCGACCACGGCACGATGTGCGCAGACCGCGCAGGCAATGGCGCCGCATCCTTGGGCCAGCCATCGATCCCGGCTGCGGCCTGCACCTCGACCGGGCCACTGTCTGCCGGCCAGCGCAGCTCGATCCCGTCCGGGCCCGGCGCCTGCCAACGCAGTCGTGACCAGCGACCTGCCTCGTCCAGCAGGGGCGCATCCTCGCCCTGCAGCTGCACATTGCGCACGATTGCCCCGCTCTTGAGCCGTACACGGAGTTCGCGCGTGCCTGCTGGTGCCAGCACGCGCAATATCGCCTGGCCCGTATCGGCATCGTAGGAGCGCTCGAAACGCACCGGCCCTGGCACCGCAATGGCGTCCGCCGTCGTTGCCCAGACAGATGTCAGATCCATCGCAGGAATCGGCAGGCGGGCAGGTTCAGCCTGCGCGCCGCCCAACGCACGCCGGCTCCAGTCAGACAGCTGCGGCAGTGAACTGACGCGGTGGTAGTGCTGGTTGTCTGGGTCCGCAACGAACAGCACCTGGGACAGCTCGGGGTAGCGCGTGCGGTCCGCCTCGGTGAATGACGCGGCGGCCAGTACACCCGCAGCCGCCAGCAACGTCACGAGCGCAGCGATCGCGAACCCGCGTCCACCCTCGGCTATACGTACCCACGGCAGCAGCAATACGGCCAGCCACGCGAACGGCAACGCCAGCACCTCCGGCGTGCCGAAGCCGATCGCCTCGAACAGCTGCAGGGCAAAGTGGAAGACGTGCGCCAGAGCAAACGCGGTGATCACTGCCGCGGCAAGGACACGCAATGCGGACAGCGGCGCATGCGCCGGCAGCAGCCAGACCACCGCCGCCACCGCCAACAGCGGCCAAAGCAGCAACGGCGCGAGCTCCGGCGCCAGCACCTGCACGGCTGCACCGATGATCCAGGCCACCAGCAAGGCGCCCAGCCGCACGCCTTCACCGCGTGCAGCGGTTCCCGCGCTTGTCCAGGCCAGCAGCGCAACCAGCACGCCCAGCACCAGCCCGATCACATCGAACCCACCCCGCAGTGAGGCGCACGCACCGGCCAGCAGCGCGAGTGCGGCAGCCGGTTTGCGCGCAGCCTTGCAGGCCAGCAACGCACCCAACCCCACCGCCACCCCGATGGACAACAGCCCCTCGCCCGCCGCCAGCGTCGAGAATGCCGCCAGCAGATCGCGATTGTTCACCAGCGTGGCATCGCCACCGCCCAGCAGCCGGTACGACACACGCACCGCCAGCGCGACCGACAGCAGCGCCAGCGGCCACCAGGCCAAACCACTGACCACGCCGCCCCATCCGCCCAGGTTGAACGTGGCACGCCGTGCGACGACGGCAATGACCAGCAGCCCAAACGCCAGCACGCACCAGCCTGACCACACCGGCACGCTGATCATCCAGCCACCAGGAAGATCGCTGTAGATCGCATCCTGGGTGGAGGTCGGCAGTGTCGCCGAGGTCGCCAGCCGGCGCACCAGCGGCAGCACCTGCGCGCCCATGTGCTGCACGCTGCCCGGGTCGAGATTGGCCACGCTCGCGGTCGCGGCGTGGTAGTCGATCTGGCTGCCGATGATCGCGAAATTGAGCCCCGGAATGCCCTTCTGCGCCGGCACGGTGAAGTCGGTGCCGTTGGGCATGTAGCGGTAGACGAAACCGGTCAGCGAGTTGCCCAGCGGCTGCGGCGCGAGTTTGGCGAACGTGCCCAGCAGCGCCGCGTTGCCCGGCCCGGTTTCGAACAGCACCGCACGGCCACTGCTGCCGCGGGCTTCCAGATTGACGACCGTGCCGATACGCGACGACAGCGGATGCGAGGCGAAGAACGCACGCGCGCCAAGCAGGCCGGCCTCCTCCGCATCGGTGAACAGGAAGACCACGTCACGCTGCCGCAGATCGTTCTGCAGCGCACGCGAGATCTCCAGCATCACCGCCACGCCGAGGCCATCGTCGGCTGCGCCGGGCGAATGGGGAACGGTATCGTAGTGCGCCATCAGCAGCACCGCCGGCAGGCTGCGATCGCGGCCCGGCAGCACCGCAACCACGTTCTCGACATTGGCCGCCCGCACACCGCGACCGTCGCCCTTGCCGTACTCGGCAGCCGCCTGGCCACGCTGCACGGATACCTGGAGTCCGGCCTGCTGCAGGTGGTTCACCAATTGGTCGCGAACCCTTGCCGCAGCCGCTGAGCCGGTGGGATGGGGCTCGGCCGCGATCCAGCTCAGGTGCTGCATCGCGCGTGCGGCCGAGAACTCGGTGGTGGCGATGGTGGCTGGCTTTGGCGGCGGGGTTTTCTGCGCGCTCCAGGCGGACCAGGCGGCGATGACGATGCTGAGGAGCAGCAGTGGCAGCGTGTAGCGTGCGACGCCGCGGGATGACCGGAGCGCGCTCATGCGCGCACCCTGTGGTCTAGGTCATTCGCCAGGCTGCAGAGGCGCGGGATAAGGAGCACAGGGGCAATCCAGCAAGGGGACCTTCACAGGATTACAAAGCAATTTCCGATATGTCAAACAATTTTCTGATCAGCCAAGATGCGGGTTCCCCTCGTGATTCACTGCGGAACTGGGAACGCCGAAGCACCGGTCGAACGCCCAGTTGTAGGCGAACGTATAAAAAGGGATGTAGACGATGAACACCAGGTCCAGTACGAACGCCTGCGTCAACGTGATGCCCAGCCACCATGCGATGAGCGGGACCAGAAAGCACACCAGGGTCAGCTGGAACGCCACGGCATGCAGCACACGTCGGCGTACCGTGCGGGTGCGGTCGCGCTGGCGCCGCTCCCATGCCTCGAACAGGTAGTTGAAGCTCACGTTCCATACCGTGGCTATTCCCGTGATCATCAGCGCCAGCTGTCCGGTCGTGGCCGGTGACTTGCCGGTCAGCACCGTCATGACCATCGTTCCCACCGCGAGTCCCAGAAGCTCATAGCCCCCGACGTAGATCACCTTGCGCTTTACGCCCTGCATCACATCCTCCTGCTTGGTCACTGGCGGAGGGTGTGATGCTATATTCAGAATCACTGACTGAAAAAGTCATCTCCTTTCAGAATTATTGAAAGATATATGTCCCTCTCCAGCGATGACATCGATCTCTTCCTCGCTGTGATCGACCACGGCTCCTTCTCCGGCGCGGCCCGCGCGCTGCGTCGGGTGCCCTCCGCAGTAAGCATGGGCATCGCAAACATCGAGGCCGGATTGGGTTATCCACTGTTTGACCGCTCGCGCCGCGAGGCGTTGCCGACCGCACAAGCACTGGCCCTGCTGCCCCACGCGCGCTCCGTCGCCAGCAGGTTGCGGCTGTTGCAGATCCATGCCGTGGAGCTTTCGCAGAATCTGGAGAGCACTCTGACCGTCGCTGTCGCCGCCGGCGTTCCGGACCAGACGTTGCTGGAGGCGCTCGCCCGGGTGGGCTGTCGGTACCCTCTGCTGCGGGTGAACCTGCTTCGACTGCCCCAGGACCAGGTTCGCGAGATGCTGCACCAGGAGCGGGCCGATCTGGTCCTGCTGCCCGTCTCCACGGAGGTGGATCGAGAAGAGGCCTTCACCTATGTCACCAACGTTCTTTTCATCGCCGTCGCTTCGGCCACGGCGGACACGCCCGGTCTCCCGGCGGGCCTTCGGCGTCTGGAGGATCTCAGCGGCAGCCGCCAGATCGTGGTGGCTGGGCCAGACGACGACGTCGCAGATCGTCGGCTGCTGGTGTCCGACGCCCGCTGGCATGTGGACTCTGTGGAGGCTGCGCTGGGGCTGGTGGAACGCGGTGCTGGCTGGGCCAACCTGCCGGCGGATGTCGTTGAGGTCGCCGTTTCTGCTGGACGCGTGAAAGTGCTGGCGTTCGACAACCTGGAGAACGGCGTGACGATGCCGGTGCACCTGGTGTGGCTGCGCAGGAAGCCGGTGCGACGTGCCGCTGGCGATGTGATCGCGCTGATGCGCGACCACCTCTGACCCCGTACACCCGAAGAGAACAAAAAAGCCCGCATTTCTGCGGGCTTCCGTGTACGTCCGTGTGTCTAGATACCAGTCAGGGCTGGACGCAGACTCACTCCCACTCGATCGTCGCCGGCGGCTTCCCCGAGATGTCATAAACAACCCGCGACACTCCCCGCAGCTCATTGATGATCCGGTTGCTCACCGTGCCCAGGAACTCATACGGC
>Ga0302349_1002283_pt1 | contig 12553 bp, 10 predicted proteins | sample PhyAR1_FD_202176 | JGI IMG/M metagenome (GOLD analysis project Ga0302349, IMG submission 202176) | Leaf surface microbial communities from alfalfa plants in UC Gill Tract Community Farm, Albany, California, United States - DLSL A.R1... | ecosystem: Host-associated > Plants > Phyllosphere >...
GGGATCGGCACGGCACTCCTGACGCTGTCGGTCGCGGCGATCTGCCACATCGCGGTGGTGCGCCCCGAGCCCGCCTCCGGCCGGCCGGCGCCCGCCGAAGGCATGCCCGCGCTCAGCGGGTCGGGAGGGGTCTTCGGCTGGATGATCGGCGAGCCGCTCGCGAAGCTGCTCTCGCCGATCGGCGCATACGTGGTGCTCGCGCTGCTGATCGCTCTCAGCCTCCTGATCATTACCAAGACGCCCCCGAACCGCATCGGCAAGCGCCTGGGCGACCTGTACCGGTGGATGTTCGAGGCCGAGCCGCGCGTGGCGGCCGGCGACGCGGAGGCGGACCTGGCCGAGACGAAGGTGCTCGACGAGAAGCCGGCGCGGGCCCGCCGCTCGCGGAAGAAGAAGACCGACGAGGACGTGCTCTTCGATGGCGCGGACGAGCTGCCGTGGTGGCGGCGCAACGCCACGGGGCGCGAGGAGGACGTCGAGGTGCCGACTGACACGGCGCACCTCGGCCAGCTCCTCGGGCTGCAGGACGACCCAGGCTACGACCAGGCGGTCATCGCAGACGACGCTCCGGCGCCCACGGAGACCGCACCCGTGCCGCTCCCGTTCGCTGACGACCCGGCGCCTCGGGCGCCGGAGCCGAAGGTCACCGCGGCCGAGCAGGTGACGCAGGTCCTCGACGACCCGGCGCTCTCGCGGATCCGTGAGGAGGCGGCGGCGGGCGACTTCGGCATCGATCTCATGGGTGACGACGATCTCGGCCCCGACGACGAGTTCGGTGAGATCTCCGGCTTCGGGACCGATGGCCCCGGTTCGCGGGGGCCGCAGCCGCCCGAGGCGCCCTACGTGCTGCCGTCGCCGGCGCAGCTCGCCGCGGGCCCGCCCGCGGTGGTCAGCTCCGAGGCGAACGACCGCATGGTCGCGCAGATCGAGCAGGTCTTCGTCGAGTTCAAGGTCAATGCGAAGGTCACCGGCTTCTCGCGCGGTCCGACCGTGACGCAGTACGAGGTCGAGCTCGGCCCCGGCGTCAAGGTCGAGAAGATCACGCAGCTGTCGAACAACATCTCCTACGCCGTCGCATCGAACGACGTGCGCATCCTCGCGCCCATCCCGGGCAAGAGCGCGATCGGCATCGAGATCCCGAACGTCGACCGCGAAACGGTCGCGCTCGGCGACGTGCTCCGCTCTGCCGCCGCCCAGAAGTCGACGCACCCGTTGACGATCGGCGTCGGCAAGGACGTGTCGGGCGGGTTCGTCGTGGCGAACCTCGCGAAGATGCCGCACCTGCTGGTCGCCGGATCGACCGGATCCGGTAAGTCCAGCTTCGTGAACTCGATGATCACGAGCCTGCTGATGCGCGCCAAGCCGAGCGAGGTGCGCATGGTGCTCGTCGACCCGAAGCGCGTCGAGCTCACCGCCTACGCCGGCGTGCCGCACCTGATCACGCCCATCATCACGAACCCGAAGAAGGCGGCCGAGGCGCTGCAATGGGTCGTGAAGGAGATGGACATGCGCTACGACGACCTCGCGTCGTTCGGCTTCCGTCACATCGACGACTTCAACAAGGCCGTGGTCGCGGGCGAACTGCAGCTTCCCGCCGGTTCGGAGCGCGTGCTGAAGCCCTACCCGTACCTTCTCGTCGTGGTCGACGAGCTCGCCGACCTCATGATGGTCGCGCCGCGCGACGTCGAAGACTCCATCGTGCGCATCACCCAGCTCGCGCGCGCGTCCGGAATCCACCTCGTGCTCGCCACGCAGCGACCCTCGGTCGACGTCGTGACGGGATTGATCAAGGCCAACGTGCCCTCACGCATGGCCTTCGCCGTGACGAGCGTGACGGACTCGCGCGTCATCCTCGATGGCCCCGGTGCCGACAAGCTGATCGGCCAGGGCGACGCGCTGTTCTCGCCCATGGGCTCCTCGAAGCCCTTCCGCCTCCAGGGCGCGTGGGTGACCGAGGCCGAGATCGACGCGGTCGTCAAGCACGTGACGGGGCAGGCGCGACCGGAGTACCGAGCCGACGTCGCCGAGGCGCTCGAGGCGCCCAAGAAGGAGATCGACGAGGACATCGGAGACGACCTCGAGGTACTCCTCGCGGCCACGGAACTGATCGTCTCGAGTCAGTTCGGCTCGACGTCCATGTTGCAACGGAAGCTGCGCGTCGGTTTCGCGAAGGCCGGCCGTCTCATGGACCTGCTCGAGTCGCGCGAGATCGTCGGGCCGTCGGAGGGTTCCAAGGCGCGCGACGTGCTCGTGGCGCCGGAGCAACTGCCCGCCGTGCTCGCGAAGCTCAAGGGGGAGGAGCCACCCGCTGCTCCGGCCGCGGCAGCGGCCCCGGCTCCATCGGCGAGCGACGCCGATGACCGCTACGGTGTCGACCCGATCGAGGCCCAGTTCGATGGGCTCCCGACCGTGAATGGCGATGACGAAGATGGCGAAGACGCTTGGAAGCTGACGGGACGCGACTGATGGCCATCCACCCGCAGCTTCCCAACGCGATCACGCTCGCGCGCATCCCGCTCGCGGTCGTCTTTGTCGCGCTGCTCCTCGTCGGGGGGCCGTTCGGTGACGGCCACCCCGCGCTCCGCTGGACGGCGGCGATCCTGTTCGTCGTCGCCATCTCGACCGACTGGGTCGACGGATTCCTCGCGCGCAAGTACGAGATCGTGAGCGACTTCGGCAAGCTCTGGGATCCGATCGCTGACAAGCTCCTCACGGGGCTGGCGTTCGTGGGCCTCGCCGTGCTCGATGAGATCGCGTGGTGGATGGTCATCGTGATCCTCGTTCGCGAATGGGGCATCACGGTTCACCGCCTCGTCGTGCGCCGCACGCACGTCGTCGCGGCCGCCTGGCTCGGGAAGATAAAGACGGCAACGCAGGGCGTCGTGCTGTCGTGGGCGCTGCTGCCGCTCGACGTCCTGATCGGGCGCGAAGCGTGGACCCTCGTCACGGCGATCGGAATGTGGGTCGTTGTGGTGCTGACGATCGTCAGCGGACTCGACTACGTGCTCGCTCAGCTGCGCGGGGCGCGGAAGGTCGCATGACGCGCGCGGCGACTCTGGTCGAGACGCTCGTCGCTCGCGGTCTGACGATCGCCGCGGCCGAGTCGCTCACCGGCGGACTTGTCGCCTCCGCTCTCGTCGACGTCCCGGGCGCGTCCCGCACGATGCGCGGCGGCATCGTCGCCTACGACACGCGCGCCAAGCGCGACCTCCTCGGAGTCGACGGCGGACTGCTCGCCGAACGCGGAGCGGTGGATCCGCGGGTCGCCGAGCAGATGGCGTCCGGAATCCGGCGTGCGTTCACGCTCGACGGATCGATCGCCGATCTTGGGCTTGCGACCACCGGGGTGGCGGGCCCCGACCCCCAGGACGGGCACGCGGTGGGAACGGTCTACGTCGCCGTCGCGACCGCCGAGGACGTGGTGGTGGAGCGCTGCGAGCTGAGCGGCGGGCGGGCCGAGATCCGCGCCGCGGCCGTCGACGCGGTGCTCGAACTGGCGCTTCGCGTGCTCGGGAATAACTCGCACTGAGAGAAGCGTTCCACCTACATATCCATTTGCCGTGAGGCGCATCTCGCGGCCGAATCTCGATTACTCTGGTATGTCAGACAAGCGATCCGGCGACAACTCCGTGGTCGTGTGAACGAGATCGTAAGACGCGAATAACGAGGGAGGGCGCCATGATCCTGGTTCGTCAAGAGATCGGCGACGTGCTTCGCGACTTCCGGCAGCAGCAGGGGCAGACCCTGCGCCAGGTTGCGAGTAAGGCGAGCGTCGCGCTCGGGTATCTCAGCGAGGTCGAGCGCGGACAGAAAGAAGTCTCGAGCGAGATCCTCGCATCGGTGACGGACGCGCTCGGCGTGCCGATGTCGGCCGTTATGCGTCGCGTCGGCGACCGTCTCGCCGTGCTCGAGGGTATCGAGAGTCCCTTCCCGGATGTCGTTCCCGACGAACTCGTCGCCGAGGTCGAGCCCGAGCTGTCGCTCCGGTGAAGCGGAGCGAGTTCCTGCGGGCCGCGGACGAGCACTTCGGCGCGCGAGCCAGCTGGATCCTCGCCGACCTGATTCTGCCCGGAATCGGCCAGAGCGCCAATGACGCTCTGGCCGCCGGCGTTTCCGTGCGCGAGATCTGGAATGCGCTCTGCGATGAGACGGATCTCCCGGACTCGGCGCGCTACGGGCAGGGACTGCAGACGCCGCCGCGCTGACGCGTTTCCGGCGATCTGTTTCGAAGGTCTTTTCGACACGCCGGCCGAATCTCGAATATTCGTTCTATGAGGCGTAGCGTTGTTCACAACGTGGAGATCGTGCTTGTTCTCCACATCTTCGGGTGATCCGCTTCGTTTGTCAGTGGTTCTCCGTAGCGTGGAAACAGGCAAGACGCCACGCGCCCTGTCGAAGAGTCCGTCCCCGTGAGGCGGATCGCGACAGCCTATGGGCGGCGGTACACGAGCGAAGAAGGAGTTCATCATGGCTACGGCTACAGATCGCGAAAAAGTCCTCGAAACGGCACTCGCGCAGATTGATCGTCAGTTCGGCAAGGGGTCGGTCATGCGGCTCGGCAGCGAAGAGCGCGCCCCTGTCGAGGTCATCCCCACGGGCTCCATCGCGCTCGATGTCGCCCTCGGAATCGGCGGGCTGCCGCGCGGTCGCGTCGTCGAGATCTACGGCCCGGAGTCGTCGGGTAAGACGACGCTGACGCTTCACGCGATCGCGAACGCTCAGGCGGCGGGCGGTATCGCGGCGTTCATCGACGCCGAGCACGCGCTTGACCCGGAGTACGCGCGGAAGCTCGGCGTGGACATCGACGCGCTTCTCGTGTCCCAACCCGACACGGGTGAGCAGGCGCTCGAGATCGCCGACATGCTGATCCGCTCGGGCGCGATCGACCTGATCGTCATCGACTCGGTCGCGGCGCTCGTGCCCCGCGCGGAGATCGAGGGCGAGATGGGCGATTCGCACGTGGGTCTCCAGGCCCGACTGATGTCGCAGGCGATGCGTAAGATCACCGGTGGCCTGAGCCAGACGAAGACGACGGCGATCTTCATCAACCAGCTGCGTGAGAAAGTCGGTGTCTTCTTCGGCTCTCCCGAGACGACCGCCGGCGGTAAGGCGCTGAAGTTCTACGCCTCCGTGCGCCTCGACATCCGACGCATCGAGACGATGAAGGACGGCGGCGATGCGGTGGGTAACCGCACGCGCGTCAAGGTCGTCAAGAACAAGATGGCCCCGCCCTTTAAGCAGGCGGAGTTCGACATTCTCTACGGCACGGGAATCTCGCGCGAGGGTTCGCTGATCGACTTCGGCGTCGAGCACAACATCGTCAAGAAGTCGGGCTCGTGGTACACGTACGACGGTGACCAGCTCGGCCAGGGCAAGGAGAACGCGCGTCGTTTCCTGAAGGAGAACGCCGACGTCGCTCTCGAGATCGAGAACAAGATCAAAGTCAAGCTCGGCCTGCTCGAAGACGACTCGGCCGCGGTCGAGGCGCCCGAAAGCGACGAGCGCGCCGCGGCCTGATCATGCGCACCTCGCATGACGACGGGGGCGAACGCCTCGCCCCCGTCGTGCCCCTCTTCGGTGGGCCGGCGCCCGAGGCGCCAGCCCACCCGGAGGACCGGGCCGGCGGCCCCCGGGCCGACCACGACGAGAACGACCCGCAGTGGCACACCACCTGGCAGGGCGCGCCCGTGCGCCGCGCCGCAGATGCTCTCGCGAGCGGCGACGATGCGGCCCTTCCGGAGCCGAGCTCCGTTTCGGAGACCGACGACACCGAGCCTGACGACACCGCGCCCGACAACACCGAGCCCGACGACACGGATTCCGAAGAGATCGCGCATCGCGCCGAGCAGCGGCTCGTTCGTGCGCTCGGCTCACGCGGTCTCTCGGAGCGGGAGGCACGCGATCGACTCCGTCGTGACGGCGTCGAGTCCGAGCTCGCGGAAGACATCATCGACCGGCTTCTGCGCGTAGGCGCGATCGACGACGACATGCTGGCGGAGCAGCTCGTCTATCAGGCGACCACCCGCAAGAATCAGGGCCGCAAGGCCGTGGCTCAGACGCTCGCCAAGCGCGGGCTGTCGCGCGACGCGATCGATCGCGCGATCGAAGCGCTTCCCGACGACGATGCCGAGCGGGCGCTCGAGTTCGCACGCACGAAGGCCGGGTCGCTCGGGCGTCTCGAGCACGACACCGCCCTGCGCCGCCTGGTCGGGCAGCTCTCCCGCCGTGGGTTCGGAGGGGCGATGGCGATGCGCGTCGCGACGCAGGCGCTCGACGAGGCGCGCGGCGGCGGCCGTCGGGTGCGCTTCCAATGATCGCGCCGGGGTGCGCGGCCGTTTCGTGATGTCCGCGCACCCCGCTCACACCCTCAGCTCCGTAGAATGGCTCTCGCTATGACCACGCCATCTTCTGCCCCGACGCTCATCGCCCCGTCGTCCGCTGCCTTCGACGAAGACGGCCGCGCCCGCACTTACGAGGTGCGCACCTTCGGGTGTCAGATGAACGTGCACGACTCCGAGCGCATGTCCGGATCTCTCGAGAGCGCGGGCTATGTGCGCGCCGCCGAGGGCGAGGACGCCGACGTGGTCATCATCAACACGTGCGCCGTGCGCGAGAACGCCGCGGGCAAGCTCTACGGCACGCTGGGCCACCTGAAGTCGGTGAAGGACAAGCGCAAGGGCATGCAGATCGCCGTCGGCGGCTGCCTCGCGCAGATGGACAAGGACACCGTCACGCAGAAGGCGCCCTGGGTCGACGTGGTCTTCGGCACGCACAACATGGGTTCGCTCCCGCAGCTGCTCGAGCGCTCGCGTCACAACGGCGAGGCGTCGCTCGAGATCCTCGAATCGCTCGAGGTCTTCCCGTCGACGCTGCCGACAAAGCGCGACTCCCACTACTCGGGGTGGGTATCCATCTCGGTGGGCTGCAACAACACCTGCACCTTCTGCATCGTTCCGAGTCTGCGCGGCAAAGAGAAGGACCGCCGACCCGGCGACATTCTCGAGGAGATCAAGCTCCTTGTCGACGACGGCGCGATCGAAGTGACGCTGCTCGGTCAGAACGTCAACAGCTACGGCGTCGAGTTCGGCGACCGCCAGGCGTTCAGCAAGCTGCTTCGCGCCTGCGGAGAGATCGAGGGGCTCGAGCGCGTGCGGTTCACGAGCCCGCACCCCGCTGCCTTCACCGACGACGTCATCGACGCGATGGCCGAGACGCCGAACGTGATGCCGCAGCTGCACATGCCGTTGCAGTCCGGCAGCGACAAGGTGCTGAAGGACATGCGCCGCTCGTACCGCTCGAAGAAGTTCCTCGGCATCCTCGACCGCGTGCGCGAGAAGATCCCGAACGCCGCGATCACGACCGACATCATCGTCGGGTTCCCCGGTGAGACCGACGAGGACTTCGAAGACACCATGCGGGTCGTCGAGGCGGCGCGCTTCTCGAGTGCATTTACCTTCCAGTATTCGATCCGCGAGGGCACACCCGCCGCGACGATGCCGAACCAGGTGCCGAAGGCAGTCGTGCAGGAACGCTACGAGCGCCTCATGGCGCTTCAGCAGCGCATCACGCTGGAGGAGAACGAGAAGCAGCTCGGCCGCAGCATCGAGGTTCTCGTCTCGACTGGCGAGGGCAAGAAGGACGCCTCGACGCAGCGCCTGACGGGCCGGGCCGAAGACAACCGGCTCGTGCACTTCGAGGTGCCGGAGGGATCCGAGACGCCGCGCCCCGGCGACGTTGTCACCGTCACGGTCACGCATGCCGCACCCTCGCACCTGCTGGCCGACAGCACCGACCGAGCACCGCTGAAGATCCGTCGCACCCGCGCGGGTGACGCCTACGATCGCTCGCTGTCCGACAGCTGCGCCGTGCCCTCGCCGGCAGGTGCGGGCGACGGCAAGGTCGGTCTCGGAATTCCGACGCTCCGCGTTGGGCTGTGATCGTCGGCCCCGCGGCCGCGGCTGATCCCGGATCCGCGGGGGCGCCGTCGGCGGACACCCTGCTGTGGAGCGCGGCGGAGGCGGCGGACGAGCCGCGCCTCTGGGCGGTCGTGGGCGAGACGGGCACCGGCAAGAGCGAGCTATCCCTCGATCTTGCGGAGGCGCTCGACGGGCACGGCCGGGCGGCTGAGATTGTCAACGCCGACGCGATGCAGCTCTATCGCGGCATGGACATCGGCACGGCGAAGCTGCCCATCGGCGAGCGCCGCGGTATCGCACACCACCTCTTCGACGTGCTCGACGTCACACAGGAGGCGGCCGTCGCCGCCTATCAGGAGCAGGCGCGCGCCGCGATCGACGACATCATCTCGCACGATCGCCACGCGATCCTCGTCGGCGGATCCGGTCTCTACGTGTCGAGCGTGATCTACGACTTCCGCTTCCCGCCGCGCGACAACGAGCTCCGCGCCGAGCTCGAGGCGCGCCTCAATTCGGAGGGCGCCGGCGCGCTCTACGAGGAGCTTCGGGTGAAGGATCCGGCGACGGCCGAGCGGGTGGATCCGCGCAACGGCCGCCGCGTCGTGCGCGCGCTCGAGGTGCTCGCACAGGGCGCCGCCGGCCACGGCGCCGCATTGCCCGAGAAGCCCGTGCCGTGGCGAGACATGACGATCGCCGGGTTGCGCATGGAGCGGGAGAGGCTCGTCGAACGCCTCGACCGCCGCGTCGAGCTGATGTGGGAACAGGGCATGCTCGCCGAGACCGACGCGCTGCGCGCGGAGGGGCTCGAAGAGGGCAAGACAGCAAGTCGCGCGATCGGCTACGCCCAGGCCCTCGCCCAACTCAAGGGCGAGAAGACCGAGGCCGAGGCGATCGCCGAAACCCAGGCCCTCACCCGTCGCTACGCCCGCCGCCAGGTCAGCTGGTTCAAACGCTACGAGAACACCCTCTGGCTCACCCGTTGAAATGACACTTGTGGGCCGTCAAGTGGCGCGATACCCCTCATAAGTGTCATTTGAACGGGTGGGTGCTGCGGAGGAGTGGGCGCGGCGTGTGACGGACCTCGCTCAGCCCTGCGTCGGCAGGAACGGGTCGACGAGCGTGGGGCCGGCCAACGGGTGGCGGCGATCGGGGACGGCGCGGGGGCCGGCGCCCGAGACGTCCGGGATCCGGATCCCGAGATCGTGGGCCGGGGACTCGGCGTCAACCGTGAAGTCGTCCGAGAGACGCGGATCCGCGTCGATCGAATGCAGGTCGTGGCCGAGCCTCGCCCACTCCGCATCGAGGGCCTCGGTGATGTCGAAGCCGACGGATCCGTCGGCGCCCTTCGGGCGCTCCGCGTTCGCGGCCCGAACCGACCCGGGGATGGGCGAGGCATCCCAGAACAGGTTCAGGTCGCTGTCAATCCGATAGTTCCGCACGTCGCGCGCGCCCGGCGTTCCGACGAAGCCGGGGGAGGAGCTCCCCACGACGATGTTGCGCAGGAAGGTGAACGAGGTGTGGTCCTCGGGGCGGGTGATCGAGATCTGGCCCTCGCGGCCGCGCGCCCAGATGTTGTCGCGCACGATGACCTCGCGCCCGTAGTGCTGGTGGTAGCACTGGCTCGAGGTGTCGTGCACGACGTTGCCCTCGATCACGACGTGGCTGGAGCCCTCGTCGAGGTAGATGCCCCAGCCGCCGTAGTTCTGGCACTCGACGTCGTGGATGTGGTTGCCGCGCACCACTGTCCCGGGCGCGATGCCCAGCAGGTACACGCCGCCCATGTCGTTGAGCTTGCCCTGGCCGAGGTGATGGATGTGGTTGCCGACGATGAGGTTGCCCTCGGACGGGCTGCGCAGATAGTCCCACATCCATCCGACCGAGATGCCCGAGTAGGGGAAGTCGCGGATCTCGTTGTGCGCGATGACGTTGTGCGAACCATGCTGGAACAGCATCGCGACGGCGCCGCGGTACACCTGCCCGCCGCGCTCCGCGGTGCAGTCGGAGACCTCGTTTGCGCGGTTGAAGTCGGCGGCGAGCGGGTCGATGCCGCCGCCGGAGCGCACGGCTCCCGCGCCCAGGTCGCGGAAGACGACACCGGAGACGAGGTTTCCGCGCGATCCGGCCCCGAGCGAGAGCCCATATCCGCCGACGCGCTCCACGGATCCGCCCGTGACGGCGCAGCCGCGTGCGTACGCGAAGCGCAGCGCGGCGGGCACGGTCGAGGCCGCCTGCACGTCGGCGGCGTAGCGTCCGTCGGCGGGAAGCTGCGGATCCTCCCTCACCCCGAACGGCGGGGTCGCGGGCGGAACCGAGGCGAAGTCCGCCTCCGCGAAGGAGATGCCCTCGAAGCGCACCTCGCGCACGGGCCGCTCCGCCGTGCCCGTGACCGACACGAAGGCGTCGGTCACGGGAAAACGCACGTCGAGATGCTCGGGCGACTCGGCGGAGGCGAAGAGGATGTGTGGCCCCTCGAGCCCGGAGATCCGGCCGGTGGCGTCCAGGTACCACTCGCCATCGACCTCGCCGAGCGACTCGGCGACGTTGTCGAGGTAGTAGCGGGCGAAGGTCGCGGCCGCGTCGTCCCGCAGCGCGAAGATGCTCGTGAGGCTGCTCGTGACGGTGCGCGACGCGCGATCGATCGATGCGATCGGCATCCGCTCCTGCACCCAGTAGTGCGGCACGACGATCTCGACCGCGCTCTCCTCGGCGAGCTCAGGCATCTCGCCGTCGCGGTACCGAAAGCTTGCGGATCCATCGAAGAGCGTCCCGACGAAGCTGCCCTTCGGATCCAGGCCCTCCTGCTCCTCCACGCGCAGGAAGCCCTCGCGGGGGTAGCGCGGGCGGGGCGCGGCGGCCCCGTCGACATAGAGCCGGCGGCCGCTCGCGCGGGGCGCGGGCGCCGCCCACACGGAGCGCCCGTTCACGGTGACGGGCCGCCAGCCTGCGATCCGCACCGAGCCGCGCAGCACCGGCGGATCCGCGGGGTCGACGGCGACGACGGAGGTGAACGAGTCGGTCGCGTCGAACACGACGGGTTCGGCGTGCGCGTACTCGCCTCCTGCCATCCAGATCACCGCCCGCTGGCCGGGCTCGCGGCGCAGACGCACGAGGTCGAGCCCGTGCGTCAGGTCGTTCGCGGGGTAACCGTGCGAGCCGTCGGCGAACGGCGAACCGTCGGGGGCGACGTAGACCTCGATGCGGTCGGTGCTCATGGAGGATCAGCCCTTCGTTGCGCCGGCGGTGACGCCGGCCGTGATCTGACGCTGGAAGATGAGATAGACGACGATGATCGGCAGCACGGTCAGCATGACGCCCGCGATGTACGTCGGCACGTTATCCGGATACTGGCCGCGCAGCGTGCTCACGCCGACCATGACGGTGCGCTTCTCGGGGCTCTGCATGAGCAGCAGCGCGATGAGGATGTCGTTCCAGATGAACAGCGCGTTCAGGATGCCCATCGAAATGAGCGCGGGCTTGCCGCTCGGCACCATGATGCGCCACCACACGCCGAAGAGGCCGTTGCCGTCGACGCGGGCCGCCTCCGTCATTTCCTTCGGGATGCCCGAGTAGTACGAGGTCATGAAGTAGACCGTGAACGGCAGGTACTGGGCGACGTAGGCGATGATGAGGCCCGGGAAAGTGTCGATCAGCCCGATCGAGCTCAGCACCTTGATCGTCGGCACCATGATCACCTGGAACGGGATCATCATCATCGCGAGGATGATGAGGAACGCCACCTTGCTGCCCCGGAATGCGAGGTGGCTGAGGGCATAGCCGCACATCGACGCCAGCAGGAGCAGGATCGCGACGGAGATCACCGTGACGATGATCGTGTTGAGGAAGTAGCGGCCCATGCTCGCGTTCGTCCAGGCGTCCGCGAAGTTCTGCACGTTGAACGTCTGCGTCACGCCGAGCCGGTCGAGAACGTACCCCTTGCGGTCCTTCAGCGAGACGTTGAGCGCGAAGAGCATGGGGTAGATGGTGGCGAGCGCGAGCACCATCATGGGCACGGCGATCACCCACTGGGTGGCGCGTTGGCGGCGCATCATGCCTCCTTCGTCGCGCGGCGGAGCACGCGGATCTGAATGAGCCCGATGACGAGGACGATCAGCAGCAGGAACACGCTCGCGGCGGAAGCCAGGGCGGGGCGCGCCTCTCCGTTGAGCTTCCAGATGAGGAACTCGGGCAGGTAGCTGGAGGCTCCGGGACCGCCGGCCGTCATCGTGTAGAGCAGGGCGAACAGGCCCGTCAGCATGCCGATGGTGGTCGTCACGAACACGAACTGGATCGTCTGGCTGAGGCTGGGGATGATCACGTGGACGATCTGCTGCCACAGGTTCGTGCCGTCGATCTTCGCGGCGTCGAGGAGCTCCGCGTCGAGCGTTGCGAAGCCCGCGAGGAAGATCGTGAACGCCATGCCGAAGGTCGCCCAGATGTGCACGACGAGGACCGTCGGGAGCGCGGTGGCGGGCAGGCCGAGCCAGTCGACGGCCGGCAGGTTGATCGCGCCGAGGGCGGAATTGAACGGGCCGTTCGCGCTGAGGATGATGTTGAAGATCGCGCCGATGATGATGGGCGAAAGCACGACCGGAAGGAAGTAGACGCTGCGGTAGAAGCGGTGCCCGGGCACCGGGGGG
>Ga0302349_1002284_pt1 | contig 12550 bp, 10 predicted proteins | sample PhyAR1_FD_202176 | JGI IMG/M metagenome (GOLD analysis project Ga0302349, IMG submission 202176) | Leaf surface microbial communities from alfalfa plants in UC Gill Tract Community Farm, Albany, California, United States - DLSL A.R1... | ecosystem: Host-associated > Plants > Phyllosphere >...
AGAAGCTTGATCTGGTGGATTGGCAGGTGCGCATCGCCGCCGGGCAGCCGCTGGACTTCACCCAGGACCAGGTCGACCTCGTTGGCCACGCCATCGAGGCGCGCCTGTACGCCGAAGACCCTGCCGCCGGCTTCCTGCCCTCGACGGGCACGGTGCTGCAGGTGCGCGAGCCGGCCGGAGTGCGCGTGGACAGCTCGCTGCGCGACGGGCTGGAAATCAGCGCCCACTACGATCCGATGCTCGCCAAGGTGATCGCCTGGGGCACGCATCGCGCCGAAGCTGTGGCCCGCCTGGACCGCGCGCTGGCCGAGACCGTCGTGCTGGGCGTGCTGACCAACAGCGAATACCTGCGCTTGCTCCTGGCCGACGAGGATGTCATTGCCGGCGCACTGGATACGAACCTGATCGAACGCAAGATGGAGCAGTTCAGCTTCCGCGAACCCGGCCCGCTCGAGCTGGCGCTGGCCGCGCATCTGGACTACCTGAGACGGGCTGCCAGCGCCGGCCCTTGGGGCCTGCGCGATGGCTGGCGGGCTCAACACCACCACCCGATCACCCGGCACTTCGACACCGGGAACACCCAGGCGGCAACCTCCCTGCTCGTCACGTCCGAGGGCAACAAGGTCAGCGTCGGCGGCCGGGAGCACTTCATCCGGGAGCTCGGCTCGGGCCTTGAGATCAACGGGGTGCGCTGCGGAATCCAGCACGCCTGGGACGCCGACGGCACACTGTGGCTGAGCGATCGCGGCTGGAATGCGTCGCTGCGCGCACTGCCTCGCGAAGAGGTGCTGGAGCGCCAGCTGGAGGGCCTCGCCAAGGAATCGGGCAGCTACCGCCCCGAAGTGCTCTCCCCGATGCCCGGCACCGTCATCTCCGTCCAGGCCGCCGATGGCCAGCAGGTAGCCGCCGGCCAGCTGCTGGCCATTGTGGAAGCGATGAAAATGGAGCATCAGCTGCTGGCCCCGGTCGATGGAATCGTGCGCCTGCCGGCGTTGAAGGCCGGTGACCTCGTCAAGGCCAAGCAGGTCATCGCCACCGTGGAACCACTGCACACCGAGGACAAGGAGCGTTTGGCATGAGCGGGCAAAGGATCGAACAGCGCGGGCTGTATTTCGACGAGCTGGTCCTGGGCGCCACCTACGCCCACAAGCCGGGGCGCACCTTGAGCGAAGCGGATAACATCGCCTTCACCACGATGACCATGAACAACCAGGGGCTGCACCTGGATGCCGCCTGGGCCGCCACCCAGCCCTTTGGCAGGCCCCTGGTGAATTCGCTGCTGACGCTGAGCACCATGATCGGCCAGTCGGTGGCGCAGTTGACCGAGGGCACCATCATCGGCCAGCTGGGGATCAATGATGTGCGCTTCCCGCATCCGATGTTCCACGGCGACACCCTGTACACCGAAACCGAGATCACCGAGCTGCGCCCCTCGAAATCCAGGCCCGGCCAGGGCCTGGCCTCGATGACCCACACCGGGCGCAACCAGCACGGCGAGGTCGTCGCTACCGCCACGCGCACCTGCCTGATGTGGACCAAACAGGCCCATGAAGATTCCAAGAAGGCGGCGGACGATGAGTGAATTCCTGATGGGCCCGGCCATCCTGTTCTGCCCGGCCGACCGGCCCGAACGCTATGCCAAGGCGGCGGGCCGCGCCGATGCGGTGATCATCGACCTCGAAGATGCCGTTGCCCAGGAGAACAAGGGGGCCGCCCGGCTTGCTCTGCGCGAAAGCTGCCTGGATCCTGCCCGCACCATCGTGCGCGTGAACCCCGTGGATACCGGGCACTTCGCAAAGGACCTCGAAGCGCTGCAGCACACCAGCTACACCACCGTGATGCTGCCCAAGGTCCAGTCCAGTGCGGAACCAGCCCGGCTCGCGGACTATGACGTCGTGGCACTGTGCGAAACGGCCGCCGGCATTGCCCATGCGGCGCAGATTGCGGCGGCGGAGAATGTTGTGGCCTTGATGTGGGGTGCCGAGGATCTGATCGCCTCGCTGGGCGGGACCTCCTCGCGCCATGACGATGGCAGCTACCGCCAGGTGGCCAGCTTCGCCCGTTCCCAGGTGCTGATCCACGCGACCGCGCAGGGCAAGGCAGCCATCGACTCGGTGTATCTGGATATCCCGGACCGTGAAGGACTCTTCCTGGAATCCCAGGATGCCAAGGCCTCGGGATTCGCGGCCAAAGCATCGATCCACCCGAGCCAGATGCAGATCATCCGCCAGGCCTATGCGCCAACCGCTGCCGAGGTGCAATTGGCCAAGCGAATCCTTGCCGAGGCAGAACTGCACCCGGGGGTCTTTTCGCTGGACGGGAAAATGGTGGATGAGCCCCTGCTCATCCAAGCCCGTGCAACCTTGGATCGCGCAGGCAACTCGGCCTAGGGCATTGCGGCGTGGCAGCAGGCCGGCAACGCTGAAGAATTCCGGAATCCCACCTGGTACGCGCCACGGCGTCCTCGGCTAAACTGGCCGTGCGCGCCTCGTGAACGAAAGCTCGAGCAAGATCGTGGTGGCCGCCCACGGTTCAGAGGCCGGGTCCAACCAACCGGTCCCCCTGGCCAATTGCATCATTGTCGTTTTCCCACCCTTGAAAGCGAGCACGTATTGGCCCTGCCATCGCTGGAAGTACGCCTATTTCGCACTGCCGACGCAGAGTTTTTTGCCACCTTGGCTTCGGATGAACGCGTAGTTCGCTTTATCGGTTTTGGGCAGCCCTGGAATCAGCAGGACATCGACTCGTGCGTCGAGGCCGCCTTGCAGAACCAGGATCTCAATCAAGTCGGCACATCGCGTTGGTTTGTGGCCACCATGGCCAAGCAACCGGTCGGCCTGATCTTTTCCACTCGGCAGGAAAGCAGTATCGAAATTGGGTACTGGGTATCACCGGCGCACTGGGGACACGGCATTGGCGGGGAAATGCTCAATCGCGCCATGGCCATGGTTCCTGGACTCTTCGGCGCCACAACCTTGAGTGCCGGCGTCGCCCCGGGCAATACGGTGTCCGCAACCCTACTGGCCAACCGCGGATTTGTTCTGAAAGACGGCACTGATGAACTGGACCAGTACCTATTGGACTTGCGCTCGCAGTGAGCAGCAACCCCGTGGGTTGCCCCTCCAGGCTGGTTCGCTTTCTATACTGCTAGCATGACCTACCCTCCTGCCTCCGCTTTCGGACTCGGCGCGTGGCCTCGCGAGCCAGGCACAGCCTTGGCGCAAGCATCCGCCTTGCCCAGCGGTGCCACTTCATCTTTTGTGATTCTGAGTGAGACTCACGCCATAGACGTTTCCACGGAGTGGGAACCTCATTTCCACGATGCCCATGAGCTGCTGTGGGCACGCGAGGGAACACTGACCGCCCAGATCGAGGGACAGATTTTTACCGTTTCCGAAGGGTATGGCCTTTGGATTCCGGCCAGGAAGCTCCACGGCGGGCGGCTGACAGCGCGCATCAAGCTCTTTAGCGCCTTCTTCGCACCCGAACGATCTTCCGCTTCGTTCAGGAACCCAACGGTCATCACGATGGAGCCTTTGCTGGAGTCCCTATTGGTGCATTTGTCCCAGAAGAATCTGGATGAAGCGGCGAGAGCCAGGGCAGAATCGGTCGTTTTTGACGTGCTCAAACCCTCAGAGAATGAATTTGCACTGCGCCTGCCCGATGATCCACGAATCAGCGCCATGGCCGACCAGTTGCTCGCAGACCCCGCAGATCAGCGTTCCCTTGATCAGTGGGCTGTAGACAGCGGGGTTAGCGCACGCACCATTACACGCGCCTTCCGGGAATCCACGGGGCTGTCTTTCGCTCAGTGGCGCCAAGCGGTGAAAATCCATCGCGCCTTGGAATTGCTGGCTAGCGGCGAGAGTGTTCAGGACGTCTCGGATCTTTTGGGCTACGCTCAGCCGAGCACTTTTATCGATGCTTTTCGGCGCATTATGGGATGCACGCCTGGCGCATTCACTAGTGGAAACGCGGATATTTGACCGAAAAACCTGACTGCATGTCGAGAATCATCGATTGCCGACATTGTTAGGTTAACTTAGACTTACCTAAGTGAAAATCCATACTCGCCACGGACGTATTTTGTCCTTTGAACACGCATGCCAGCTGTCATGAGCGCGACCACAGGCAGCATGCACGCAGAGAATGTTGTGCTGCGCTACGGCAAGCAGACTGTTGTCGAGAACGCGTCAATCAGGTTATCCCCGGGTGAAATCACCGCGCTCATCGGCCCCAATGGCAGCGGCAAGTCCACCTTGCTACGCTCCATGGCAAGATTGCACGAGCACTCCGCGGGGACAATCACGCTTACCGGCCCCCAAGGCCAGCCCCGCGAAATCAGTACCCTGAGCGGTCGTGACTTCGCCCGGGAAGTCACACTCTTTGCCCAGTCCCATGCCACGCCGGAGGGATTATCCGTGGCAGATATTGTTGCTTTTGGCCGGCATCCGCACCGGCGGGGTTTCGCTGGGCTGTCAATTGCAGACCGCGCCGCTATCGCCGAAGCCATGGACCTCACCGGCACCACCAGCATGTCTCGCAAAGCCGCGGGTGAGCTCTCCGGTGGTGAACTACAACGCGTCTGGCTAGCCGTGTGCCTCGCCCAGCAAGCCAACATGGTGCTCCTGGACGAGCCAATCAACCATCTGGACTTGAGATATCAAGTCGAGACCCTGGACCTGGTCCATGATCTCGCCCGGGATAGCGCGCTGGCCATTGGCATCGTGCTACATGATCTCAACCAGGCGGCGGCCCTCGCCGACATCCTGGTACTGATGAAACACGGCCGTGTTTATGCCACTGGAACCCCTCGCGAAGTTCTCACCGCGGAAAACCTCACGGAGGTCTATGAGATCGCCGTCCAGGTGCATAACGATGCAGCTAGCGGAATGCTTCGTGTTGAACCGGTCAGCCGCCATCGTCGCGGCTGATCCTCGCTTCCACCTTTCACCCCACTAAACACCAAGGAAAACTCATGCCTGCACTCGCCCGTAGCGCCGTCACCAGCCTGGCGGGACTCGCCCTGCTCCTCTCCGCAACCGCCTGTGGCGTCACCGATACCTCAAGCTCGGCGGCCGCTCCAAGCACCACGGTCGCTTCGGCCAGCTGCGCCGAGGACAAAACAAAGACCAGCACGGATCCGGTGTCAATGACCGATGATCTAGGGCGAACCCTGGAACTTGAAAAACCAGCCGAACGTGTGGTTGTCCTTGAATGGCAGGAAATCGAAGATGCACTGACTTTATGCGTGAACCCTGTGGGTGTCGCTTCCCCGGAAGGCTACAACACCTATGTCACTGCTGAAAAACTGCCCGAAGGCGTTGAATCGGTCGGTGAGCGTGGCGAGCCAGACCTGGATTCCATCTACGCGCTCAACCCGGATTTGATCATTGTGGACGCATTCAGCGAGGACGACCCCGTGCTCTCCCAGCTCGACAAGGGAGATGTCCCCGTCCTGGCGCTGAAGGGCAACGATTCTTCAGATCCCATTGGCAACATGAAGAATGTCTTCTCCCAGGTCGCGAAGGCCACCGGCCGCACCGAACGCGCCGAGGCCGTCTTGGAAGAATTCGATGCCCATCTAGCCCAGAAGAAGCAGGAAGTAGCAGATGTGCAACCTCAAACAACTGACTTCCTGTTCTTTGACGGTTGGGTTGAAGGATCGAATCTCACTATCCGGCCATATACCGATGGGGCGCTGTTCACTGAACTGGGCAAAGAGCTGGGACTGACTCCGGCTTGGAACGACGATGTTAATAAGTCCTTCGGTTCAGGTGGCGTCAACAAGGAGTACGGACTGGCTCAGACCGACGTAGAAGGCCTGGCCGGTGTCGGCGAAGCCAATCTTTTCTACTCCGCTGATGCCGGTACCGGCTGGAGCACCGAACTTGAATCCAGCAAGATCTGGAAGAACCTGACCGCAGTCAAGGAAGGGCGAACCTTCCAGTTCCCGAACATCTGGGGTGCCGGTGGACCAAAGTCCACGAGCCAAGCTGTAGATGCTTTTGCCAACGCACTCACTTCCGCCTCGGAAGCCAAGTAGTCCGCCGCTGCAATGAACACCGCTGAAAAAACCGCAGAGCCACCAGTTCACCCCGGGAACCCCGCTGCCACGGCTCGCGAGATGCAACCATTGGCTGTTCCGGCCAACGGCACTCACCTCGCGGCCGGAGCAGGAGTGCTGGCAACTTTGCTTGCAGCAGTGCTCATGGTCGGTGCGTGGCATCTGACTCAGGGCACTTCCGGGATAGGTCTCTCTGAATTATTGCGGGCCTTGATCGGAGACGGCACCAGCGTAGGAGGAGTCCAGGCCTCTGAGATTTTCACTGGTTCCCGCCTGCCACGTCTTTGCGCAGGGGCCGCAGTAGGACTTGCCCTGGGCGTTGCCGGTTCATTGCTGCAATCAGTCACCCGCAATCCCTTGGCCTCGCCGGATACCCTAGCGGTCACTTCCGGCGCCTATTTCGCGCTGTGCATTGTGGCAGCCCTCGGACTTAGCCTGTCCACCCTGGTATCCAGTGCAGTGGCTTTTGCCGGTGGCCTATTAGCTGCCGGAACTGTACTGGCACTTGCTGGCCGGAGCACTGGGGGCGCCACCACGCGGCTAATCCTGGCTGGTTCAGCGATTGCGATGGCGCTAGAAGCTGGCAGCGGCATGATCCTGTTGCTCTTCAAGGAAAACACCACAGGATTGTACGCCTGGGGTTCGGGCTCGCTAGCTCAGTTGAATATGGACGCGTTTTTGCGCAGCCTTCCGGTGATGCTGGTGGCCTTGGCCATGTGCCTCCTGCTCTCACGCAGGCTAGACGTCCTCTCCCTCGGGGATGACAATGCGATGGTTCTAGGAGTTCCAGTTCGCTCCACTCGCATCTTGGCTCTGCTATGCGCGGTGCTCCTCACCGGTGTTTCAGTTTCACTTGTGGGGCTCGGCGCTCCGGTCCTGGCCCGTTTGCTTTCACGCAGGCTCGTGGTGCTGCGCCGCCAGCTCTTTCTGCTCCCGGCCACCGGCTTGATCGGCGCCCTGCTGATTCTGCTGGCCGATGTGGTGCTCCGGACACTGCTCGGCGCGCAGGGGGCGGCATCCATTCCAACCGGTGTTCCCACTGCGGTGTTGGGCGGAGTGCTGATCGTCATTCTCGCTCTCAGGCTTCCTGAAGCGTCCCATGCCCGCAACCGACTGCAGGTGGCCAGCGCATTGCGCAGCCGCTGGCGCTTCGCATTCGCCCTTGCACTGGGTCTCGCCCTGCTCATCGTAGTGGCGGTGCTTGGACTGCTATCGGGAAGCATCATGCTGCGTCTGGGAGATTTGGCACTCTGGCTCCAAGATGCCGCCCCGGCACTGATCGAAAGGGCCTTCTCCGAACGGGCGCCACGAACCACGGCGGCGTTGTGCGCTGGGGCCGCCCTGGGACTAGCGGGATGCCTGGTGCAGGGTACGGTACGCAATCCACTGGCAGAACCCGGGATTCTGGGCATCACCGCAGGAGCGGGCCTGGGCGCAGCCATTGTCGTCACCGTTTTTGGCGGTTCCCGATCCTTGTTGGTGATTTTTGCGGTGGTTGGTGGCTTGGCGACCTTCGCCCTCGTCGCGTCACTAGCGTGGCGGCGAGGTTTCTCCCCTGAAAGGTTTGTGCTGATCGGCATCGGCACGGGGTATGCGCTCTCGGCGCTCACCACCTATTTGCTGTTGAGCATCAATTCATGGGAAACGCCGAGGATCTACACCTGGCTCTCCGGTTCGAGCTACGGCAGGGAATTCGCCGATGTCATCCCGGTGGCCATAATGCTCCTGCTTGCGCTTCCGATAGTCCTGCTCATGAGCCGAACCCTCGATCTGCTCGCCGTTGACGAGGATCTGCCCACGACGCTGGGGGTCGCCACTGCGCGGACCCGGCTCGTCGCCCTAGCCCTTGCAGCTGTGCTGGCTGCACTCAGCGTCGTGGCCATCGGCGTTGTCGGTTTCGTCGGACTGGTTGCTCCGCACCTGGCCCGTTCATTGGTCGGCTCACGGCACCACCGGCTGATTCCGGTATCGATCCTCTTCGGAGCATTCCTTGTCGCCCTGGCCGACGCACTGGGACGTACCATCATTGCTCCGGCCCAAATTCCAGCGGGCCTGGTCGTGTCCCTCCTTGGAACCCCCTATTTCATCTGGTTGCTCTACCGCTCGCGCGGTTAAGTTTCGCCCGAAAATCGGCTCCACGTTCAGCATCGCCTAGGAAAGAATCCATGTCCCAGCACACCGCGCCCGATGTCATTGTCCAAGACTTCGCCACCTCGTGTCATGAAGACCGTCTGAAGCATCTAGGCCCTCTGGATGATGCCTGGAAACGTGGCCTTTCTGCGTCTTCCGCGCGGGTATTAACCGTTCAAGCAGCCGACGGTACCGTCAATGGCGGTGCGTTGCTTACTGCCCGTTCGGCCGGTGCCTACGTGAAAATTTCCAGTGTGCTTGCGCGTACGGCAGCGCACCGGGAACAGGTTATACGGGGAGTCCTCGATTATGCTCGGCAGCAAGGCCTGGCCTGCATCAAATGGGAGATGTGGACAGAATATCCCGAACTATTTGCCTTGGCTGAGGACCTCGGATTCCAGCGTCTGCCCGCTCCCCGGCGCACCGGGCAGACTGCCTGCCCCGCACCGCTGGCCGGCTACGTCCATTGGCTCAATCCAGTCCAATACATCCAGAGCCCGCATTACCAGCAAAGCGAGAACTTCACGTGCGCAGCGGTCGCGGCGCTCGTTGCGCACCAGGAAACTTCCAAGATCGACTCCCTTGAAAAGCTGCGTATTGCGGAGCTGGCGCTGTGGCGCCAGGCGACCAACTTCATGGCCTGCGAGCCGATTGAATTGGGCTTGGCCTTGACCCAGCGCTGGCCACAGAGCTTGGTCTCAGTGTGGCTGGATACCGACCAGCCGGTCATGGTGGACTATTATTCTCAGACGGAACGTGATTGGCGCGGAATCCTCCAGCGGCAATCACGGCTACGCGCCGAAACCGCGGGGCTAGCCATGCACGCCAAACGCCTGGAAATGTCTCAGATCAGTGATGCGGTAGCCAACGGCGCCCAGGTGCTGCTGCTGGTATCGCTGGAAAAGATGCTTGGTTTCAACGTTCCGCATTGGATACTCTGCCACGGGATAGCAGTCACTGCACAAAGCCCTGTACTGATTGTGGAAGATTCGTGGGTGAATCATGGCAGCTCCGAAAGCTGGGTCGATGCGACTTCTCTGCCCATCACGCTGCAGGAATTGGATGCCATGTCTGTGCTTGAAGATGGCAGATATCGGGCCGCTCTTGTCCTGGCCCAGTGCGCAGACAGAAACCGGGATCCGGAGTCCGGGGCGGGAATACGATCATCCACGGCTTAGGCTGCAACGGCATCGCCTCGGTATTCCAAAAGTGCCATGCAAAAGGCCTTGCTGATTTGCCTGGCGCACCGGCAGCGATGAACACGGCCGTCTGCTCCCTTCCGCATTTGCTGGTGCCCTAGAAAGGCGCCGCGGTGCGCACCAGCTGCACGCCGAGGTCTATTGCTCCTCGCATCGCCACTTCGGCACCCAAGGTGGACGTGGTCAGCTGGACACAGGTCAGGGCCGGCTCCTGGGCGAGCTCGCGCTGGGCGATAGCGACCACCGGCTGAAGGATTTCTGCCATCGCGCCGGAGAGCACCACGCGCTCCAACCCGGCAAAACCGGAAATGACGGCACTGATCCGAGCCAGCCGTGCCCCCAGGGATTCCAGGATTTCCTGGGCCAGCTGGTCGTCTTGCGCAGCGGCATGGAATACGTCTTCCGCGCGCAAGGAATCCGCGTCCAGCAGGGCCAAGCTGCTGCTGGCACCTTTGGACAAGGCCGCCTTGGCTTGTTCGCGAGCCAGATAGCCCAATCCGTGGGCATCCCCCACGCCGGCAACATGCGCAAGGAATCGCATTTCCCCTGCCAGCCCTTTGGCCCCGCGCAGCAGGTGGTTGTCAACCACCACACCGGCACCGATGCGCTCGCCAACCATCAATGAGGCAAAGGAACCATCAGTGCCGTCTGCCAGTTCGGCGATGGCGGCCAGATTCGCGTCGTTTTCAATCCTCAACAGGTGCGTGTATTTGCCGAGCGCGGCTTTCCACTCCGGGTTCATGCTGGCCCAGAAGCCATTGTCATCATCCGGAGAGGCACCGTTCGAGTCAACCGGCGCGGGAACACCGATCACCACGGCCGCGAGCTTGTCCACCTTGACTTCGGCCAGCACGCCGGCCAGCAGCTTTTCGGTAATTTCGACTCGATGGCGCCCCGAGGCCAGCGGGTCGAGAATTGCCTCGGTACGGGTTTGCTCAGTTCCCCGCAGATCGCTGAGCGTCAGGCTGATGCGGTGCTGGCCTGCGTCGATCCCTGCAATGAAGCGATGTGTCCGGTTCAGTTCATAGCGCAGCGCCGGTCGCCCCTTGGAATATGCTCCGGCAGCCCGGGTGTCCTTGGCCTCGGTGAGCCAGCCGGATTCAACCAGCTCTTTTGCCTGGTTGAGAACTGTTGCACGGGTCAAACCGGTCAGTGAAATGAGTTCACTGGCGGTCACGGCCTCGCGGTCCCATGCGGCGTCCAGAACGCGCTGGGTGTTTAGGCGGCGCAACGCGCTTGCGCTTTCTGCGGACTGGGTTCCCGGCGCATCAAAATTTTTCACTGAACTCACGTTCAAAGTATAGACGGCACTTTATTTAGATGCTAAATTTACTTCGAAAATAAAGTGCTCTACCTCACTTCACCACTGGAGATGCCGATGAACTTTGGATCAAGTGCCTTGTCTCGACCCCTGAAACGGCGGTCGTTCATTGCATCGATGATGGCGGCCGGAACACTGGCAATGACCGGTTGCAGCAGCAGCGAGACCCGAGTGACCCTTCGCTTCAACCAGTCCAAGCCGGAAGTGGTTCCCTACTTCAGGGATCTGCTGGCGCAGTTCAACGCGTCCCAGAATACGGTGAACGCAACCCACGAAGTCACCGCCGGGCTCTCGGCAGCGTTTGCCCGCAACGATCCGCCGGATTTAGGCTGCCTCAACTACAACTTTGAAATGGCGCGGTTCCAGGAACGCGGGGCGCTTTCGGATCTCTCTGATCTGCCACAGCAGAAGATGAATGCACCGTTCATCAAGCAATTGCTGGATCTCTACCCGGATTATCCCGGGCGGACATCGGTGTTGCCCTATTCGATGATGGGCGCCGCGGTGCTCTACAACAAGGACATTTTCGAGAAGCACGATCTTGCCATCCCGACTCGATATTCCGAGCTGCTGGAGCTTTGCGGGGAACTGGAGGACCTGGGCATCACGCCCATCTACTCCACCTTCAAGGACGCGTGGACGGTGTCACAGGGATTAGCTGACTACACCTTGGGCGGGGCCATCGACATCAACCAGCATTTTGCCGAGCTGCGCGAAATCGGTTCCGACTTCACCCCCGACTCCGCCGCATCATTTTCACAAGCCTTCGCCGAACCGCTGCTCAGGATGCAAGAACTAGCCAAGTTCTCCAACCCGGATGCTGCCAATCGCGGCTACGGCGATGGCAACCTTGCCTTCGCAAATGGCCAGGCCGCCATGTACCTGCAAGGCCCATGGGCACTGCCCGAAATCGCCAAGACCAATCCCGATGCCAATATTGGCACCTTCCCCTTGCCAATGACCGAAGACCCCGACGACCTGAAAATCAGGGTCAACCTCGACTTGGCGCTATGGATCCCCGAACAATCCGACCACCAGGCCGAAGCGCGTGAACTTCTCGCCTTCCTTTGCCAACCCGGAATCCAAAATGCCTACAACGAATCGGCCCTCGGTTTTGGTGTTCGTTCCGACTCGCCGCCGACTAAAGACCCGCGCCTGAAGCAGATGCAGCCGTATATCGATGCCGGGCGCCTCTACCAGGGCGTCTCGACCGCGATTCCGCGCACCATCCCCTTCGAAAACTACATGCAGGGACTGGTCGCCGGCGGCAGCGTGGAACAAACCCTAGCGACCCTCGACGCGGACTGGGCCCGGCTGGCCCAACGCAGCTAGCCAGCCCAGGAGGAATCTCAATGACACTCACCGCCCCAGCCAAGCCCAGCAGCGGCAAAAAGCACGCTGCCCCTGCCCAACCCGTGAAACGGCAACGAATCGATGCTACCTATTTCGGGTTCCTTGTCCCTGCCCTGATCTGTTTTACGATCGCCATTGCCGTTCCCGCGATCATGGGCATTTTCTTCAGCTTCACCGACTCGGTGGGGTTCGGGGACTACAACATCATCGGCCTGGCCAATTACGCCGCGCTGTTTACCGATCCCGCCATTATCGGCGCCTACAGCTTCACCATCGGTTTCGCTTTGGTGACCGTGGTGCTGACCAATGCGCTGGCATTCCTCCTGGCGGTCGGGCTTACAGCGCAGATCCGAGCACGCGTCGCTTTGCGAACCATCTTTGTGATGCCCATGGTTATTTCAGGAATTGTCATCGCCTATGTTTTCAACTTCTTGTTCTCCAACACCTTGCCCACCGTGGGCGAGCATCTGGGCATAGAGG
>Ga0302349_1002285_pt1 | contig 12546 bp, 10 predicted proteins | sample PhyAR1_FD_202176 | JGI IMG/M metagenome (GOLD analysis project Ga0302349, IMG submission 202176) | Leaf surface microbial communities from alfalfa plants in UC Gill Tract Community Farm, Albany, California, United States - DLSL A.R1... | ecosystem: Host-associated > Plants > Phyllosphere >...
TTGCGCTCACCGTATCGCTGAGCGACCGATCCGCCTGTTCATCCTGCCCCAGCGGTCGTTTGATCCAACGGACTTGATTCAAACTTGCCTGTGCCGACATTATGCGTTCTCCATCTGACCAAGTTTAATTTGTGCCAGTAGCGCCAAGTGATCGTAAACTACCCACTCATCGACGATTTTGCCGTTGACGATGTGGTAGTGGGACATGCCCATCACAAAGAGACGCTCTCCGGTCGGCTTGCCGAGCTCGCCATAGCCCAGATGGTGACCTTCCATCACCCAGCGGATCGCCACTTTTACGCCGCCCTCTTCGCAGGGATTAGAGCAGATATGCTGCGGAAGCCAGGCGCCGTCCGGGATCATACCAATCAGCGCCAGCGTCTGGTGGGTCACCGATGCCACGCCATACAGCTCTTTCATCAGCGGTCCGTGGTACTGCACGTTCGGGGCGTAAACTTCTTTGATTTTTCCCAGCATGCGGCGATTATAGATTTCATGCATCCAGCGCAGACACTGTTCTTCGGTGTCAGTATGAGCAAGAGAGGTGTCGCAGGCCATCTCCGGCGGATACTGTCCCAGCAGGCGACCATTCTCGCCGATATCGGTGACGCGGAAGCCCTTGTCGAACTGCTCTTTTGCCATATTGAAGGCGATATCATCGGTGTTCAGCCCGAGCTGTTTCATCAGCGACATGTTGTCACTGACCACCCACTCGCGATAAATCTTGTTCTCATGGATCATGCAGTCGGCTACGGTACGGGTGACAAAAGTACGGTTGGTGGGTTTACCCAGATGACTAAACTGGGTGTGGCGGCCGGTGCCGGTTACCAGGTGGGAAGTATAAAAACCGTCGACGTCATTGCCGTTCCAGATAACCTGCGTTGCCATTCCCCGCCGCTCAGGGAAAGCGACCAGTCGTTTTAACGTATCCTGCACCACTTCTTCGCGGGTATAGAGTGTACCGAGTGCGTTATACAGTACGCAGTTGTGCGTATAGTGGGTGTAAATAAGTCCCACATCGCGCTCATCCCATATTTTGTGCGTACAGCGCACGATATAATCGACAATATCCGTATAACAGTCATCAAAGCCTCTTAATGACTGCGCGCGCGGCCGCTTCTCTGGAACTAAATCAATAAAGTCCCGACGTTCAACCTGTAATACCGGTTCGTCACGCGTCACTTTACTGTTATTTTTTTCGGATACGGCTGGGGTTTTCTGCGTTGCTTCTGTTGAAGACATAAGACCTCCTGCATTGATGTTCATTTTTTTCAGACAATAAGGGACCGGCATCCGTATAAAGGGATGATTTACTTGCCGCAATAAAATTGCGGCATATTATTATAAATTTATTTAATTACTGACGATTTGCGACCAGATAGCTAATTCATCAACCCCCAGATATTCACGTATAATTAATCCATCGCGTAATTCCAGCTGGCTGATGCCGGTAATAGAAATGGGTTTGCGTGTCGGCGCGCCAAATTTACCGTAGCCGTCGTGCCAGGTTAATAGCGACCAGCGTAACGAAATACGCACCGGTTCATGAGCATCTTTACGCACGATCAGATGATGAAGCTGAGTCTCACTGTCGGCGAAAGACGCGCGATAGCCGGCAAGCAGGGCGCTGATTTCTGCTTCACCGGTGCCCACGCAGTGGCCCGGCGCATAGAGCGTCGCAGCCGGATGATATAAACCGGGCACCGTTCCGCTGTTGCCGCCAGCCCACATATTCAGATAGCGTTCGATCACCCCGGCAATCGGGCCTTCGACATCATCGCCTTCCGGGCCGCCGGCCCAGCGGGCATCCAACACCTCAGCGGCACTGTTTTCCAGCCCCAGCTGCGTGCGGACGTTCTCCAGGCTTAGCGCGAACTCGCGCACGTCCAGCCCCAGTTGGGCGAGGATCGCCGCCCGATCCTGCAACAGCCACTCCTGGCGTATCGCGCCATCCGCGCAGATACGATCCGCCCAGGTGCGAACCCAGACACTTTTCCCGGTGGGCGCGCCGAAGAACCCCTCTCCCTGATGGCGTATGGAGGCCACGGTGCGCTGCGCGGCGTAATATTCGCCCGCCGTTGATTCAGTACAGAGGATATCTTCCGTCAACACACTGCGCTGGGGAAAGCTGTACATTGCCTCCAGCGTATGACGCATGAACTGTGAAAGTTCGGTCAGCTGTTTCTCTGGGGTGATAAATACCACCGGCGTGGCGTAGAAATCTGCCAGCTGGCCAATGTCCTTCTGTTCCCAGACGACGTGGGTCAGCGTGGTGATAAACTGCTGTATTGAGTCAAACTGCGGACTGAAACCCGGTAATCTGCTCATCTGGCCTCCTGAGGCTGAAACAGGGATACACCCTCTTGTTCAATAACGCCGCTGTGCGGACGCCGTGCGGAGTGGCGTACGATCAGTTGACCCGGCACGGTAACCTGCTCCGGCTCAATGACTCCGCTCTCAATTTGCTTCATCAACAGCGTAATCGCCGCTTCAACCATCTCCTGCACCGGTTGCGAAACGGAGGTCAGCGCATAGGATGGCCAGCCGGAGGGGCCGGTGTCGTCATATCCAATGACCGACACATCCTGAGGCACCTGTAAACCAAATTCGTAGCGGGCGACGTCCATCACGGTGATCGCCATGTGATCGTTTGCGACGAAAATCGCGTCCGGCACCGGGGCACTGCCGAACAGGCTGTAAGCGGCGCGGATCGTCTGCCGGGTGTCGTAGTTACCGTTAACCACCTGAACATCATTGATACCCTGCTCCTGTAACGCCGCCAGATAGCCGCGCTGACGGGCAATATTCACCGACGAGTCGGCAACGCCGCCAACGTAAGCGTAGCGCCGGTGGTCGCCGGCCAGCAAAAACTCGGCAATCTGTCGCGCCGCCGCTTCGTTATTGCTGTTGACGCTCGAGGCCATGCCTCCCTCCTGGCTGCGGTTGAACAGAACCACCGGTATCCCTGCGGCCAGGCACTCTTCGGAGAGATCCAGCGACAGCGTCACCGACGCCAGCACAATGCCATCGACCCGGTACTGCATGATCTGATCAAAAATCCGATCAACATTGCCGTCCTTGTCGCCAACAAACAGCAGCAGGTGATAGTTGAGGGTGTCCAGTTTCTGTGCCAGCGCCTCAAGCACCTGCGGATAAAACTGATTATCAAAATAGGAGATAACTACGCCGATAATGCGCGAGCGGGCGGTGTTCAGCGAACGGGCAATCGCGTTCGGGCGATATCCCAGCTCCCGCGCCGCCTTCAGAACTTTTTCACGCGTTGCCGGAGAGATACTTGCCCCCGGTGTAAAGCTCCGCGATACCGCCGACTGCGATACGCCCGCCAGCTGGGCTACCTGCTGCGATGTGACTGCCGCAAAACTCTTACGTTTCATTACCCCGGTTCCTTATCCAGTACGTCTGACAACGCCCTTAACGCGTCGTCAGAGAGCGGGTGTTTTTTATACTTACACTATCTTTGCATGCGTATGCAACACGAAAAATTAATTTTCTCACAATGTCGACTGCGTCACTTTACAAATATGAAACCTTTTCGTAACTTCAATTCTTGAATACGTATTCATGCCATTTTCATGCCGTCAACGATACCGGGCAAAGGGAGATTCAGCCAGAGGGAAGAACCGGTAAATGCCGTTCTTGATGGGATAAAAACCATTAATTTCAGAGGTTCAGGCCATGTTTCGAGCACTACTCCGCCGGCCGGAAGCCCGGCTGTTTTTTTTGATCAGTGTGCTGTTTTTCATCTGTATTCACAGCATTGACGCCTTTCTTGCCCCGATGATGCTGGAACAGGGCATTGAGCCCCAGGTAATGGGGATGATCATGGGAGCCAGCGGTCTGGCAACGCTGATTATCCGATTCCCGCTGGGGATTATTTCAGACGTGGTGAAAAGTCGGAAAATATTCATTCAGATCAGTCTGCTACTCCCTGTTCTCACCTGGCCGCTGGCGTGGCTGGAGCCGAATGCGGTTACGCTGTACCTGGCCAAGGCCGCAGACGGCGTCACCGCTGCAACCTGGGTCTTATATAACATCCTGTTTATTCGCTATTTTGACCGTAGCGAAGCGCCGGCAGCCGTCGCATTGCTGGCACTGGCCGGCCCGGTGGGTGTATTTATTGGTAACTGTATCGGTGGGCTGTTAATTCACTATTTTGAGAACAACATCGCATTTTTCCTCTCCTGCGTTTCAGGGCTGGTGGCGCTGCTGCTGACCACCCGCATCAGCGATGTACACGATCCGGTGCAGGCACCCACGCTGAAAGCCTGCATCGCCGGCGCGCGCAGGCAGCTGTATGACCGCTCAGTATGGATGATTGGTATTTTGGCCACCGTGGTCATACTGGTGCCGTTTGCCACTCGCGATACATTGACCCCGATCTATGCTGAGCAGCTCGGTGCGCGGGCGGGGATCCTGTCACTGCTCAGCAATATTCATCTGATTTTCTACGCGCTTGCCGTGGCCCTGTGCAGTTCGGTGTTTTATAAACGACTAGGGGTAATGAAAACGGCCATTGCCGGCATCGCGCTGCAGGTACTCTCCACGCTGGGTATCCCGCTTACTGAAAACCTGTATGTCATTTATGCGCTTCAGGCGCTGGCCGGTTTTTCATTTGGTATGGCGTTCGCAGCCTTTATGTCACTCAGCGTCGTCAATACCTCGCCGGACGAGCAGTCCACACGCATGGGACTTTTCCAGACTATTTACTCGCTGGGCATGTTTGTGGGACCGGTGACAATGGGTGTGATGCTGCAACATATTAATCTGGCGTCAGGGTATTACTTTATTGCTGCGCTCTCTGTTATCGCGGTTGTGGTGACGCCACTTTCAGTACGCTGGGTTTATAACCGTAAATTAACGTCGTCAACCGATCGTTCGGCCAGCAAGCACTTCGCTTCCGCGCCAGAACGATAATTGTTTTCTGTAAACAGTCCATCCTGATTAATCGGGAGGGGATCTCTCGTGCAAATTTATAAAGGAGTCTGATATGGCCCGTATTTTAAAAACCAGCAAACCTGTTCAGGAACGTCAGGAAGCCCAGCGACAAATAAGAGAAACTGTGGAAATAATCCTCGCCGATATTGAAAAACGCGGTAATAAGGCCATCCGTGAATTAGCTATTAAATTCGATGGCTATGACCGCCAGGATTATCGTCTGAGCGAAACTGAAATTAATCGCTGCATCGCTCAGCTCAGCCGTCAGGATATTACCGATATTGAATTTGCTCAGGAGCAGGTTTTCAATTTTGCCCGTCAGCAAAAAGCCTGCCTGCTGGATCTGGAAGTGGAAACGCGTCCCGGCGTGATCCTTGGCCATAAAAATATCCCGATTAACGCCGTGGGATGCTATGTCCCCGGTGGGAAATATCCGCTGCTGGCCTCGGCCCATATGTCAATTATCACCGCTAATGTCGCTGGCTGTTCACGCATTATCAGTTGTGCTCCGCCCTTTAACGGCCAGCCCGCGCCGGCCATCGTTGCCGCTCAGAAAATGGCGGGCGCGACCGAAATCTATGCGCTGGGGGGGATTCAGGCGATTGGAGCGATGGCAATCGGCACCGACACACTGGACCCGGTCGATATGCTGGTCGGGCCGGGCAACGCGTTCGTGGCAGAGGCTAAGCGACAGCTATTTGGCCGCGTCGGCATCGATCTGTTTGCCGGGCCAACCGAAACGCTGGTGATTGCCGACGAGAGCGTCGATGCGGAGATCTGTGCAACCGATTTGCTCGGGCAGGCGGAGCACGGTGTCACCACGCCGGCCATCCTGCTTACCACCTCCGAAACGCTCGCCCGGGAAACCATGGCGGAAGTGGAACGGCTGCTGGCCAAACTGCCCACCGCCGATATCGCCCGCCGCGCCTGGGAGGATTACGGCGAAGTCATTGTCTGCGACAGCTATGAAGAGATGCGCCAGGAGGCCGACCGTATCGCCTCAGAACATGTTCAGGTGATGACCGATCGCGACGACTGGTTCCTTGCCAATATGACCAATTACGGCGCGCTGTTCCTCGGCCCCCGTACCAACGTGGCCTATGGCGATAAAGTGATCGGCACCAATCATACGCTGCCTACCCAGAAAGCCGCACGCTACACCGGCGGACTGTGGGTCGGTAAATTCATGAAAACCTGCACCTGGCAGAAGGTGCTAAGCGATGAGGCCACGGCAGAAATTGGCAGCTACTGCTCGCGTCTTTCTCTGCTGGAAGGCTTTGCCGGGCACGCGGAGCAGGCCAACATTCGCGTACGTCGCTATGGGCAAACCGATGTGCCTTACGCAACGCCCGCCCCGGTCAGAGTGAAAGCATGAACAGACAACTTCCGCAAACTCCGTCATTTTCGCTGCACGGCAAACGGGCGCTGGTGACCGGCGGTTCGAAGGGGCTGGGCTTTGCCTGTGCGCTGGCGCTGGCTCAGGCCGGTGCTGAAGTGTGGATTGCCGCACGCGGTCGCGAGGCGCTGGCCAGCGCGGCGAGACATGCCGCCAATGAAGGGCTGACGCTGCATCCGCTTGCACTGGATATCACCGCGTCACCGCAGTTTGAAGAGATCCTCAATGGCCTGCCGGCCATGGATATTCTGGTCAACAGCGCCGGGCTGGCTCGCCATCAGCCCTTTCTGGCGGTCAGCACGGAAGACTTTGATGCGGTAATGGCGCTCAATCTGCGGGCTACGTTTTTCGTCAGCCAGCAGATTGCGCGGCGCATGTGTCAGGAGGGCATAGCGGGATCCATTATCCATATCTCATCACAAATGGGGCATGTCGGCGGGCCACAGCGCAGTGTCTACTGCGCTTCCAAGCATGCGCTTGAAGGGCTGACGCGCACCATGGCGCTGGAGCTGGGTCCATCGGGGATCCGGGTAAATACCCTCTGCCCGACCTTTATTGAAACCGAGCTGTCGCAGCCGTCGCTGCGCGATCCCGCATTTCGACGCTTCGTGATGAGCAACATTAAGCTGCCGCGACTGGGCCAGGTGGAGGATGTGATGGGACCCGTCGTGTTTCTCGCCTCCGACGCCGCTGCAATGATCACCGGCAGTGCCCTGATGGTGGATGGAGGATGGACCGCAACATGACGCCCCTGTTTACCGATAACAGCGATCTGCCGCTGGTGCTGATCGGCGGAACACTGTGCAACGCTCGCCTGTGGCAGCCGCTGATTGCGCACCTGAACGTGTCGTCCGTGGTCTGCCTGACTCTCTCCTGCGGCGAGTCGGCAACGATGTGCGCCCGCCGACTGCTCGCGGTGCTGCCGCCGCGCTTTATGCTGGTGGGGTTCTCCCTCGGGGCCATCGTGGCGCTGCAAATCGCCGCCGACGCGCCAGCGCGACTGGCAGGACTGGCGCTGCTGTCGGTCAATCCGCTGGCGGATCGGCCTGAGAACGCAGGATCGCGCCGGGCAGCGGTGCGGGCTGCCGAAGCGCAGGGACATGCCGGTTGGCTTTCCGCCACGCTTTGGCATCAGTACGTAGCGCATGCCAGCCTTGGCAACCAGCGGCTGCACGATCTGCTGTGCCGGATGGCGCAGGAGACGCCGACAGAAACCTTCGCCCGTCAGGCTGAGATAGCCATTAGCCGCCGCGATAACCGCCGGGCGCTGGGCATCCTTACCTGTCCGGTGATGATTATCAACGGCGCAGAGGATGCAATATGTACCCCGGAACATCACCGGCTGGCGGCCACGGGCGCTGCCAATCCGGCATGGATCACTCTTGAGGCAACCGGACATTTTTTTGTACTTGAAGCAGCCGAACGGACCGCCGACGTGCTGCATCCCTGGATAAAGGAGTCACTGAATGCGCACCAACATCCTTAAAACCGCGCTGGCAGAGTGCCGCCCGGTTATTAACGGCTGGCTGGCTATTCCCTCCGGCTACAGCGCGGAGATCCTGGGGCACCAGGGCTACGATGCGGTTACCGTGGATTTACAGCACGGCATGATCGACTTCGCCAGCGCGCTGGCAATGCTACAGGCCATCTCGGCTACACCGGCCGTACCGCTGGTGCGGGTAAGCGACGATACGCCCGCGCAGATCATGCGGCTGCTCGACGCCGGTGCTTACGGAATAATTTGCCCGATGATCTCAACGGCGGAACAGGCACAGCGCTTTGTGTCAGCCTGCCGCTATCCCCCGCAAGGCACCCGATCCTTTGGCCCTGCACGGGGGCTGCTGTACGGCGGAGCCGATTATCCGGCGCATGCCAATAAGGAGATTCTGACCCTCGCGATGATTGAAACCTGTGAAGGGCTGGCCAATCTCGACGCGATTCTGGCGACCGACGGGCTGGACGGCGTGTTCATCGGCCCGAACGATCTCTCCCTGACGCTGACCGGCGCAGCCAGTGCGGAATCCACGCACCCGGTTATGCTCGCCGCCGTAGAGCGGGTTGTCAGCCGCTGCCGCGAGAAGAATAAAATTGCCGGCATTTTTTGTACTTCCGGCGCAGCGGCCGCCCGGCGAATTGCCGAAGGATTCAGCTTTGTCACCCCGGCAAACGATGTGATGCAGCTGGGCCGCGCATCGCGTGAAGCCGTCGCCCTCGCGCGCGGTAATACCGTCCCAACTACCGGCGCATCCGGTTATTAACAGGAGCACAATATGAAAGCGATTACCGTTACCCCTGAACAGGCACGCAGCCGCCTGATCGCCCCGCAGGACATGGTTTCCTGTAACCTGGCCTTTATTGACTGTAAGCTGCCCGGCTCGCACCTCAAACAGAACTATTCATTTATTGGTCCGGGCGTCACCCAGTCCTCGTCACAGGTGGTGAACATTCCTGAACCCCACGGCTTCAACATCGGGGCGGCGGCGATGCCAAAAGGGGTCACCAATAATCTGCACCTGCATTTCACCGCCGAAGTTTTTTTAATCCATGAGGGGAGCTGGCGCTTTCGCTGGGGTGCGAACGGCGAAAACGAAGCGGAGTTCAGCGCTCCCGCTATTCTGACTATTCCGACCTGGATCTTCCGCGGCTTTACTAACGTCAGCAAAACGGATACCTGTGGCAGGGTATATACCGTGCTGGGCGGGAATAACACCGGCGGAATTATCTGGCACCCCTCCATACTGGAGGCGGCCAGCGAGTACGGGCTGTATCTGAGCAAAGATAACATGCTGATCGACGTCAACGCGGGCGACACCCTGCCCGAGAAAGCGGATCTGCTGGCACCGCTGGGCCAGGACGATCTTGCCGCCCTGCGTAACTATTCAGTGGATGAAATGCGTCAGCGAGCCGTCACCGGCGAACAGCGCCAGTGGTCGTCAGAGGGCCTGTTGGATGCGATCCTGCCGGGGCACGGCGGCGAGATAGCGCCGGTGATTGGCTACGGCATCTCACAGGATCGTCACAGTTCCCCGCCGATCGTTCAGCCGCACGGCTTCTCCGTCGAATGGCTTCGTCTGCGGCCCGATCACCAGGTGGGGCGTCACCTTTGTCCTGACATTCAGGTCATTATGGTCTTTACCGGCACGCTGGAGGTGACGTGGAATCAGGACGGTGAAGAGGTGAGCGTTACGGCACCGGAGCGTTCGGTGATCTCCATTCCCGCCAACAGCTGGCGGCGCTATCGGGCGGTCGATGGCACTGCGGAATTTATTCTGACCACACAGGGGGATGGACGTAAGCGCGTTTACTGGGATGAGGCGATCTTACAACAGGCCAGAGAGTGTGATCGTGGGCTGGATCCGGATGGTTACGTCAGCCGCCTGGATATTCTCCCCGTGACCGCCCGCCATGCGGGTAGCATGATGGAACGGGCGTAATGTCCGGCCGGAGTCGTTGCTCCGGCCAGCCGCCTGTCACGCTGTCAACCGTCGCTGTCCAGAATATGCGTGACCTGCACGCCTGAAATCCCGTAGGCGACGGTGACCACCAGGCACTGCTTCGTGAAGTCATCCAGGCAGGTCAGGCACTTGATCCTGCGACCGGTGGCCAGCGCGTCCATGACAAAATCCATCGACCAAGTCAGATTAGCCGCCGGACGGAGCAGAGGCAGACGTTCTGCTGCCAGCGCTTTACAACGTGGTTGCGTTTTACACCCAGTCCACTGAGATGGTAGTGCCGGTATATTCGCTTATGATTAACATGAAGTCCTTCGCGGCGCAGTGATTGCCAGATGCTGCGGTAGCTAAAACGCCTGCGCTCCAGTGCCAGCTCAGTGATGCGCCCTGATGAATGCGCATACGACGACGGACGCTACGTTTCGTAACGGCAGGTCGACAGGGACAACCTGTGAGCCTGCAGGCACGACGTTGCGGCAGACCGGTCGCATCACACATCAACACCACAGCTTCCCGCTTCAATCTGTTGGTCGTAAAAACGCTTCTTCATGGCGATGTCCTCATGTGGCTTATGAAGACATTACTAACATCCGGATGTGTTAATCGACGGGGAGCAGGTCAAAGGCTCTGCGCTCCCAAAATTCTGCTAAAAGCGGATACACGTAGTACCTGTTATTATGGTGCTAAAAATGATTAACACTTATTTTTCACTATTATTACGGTCATGATGAGCATGAATGACGCCAATTTTTAAAACCTGGTTTTATGCGGTGAAATTCGAGCAGAAAAAATTTTCAATCTAAAGACTTAAACACTGCGATTGAGATGAATGTCTCATTCTGCACAGAGCATGCCTTTCTGTCTAAGAGGGCCTGTATTAGGATTTAATGGAAAGCTGGGGAAGAACCTGATAACTACTACAAGCTAGTTTTGTTAAATTAACCTTTCTGAAAGTGAGTTATTTATTTAGTGAATTCCTGGGCGGTCGCTGGCCCTAAATGTCCTTCTGTCAGCATTGTTTATATTTAAGTAGGATTATTCCCTAAGATTAAATTAGAAATATCCTGATTGTGAATATTGTAATTTCTGTTTTTACAAAATTTTTTAGTAATACAATGTTGCCAATTCAAAAAAAGCATATAAAATGATCCCTAAATGACAAAGGCATCGGCTAAAAACTATTGTAAGTGCTGGTGAGTAATAGTTTGAAAAATAAATACACGAAAAGTTCCGTTTAGCACTAACGCGGCGTATGCATCTGGGTACCCTGCGAGTTTTACCGCTTAGAACACGCCCTTTATGGAATGGCCAGTAACCTCTCAAAAGGAATGGATGCTGCAACAGGCCAGATACAGTACTTAATGCTTCGGGACTTTCCCGAGCTGAGAGCCTGTGCCTGTTTTTATTGATATTATAAAGGATAATTAGTTACTGGTTTAAATCTGACATAATAGTAAAGTTATTTTTAAAAAACGATAACATCCTGCAGCTATTGGTGTGACTATCTTTTTCGTAATAGAGTGAAACCAGTAATTTGAAGTTGTATTCGAGCTTTAACCTTGATTCTAAATATGACAAGGAGAGGGAGGTCTAAGGGAGAAAGGCACCGTCAAAGGAAAACCGTAATTTAGAGTACTATGTTAATTCTATGTGAATATAAATTTCAATTACTAGAGTGTTTATTATGGATTTTAAAAAGAATCATGCTTCACGCTTTGAGATGAAGTGGCATCCCGTTGCTGTATCTGTGCTGTTAGCCCTGCCAGTGTTTGCCCAGGCGGCAGATATCGCTATGAAAAATGGCATGGTCACATCGGCCAATAACGTCCCTGTTATCAACATTAATCAGGCCAACGATAAGGGGCTGTCACACAATGTTTATGACAAGTTGAATGTTGATAAAAATGGACTGATCTTCAATAACAGCAGTGTTGATGCAAACACAGTTCTGGCAGGGAAAATTCAGGGTAATAACAATCTCACTGCAGGAACAGCTAAGGTTATCCTGAACGAGGTTACCTCGAAAAATGCCACGGCCATTAATGGCATGATGGAAATAGCAGGCGATAAAGCGGACTTGATCATTGCTAACCCAAACGGTATTTCAGTTAAGGGCGGCGGAACAATAAACGCAGGTAAGCTGACACTAACTACCGGTTCACCAGATATTCAAAACGGTCATGTGGCAGGTTACTCCGTCAATGGCGGTACCATTACGCTGGGACAGTTAGACAGCGCCAGTCCAACAGAAATCCTCGCCCGTAATGTGGTGGTCACAAATAAAGTCACAGCGGGTGAACTGAATGTGATTGCTGGTAATAACTATGTCAATGCAGCAGGTGAGATAACCGGCTCGGTACGCGCAACAGGCTCCCGTAATACCAACAGTATTGATGTTGCAGCGCTGGGCGGTATGTATGCCAAAAAAATTAACCTGGTGAGTACCGAAAATGGTGTGGGTGTCCGTAACTCAGGTGTGATTGCCGGTGGGATTAACGGTGTGAATATCGATTCACGTGGGCAATTGTTGAACAACAATGCCCGCATTGAAAGTTCCGGCCAGATTAACATTAAGACTAACGGTGTACTGAATAATACGACGGGGGCCATTACCTCTGTGGGTTCTATCGCACTGGACACAAATAAAAACAGTATCACTAACAGCCGTGCTGGCAATATTGCAACCTCCGGCGATCTGTTTATTAACAGTGGTGTTATTGATAACGTTAACGGCAAAATGGC
>Ga0302349_1002288_pt1 | contig 12524 bp, 10 predicted proteins | sample PhyAR1_FD_202176 | JGI IMG/M metagenome (GOLD analysis project Ga0302349, IMG submission 202176) | Leaf surface microbial communities from alfalfa plants in UC Gill Tract Community Farm, Albany, California, United States - DLSL A.R1... | ecosystem: Host-associated > Plants > Phyllosphere >...
TGGTAACTTGCTCCGGCACGGGGGCGCTCATTGCCGCTACGCCGAGCGCTTGCACTGCTGGGCCAAGCGCCTGCGCATCGAGCGTCAACTCGCCCATTTTCTCTTGGATCGATTCCATCAGTTCCGCGAGGCCAGGCGCGTCGTCGTCTTCGTCGTCTTCGTCGTCTCGCTCGCGCAACGGCGCCAGATCGGATTCGCTGAGCGCTGCAAGCTTCACTTCGGCCGCTTCGTACGAGCTGACGAAGCGGTCGGCGAGCCGCGCCATAGTTACCTTCCACGCCGACGAGCCTGGATCGCTCAGGATCGCATCCTCGATGACCTCCCACTGCCGAGCGGCCGCCTCGCGGACGACGTCATCGGTCGAATTCCGATGGAAGACCGCGGGCGCATCGATCAACAAGACCGGGAGCAGTAGCTCGGTCACGCCCAACGCGCTCGCGTTCGCTTGGAAGCGATTGAACTCCATCCGACAATTCTCGCTATCGAGGTAGCTAGCACTTAGCAAAGGAATGAACACCGACGCGCCGAGGATTTCGGTTTCAAGGCGATCCATCCAGATTTCGCCCCAAGCGATATCTTCCTGGTCCAAGAACGTGCGTACGCGTCGACCAGACTTCGCGTAGATAAAGTGGGCAAGTAGATCTTTAAAGTGCCGGACCATCTTGTAGATGCGATCGTCCTCGCGGGAGTAGCTGAGGAAGATCGTGATTTCGCCGCCGGCAGGGTTGCCGGCCGGTGATGACGGGGTTGCCGCACCGGGGCCGCCCGAGTTGCGCGGCCTGTTCCGCTGCGAACTGCTCTTCCTACGGTTGTTGCTCACAATGCCCCCATAAACGCTGATTTGGCCGTCAGGTCCAAGACTAGGGGACGATCGAGTCGAGCGACGAGCGCACTGTGCGACTTCAAAACGCCTTGGGGTACGACGGGTCGGATCACTCAAGTTCTCCAAGGAACCTCGTCAAGCCGTGATCCTCATCGAACGGATGTCAGGATGCGCGGACGGGGGAGCTGCACGAAGCAACTCGGAACCAATACGGCCCATTTGATTTCGTGGTCGGTCGGGCGCAGCACGTACGCCATGTCCGCCTGCGCGTTGTCTACTCCGAACTCCTTCGGAGCGTGATTGCGGCTCAGGTGACTGAGGAGGGACACGTCGTCCGCATCTGGTCGTTTCGGGACCATAATGAGCTTTCGGTTGAAGAGTCGTACGTGGTGCGCGGCAACGTTGCGTACCTGGTTCTCTGTTACGATCCGGCTCGCCATAAGCTCACCCGTCGTTACGCCGAAGGCTGTCGTGATCTCGGGGCCAGGTCGTTACGCAGTGCAGCATACAGGCGCGTGGGTTGCGGAGACGCCAACGGTGACGAGTCCTCGGCTCCCGTGCAGCGTGATGCGAACCGACACCACGAGCATGGACTCTGCGCCCTCGTCGTGGCCGAGTTCGTCAAATGCGATTAGTCGAGAAGCCCGCGGATCGGCCACCATTGGGAAGCATGTTCAGCGATGTTCCGAATCACGCGCTCGCCCTGGTCACCGTGCACAAGATCGACCGACTCGCGCGATACCGAGCCAATGATCGGCATGGAAACCGTAAGGGACTGCCCTCGTGGACAGTCCCTTATAAAGTCGGCAGTCGCGCCACAACGGCCAATGCTCTTTTGGCAAGAGCATTGTGGTGGAGCTAAGGGTGCCCGAGTTTACAACATAAGCCACACATGATCGGTCTCTCATGAGGCGCGACATAGGTCACATGCTGAAAGCATGTCGAAGAATCGCGTCGCTACCGCCGGCATCATCTGGGGCGAGAGCACCGTCACCGATGCCGCGACCGAACACCGCATCTCCCGCCGGCACCTTCACAGGGCCCTCGTCCGATATCGAGAACCCGGACTCGACGCCCTCGAACCTCGTTCCCGCCACAGGCAGCGCCGACACCACGCGCCCACTACCAGGGCCGCAACGACAGGGTCCCCACAGACGGGAAGGTCAGTTCCCGACGCGCTGGCCAAATCCACCCTCCGGCATCGGAATCACCCGCTGGTGCCGACGCGTGATGCTCCTCGCCGACGAGACCACCGTCACCGTGATCCGTCTCGAAAGCGACGAAGTGCTCTCCACCCACAACATCGATCCGAGCCGTTCGTACTGGCGAAACCAAAAACGAGAGCCCCGCCGATGGCTGGGCTCTCGTCACTGACATATCTCGAGACTCATCCGCGACCTAGGTCGCGACTCATCACGTGGTGGAGCTAAGGGGATTCGAACCCCTGACCTCTTCATTGCGAACGAAGCGCGCTACCAACTGCGCCATAGCCCCTTACAACTCGAACAACTTTACCCGGGTGCTCGTGAAATGAAAAATCGGCTCATCCCGCGGCGCGTCGCGCGAGCATCTCGCGCACGTGCCGCTCGATCGCTGCGTCTTCCTCACGGCGTTCGGCGAGCGATACGGGGCGCGGGTGGCGCGCGGCGACGCGCTGGCGGGCGACCTCCTCGCGGGCGGCCTGTTCCAGCTTCTCGCGCGCCATCGCAGCGGCCACCTCGTCCGCGGCGCGGGATCCGGCGGTCGCCGTGAGCGGCGTCGGCAGGCGGCGCGGCGTCCAGCCGCGGTCCTCCGGGTTGAGCAGCACGGGCTCCGGGCGCACGGGTGCGGCCGGGGCCGCGACGGGCGCGGTCTGCGGGGCCCGCCGCGCGCGTCCCGCGACGGCGGCCATGCGGCGAAGGGCGGTCATGCCGAGCACGGTCACGACGATGCCGATCGCGAGCCAGGCCCAGACGCCCGAGGCGAGCGTCTGCCAGGCACCGAGGCCGGCGGCCGCGAGCCCCGCGACGGTCGTCGCGGTCGCCGCGAGCCGCCCGCGTCGACGCGCCGCCTGCAGCCGCACCCGCGGATCCCGCTTCAGCGCCTCGAGCTCGCGCCGACGGTTCTCCGCCTCGATCGCCCGGGTCAGCCGCGCCGCCTCGGCGTCGCGGCGGGTGCGCTCGAGCTTCTCCTCGTGCTCTTCGCGGCGGCGCTGCGTCTCGGCGCGCTCGTACTCGGCCTGCAGGCGCGCCTCCTCGGCCTCGAGCTTCTTGACGAGCCGCTGCTGGCGCGCCACCTCGCGGGAGGACAACTCGATCCGCACCTCTTCCGAGGCCTCGCTCGACTCGGCGAGCACGCGCAGCGCCTGGTTCAGGCGCACGGCGTTCCGTTCGGCGGCGTTGTCCCGCGCGCGGGCGTACCACGTGGGCAGCAGATAGATCAGCCACAGCAGCACGACAACAAGAGCGATCACACCACCGCCGAGAATCTGCCCGTCCATGCGGTAAACGGTATGCCATCAGGCCTAAACGCGGCCCGTATGCGCGGCGTGTCTAGAACAACTGGCGCAGATTCGTCTTCGCGAGATCGATCAGCTCGTCGCCCTTGCCGGACAGCACCGTGCGGATCGCGTAGAGCGCGAAGCCCTTCGCCTGCTCCATCGTGATGTTCGGCGGCATCGACAGCTCCTGCCGTTCCGTTGTTACGTCGAGCACGGCGGGGCCGTCGTGCGCCAGGAACTCCTCGACGGCGGCGGGGAGATCGGCAGACTTCTCCACCCGGATCCCCTTGATGCCGACGGCCTCCGCGACCTTCGAGAAGTCGGGGTTGTCGAGGCCCGTGCCGAAGGTGACAAAGCCCGCCGCCTTCATCTCGAGCTCGACGAAGTTCAACGACGCGTTGTCGAAAACCACGACCTTGGCGTTCAAACCGTTCTGCGTGAGCGTGATCAGCTCGCCCAACAGCATCGCAAGCCCGCCGTCGCCCGCGAGCGCGATCACCTGGCGGGAGCGGTCCTGCGCCTGCGCACCGATGGCCTGCGAGAGCGCGTTCGCCATGGATCCATGTGTGAAGGACCCGATGAGCCGCCTGCGGCCGTTCATCGTGAGGTAGCGCGCCGCCCAGACGGTGGGCGATCCGACGTCGGGGATGAAGATCGCGTCGTCGTCGGCGTGGTCATCGATGAGCTTCGCGAGGTACTGGGGGTGGATCGTCCGCTTCGATGGCGTGGCGAGGTCGTCGAGGTCCTTGCGCGCGCGGCGGTAGTGCTTCACGGAGGCCCTCAGGTGACCGCCGTCCTTGCTGCCCTCGAGCCGCGGCAGCAGCTCGTCGATCGTCTCGGCGACTCCTCCCACGAGCCCGATGTCGACGTGGGTGCGGCGCCCGATCTGCTCGCCGCGGATGTCGACCTGGATCACGGTCGCGTTATCCGGGAAGAACTGCTGGTACGGGAAGTCGGTGCCCAGCATCACGAGCGCATCGCATTCGCGCATCGCGTGGTAGCCGGACGAGAAGCCGATGAGCCCCGTCATGCCGACGTCGAAGGGGTTGTCGTATTCGACGTGCTCCTTACCGCGCAGCGCGTGCACGATCGGCGCCTGCAGCCGCTCGGCGAGGGCGATCAGCTGATCGTGCGCGCCGGCGACGCCCGCCCCGGCGAGGATCGTGACCTTCTTCGCCCCGTTGAGCGCCGCGGCGGCGCTCTCGAGCTGCGACTCGGCCGGGATCACCGTCGACGCGTAGCCGCGGATCTCCTCGACGTGAGCCGCGACGTCTGCCAGCGCGATGTCGCCGGGGATCACGAGCACCGCGACGCCCCGCTTCTCGATCGCCTCGCGCATCGCGATGCGCAGCATGCGCGGCATCTGCTCGGGGCTCGAGACGTGCTCCGCGTACACGCTGCACTCGCGGAACAGCTCCTGCGGGTGCGTCTCCTGGAAATAGCCCGACCCGATCTCATCGCTCGGGATGTGCGCGGCGATGGCGAGCACGGGAACGCGCGACCGCTGTGCGTCGAAGAGCCCGTTGATGAGGTGCAGGTTTCCGGGACCGCAGCTTCCCGCGCACACCGCGATCTCCCCGGTCAGCGCCGCTTCGGCTCCGGCGGCGAACGCCGCGGCCTCCTCGTGACGCACGTGCACCCACTCGATCCCATCGGTCACGCGCAACGCGTCCGTGAACCCGTTGAGCGAGTCCCCCGGCAGTCCGTAGACGCGTTTCACCCCGCTCGCGCGGAGAGTATCGACGATGTTCTTGGCGAGCGTGGGCATAGGTGTGTCCCTTCTGCGAGGCGGCGCGGATATGCGCTGGGGCCGAGCCTACGCCCGTTCGGAACCCCCGGGGCCCATCGCACGCGACCCGGGTACCACGCCCGCACCCTCGGGAACCTGCCCCCGGATCCAGCGCTGCAGCACACCCTGGGGCACGTCCTCGCGCGTCAGGGCGAACGCGTGATGATCGCGCCAGGCGCCATTGATGTGGATGTACTTCTCGCGGTAGCCCTCGTAACGGAAGCCCAGCTTCTCGACCACGCGCAGGCTCGGCGCGTTCTCGGGCCGGATGCAGATCTCCATTCGATGCAGCCGCAGCGTCGAGAAGCACAGGTCGGTGGCCAGCGCAACGGCGGTCGGCGTGATCCCCTTGCCCGCGAAGCGCTCGTCGATCCAGTACCCGATCGTGCCCGACGACATCGATCCCCGCGAGATCCCCCACACGTTGAGCTGACCCGCCACCTCGCCGTCGTATTCCATGACGAAGGGCACGCCGCTGCCGTCGCGATACTGCTGAAGCAGTCGGCGGATCGCCCCGCGCATCTCGAGCGGCACCGCGCCATCGGGATTGGTCGCCTCCCACGGCACGAGCCACGCGCGGTTGTCCATCAACGCCTGCTGCAGCGGTCGCGCGTCGCGGGAACGAATGAGCCGGATGGACACCGCCCCGTGCGAGGCTTCGAGCGTGTCCATCCGGCTCTCCTTAACGTCTCCTGACGAGCAGGTTTACAGCGTAGCGGCGAAGTCCTTGATCCAGGGACGCAGCTCGGGGCCGAGGTCGTCGCGGTCGCTCGCGAGCTGCAGGATCGCCTTGATGTAGTCGAGCTTGTCGCCGGTGTCGTAGCGACGGCCGCGGAAGATCACGCCGTACACGTCGACGTTGTCGTCGTCGGCCGCGACCTCCTTGAGGGCGTCGGTGAGCTGGATCTCGTTGCCCTTGCCGGGCTGCGTGTGCTCGAGCACATCGAAGATCTCGGGGGTCAGCAGGTAGCGGCCGATGATGGCGAGGTTCGAGGGAGCCTCCTCCTTCGCCGGCTTCTCGACGAGGTCGAGCACCTTCACGACGTCGGGGTCGTCGGTCGCCTCGACCGAGGCGCAGCCGTACATGCTGATCTGCTCGGGGTCGACCTCCATGAGCGCGATGACCATGGCCTTCTTCTGCTCGTTGACCTCGATCATCTTCGGCAGCAGCGGGTCGCGCTCGTCGATCAGGTCGTCGCCCAGCATGACCGCGAAGGCGCTGTCGCCCACGTGCGACTTCGCACGGTAGACCGCGTGACCGAGACCCTTGGGCTCGCCCTGGCGCAGCATGTGGATGTCGGCGAGCGAGCTCGAGTGCTGCACGTGACCGAGCTTGCGGTCATCGCCCTTCTCGGTGAGCTTGCCCTCGAGCTCCGGCATCGCGTCGAAGTGATTCGCGATGGCGTTCTTGTTACGGCCGATGATCATCAGCACGTCGCGGATGCCGGCTGCAACAGCCTCTTCGACCACATACTGAATCGCGGGCTTGTCGACGACGGGAAGCATCTCCTTCGGCGTCGCCTTCGTCGCGGGCAGGAAGCGGGTACCGAGACCCGCCACCGGCATAACGGCTTTGATCTTCGCAGGTTCCATCCGAACACCATAAGCGACGAGGGTGGGAAAACCCGACTTTGCCCCCATAGCCTGGATATATGGACGCCGAGAAGAACGCGATCCGCACCCGGATCCGCGCCGCGCGCGCCGAGCGCGGGCTCGCGGAGCGCGCGGTGGCCGACGCCGCGATCGCGGAGCGCGGCCTCGCCCTCATCGAGGCGGCGCGGGCCCGGACGATCGCGTGCTATCTCTCCTCCCCCTCCGAGCCGCCCACGCGCGCGCTGATCGCCGCCGCGGCGGACCGAGGGATCCGCGTGCTGCTGCCGCTCGCCCGCGCGGGACGGGTGCTGGACTGGGCGGAGCACGAAGGAGCCGAGCGGATGACGTCCCTGGGCGTGCCGGAGCCGACGGGCGCGCCGCTCGGCCCCGATGCCGTCGACCAGGCGGACATCGTTCTCGCCCCGGCGTGCGCCGTCGATTCCGGGGGTTTCCGTCTCGGCTGGGGTGGAGGCTACTACGACCGCGCGCTCGCCGGTCCGGCCAGGGGGATCCCCGCATTCGCGGTGCTCTATGATTCTGAAGTGGTCGCGCGCGTACCCCACGAGGCGCATGATGTCGCCGTCAGCGGAGTTCTCACGCCGACCCGAACGCTGACATTCGACCGGTGATCCGAGGGCTTCCTCGAGAGCCGGTGTATCCGGGAGGCCCTCATGCCCACGTATGCCTACGCCTGCACGTCGTGCGGGCACGCTTTCGACGCCGTGCAGTCGTTCAGCGACGCGGCCCTGACCGAATGCCCCGAGTGTGGCGGCGCGCTGCGCAAGCGCTACGGCACGGTCGGCGTCACCTTCAACGGCTCCGGCTTCTACCGCACCGACTCGCGCGCGTCTGCTGGCGCGGGGGCCTCTTCTGCGGCATCATCGTCTTCGTCGGCGTCGAGCTGACGGGACCGCCCGGAGAGGCCGGCGGGCACCTACCTAAGGGGGAACATGTTCCAGGGATTCAAAGAATTCATCATGCGCGGCAATGTGATCGAGCTTGCCGTCGCGGTCGTCATCGGCGGTGCGTTCAGCGCCATCGTGACGGCGTTCGTTGACAACCTCATCAACCCGCTCCTGGGCGCGTTCGTGCCGACCGGCAGCCTGTCGGGCTGGGTCATCACCATCCCGGGCCTCTTCGACCCGGCCTCGATCGGCATCGGCGCCATCATTCAGGCTGCCATCAACTTCCTCGTCATCGCCGCCGTCGTGTACTTCGCGCTCGTGCTGCCGATGAACAAGCTGGCCGAGCGCCGCGCCCGCGGCCAGGTGCCCGCCGACGTGCCGCCGACGCAGGAGGAGCTCCTCACCGAGATCCGCGACCTGCTCGCCGCACAGCGCAACGCGCGCTGATCGCACAACACGAAGATGCCGCCCCTCGGGGCGGCATCTTCGTGTCTGGCTTCAGTAATGCGGGGGCTTGTCGCCGAAAAGCCGGGCGTCGTTCGCCCCCGCGGGCCCCGGGGGCGGAGCCTCCTGCTCCTGCTCCCGCAGCGTCGCCTCGGCCTCGGAGTCGCTCAGCGTGCCCTCGACGCGCGTGAGCCGGGCTCGGCGGGATCCGCGGACCTTCTCGACGCGCTGACGCGGCTCTTCCGTCACGGCAGCGGCGCGGTGTCGTCGTCAACGCGCGCGACGTCGTCACCGATGCCGAGCACCGACGCCACCCTCGCCGCGACTGCGCGCGGGTCGCTGTACAGGTCGAAGGCGTGCACCCGCACATAGTGCCATCCGAGACGGCGCAGCACCTGCGGCCGAAGCCGCAGCGTCTCGCGCAGCGACTCCTGGCGGGCCTCCGGATCCGACTCCACGACGAGGGCCTTGCCGTTGGCCTGGGCGACGAGCGGGAGGAGACCGCGATAGTCGACCTCGACGGCCGCGCCCATTCGGCGCAGCTCGCGCGCGAGCGCGAGGGTCAGCGGATCCGCGTCGTCCTCGCGCCGCGGCGTGGAACGGCTCTCCTCGTAGGAGCGCAGAATGTCCATCAAGAGCGCCGCGCCGTTTGAGAAACGACCGTCGTCGATGTCGGGCGGGCGCACGCACGAGACGACGACCATCGATCGACGCGCGCGCGTCATGCCCACCGTCAGCAGACGTTCGCCGTCGTCGCTCGACAGGTCGCCGAGCTCGCTGAGCACCCGGCCGTGCCGGGTCTTGCCGTAGCCGAGCGAGAAGATCACGCGATCGCGGCTCTCCGCGACGGACTCTTCGAGAGTGAGCACGGCGAGCGGCTCGGCGGTCTCGCGGGAGACGAAGTCGGCGACGTCGCTTCGTCCGGCGAACGCCGCCGTCACGGCGGCGCGCACGCGGTCGGCGTGCTTGCGACTCGCCGTCACGACCATGAGCGACTCGTTCGGCCGGTTCACAGCGTGCTCGACGACGAGTGTCACGACGCGCGCGACCTCGGGGTCCGGGCTCTCCACCGCACCCGTCTCCGGGTCCGGGGCACCGGATCCGCCCTCGACGAAGTCGACGGTCAGGCTGCCGCGGCCCAGGTACGAGCCCGCCCACGGCAGCGAGTGGATCTCGCCGCCGTAGAAGGCGTCGTTGACGAGCTTCGCGAGATCCTCGCCGCCCGCGCGGTAGCTGCGCGTGAGGGTCTCGACGGGAAGGATCTCGGAGAGCTGCTCGAAGGCGCTGGGCTCCTCCGACAGCCCGGCGTGCGCCGTCGGTACCGCCGTTGAGACATCGAACGAGGTGGGGCGCTGCGTGACCGGGTCGCCGAAGGCGACCAGCTGCGCTCCGCGCCGGATCGCGGGTGCGACCTCCGCGATGTCCAGCGCGGCGCTGTCGACGAGGATGACCGCGTCGAAGCGTTCGTTCTCGGGAAGCATGGGCACGTCGTAGGGCGAGCAGAGCCACACGGGCGCCAGGATCCGCATGAGCCGTGGGGCGTCGGCGAAGAGCTGCCCCGGCGTGACCTCGCCGCGCATCAGTGCACGGCGCAGGCGGTCGGACTCGTCGGGTTCGTCGACGATCCCGATCTTCCACTCGCTCGCGAGCTGCCATGCGAGCAGCTCGCCGGAGGCCGCGGCGTGCGCGCCGTCGACCAGGCGGAAGTCCTTCTCGAGCCGGTCGACGACCGAGGTCGACGCGCCCAGCAGCGCGGGATCCGAACGCATCGTGTGCTCGAGCGCGGACTGCCACCAGGCGAACTCCAGCTCCTCCCCCACGCGCGCCTCGTCGACGTGGCGGACGGACAGCTCCGTCAGCAGCGGCGACAGCCCCCACGCGTCGAGGGTCGTGCGCAGCTCGGCGCGCTCGACGATGTTCTCGAAGACGTCCGACTCCGCCGCGAGGCCCGCGATCGTGCGGATCAGGCGCTCGATCGGGAGCGACGCGAGGCGCGTCCCGCGCGCGAGATCGCGGTCGAGAGCGGAGAGCTCCGCCTCGACCAGCCGCCACTCGTCGTGCGTCTCCGACAGGCCGAGCGGGACCTCGGGCGCGCTCACGCCCTCCACGAGGTCCTTCCACTGCGCGCGCTGATGCCGGATCCGCGTGAGGGACTCGTGCATATCGGCGATGTGGATCCCGGGACGGACCAGCTCCTTGGAGAGCCGCTTCAGGCGGCGGCGCTGCGAACTTGACATGCCGGCGGCGTCGCGGCGCGAGCCGTGGGCCTTGATCATGTCGTTGAGCGGCCGCGAGAACGCCGCGGGCTGGAACTTGTCGAGCGAGTCGCGAACGCCCTCGAGCAGGGTGAGGTACTCGCCGAGCTCGTCGACCGTCGTGAACGGCCGCATCCGGGTCTGCGAGATGAGTTCGTAGCCGCGCTCGAGGAGCTGCGGGACGAGGGTCTCGTGCAGGCGCTTCGCGCGTGCGTGCGCGTCACGCGCGCGCTGCGTGGTCGAGAAGCTCACGCCGTACCACGGCGAATCGTCGGGGCCGACGCGGAACTCGCCGAGCCGCGCCGCGAGCGCCAGCGTGCGCGCGGCCTCGCTGCGGTCCCCCGCGAGCTTCGCCAACGCGTCGGGCGTCAATCGTGCCGACGACGTCGGCGGGATCGGGAGCGACGCGAGACGCGTCAGCTCCCGCGTCATCTCGAGAACCGAGACGCCGAGCTCGCGCCGCGGTTCGGCGAGCGCGCTGCGGTAGTCGCGCAGCATGCCCCGCAACCGCACGAGCGCCTCGTCGATATCGCTCACCTTCGGCTGGGTGGCCCGCTCGTTGCGGCCGATGGCGCGGATCAGGTCGGCGCGCAGCGTCGTCGGCGAAACCGCGAGGCCGTCGAGGTGGATCCCGCGAAGGCGGTGGGCGACGCCCTCGAGCGTCGATCGGCGCGCGCTGACGACAAGGGTGCGCTTACCGGCGCGCACCAGTTCGCCGACCGCGTTGATCGCGGTCTGCATGCTGCCGGTGCCGGGGAGCGTGTGCACGACGAGCGACTGGCCACCGACGATGCGCGCCAGAACCGCCTCCTGCTCCGCGTCCGCGTCGAGGAGGAGCGTGTCCGAGGCGGGCGAGCGGTCGTCCGGGTTGGTCGGCATCGCGACCGGGCGCGTCTCCTGCACCAGGCGCAGGTGCTCGGGGTCGCCCGCCAGCGCGCCGAGAATCGGGTGGTCGATCCGCTGCAGGTCACGCACCATGCCGCCGGCGACGTCCGCGAACGTCGACACGACCAGACGAGCCTTCACCGAGAAGCTGTCGACGTGGCTCGTGAGCTGCCGCAGCCGGTCGATCACGGGCTGCGGCTGGAACAGCCCGTCGTCGTAGGCGAGCGACGCCAGCGAGGCCCCGTCGAGCTCGACGCCGAAGTGCTCGCGCACCGCGCGCACGAGCTCGGGGTTGACGCTGAAGTGCCCGCGGAGCTTCAGCTCGAAGTCGGCGTGGTGGCGACGCAGACCGAGGGGACGCAGGAGCACGGGTGCGGTGAACTGCTCGGCGCCGACGCGCCAGGAGGCGACGCCGACGGCCAGGCGCACGGCGTCGATGCCGCGCGAGGTGCGCAGCTCGACGTTCTTGGCGGCGATGCGCTCGGCCGCCAGCCGCGCACCGCGCAGCGCGACCTCATCGCGGAAGAGATTCGACAGGAGCGTCGATCGGCCGGTGATGAACTGCGGAAGGCTTCCGGGGTGGGCCGTCGTCATCTCGATGAACGACTCGGGTGCCTCGTGATAATGCAGCAGCGTCGAGGATCCGCCGAGGCCGCCTGCGACGGCGCGCAGTCTCTCGGCGAATGCCCCCTCCGCAGGGGTATCCGCCGTCACGCCTTCTTCCGATCCGGACAGCGCCGCCGAGCCTCTGATACGCCACACACGCGCAAGGGTACGGGGTATGCGGCAATTTTTGCGTGGGGATCGCCGCTTTTCGGCAATGTCGTCCGCGGAAACGATTCATGACCCCCGAATTGCCCGTTCTTTCCACAATCGGTCGCCGCGCGAGGGCGGGGAACGGCAGAAACGAACATGATGGATCCATGAGCGATTCCACACCGACCACGGGCCTCGTCATCGGCCCCGACGGGCTGGCACGGCCCGCCTGGGCGGAGCAGAGCGAGCTCCTGCGCGCCTACTACGACACCGAATGGGGCATGCCCGTCACGGACGAGCGCGGCGTCTTCGAACGGCTCAGCCTCGAGGCGTTCCAGTCCGGGCTGAGCTGGGCGACGGTGCTGCGCAAGCGCCCCGCGTTCCGCGAGGCCTTCGCCGGCTTCGACCCCGAAGCCGTCGCGGGCTTCGGCGAACTCGAGGTCGAGCGCCTGATGAGCGACGCCGGCATCATTCGCAATCGTGCGAAGATCCTCGCGACCATCGGCAACGCGCGCGCGACCCTCGCTCTCCGCGAGGAGGGAACGGATCTCGCGGAGCTCGTGTGGGGCTTCCGCCCCGCACAGACGCCGGCCCC
>Ga0302349_1002290_pt1 | contig 12520 bp, 12 predicted proteins | sample PhyAR1_FD_202176 | JGI IMG/M metagenome (GOLD analysis project Ga0302349, IMG submission 202176) | Leaf surface microbial communities from alfalfa plants in UC Gill Tract Community Farm, Albany, California, United States - DLSL A.R1... | ecosystem: Host-associated > Plants > Phyllosphere >...
AGATCGCCCACGATCAGGTGGTGCGGATCGACGCGCAGGCCTACCTGGAGGACTGGTACCGGGCGATGGGCTATGTGACCGTCGGAGGGATGTTCCTGGAGGCCGGCATCGAGCACGTGCCGATGGAGTACCGGCACTGAGCCGGCCGGGGATCAGGCCCCCTCGCCGTCCCCGTCGAAGAGGGCCGTGATCTCTGCGCGCTGGAAGTAGGCGGCGGTCTCCCGGGCGCTCGGCGCGCCGGCGTCGGGATCGGCGCCGCCGGCCAGCAGGGCCCGCGCGACGTCCTCGTATCCCTTGAACGCGGCGCCCGCCAGCGGGGACTGCCCGCGGTCGTTCATCAGCTCAGGGTCCGCGCCGTGCTCGAGCAGCACGGTGACCAGCGCGGCGTGCCCGTGGTACGCGGCCAGCATGAGCATGGTGCTGCCGGAGGCGTCCTGCATGTCGACCGGCGCACCCTGGGCGAGCAGCGGCCGCAGGACGTCGGCGCGGCCCGCACGGGCGGCGTCCATCATGCTCGCGGCCAGCGCGGCGGCGTCGTCATCCGGGGCAGCGGGGGCGGGGTCGGGGGTCTGGTCCGTCGGCGTCATGGCACCAGGGTAGGCGCCGGGGCCCTCAGCCGATCATCAGCCGCAGCGCCCAGGGCCACAGCAGCAGCGCGATGCCCACCAGCGCACCGATCACGTCGGCCCGCCCCAGCGGGCTGGGCAGCGCGACGGTGCGCGCGTCCGCCTCGGCGAACCCGCGGGCGTCCATGGCCAGGGCCTGCTGCTCGGCGCCGCGCAGCGTGTCCACCAGCAGGGCGAGGGTCGCCGAGGCCAGCACGCGGGGCGACCGGGCGGTGCCCAGCCCGCGCAGGATCCGCGCGGTGAGGATCCGCTCCCACTGCGCGCGCAGGTGCCCGGTCCGGACCAGGGCCGCGACCCCGGCGGCGAGCGGCCGGCCGGGCAGGCGCAGCCGGATGCGCAGGGCATCGCCCAGGGCGGTCACGTCCACGGAGGCGAGGGCGAGCACGCCCGGCGCGACGAACAGGGTGATCCGGGAGGCCTCCTTCGCGCCCAGCAGCCACGCCGAGGCGGACAGCGGGGCGAGCGGGGAGAGCAGGGCGGTGGTCCACGCCAGCGTCGCCGCGGAGAGCAGGACCGGCGCCAGGCGCAGCGCCGCCGATCGCCAGCCGGGAACGGCCAGCGGGGCCAGCAGCAGCACGGGGAGCAGTCCCAGCGCACCGATCTGCCACGTCGACACGCCGAAGGAGCCGATCGCCGCGAGCAGGCCGATGGCGCACAGCGTGAGGGGGTTGCAGGCGCGTGCCGCCGTGCGGCGGGGGTGCGGCACCGGGGTGATCTCGCGGGAGACGGGTCGGTCCGATGCGGGGCGCGCCGGCAGCGCGAGGGTGCGGTCCGCGCGGGAGGCGAGACGCGCGTCGTGGGTCGCCGCGATGATCGCGCAGCCCTCCTCGCGGGCGCGGTCCAGCAGGGCGATCACGTCGGCCAGCCGTGCGTCGTCCAGGCCCACCGTCGGCTCGTCCAGCACCAGCAGCCGCGGGCGCTGGGCGAGCGCGGCGACGATCGCGAGGCGCCGCTGCTCCCCGCCCGAGAGCGTGAAGGGGTTCGCGGCGGCCAGGTGGGCGAGCCCGGCCCGCTCCAGCAGCGCCTCCGCCGCGGCCTCGTCCTGCGCCCAGGGCGAGGCGGTGACCTCCTCGCGCACCGTCCGGGCGACGAAGGAGTGCTCGGGCTCCTGCGGGACGAAGGCCGTCCGCTCCCGCGCGGGGCGGCGAATCGTCCCCGCGGCGGGCGCCTCCAGCCCCAGCAGGACCCGCAGGAGGGTCGTCTTCCCGCTGCCGCTCGGGCCGATGAGCGCGGCCAGCTCCCCGGCGCGCAGCGCCAGGTCGAGGTCGCGGTGCAGGACCTCGCGGCCTCCGCGGTGACGGATCGCCACGGCCTCGAGAGCCGCGACCTCCGCGCCGGGCGCGGGGCGCGGGAGCGGCGGGAGCTCGGCGACGGGCAGCGGCACCGTGCCGGGCGGGCCGTCCGCGAGGATCCTCCCGCCCGGGCCGAGCAGGATCACCCGGTCCACGTGCGGCAGCCAGCGGGCGGTGCGGTGGTCGGCGACCACCAGGGTGCGCCCGGCCGCGGCCTCGAGGATCGCCGCGTGGACGGCATCGGCCGAGACGGGATCGAGCATGCTCAGGGGCTCGTCCAGGAGCAGGGCGTCCGGGGCGAGGGCGAGGGAGCCGGCGAGGGCGACCCGCTGCTGCTGACCGCCGCTGAGCTCGAAGGGGGAGGCCTCCCCGTCGACGTCGACGGCCGCCGCGGCGAGGGCGCCGCGGACGGCGTCGGCGATCTGCGTCCGGGAGCGCGCGGCGTTCTCCGGCCCGAAGGCCGCATCGCGGGCGACCGTCGCCGCGACCAGGGCGTGCACGCTCTGCTGGAGCAGCAGGCCCCGCTCGCCGGGACGGGCCGGGGTGCTCAGGGAGCCGGTGATCTCCCCGGCCTCCGGGTCCAGCAGACCGGCCAGCGCCCGCAGCAGCGTCGACTTCCCGGCGCCGCTGGCCCCGGCCAGGAGCACCCGCTGTCCGGCCGGGACATGCAGCGTCACGCCGGAGAGGGTGGGCTCCCGGCGGGAGGCGGGCCGCCAGCCGAGGTCCCGGGCCTCGAGCACGGCGGCGGCGATCGCGGTGCTCACGCCCGGTCGGTGCCCGCCAGCTCGCGACCGGCCGGGAACGGATCCAGCGCCCCCGTGGCCGCGAGGGCCCGGGTCGCCGCCCAGCCGAGCGCTCCGCACAGCAGCGCCCCCGAGACGAGGAAGAACCCGAGCATGATGATCGCGAAGCCCCAGCTCATCTCCGGGTAGTAGGCGAAGCGCTCCCACACCCACTCCAGGGACGCGGCGAGCACGCCGCCGAGCACGGCGACGGGCACGGTGGACCGTCGGTAGGCCGTCAGGGCGAAGGCGAGCTCGACGCCGCCGCCCTGCAGCAGGCCGGAGATCACCGTCCCCCAGCCCCACTGGCCGCCGAGCATCATCTCGAGCGTCGCGGCGATCAGCTCCGCGCCGATCGCCGCCCCGGGCTTGCGGACGATGAGGCCGGCGATGACCGCGGGCAGGAACCAGATGCCCACCAGCAGGCCCTCGGCGGGCTTGAAGGCGGCGGTGAGGGGGCCGATGAGGCTGTACAGCGCCCCGTAGCCGAGGAACGCGACGCCGAAGGCGGCGCCGATCCCCGCGATCACCACCAGGTCGATGGTGCGGTAGCGGGTGCGGGCGGTGCCCGTCGTGGTCGTCATCATGATCTCCTTCCCGAGATGGAAAGGGGATGCGGCAGTGCTGCCGCCGAGAAGTCCCGACTCCCTCCGCCGGTGCGAGCCGGATCAGGTTCGAGGGTCTGCGCCGTGCGCACTCTCAGCACCGTGCGGTGCTCCCCTGTCGTGGATGACGGACCGATCCTACCGCCTCAGCGCCGTGCCCGGATCGCCTGGTCCACCGCGAGCGCCGTGGCCTCGGGGTCGGTGGGGGAGATCAGGAAGTGCGTGCCGTCGCGGCCGATGATCTCGACCATGGTGCCGGCGCGGGTGACCTGCATGCGGTAGGTCTCCTGCGGGAGCTCCGGCGGGTGGACGGGACGCCCCGCGACAGGGCGCCGCTCGTGCGCGGCCCCGGTCATGATGCGGCCGCGGGGCCGCCCCAGGGGGCCGACGCTCACGCCGAGCGTCTCCCCGGGGATCTCCCGCAGCTGCACGGTGCGGAAGGCGGCGACGTCCCAGGGGCGCTGCGGCCAGAAGCCGCCGTAGGAGACGGTCACCCCGTGCTCGTCGACGATGAACCGCGTCCACAGCCGCATCCAGGACCACACGGCCATGCCGAGGGCGACGGCCGCGAGCAGCACCACCAGCAGCGGCGGGACGGCGGAGCGCACGGTCAGGCCCAGCACCAGCAGCACCAGCGCCATCGCCGCGGTCATGCCGATGCGCGTCCAGCCCACCGCCCCGGGTCGGGTCGCCCCGACGTAGAAGGGCGGATCCGGCCGGCTCACCAGATCCTCACGCGGTCCGCGGGCTCGAGGTAGAGGGCGTCGCCCGCGCTCACCGCGAACGCCTCATGGAAGGCGTCGACGTGGCTGGCGGCCGTGTTGCAGCGGAACTCCGCAGGGGCGTGCGGGTCCGTGGCGAGGCGACGGATCGCCTCCTGGTCGCGGTTCTTGGCGCGCCACACTGTGGCCCAGGACAGGAACACCCGCTGCAGACCCGTGAAGCCGTCGATCTCGGGCGGATCGGACCCGGCGACCTGCAGGTACGCCTTCACCGCGATGGACAGGCCGCCGAGGTCGCCGATGTTCTCGCCGATGGTCAGCGCGCCGTTGACGCGGTGGCTCTCCTCGAGGTCCCGGGGGGACAGCGCCGAGAACTGGTCGATGAGCCGCGAGGTGCGCTCCTCGAAGGCGGCGCGGTCCTGCGCGGTCCACCAGGAGCGCAGGTTGCCGTCGCCGTCGTACTTCGAGCCCTGGTCGTCGAAGCCGTGCCCGATCTCGTGGCCGATCACCGCGCCGATCCCGCCGAAGTTGACGGCCGGGTCCGCCTCGGCGTCGAAGAAGGGCGGCTGCAGGATCGCGGCCGGGAAGACGATCTCGTTGCGACCGGGGTTGTAGTAGGCGTTGACCGTCTGCGGGGTCATGTGCCATTCGTGCTCGTCGATCGGCCCGCCGACCTTGGCGTACTCGAAGTCCGCGTCGAAGCGCCGGCTGGCCCGCACGGAGGCGACCACGTCCTGCGGGTCGATCTCCAGGCCGTCGTAGCTGCGCCACTGCTCGGGGTAGCCGACCTTCGGGGTGAAGCGGGAGAGCTTCTCCAGGGCGCGGCCGCGGGTCTCCGGGGTCATCCAGTCCAGCTGCTCGATGGAGGCGCGGTAGGCCTCCAGGAGCGCGGCGACCAGCTCGTCCATCCGCTCCTTGTGGGCGGGCGGGAAGTGGCGGGCCACGTACTCCCGGCCCACGTCGAAGCCGGCGATGCTCTCGACCAGGGCCACGCCGCGCTTCCAGCGCTCGCGCAGCTCCTCGGCCCCGGAGAGCACCCGGCCGCTGAAGTCGAAGTCCTCCTCGACGAAGGCGGAGGAGAGGTACGGCGCGTAGGAGGCGATCGTGTGCAGGGCGAGCCAGGTCCGCAGGACGGCGAGGTCGGCCTCGGCGAAGACGGCATCGGCCTCGGCGAGGAACTCTGGCTGGCCGACGGAGACGACGTCGAAGGCCGCTGCGGGGGCGCCCGTGCCGCGCACGAACGCCGCCCAGTCCAGCCGCGGGGCGGCCTCGGCACGGGCCGCGGCGTCCATCGGGTTGTCGGACTTCTCGCGGTCGCGCACCCGGACCACGTCCACGTGCGCGCCGGCCAGCCGGGTCTCGAAGTCCATGACGGCGCGGGCCTGCGCGGCCGCGTCGCCGATCACGAGGCCCGTACGGCCGGGCAGATCGGCCAGGGCGGCGAGGCGGGAGAGATGCTCGACGTAGGCCGTGCGGATCTCGGCGTAGGCGTCCTCGCGGTAGTAGGACTCGTCGGGCAGGCCCAGCCCGCCCTGGTGGATCTTCACCTGGTAGCGGGTGGAGTCGCGGTCGTCGGTCCACACGTAGGCCAGGAGCAGCGAGGTGCCGGACCCCGGGGAGGCCATCAGCTCGGTCAGCGCGGCGCGATCCGCGGTCGCCGTGATCTCCTGCAGCAGCGGCTCGAGGGGCGCGGAGCCCTTGGCCTCGATCGCCTCCTCGTCCATGAACGCCCGGTAGAGGGCGCCGATGCGGCTGTCCGCGGGGGCCTCCTCCACGATCTCCCGCACGCGCTCCTCGGAGAGGTCCCGCAGCCTGCGGAACTCGCCGTCGCTCGAGCGGTCCGCGGGCATCACGTGCTCGCGCAGCCAGCGGCCGTTGACGTGACCGAACAGGTCGTCCTGCGGCCGGATCGCCTCGTCCCTCCAGCGCAGATCGAGGCCGGAGGGCAGGGGTGCGGAAGATTCCATCGGGTCAGGCTCCTAGGGCGAGGACGGCGAGGACGAGCACGAGCAGGCCGATGCCCACCGGGGCGAGGGCCCAGGGGGAGCGGGCCCGCGCGGAGGGGGAGCGGCGCTGGAGGACGAGGGTCGAGAGCCCGGTGGCGATCGACAGCACCACGGTCGCCACGACCATGGCGGGGGAGAGCATCACCAGGATGGTGGCCCCGAGCTGGAAGGCGATGGTGCCGGCGACGTCGAGCACGCGCAGCACCATGCTGCGTCGCACGCCGACCCCCTCGTTCAGCAGGGTCGCCACGGCCTCCGTCGACCATGCCGAGGGCGTGGCGATCCGGGAGCGGGTGCGCAGGGACTGCGCGGTCGCCAGGGCGACCCACACCAGCGCGGTGCCGGCGCCGACCCACACCGCGAGCGGGCCGCGCACATCGGCCGGCCACAGCAGGGTGGCGGACCACACGGCCGCCAGGCGCAGCAGCTCGTCCACGACGCTGCGCACCGCCAGCAGCCCCGGGTTCACGGCGAGCTGCACCCGCGTGCGCGCCACGTACAGGCTCGTCGCCACGAGGGAGAGCAGCTGCAGGGCGCCCAGGGAGATGCCGATGAGGATCGGCCAGGGCGTCGAGGGCGCGTACGCGAGGATCGACAGGATCATGATCACGCCGAGCCCCGGGATCGTCAGGGAGACGATCGAGAGCGCCGGGACCAGGGCGCGCACCACATCCGCCCCGGTGGGCGGGTGGTCGTGGCCGGCATGGTCATGGGGGTCGCCGCAGCCGCAGCCTCCGGAGGTCTCGGGGGCGGGCGCGGGCGAGTCGGGGATGGGGGTCGACATGGAGCTCCTTCGGTGTCGCTTCAGCGTACCGGCGCGCGGGCGTGTCCTGCACGACAGGTTGGCTACCATCCAGTAGCGGTTCGGGCGGGATATGGAACGATGGGCACGTGACAACGGACGATGCGGTGCCCCCACGCCCCGCGCTCGACGCGCAGCAGCGAGAGCGCGCGCTCGGCGTCGTCGTCGCGGCCGCGGCCGGGGACGCCCTGGGCGCCCCCTACGAGTTCCAGGCCCCGATCCCCGCCTCCGACGACGTGGAGATGATCGGCGGCGGCATCCTCGGCTGGGAGCCCGGCGAGTGGACGGACGACACCTCCATGGCCGTGGTCCTGCTCGAGGCGCTGTCCGCCGTGGGCGGGAGCACCGGCTTCCTCGACGAGGAGACCCTGGACCGCGTGGCGCGCGGCTGGTTCTCCTGGTCCATGAGCACCCCGGACATCGGCGCGCTGACCTCCACCGTCATCCGCCGTGCCAGCGAGATCGCGATCACCGAGGGGCGCACCGTGCCCGCGGCCGCGGACTTCCGCACCGCGGCCCTGCACGCCCACGAGGATCTGCCGCAGATCGCCGGCAACGGCGCCCTCATGCGCATCCACGTCTCGGTGCTGCCGCACCTGCACGGCACCGACGCCGAGGTGGGGGCGGCCATCGAGGCCGTGTGCCTGCTCACCCACGTCCACCCCGACGTCGTGGACGCCTGCCTGCTGTGGGGGTTCGCGGTGCGCCGCGCCGTCCTCACGGGCGAGGTGGACGTGCGCACGGGGCTCGGCCGGCTCGCGCCGGAGCGCGCCCTCCTGTGGGAGGAGCGCATCGAGGAGGCGGAGGCCGCCGAGCCCGCCGTCTTCGGCCGCAACGGCTGGGTCGTGCACGCCTTCCAGGCGGCATGGTCGGCCATCCACCACGCCGGCCCGATCCCCGAGGGCCGGTTCGCCCAGCGCGACCACCTCGTGGCGGTGCTCGAGGCGGCGGTGCGCGCCGGGTACGACACCGACACCATCGCCTGCATCGCCGGGGCGCTGATCGGCGGGGCCCTCGGGCACCGGGCGGTTCCGCCGGAGTGGCGCCGGGCGCTGTTCGGCTGGCCCGTCTACGAAGTCGACGACCTCGTGGAGCTCGCCGACGCGGCCATCGCCCCGCGCGGGGCCGGCCTCGAGCGGAGGCTCCTGTGACCGGCTGGGACCTGCGGGTGATGACCTGGAACGTGCGCGGGCTGCGCGACGACCCGGCGGCGCTCGTGGACGCGGTGCGCGACCTCGCCCCGGACCTCCTGCTGCTGCAGGAGTCCCCGCAGGTGCTGCTGCCCACGGCGCGCCTGCGCTGGCTCGCCCGGCGGATGGGCCTGCGCGTGCTGCTGGGCGGGCGCCTGGCCCGCGGCCTGGCGATCCTCGCGTCGCAGGAGGCCGCCGGGCAGCTGCTGCGCCGGGGCATCGTCCCCGTGCCGCAGCGGATCACCGATGCGAACTCCGTCTTCCCGCGCGGGATCGCGGCGGTGCGTCTGTCCGTCCCCGGCGGCGGCGACCTCGTGGTCGCCGATCTCCATCTCGCGCTCGACGAGGCGCACCGCCTCGTCCACGTGCATCGCCTGATGGGCCTGATCGCCGGGGCCGGCGCGTCGGTGATCGTCGCCGGGGACCTCAACGAGCGCCCGGAGGCGACGGCCTGGAGCGAGCTGGCGACCGTCCTGCAGGACCCGGGCGCCGCGGCCGGCGAGCCGACCTTCCCCGCCCGGCGCCCCAGCGCCCGCATCGACGCCGTCCTCACCAGCGATGAGCTTCACGCGTCCGTCCGGGTGGTCAGGAGCACGCCCTCGGTCAGCCGCGAGCGGCTCGCCGGGGCCACCGATCACCTGCCGGTGCTCGCCCAGGTCACCGTGCCGAGCCGGAGAGCCGGAGCCCCGTCCGCATCGCGATGACCTCGTCCTGCCCGCCCACGTGCCGCACCCGCACGGCGGGGACCGCATCGGCCCCGGCGGCGCCGGCGACCGCGGGCCGGGTCCCGAGGACGGTCAGCTGGGTGCGATAGCACGCCAGCGCCGCGGCCACGGCCTCGAGGGAGCCCGGCTGCTCCCGCCAGGAGAATCCCTCGGCATCCTGAGCGCTCGCGACCTCCAGCATCGGCACCCCGGCGCGCGCGCTCGCCGCCGCGCTCACGTGATGGGCCCGCACATGGTCGGGGTGGCCGTAGGTGCCCGCGTCGTCGTAGCCGATCACCGCCTCGGGCCGGACGGCGTCGATCAGCGCCGCGAGATCCGCCGTCGCCTCGTCCATCGGCCGCAGGGAGAAGCTGTCCGGCCCCGCATCGGGCGAGGGCCCGGCGAGCCCCTCGCGCACCCAGGTCATGCCCGAGTCGCGGTAGCGGCGTGCGGCGGCACCGGGCGCGAGGGCCGGGGGCTCGCCGAGCATGTGGCGCTCGGCGATGCCGAGGGTGCGGGCCGCGGCGTCGATCTCCCCGGCGCGGATCTCCTCGAGGGCGCGCGTGCTCTGCGCCGGCACGGAGCCGGGGACGATCTCGCCCTCCTCGCCGCGGGTCGCGGTCACCAGGACCACGCGGACGCCGCGGGCGGACAGCTCGGCCAGCAGGGCACCCGTGGCGAGGGACTCGTCGTCCGGATGCGCGTGCACGGCCAGGACCGTGCGGGCGCCCGCGAGCAGATCCCAGGGATCGCGGCGGTCGTGGGGGAGCGGGGTCATCGCAGGCCTCCGTAGATCTCGGCCAGGGCCTGCGCGCTCGCGGTCCAGGTGCGCTCCAGGGCGAAGTCCCGCGCCTGGGTGCAGGCACGGGCATGGCGCGGGGGGTCCGAGAGCAGGGAGGCGACGGCCTCGGCCCACACGTCGGGGTCGCGGCTGCCCAGCACCAGTCCGCCGGCGCCGATCGCCTCCTGGACCCCGCCCGCGCAGCGCCAGGCGACCACGGGAGTGCCGCTGGCCTGCGCCTCGAGGGCCACCAGGCCGAAGGTCTCCGACCAGCTGGTCAGCAGCAGCACGCTGGCCTCCTGCATGCGTGCCGCCAGCCCGGCGCGGTCCTGGGACCCGGCCAGCTCGACCCGGTCGGCGACGCCGAGCCGCGCGGCGTGCTCCTCCAGCTCGCGGCGGTAGTCCTGGAAGTCCTCGGAGACGCCGCCGGTCAGCACCAGACGGGCGTCGATCTGCGGGGCCAGGCGGGCCAGCACGTCCAGCGCGAGGTCCGGCGCCTTCAGCGGCTGCAGCCGCGCCGCGAACAGCAGCGTGGGCCGGGCCAGGCGATCCGCGGGCTGATCGGCCGGACGGAACCGCTCGACGTCCACCCCGGGCCGCACGATGCGCACCGCCTCGCGCGGGACGCCGTAGCGCTCGGCGATGGTGAGGGCCTCCGCGGCGGAGACCGAGATCACCAGATCGGACTCCCGGGCGACCTGCCGCTCCCCGGGGATCCGCCCCGAGGACTCGGCGGGCTCGCCCGCCTCGAGCCCGGTCGCCTCCTGAGGGGCCGCCACGGAATGGAAGGACTGCACGTGGGGCACGCCGAGGTCGCGGGCCACGGGGAGGGCGGCGACGCCGCTGAACCAGTGATGGGAATGGATCACATCCGGTCGCTCGCCCGCCGGCAGCGCACCCAGGTGCGCGCGGAGGTCCTCCCCGAACGGGACGATGGCCTGCTCCATGAGGCTCTTCGCCAGCGGGGTGGGCGGGCCCCCGGCCAGATGGTGCAGCCGCACGCCCGGGGCGACCTCGACGGTCGCCGGAGCCTGGGCGTCGGACCGGCGCGTGAACAGCTCCACCTGGTGCCCGGCACGGGCCAGGGCGAGGGACTGCTCGAGGACGACGACGTTCATGCCGCCCGCATCCGCGCCGCCCGGGGATTCCAGGGGGGAGGTGTGCAGTGACACGACGGCGATGCGGAGCGGCGGGGACATGGAGGACATCCTAGGTCGCGCTGCGGATGCGGCGCTGGTCACCATCTCGTTCGCTGGTGACGAAAATACGGCCCCGCAGACCCCCTGACCGTTGAATATGGGACGATCTTGACTAGCCTTCTGTCCATGAACTCGCTAGCGACGATCGACTGGGCCGCGTACAACGCCTCCGCCGCGGGTCGCCCTGCCCGCAGGATCGTCACCCGCGCCGTCCTCGCCGCCGGCGGCGAGGGGTCGGGGAAGGTCGCGCTCGACATCGGCGCCGGCGCCGGGGCGGACTCCCTCGAGTTCGCCCGCCGCGGCTGGACGGTCCACGCCTACGACATCGACGAGACCCTCTCCCACCGGCTGATCGAGAACCGGCGCATGAGCGGCGAGGTGATCTTCCACCACGCGGACGCCTCCCTCGAGGACTCCTTCCCCCGGGCGGACGTCATCTACTCCTCGGACGCGCTGCCGATGCTGGGCCCGGACGGGCTCGAGCGCGCCTGGCCGCGCCTGGTCGACGCGCTGCGCCCGGGCGGGATCATGGCCGTGGACCTCTTCGGCGAGCAGGACACCTGGGCCGAGCGGCCCGATGTCGCCACGCTCTCCACGGCCCAGATCAACTCGATGTTCTCGCGGTTCCAGATCCTCGAGCGGGAGGTCCGCGACGAGGACGGGCGGTTCTTCGACGGCAAGAAGCACTGGCACGTGATCACCACCCTGGCCCGCAAGCGCGCCTGAGCGTAGGCTCCGGCGCATGAGGCTGCGCTGGTACTCCGTCGTCGTCGACGCCCATGACGTCTCCGCCCAGGCCCGCTGGTGGGCCGATGTCCTGGACTGGCAGGTGCTGTTCGACACCCCCGACGAGGCCGTGATCATCCCCCGCGACCTGCCGGAGGAGTACATCGGGGGGCCGATCCCCGCCGCCTCCTGGCACCGCATCGGCCCGGGCATGGTGTTCGTCCCCGTCCCCGAGGAGAAGCAGGTCAAGAACCGCCTGCACATCGACCTCGCCCCGCACCTCGAGGACGACCGCGACGCGCAGATCCGGCGGCTGCTCGAGCGCGGGGCGACCCTCGCGGACGTCGGGCAGGACGACGCCGAGGACGAGGTCAGCTGGACCGTGCTGCGGGACCCGGAGGGGAACGAGTTCTGCGTGCTCTCCTCGCGGGACCTCTGAGCCCGAGCCCGGGCAGGGCGGGGCTCGATCTCAGCCCGGCACCAGCGCCCTGAGCAGGCCGTCGCGCAGGCGGGCACCCCGTTCGAGGGTGGCCAGGCGCATCATCGCGGTCGATCCGAGCTGCCAGGCGGCATCGGGCACCGTGCGCCGTGCCGAGTAGGCGCGCAGGGCTCCGCGCACGCTCCCCGCCCGCGTGACGGCTGCGGCGAGGGCTGCCGCATCCTCCAGCGCCGTGTTCGCGCCGTGGCCGAGGTTCGGCGCCATGGCGTGGCCGGCGTCTCCGATCAGCACCGCGTGGCCGCGCACCGGCAGCAGCACGGGGCCCGTGAGGATGCCGTGCACCAGCGTGCGCTCCGGCGAGGCCTCCTCGAGCACCGCGTGGATCGCCGGATGGGCGCCGTCGACCACGCCGCGCAGGTGGGCGAGGGACTCGGCGACCGATGCCGACCGATGCTCCGGCACGGAGGCGAACCAGTTCGTCCCGCCGCTGGCCAGGGGGGTGATCCCGAACAGCCACGAGCCGCCCCACGTCTCCGAGATGTCCGGCGGCGGGGCATCCGTGGTGCCGCGCAGCACTGTCTGGCCATGCCGGCGGGCCGCGGAGCCGGACCAGCCCGAACGCCGCACGAGCGAATGGACGCCGTCG
>Ga0302349_1002294_pt1 | contig 12503 bp, 10 predicted proteins | sample PhyAR1_FD_202176 | JGI IMG/M metagenome (GOLD analysis project Ga0302349, IMG submission 202176) | Leaf surface microbial communities from alfalfa plants in UC Gill Tract Community Farm, Albany, California, United States - DLSL A.R1... | ecosystem: Host-associated > Plants > Phyllosphere >...
TAACGTTCGGCCATTTCTTCCGGCATGTTTAACAAAGCCATTTTTTTATCTAGTTTTTTCAAAAATTCCATCACAGAAATCTTGTGGTCTTCATCGCGTTTTGCGTTAATTGCAGCTCGCATAAATTCAGCGTTGGTAATACCAGGAATTTCACTTGGATATTGCATGGCTAAAAATAAGCCTAAACGTGCACGCTCATCAACTTCTAAATCCAAGATGTTTTGTCCGTCAAATAGAATTTTGCCTTCGGTTACTTCATAGTTAGGATTGCCCATAATCGCTGCTGACAAAGTGGACTTTCCAGTTCCATTCGGCCCCATAATCGCATGAATTTCGCCAGTTTTCATGGTTAAATTAACGCCTTTTAAAATTTCTTTGTCTTCAATTGATACGTGTAAATTGTTAATTTCTAAAACAGACATGTATAATTCCCTCCAACTTTATAAAATAAATGTAAGTTCTCATCCATTTTAGCCTAATTGAGAATGAAGCGCAAACTGAAAAATAAGAAAATAACACCTCATTTAATGAAGCATTTCGTTATCTATTACAAAATGAATGAATATCTATTGGAATATAACGTTACCTTAAGATAAAAATTATTCTAATGTAGTTGTTTTTCAATTATTTCCCCGATTAAATAACTTTTAATTTTCTGCTAGAACCTATAGGTGAGTTTAGAACAATTTTTGCTAGCTGGTCATTCTGTTACAAGCAATTTGTTACAAGCAAAAAGAGGCGAACCCGCGTCATTCGACTTGCGTCCACCTCATACTCAGCATTTGAAATACTTGCTGTTCGTTTATTCATTAACTGGAACGACAGCACCTTTCCATTTTTTGGTAATCCAGTCTTGTACGTCTTTGCTGTGAAGAACTTCCACTAATTTTTTCACTTTGTCACGCTTTTCGTCGCCTTTGCGAACAGCGATAATGTTGCCGTAAGGTGAGCTTTCTTTTTCAAGTGCGATGGCATCTTTTTGTGGATCCATGCCTTTATCCACTGCAAAATTAGAGTTGATCATTTCAGCGGCTCCTTCTTCATTTTCATAAAGAGTTGTCATCATGGCCGGATCACTTTCATCATTGAATTTCAAGTGTTTTACGTTTTTGTCAATATCATCAAAAGTTGCCGTTGTCGGTTCCACTCCTGCTTTTAAGGTAACTAAGCCAGCATCCTTTAAGATTTGAATCGCGCGACCCCAATCGGTTTTGGAGTTGCTGACATAAATGGTGGCACCGTCTGGAATCACTTTTAGATTTTTATATTTTTTAGAATAAATTCCCACAGGTTCTAAGTGAATGGCACCGGCGTTTACAAAATCGTAGTTATTTTCTTTGACAGCTTCATCAAAGAAAGGAATGTGTTGGAAATAATTAGCATCGATATCTTTGTTGGCTAAAGCCTTATTAGGCAAAGTGTAATCGGTATAAGTTGTAATTTCCAAAGTAACGCCTTCTTTTTCTAACAGTGGCTTGATATGTTCCAAAATTTCTGCGTGCGGCGTTGGTGTTGCACCGATTTTCAAGACGGATTCGTCATTTTTTTTACTGCCGCAAGCTCCTAAAATTAGGGTAACTACAGCTAGTGTTACGATAGACCATAATGTACGTTTGTTCATTTTTTCCCCTCCATTTTTAGCGTTTGTCAATTTTTTTCAAAATGATATCTCCAATAAATTGGATTGCAAAGACGATTAGTAAGATACAAACTGTTGCGACCAAAGTCACGGTATTTTGTCCTCGCTGGAAACCGTCTTGATAAGCTAAGCTCCCCAAACCTCCGGCTCCGATGGCAGCGGCCATTGCCGTATAACCTACCAAGGAAATAGTCGTTACCGTTAAACCGGAAACAAGTGCTGGCAAACTTTCCGGCAGCAGAACCTTCCAAATAATTTGGAGACGATTGGCGCCCATTGCTTGGGCTGCTTCAATGACTCCTTTATCAATTTCACGAAAAGCAATTTCTACCATACGTGCGTAAAATGGTGCCGCTGAAATAATCAAAGCTGGTAAAGCGCCTTTAACGCCAGACATTGTTTGCAGAATCAAGGTTGTAAAGGGAATTAGCAGCACGATTAAAATGATAAAAGGAATTGACCGGAAAATGTTTACGAAGATTGCCACCAGCCAATACAGTATTTTACTGAAAAAGCCTGGACGTCCGGAAGTTTCAAATAATAAAAGTCCTAAAATCAGTCCAAATATACCAACGATGATGATGGAAATTCCAGTCATTGCTAGCGTTTCAATTGTTTTTTCTTGTAGTTTCGTCCAATCAATTTGTGAAAAATCAAAGAAACTCGCTAATCCTTGTCTATTCATATGCAATCACCTCAGTTTCTACTCGCATCTTGCTGAGGGCAGCCACAGCAGCTTCAATTTGCTGCTCAGTTCCTAACAGCTGAATATATAAAGAGCCGACAGCACCTTGCTTTGTTTGTTGAATATTTCCTTGAATAATACTTACTTCGACATGATATTCTTTTACGATCTGAGATATAATTGGCAGCTTCGCTTGTTCTCCATGGAACACCAAGCGGACAATCTTCCCTTCCGGATACTGTTGCAATAATTCTTCCAAAATTAGTTCAGTTTCTTCATTATTTTTATCTGATTCTTGTTGAATAAATCGTTTAGCTATGGCGGTTTTTGGTTTCTTGAAAATATCAATGACATTGCCAGTTTCCACGACCTGACCGTTTTCCATGACTGCTACACGATTACAAATTTTTTTAATCACATGCATTTCATGGGTGATTAAAACAACTGTCAAGCCTAATTCTTGGTTGATCTTCTGTAACAATGCCAATACTTCATCTGTCGTCTGCGGATCTAAAGCACTGGTAGCTTCATCACAAAGCAGAATATCCGGATTGTTAGCCAACGCTCTGGCAATTCCTACCCGCTGCTTTTGGCCGCCGGATAATTGGCTCGGATAAGCTGCTTCTCTACCAGACAAGCCTACCAACTTCACTAACTCTTCCGCCCGTTGTTTACGCTGTTCCTTCGCTACACCGGCTATTTCTAAAGGCAACATAATGTTTTCCATCACCGTGCGAGACCATAGTAAATTGAAATGTTGAAAAATCATACCAATTTTTTTGCGAAAGTTCCGCATCTCTTTGTTTGAAAAGGCTGCGATGTTTTGGCCTTGAATAATAACTTCTCCACTCGTGGGGATTTCAAGCCCATTTAACAAACGGACTAACGTGCTCTTTCCGGCACCGGAATAACCAATAATACCGTAGATATCGCCTTCAGCGACAGTCAAATCAACAGATTGAACAGCCGTAATTTTACCATTTTTGCCGGAAAATTCTTTTGTTACCTGATGCAATTCAATTAAAGGCATTTGTTCTCCTCTTCTCTCATAAAGTTACTGGACAAAAAAAACTTTCGTGCTTTTGTCTTAAAACAAAAGGACGAAAGTTTGCACTTCGTGTTACCACCTTAATTCACTATCATTTCACAATAACAGCCTCATACGGTACTTGACGATTCGTATACCGTGGTGCTGTAACGGGCACTCCCGTAGTAAGTTCACTTGCGCTTGCTTACTCAGCTCAAAGACCATCTTCCATTCCAGTTCCGTTGCCCTTTCTCAGCAGCCGGGGCTCTCTTTAAACGTGCTTAAAATGTACTCTTCTTTTCAAAGCGTTCTGTTGCTATTTGAATTGATGAAATTATAGCAAGGATAAAAAGTCTTGTCAATCTTTTTATAGCTTTTCAAATTCACTGTCTGAAACATCAGTTAAGACCGCAATCCACGCGTTTATTTGGTCATCATCATCCAACACACTTGGATCATTAAGAGCAGCTTCATTAATAGCTTTAACGGTGCCACTTAATGGACTGGTGAATTCACTGACTGATTTTTCTGCTTCAAGCTCAACCAGCGTGTCACCAGCGGTTAGCGTTTGTCCAACTTTAGGAAATGTTGCAAAGCTGATTTTACCTAAATCATCTTGTGCTGCAACAGTTAACCCGATTTTATAGCCTTCTTCAATCGGCAAAACCCACAAATAGTCAACTCGTTTCATCTTTGTTTGCGTCACTTTTCCAGCACTCCTTCATAGTCAGATTCTTTAAATCCTAAAGCTATTAATTGCCCGTCTTTTACTAAAATGGGGCGCTTAATCAACATACCATCTGTCGCCAATCGCTGACTAGCTTCAGTTATTGAAAAATTCGCTACTAAGTCTTTCAACCCTTGTTCTCGATAGCGCATGCCACTAGTATTAAAGAAACGGCGCAACGGCCACTTGCCTTGATTCATCCAATCAGCCAACTGATCAGCTTGTGGTGGATGTGTAATCATATCAATCGTTTCATAAGTAAGTTTTTTTTGATCCAACCAGGCCTTGGCTTTTTTGCAGGTGGAACATTTGGGATACCAATAAAATGTAATCATCGTTTTCCACTCCTCATTTTTCCAACTTCTTTTTGGTAACGCATGGACATAATCAAACCAACACCGATCATATTTCCTAAAATTGAGGAGCCTCCTTGGCTGATAAAGGGAAGCGGAATGCCTGTTAACGGTAGCAAACCAATGTTGGCACCAATATTTTCAAACACATGGAACAGAATCATCATCACAATACCTGTGGCAATGTAAGCATAGAATTCATTGTTCGTATCAAAACAAACTCGAATCATACGATAAATCAAGATAAAGTATAGCAAAATAATAAAACAGCCGCCAATAAAACCAAAATTTTCACCGATAACTGTAAAAATCATATCGGATTCTCGTACAGGCACATAGACGTTACTGACATTAAATCCCTTACCGAATAAACCGCCAGAGCCAATCGCCGTTAAAGCTAGCGCCGGCTGGAACGACCGATCACGATCATTGTGGAAAGGATTCAGCCATAAATCAATCCGCTCAAATTGATAGGATTTAAAGCCAATCGAGTATAAAAGATTTCTACCTGTATCTGTCGTAACTAAATAAATAGTTCCAGCTGCCAAGATGGCTACGACTGCAACCGAAGGAACAATAATCTTCCAAGAAATCCCTGACATTAAAAAGACACCGCCAAAGATTGCCAAGAAGACTAACATCGTACCAAAATCATCTTGAAGCTTAATTAAAACGACTACCGGTAACGTAACCAACAGCATCTTGCCAATCAGCCATAAATCGGTCTTAATCGTTCGCACTGCATATCTCACATTATGCATCGTAACCACATAGGCTAACATCAAAACAAAGGCTACTTTCATCAGCTCAGAAGGCTGAAACGTAGTGCCGCCAATGCGAATCCAGTTCTTCGATCCGGTCTGAGCTGCTAAATTGACGTCATAAAATTTCAATAAAAGCCCCATCATAATTAAGCCAATCACATAAAAAACGGGTGTCAAACGCCATAATAATTTCGAACTAAAGTGCATAACCACTAAGATACTGATGCCCCCAACCAAGTACCATAGACCTTGTTTCATCAGCAGTGTGCTGATATCTGGCTTACTGGGATCGTTGTACAGTGCTACATAAAGTGACAACATGCCGATTAACGATAACAAGAAAACCGGCAAAATCACGCCATAATCAATTCTACTATCTAAATTTAATTTTTCTTTTTTATTCATTCGTCATCCCTTTTCTTTGGTTCATACGTTCTTTATTATAGCTTTCTCAACGAAGAAAAGAAAGTAGATACTGTTGATTTCAGAAATTCTTTAGACAATTTAACCCAGGCGTTCCAACCAGATCGGCACCATAAAAAGTTAGTCTAAAAAAACTGACTAGTATACTAAAAAGAACAGATCACAGCAAAAAATAAGAAGCTACCAGGAGTCAGAAGCGCTGACACTGGAACATCGCTAAAAGCACACTACATCACCATTTGATTTACTGCAATTCCAAGAACCAGTAGCATAGTCATGGTTAAAACAGAAGCTGAACTACTGTAGAAACGGATCACCAATTAATTTTCTACTGATAGTCCAGCTTATGGCCTTATAGATACATCAATAATCTCCCGCGAATGACGGTCCGTTTCAACTTTTTGGAAGTCAAGCCAGATATCCCTTACCATCAGAAAGTATACGTTCATTATTTAATCTTATACCAAGGCTGATTGTAGCGCTTGTGTACCAAATAACGTTTTCTCGTTTGTCCTTGGTAACCAGTAAAATTGTCTTGAAGATTGTGGGCTTGATACATTTTTACACTTCAGAACAGGCAACTTAGACCAACTATTACAAAAAAGCTCGTACAACGTCAAGTGGCACTACTTAAATAGTATTTTTTTAATTTAAGAAATTGGATATAAATACTTATTATAAAACTTTTTCACCGATATTTCACAGTTGATTTTTTTAGGAAATCGCTTGAACAAATAAAGAATTGTGACAAGATTGTTAGTTATTTCGATGGCTATTCAGTGCTTTTGCTGTATATAATTAGATAAAAATTAGAAAAGAGGGGTTTTTTTGAAAAAATTGATTGCTTTGATTTTTATTGTACTGTTTGGTTTTATCAGCTGGAAATGCTGGGAATACTATCAAACTACTTATGTTGGACAAAATTACTATGCTGTTATTAAAGCACCATTACCTGAGGAGACTGATATAAAGGATATGGACGGAAAAGTTATGGGTAAAGGGTATAAATACACGGTAGATGCCTTTAATAAAACTGGAGATAAACGACAACTTAATTTGGAAGTCATTACAACAGGCGACTATGCAAACGGTTCAGCTTTTCCGGAAGGTACAATTTTATTATTAAATGCCAGTGAAAAACGGATCATTAAACAGCAAGTTATCTCTAAAGAACAAGTACCAGACAACCTCAAAAGCAAATTGGGACTTTCTTAAGAAGTCATTTTTAACCAGCTAGTAAGCTGATTTTTCGGCTATTAAAAATGGTTTTTTTAATCAATAGATAAAACACCGCCCAAGCAGCATTGCGAAGCTCTCGCCGAGCGAATACATGAATCTATTTTCTACTACCAAAACCAATTAAAAGCGAGCTAAAAAAAAGGCAGGGACAGAAGTATCGAACGCTAAACAATAAGCTGACATTCACAAAGGCTTTACAAGTAATTTTCGTGAATGTCAGCTTATTGCCGATAGAGTTCCTTCTGCTCCTGCTCTTTATTTGCTTTTATTGTATAAGGCAAAGGTAAAAATACTTTTGCCTTATACACTTTGCTGTTGTCGGTCGATATGATTCAACCTGTGAACGAAAGGTTATTAGCGTTTAAAAATATCAAATGAGTGTTAAGGCATCTTTTCATAATCACTTCTGTTAAACATGTTTTCTGGCTTTAAAGAAAACTACAACTCCCGATACAACTAGTAATCCACCTAGTATTATTAATAAGAGTGATTTCTTTGCACCTGTTTTAGGCAAATGGCTACTACTATCATTTGATGCTGCTGAAAATCTTTGCTCATCTTTATTTAGTTCTATTGTAGCTGTAGACTCCTCTTGGCTTGGTGCCATAGGATTTACAGGTGGTTTTATTTCATTGATTTCAGTAGTTTCCCCAGCTGCTTCCAGTGTACCAGTTTCTGTGGTTTGTACAGATGTTTCTGATTCAGTGCTTTCTGTGGTTTCTACAGGCGTTTCCGGTTCAGTGCTTTCTGTGGTTTCCACAGGTGTTTCCAGTTCAGTGCTTTCTGTGGTTTCTGCAGGTGTTTCCGGTTCAGTGCTTTCTGTGGTTTCTGCAGGTGTTTCCGGTTCAGTGCTCTCTTCTTCATCCGCCAGAATATATTTTGCCGGTTCTAAATTAGTCACCTGATATTTTTCCACTAGCTCCTCCGGGGTAAATAATTCTCCAGTAGATGTGTTCTTCCACTTAGTCACATATTGTCCTGTTTTTTTATTTAAAATTTCAGTAAAATTTGAATTAGAGGTGTTAAAATGAAATTTTCCACCTAAAACAACTTCCGTTAAAGCTGTATTAAAAAAAAACATCTGCAATGATTCAGATTCCGGATTAAGTTGTGAAGTATCAAGATTACTTAGATCTAAGCTTTTTAAGCTACTACATAGAGCAAACATTCCTCCCATGTTGGTGACTTTAGCTGTATCAAAGGTAGTTAAATTTATGGTTGTTAGATTTTCACAAGCATAAAACATAGTCATCATATTGGTAACTTGTGACGTATCAAAATTACTTAGATCCAGGGTGCTTAAGCGACTACAGCCAGAAAACATCCAGCTCATATCTTTTACTTGGGTTGTATTAAAATTAGTGACATCCAAAGTTGTTAAGCTGATACAATTAGAAAACATGGAACTCATATTAGTGACCTGAGATGTATTAAAATTAGTGATATCTAAAGTCGTTAAGCTGATACAATTAGAAAACATGGAACTCATATTAGTGACTTGAGATGTATCAAAGGTACTTAAACTTAGGGTTTGCAAATTTTTATTAAAGGAAAACATTGAGCTCATATCTGTAACCTGAGCCGTATTGAAATTGCTGACATCCAGAGATACTAAGCCGCCACAGCCACTAAACATAGCACTCATATTTGTCGCCCGAGCCGTATCAAAATTGTTAATATCCAATGCTGTTAATTTGATACAATATCTAAACATAGCACTCATGTTTATTACTTGGGATGTATTAAAGTTGCTGACATCCAGAGATACTAAGCCGCTACAGCCATTAAACATAGCACTCATATTTGTAACCTGAGATGTATCAAAATTACTGAAATCCAGCGTTGTTAGATTGTAACAGCCACTAAACATGGAAGCCATATTGGTAGTTTGGGATGTATCAAGTTTATTTAAATTTTCGATACTGGTTAACTCATATAATCCTTCAAATAATGAGCTACAATCAGCTGAAGCTATAACGCCTTCTTGAAATATAATTCGGTTCGCATTTTTTCTAGCTCCATATTTATTTGGCTTATATGGTGAGTCAGAAGCAGTGCCCAACTGACCGCCATAAATCCTCAATGTCCCTTCTTCATCATATGTATAGTGGCAAGTTCCCCAACTTCCTTCTTCAAAGATTCTCGGCTGGCCCTCACTGCTTATTTGCATAGTCGCATGCGTCTCTGCATTAGCATTTCCACAAAATACTCCCACGCTACCTAGTAAAAGACAGACCATTAAAGTTTTTTTCATAAAATTCCCCCTTAACTTTGTATAACATCATTATATTTTATTTTTTTATATTGTTTTTTCCAATTAAGAGTTTTTTTGGAGAAAAAAATGATAATAAAATGAAATTATAATAATAAAAAATGCGAATCCCCTAAATTAAATGGAAAATCGCAAGTGATTTGATTAAAATTATTATTATTTATTGATTTTTTGTTGATTTAAGGATCCAGGGAGCGTAGTTTACATTTTTACAGCATCTTACTAATTAATAGATTTTTGATACTTGTAATCAAGTGATTCCATTCATAAAGGTCCAGATAATTTGAAAGAATGATATTTTTTTTAGCTACTGCTACTTCAGCATATTTATCAGTAATTATCAAATCAGCTTTAGAAGGATTAACTTTTATAAATTCAATGCTCCTATCAGAAAAAACGGTCAGGATTTTCGTTTTTATAAATTCAATTGTCCGATAATCAATTCTGCTATTGATAAATATTCTTATTTTGGGTACATAATGCATTTTTGTTTCTAAATATAAGTGTACAGCTAAATAATACAATTGATTTTCATAAAAATATATATTCCCCATTTCTTTATTTGAATGCTTTTCAACATACTTTTTTAGAATAGCATTTATCTTATGAACACCTTCAAAATCTTTAGAATTGAAAACAATATCTTCTAATTCCAAAGTATTTAATATAGAAATATCCAGTAAAGTAGAGATATTGAAAAGCAACAAAGCTTTCCGAGTGATCTCTTTAAATGTTTCATTACTAATAGTAGGAATAAAACGATCTCTCCATTCTTCAAGCATACGAATGAAAAAAAGAACGCTATCTTGATTAGTATTAAATATCTCTTGATTGGTTTGGCGCACATAATCTTCTCCAACTAGCATCGGAGCTAAAACTTGAAGTAATATACCCATGTATAAGTATTCATTTTCTGACTTTCTAGGGTATAAATTACTAAATGTTGGAAAAAGGTCCTGAATAATTGTTATAGAAAAAAAGTTATAAAATGTAAATAACTTTTCATTTTGGGGATCAATTAATGGTAAAAATTTTTTCTTTGAAATTCTTAAGGAAAATGTTTGGATTAAATTTAAGATCTTTTTTCTGGTTGCTGACGAAGCATTAATTGTCATGCAAAGTTTTTTTGTATTATTGAGTACTTCGTTTTTCCTTAGTGTTGGAAAAATCCAAACATTGCTGGGAATGCACTGGTTAATAAAACTAAAAATAAAAATTCGAAGATTAATTTCTTCTCCTTTTAGCAATACTAATAGTCTTTTGTTAATCGATATATGAACTTTATATTTCTTAAGTATTTGGTTTGTTTGCTTGATAATCCTATACAAATGTGAATTACTAATATGAAGCTTATCACATAATTCTGAAACTAATAAATTACGTCCTATAACATATTTAATCAGCTGAAAAATTGGTGAATTTAAAGAATAATAGTAACTTAAACTAGGATAATAAAAAGAAGATTCAGTTTTTTCAATATCTATATAATATAGCTTCGATTTATTTTTCTTTATAACAACATTTTTGTTTATTTCAGATAAATCTTGATTCAACGATCGAATGTATTTTTGGATTGACTTAACTGGAAGCTTTAATTCCGAAGATATATTTACTAAGTTAATACCATTAGAATTTGAGATTTTTTTTAAAATATCTAATTTATTTATTTCTGAGGAAGAAATAAATTCTTTATACATAATGAGGCTCCTTTCGAAAGTAATTGTGGTTTCTAATTTATCTTTATTTCTATCATAGGTTTTAATCTCTGTAGTGCCTAGAAATACACTCTGAAACCAATATATTGCCGCGATATTAAACAAGGAAAAATTTAACCTTGCAGGGTTTACCAGTGACCAGTTATCAAGAAATATTAGAAATAAAAGTAGCATTTCTTAAATTTTTGAATGATTAAGATAGTTTTTGCATATGTTACCTCAGTCAGGCTGAAAAAATAACAAAATCAAGTTATGCTTATTAAAAAAATTTCTTACAAGGGCTTCCCTGACCGATGATTAAAGGAAAGCATAAAAAAAATCCTTGATCTAATCAAGGATTTTTTATGCCAGCTGCAGGATTCGAACCTGTGACCTACGCGTTACGAGTTTGCCTATGTTGTTATTTATCTGTTTAAAATCGAGTAAACTAGCTAATTTTTTTACTTATTTTATCTTCAATAACTGAATTAGAATAGGTGTAATGCCCATATACCTGCCCACGAACGTTAAAATTTTATGTTATTTTATTTATTTCGTTAAGTTTTTCCCCGTTAATTTTCTCTTTACATAAGGAACAAACGTTCGTATAATATTAACGATGTAGAAAGTTTAATATTATGGAGGGCTTAATAAACCAGCTAAAATGATTCGTTTTTTACTTTCTTATGTTATTTATCTTTGTTCCATTGAGCCTTTCGCAGATAAAGTCACAGATTTTGGGATAATCTAAAAGCTTTTAAGTACTTCAAATTACCAAAAAAGAATTCTCAAAAAATTAGAGAATTCTTTAAATCGAAAACTATTTATACTTTATGCTTTTTCAAAAACAAGGCAAAAATTGTATTCTGCACTATTATCATTGATTACCGAACTAGTATTTGGATCAAAAGCAAGAAACATGGGCTGAGCAACACTCATCACTATTTCATATCCTATTAATCCGCCTGACAATTCGTGCCGTTGAAGATACCACTGATCCGCATTTTCTTTTTTTTCATTATAAACGCCTCCTTTAGGATGCCAAATGTTATGTCTATAACCCTTTAGATATTTATTATCAGTCACATTTTTAATATAATAAGCATCTTCACGCCTAGGAGAGGAATCTTCTAACGTATACCTTTGTGCTTTATCTTTAGTAGGAGTAAAATACAGCCATTTATAATACAAACTACGGTGATTTTCAAAATAATAAAGGTTATTTGGTAACTTGTATACAACAGCTCTTATATAGTAATCATTAGTACTTGAAACAGGGTTCCCTTCAGAATCTACTATCGGCTGTGATTTTCCACCTGTCGAAAGCAAATTATTTTCATTAGTTTTAGCCAGTTGATCTGCATTCACCGTTATTCCATTGCTAAAGAAGAGACTTAAAAAAAATACTGTCCCTAAAAAAAACATAGTAATCATTTTCCTTAAATAAATATTCGGTACTTGTTTAATCGCATACATTGCTTATTCTCCTTTGTGTTTGAAATATTAAACTTGATTAAATCTGTCCTTATATTTTTTTACCCTTAAAATAGAGTTTGATCTAACACTCCATTCAAGTGATCCCATAGGTTTTCTCAACCAAATATTTTATAAGGATCTAAATTACCAAATTTTAGCATTTAAATTGTTCAATTAATCCTATATACAGCACTAAAGAGATTA
>Ga0302349_1002295_pt1 | contig 12502 bp, 10 predicted proteins | sample PhyAR1_FD_202176 | JGI IMG/M metagenome (GOLD analysis project Ga0302349, IMG submission 202176) | Leaf surface microbial communities from alfalfa plants in UC Gill Tract Community Farm, Albany, California, United States - DLSL A.R1... | ecosystem: Host-associated > Plants > Phyllosphere >...
GACGCTGCTGTCCGTCGAACAGGCCGGGCAGTTCGACCACGACCAGGAGCTCGACTTCGCGTACTCGCTGTCGCCGGAGTACCGCTTCCGCGTGAACTACTACCAGCAGCGCGGCAACTGGGGCGCGGCGTTCCGCATCATCCCCACCAGGATCAAGACGCTCAAGCAGCTCGGCATCCCCGCGCACGTCGGCGACTTCGCCGGCCTGCCCCGTGGACTGGTCCTCGTCACCGGTCCGACCGGTTCGGGCAAGTCGACCACCCTCGCCGCGCTCATCGACCTGGTCAACGAGAGCCGTGCCGACCACATCGTCACGGTCGAGGACCCGATCGAGTTCATGCACGACCACAAGCGGTCGATCATCAACCAGCGCGAGGTCGGCGCCGACACCCACTCCTTCGCCTCCGCGCTCAAGCACGTGCTGCGGCAGGACCCCGACGTCATCCTGATCGGTGAGCTCCGCGACCTCGAGACCATCTCCGTCGCGCTGACCGCCGCCGAGACCGGCCACCTGGTGTTCGCCACCCTGCACACGCAGAGTGCACCGGGCACGATCGACCGCGTCATCGACGTCTTCCCGCCGCACCAGCAGGGGCAGATCCGCACCCAGCTCGCGGCCACCCTGCAGGGCGTCGTCTGCCAGACCCTCGTGCCGAAGGCCAACGGCGTCGGCCGCGTCGTCGCCACCGAGATCATGACGATCACCCCGGCCATCGGCAACCTCATCCGCGAGGGCAAGACCTACCAGATCACCTCCGCCATGCAGGCCGGCCGTGACCTCGGCATGCACACCATGGACCAGGACCTCGCCGAACTGGTCAACGTCGGCACCATCTCGCGCAAGGCTGCGATGGAGAAGGTGCACGACGAAGAGGGCTTCGACCGGCTCGTCCAGCGCGTCGAGTCCCCGTCCGACTCCTCGGCCGCCGCGATCGCCGCCAGCGGCATCGACTTCGGCGACAAGTTCTCCGGAGGCTACTGATGTCACTCGCGTTCGACTACCGCGGGCGTGACGGCGCCGGGAAGCTCGTCAAGGGCCGCCTCGACGCCGCGTCCGAGGGAGCCGTCGTCCAGCGCCTCCGGGGGATGGGCGTCTCACCGATCGCCATCACCGAGGCCCAGGCCGGCACCGGGCTCCAGACCGAGATCAAGATCCCCGGGTTCGAGAAGGGCGTCGGCCTCAAGGACCTCGCGATCATGTCGCGGCAGGCCTCGACGATGCTCACCTCGGGGCTCTCGCTGCTGCGGACCCTGACGATCCTGTCCGACCAGACCGAGAACAAGAAGCTCAAGGACATCCTCGGCAAGGTCCGCGACGACGTCGAGCGCGGCGTCTCGTTCTCCGATGCCGTCGCGAAGTACCCGGTCGACTTCCCGCCGATCATGATCAACATGATCCGTGCGGGGGAGACCGGCGGGTTCCTCGACCAAGCCATGGACTCCATCGCGACGAACTTCGAGAAGGAGCACAAGCTCCGCTCGACGATCAAGTCGGCGATGACCTACCCGGTGGTCGTGCTGTGCATGTCACTTGCCGCCGTCGTGATCATGCTCATCTTCATCGTCCCGATCTTCCAGGACATGTTCTCGTCGCTCGGTGGGCAGCTCCCGTTGCCGACCCAGGTCCTGGTGACCCTGTCACACGCGATGCGTTGGCTGGCGCCGGTCCTCGCGGTCGCCGTGATCGTCGGCTGGCTGTGGTTCCGGGCGAACAAGAACACCGATCGCTTCCGGAGCTTCCGCGACCCGATCATGCTCCGCCTGCCGGTGTTCGGCGGACTGACCCGCAAGATCGTCATCGCGCGGTTCGCGCGGAACTTCTCGAACATGATCGGCGCTGGCGTCCCCATTCTGCAGGCATTGTCGATCGTCGGTCAGGTGTCGAACAACTTCGCGGTCCAGAAAGCACTCGAGCGCGTTGCGGAAGACGTCCGGAAAGGCGAATCAATCGCCGCGCCGTTGGCTCGTGAAAGCATTTTCCCGGCAATGGTCTCGCAAATGGTCGCCGTCGGCGAGGACGCCGGTTCGCTGGAGATCATGCTCGAGAAGATCGCGGTGTTCTACGACTCTGAAGTCGAGTCGACGACCGAGTCGCTGACTGCCCTGATCGAGCCGCTCCTCATCGCATTCCTCGGTGTCGTCGTGGGTGGCATGATCATCGCGCTCTACCTGCCGATCTTCCAGATCACGTCGTTGGTGAAGTAAGGGTCGCCCCTCGTGTGGGGGTGAAGCGCGAGGGAAGACCCCCGTTACTGGGGGCAATTCGGAGGGCTCGGACCCCCCGTTCTCGGGATTCCACCCCGAATCGCCGCTGAATACTCTTGTCAGCGGCGGCGGAGCACTCCCCGGCACATTCTCCCATCGCATTCCCCCAAGAACGGAACCACCATGTACTTCGCTCTCATGGGCAAGCTCGACGCTCGCCGCAAGGGTCTCCTCGAGGACAAGGAGAAGGGCTTCACGCTCATCGAGCTCCTCGTCGTCGTCATCATCATCGGCATCCTCGCCGCCATCGCCATCCCGGTGTACCTGAACGTGCAGAACAACGCGAAGGACTCGGCCGTGAAGAGCGACCTCGCGAACGCGAAGACCGCGGTCATCGCGTACCAGACGGAAAGCGGCAAGCTCCCGGACGGCAGCACCACCGGACAGAAGCTGGTCGCTGACACCACCGAGCTCGGCAAGTACGGGCTGACGGTCAGCGACAACACCAAGGACCTGAAGTACGGCACCACCCCCGCGAGCGGCGCCACGACGTTCTGCATCCAGGAGACGTCGGCCACGGGCAAGACCTTCCGCATCACCGAGTCGACCTCGGTCGTCGAGAAGGCCTGCGGCGCCGCGTAGTCCGCACCAGGAGGGCGACCTGTCGGTTGGCAGGTCGCCCTTCGTTTGCTCACACGACGAGGAGGAGGTGACCATGTTCCAGCGACTGCACGACCGGCTGTACCGCCACGACGCCGAAGCCGGCTTCTCGATCATCGAGGTGATGGTCGCCATGATGGTGTTCGCGGTCATGTCGATCGGGATCGCCTACGGCATCGCGAACAGCCTCCAGCTCACGCAGACCAACCGCGGACGCGAGACCGCGGTCGCCCTCGCCTCGCAGGACATCGACACCCTCCGCCAGACCGCTGCCGCCTCCACGGGAGGCATCTTCCGGGTCCTCAGCAAGTCCGGTCCAGACAACACGAAGACCATCGGGGGCGTCGAGTACGCGATCGACCGGAAGGTCAGCTGGGTGCAGAGCGACGGCGCGACCGGCGCGTGCGGGACCTCGAACGGCAAGCTCGCCTACAAGAGCGTCGTCGAGACCGTGACCTGGCCGAACCCGCGCGGCGGTTCCAGCACCACGTCCGTCTCGTCAGCGATCGCGCCGAGCGACGCGGTCACCGACCCCGGGTACGGCACCGTGATCATCTCGGTCACCACCGCTTCAGGAGCGCCCTACGAGGGTGTCGGGATCACCATCACCCCCGTCGGCGGCGGTGGCGGTGCAGCGCTGACGGCAGCGGTCCTCCCGACCGACGCGCAGGGCTGCTCGTACGCGGTGAACGTGTCGCAGGGCGACTACGCGGTCTCTGCGCGCGTCGACGGCGGCATCGACACGAACCAGCAGCAGCCGTCCGTGCAGTCGCCGATCTCGGTGACCGCCGGCGCGAGCTCGCCCGTCCCGTTCGTGTACGACCAGTCGAGCCAGCTGACCCTGCAGTACGCGGCCGGCTCCAAGGCGATGATCCCGACCAACATGCCCACGACGCTGTCGAGTACGGCCGGCGGGCTGGACGTCGTCAAGCCGTGGGACCTGGCCAGCACCTCGCTCACCGTCACCTCGAGTTCACAGCCGTCCTTGCCGGTGTTCCCGTTCGCCTCGGGCTACACCGTCTACGCCGGCCCGTACTCCAACAGCACCGGGAGTGCGACCAGCTGCCTCAGTCCCAACCCCTCGTCCTGGTCGACACCGAACGCCGCCAACGCGATCGGTGTGAGCCCGCCGTCAGTCGCCACTGCTCCCGGGAAGCCTTCGTCGGCCTCCGTGATGATGGGCGTCGCGACCGTCACCGGTGTGAAGGACCGTTACGTCACTGCCGTCTCGTCGGCGAACCCGGCCGCCGGCGACCCCGGCTGCGCCGCCGGCATGACGATGAGGTTCCCGGTCTCGACCGGGGACACCGCGACCATCGCCCTGCCCTTCGGCACGTGGACGCTCTACTCCGGGACGACGTTCGGGTCGACGACGAAGAACGAGATCGCGTCGAAGGCTTCGAACGTGAAACCCGTGACCAACGGCATGGTGAACCAGAAGACCGCGCTGGTGCTCATCAACTACGACAACACCCTGACCCTCGACCCCCGCGGGCAGACGTCGTGATGCGGGCCCTCCGACACCTCCATCGCGAGCAGGCGGGGATCTCGCTGTCCGAACTGCTCGTCGCGGTCAGCGTGTCGATGATCATCCTCGTCGCGGTGGGCGGGTTCTTCACCGCCACCCTGCGCGCCGGGGTGACGAACACGTCCTCCGACCAGAACGCTCGGACGGCGTCGATCGCGATGAACTCGATCACGCGCTACGTGCACGCCGCGAGTCTGTTGCCGAAGTCGGACGGCACGTACGCCGCTGCGGTCACCCGGGCGGCCCCGACGCAGGTGGTGTTCTACGCGTACATCAACCTCGACGGCAACAGCACCGACAAACCCGTGCAGATCCGCTACTCGCTGAACGACGCGAAACGCCTCGTCGTGGACCAGTGGGACGGCACGGCGACGAACGGCTTCTACTCCTTTCCTGCGACGACCCAGACCCCGGCGCGGAGCCTGGTGGTGGGTGGTCCGATCGCCTCGCCGACGAGCGACGGTGTCGCGCTGTTCTCCTACCTCGGAGCCGACGGCAAGACGCTCGCGGCCCAGCCGGACGGAACACTGGCGACCACGCAGTTGGGCAACGTGCGAGCCGTCCGCGTGAACCTGGAACTCGGTTCCACCACCGCCGGTGCGAGCGGCAACACCCACGTGCAGAACACCCTGTACCTCTTCAACGTCGTCTACGGCACCAGCATCGGAGCGGGTTCATCATGATCCGTCGCATCAGCGCGGTCCTCGCGCGCGCCCAGCGCGACGAGCGCGGCATGGTCCTCGGCAACGTGCTCATCTTCGGCACCGTCATGATGCTGCTCGTCGCGACGATGATCGCCGTCTCGACCTCGGGCGCGGTCAAGGCTGCTTCGGACCGCAACTTCCAGAATGCGATGGCGGCCGCGTACGCGGGGCTCGCCGACTACCAGTCGAAGCTCTCGAACGACAACGGCTACGCGCTCTACGGCAACGCGAACGCCCAGTTCAGCAAGTCGAGCGGGTCGACCTTCGTCAACGCCGACAAGAACACCGCGTTCACCAACTCCGGCTCGGACTGGGCACCGGTCGTCGGCTCGAGCGACCAGTGGTTCCGCTACGAGGTCGACAACTCCGACTACTCCGGCAAGGGCGTCCTGCGGGTCCGTGTCACCGGCAAGGCCGGGGGAAGCGTCCGGTCGCTCGTGGCCAACCTCAAGGGCGACGGGTTCATCAACTACCTCTACTTCACCAACTACGAGTCCTCGAACCCCGCGCTCACCGGGGCCAACTGCACGACCGCCTACCAGTGGCAATCGGTCGCCGGGAAGTGCGCGGCGGTGCAGTTCGCCGGCACCGACACCCTGAACGGGCCGATCCGGACCAACGACGTCTTCACCTCGGCGTGCTCGACGGTGTTCAACGGGTCGGTCGAACAGCACGACGCGACCGTGAAACCGTCGAGCGGCACCTGCGCGGGGATGTTCAACGGCGGTGCGGCGACCGCGGTTCCGTACCTCGGTCTGCCCGCGCTGAACACGAACATGTCGCAGGAGACGCGGACCGACCTGCCCACGACGGTTCCGCGGCCAGGCTGCCTGTACACCGGACCGACCCGCGTGAAGTTCCTCGGGAACGGCAGGATGACCGTGTGGTCGCCGTGGTCACGGGCCACGCAGATCAAGGTCAACAGTTCGAGCGGGGCGGTCCTCGGCGCGGACGACCCGGCAAAGGCCGCAGCGCTGTGCGGGGCGATCTCGGATCTGCAAGGTTCCGCCGGTGCCACCATCCCGACCCTCCCCTCGAACCTGATGTACGTGCAGGACATCCCGTCTGCGTCGAACAACGTGAACGCGTGGGGTGCGACCTTCCCGTCGAAGTACACGAACACGTACTGCACGACCACGGTCACCGTGCGGTCGAACGGTTCGGCGACCAACACGAGCAACCAGCCGTTCAGCAACGGGCAGGGGTTCCCGGCCGCAGGCGAGTGGATCAACGGGGGATCGTCGGGTTCCTCGTACCAGACGGGTTCGGCGTCCGACACGTACAGCTGCACGGCGGGAGACGTCTTCGTCAGCGGGGCGTTCAGCGGGGCGATGACGATTGCCGCGTCCGGCACCGTGTGGGTCACCGACGACATCACCTACGTCAGCGCCACCAACGACGTACTCGGGCTCGTCGGCCAGAACGCCGTCGAGATCTCCAACCCTGCCCGATGCACCTCGTACCCGACCACCTACCAGTGGGGTGTCGGATACGTGGCGGACACCTCACGCTGCAACAGCTCGGGCGTGGGCCTGCTGAGCCGGTCTCCGGGTGAGTCGATCACCGTGTCGGCGGCGATCGCGAGCAACGCGGGCACGTTCTGGAACCAGAACTACGACATCGGCTCGAAGCTCGGCACCCTCAAGGTCATCGGTTCGATCGCGCAGAACTGGCGCGGGGCGGTCGCGACGACCGGCAACACCGGGTTCTCGAAGAACTACGTCTACGACCAGCGCCTGCTGACGACGGCACCCCCGAAGTTCCTGCAGCCGGTGTCGACCTCGTACGGGGTCACGACGCAGGTCGAGGTCCAGACCGCGTACACCGCAGGCGGTTCGTGCGCGACCACGACCGGTGGTGCGTGCCGATGAGCGGTCTCCAGGTGCTCGGGCCCGTCCTCCCCGGACTCTCCGCCGTGTTCGGACTGCTCATCGGCTCGTTCCTCAACGTCGTGGTGCACCGCGTGCCGGCGGGCCAGTCCGTGGTCTCACCACCGAGCGCATGTCCGACGTGCGAGCACACGATCCGACGCCGCGACAACGTCCCGGTGCTCTCCTGGCTGGTCCTGCGCGGACGCTGCCGTGACTGTTCCGCGCCGATTTCCGCGCGGTACCCCGCCGTCGAGTTCACCACCGCGGTCCTGTTCGGACTCACCGCCTTCGTGGTCGCGGGTCGCTCGCCTGCGGGGACGACCCGGGACACCATGGCGCAGGTCGTGGTCCTCGTCGCGTTGCTGTACTTGATGGCAATCAGCGTCGCACTCACCCTGATCGACGTCGCCACCCACACGCTCCCGAACGCGATCGTCTACCCGTCCGGGATGGTCCTCGCGGTGCTCCTCGTCGTCGCGAGTGCTGCCGACGGCGACTGGTCCGCTCTCGGTCGTGCGGCGATCGGTGCCCTCGGGTCCGGTGCCCTCTACCTCGGTCTCGCGCTGGCGGTCCCCGGCGGCATGGGTCTCGGTGACGTCAAACTGGCCGTGGTCCTCGGCCTCGTCCTCGCGTACCTCGGATGGGGACCCCTCGCAGTGGGTGCTTTCGGTGCGTTCCTGGTGGGCGGTACCGTCGCGATCGCGCTCCTCCTCGCCGGCCGTGCACGTTGGCGCGGCGGGCTGCCGTTCGGGCCGTCGATGCTGGTGGGGGCATGGCTCGGGATCGTCTTCGGGGACCTCCTCTGGACCGGGTACCTCCAGGTCCTCGGGGTCGCTTGAGCGACCACCACTCCATCTCCAACGAAAGCAGCATCATGGGCAAGAGCATCGTGGGCCTCGACATCGCGGGGTCGTCGATCCGCGCGGTCGAGGTCGTCGACGCCGACAAGGCACAACCGACGGTGGTGCGCTTCGCGGAGGTCCCCACTCCGCCGGACGCGGTGAGCCGCGGTGAGGTCCTCGAACCGAACACCGTCGCGGCCACCCTCCGCGAGCTGTGGTCGACGGGACGGTTCCGCTCGAAGGACGTCGTCCTGGGGATGGGGAACCAACGGGTGCTCTCCCGCGACCTCACGGTGCCACTCGCCCCGATGGCGCAGATCCGCGAGAGCCTCCCGTTCCAGGTGCAGGAGATGCTCCCGGTGCCGGTCGGCGACGCGATCCTCGACTTCTACCCGGTGTCCGAGGGGGAGAGCGAGAACGGCCCCGTCGTCCACGGGCTCCTGATCGCAGCCATCAAGGACGCCGTGCTCGCGAACGTCAAGGCGGTGCAGCTCGCCGGACTCAACCCGATCGGGGTCGACATGATCCCGTTCGCGCTCACCCGTGTCCTGCTCGGGCGCCAGGGGGTCCCGGGGACCGCGGCGGTGGTGCAGCTCGGCGCGGACACCACGAGCGTGGTCATCGCGACCGACGGGATCCCGCAGTTCGTCCGGATCATCCCGATGGGGGGCAACGACATCTCCCGCGCGCTGGTCGGGACCCTCGACATCACCTTCGACGAGGCCGAGGCAGTGAAGCGCCACCTCGGGCTCGGTGGATCGGCACGGACTCCGGACGACGCCCGTGCCGTCGCGGTGATCACGGCCTCGGTCCACGAACTCACGTCGAGCTTGCGGAACACGATCAACTACTTCGTCAACACCCGGCCGTCGGAACCCGTGACCCGGGTCGTGCTGACCGGTGGCGGGACCCGGCTGCAGGGCATGCGGGAGGCGCTCGCGGAGCAGACGCGCCTACCGGTCACGCTTGGCGCCGCGTTCGACGGTGTCGGACTCGCACGATCGATCCCGGCCGGCGATGTCGCCGATCACGTCGATGCGATCACGGTCGCCTTCGGGTTGGCAGTAGGGAGCAGAGCAGCATGACCGTCACAGAAGTGCGACCCGTCGATGCGGTCGGTGCGGCACGACCGGAGCGTCCCCGGCGGAGTGCTCGCGGCGCGCAGGTGTCGATCGCCGGTCGAGAACCCCGCGTCGATCTCCTGCCCTCCGAGGTCCACGTCGAGCGTCGGGAGCGGGGCGTCGCGCGACGTGCGTGGCTCGGTGTCCTCATCACGGCGGCCGTCGCGGCACTCGGCGTCGGCGCAGCGGCGGTCCACCAGCTGGACACCGCATCGTCACTGACCGCGGCGCAGGCCGAGACGGCGTCGTTGCTGCAGCAGCAGCAACGTTTCTCCGACGTCCGGCAGGTCGAACAGGACAGCCAGCTCCTGGAGGCGGCACGAACCGTCGGAGGGTCGACGGAGATCGACTGGAACGGCACGCTGTCGCAGCTCAAGAACGTGCTGCCGGCCGGCGTCACCATCACCTCGATGACCATCGACTCCGCTGACGTCACGACGGCGTTCGCACAGTCGGCGGTCCCGCTCGAGAAGGCCCGTGTCGCATCGATGCAGCTGACCGTGTCGAGTCCGACCATCCCCTCGGTACCCGACTGGACCGCTCGTCTGTCGCAGCTCAAGGGCTACGCAGACTCCACCATCACGTCGGTCGCGTTGCAGGAGGACTCCGGCGGGTACACCGCGACGGTCCAGGTCCACCTCGGCGAACGGGCGTTCGACGGCGAGTACACCCAGGAGCAGTCGAAGTGAACCGCAACCGCCTCTCGCTCGTCGTCGCGCTCGTCGCGATCGGAGCCGTGCTCGCCGGGGCGTGGTTCCTCGGGGTGCAGCCGCAGCTCGCCCAGGCTGCGGACAACTCCTCGCAGCAGACGGACATCGACGCCACGAACGCCCGGAACCAGGCCGAGCTCGCTCGGCTCCAAAAGGCGAGCGACGCACTCGCCGAGACGAAGACGAAGCTGGACGCGCTCCGCGCCTCGGTACCGTCGACGCCGTCGACGGAGGCCCTCCTCCGGGAGCTGAACGGCGCTGCGACCGCCGCTGGCGTCACGGTGACCTCGATAACCGTCGGAGACGCGAAGGCCTACGAGCCGGTAGCCGGCCAGGCCCCCGAGGAGCCGGCCGCCTCGGCGAGTGCCACGCCGAGCGCCGAACCGACCCCGACGGCGCCGACTGCCCGGACAGACGCTGCGATCAACGGATCGAACTTCGTCGTCATCCCGGTGACCGTGGCGGTACAGGGCTCGTACGACCAGGCGCTCGCCTTCACGAAGGCGGTGCAGTCCGGGCAGCGGCTGTTCCTGGTCACCGGCATCGCCTCGACGAGTTCCGACTCGGGAGCGAGCCCGATGGACGCGCAGGCGTGGTCGCTCTCCGGATCGGTCTACGTCCTCGCCGAGTCGGACACCGCCGCGAAGGGCTGACCCGACCCCCACGGACTGGGGTCGTCCGCGCCACGCCGACCCCACTTCCGCGACACCCGTCGTTGTGATTACGATGCACCAGACGCCGTGATCGCGGCTGCTCATCCCCGCTCGAACGGTCGGCTCGAACCGGCCGTTCCTCGTCGTGCCCGGAGTCGCGCGTGTTGGTCGGAATCGTGGAATTCCTGGGTTGGTTCGGCGCAGTAACCGTTCTAGCCGGTTACATCTTGTTCTCCACCGGCAAGATCCCGAACGGCCCGCTCTACCAGCTGTTCAACCTCGTCGGCGGCCTCGCGGTGGCCATCAACGTCGCCGCGCACCACGCCGTCCCCTCGACCATCGTCAACGGGATCTGGGCGATCGTCGCCGTCGTCGTCCTGGTGAAGATGGGCCGAGCGCGCCGCGCGGCGAAGCGCGACGGATCCGTGTCCACCGAGCCGCCGGTCCTGCGCGCTGAACCGGCCGCGACCACCGGGGTCCTGCCGGTCATCGGCCCGGCGCTGCGTGACCACGAGCCGGAGGAGGCCGCTGGTGCGGACGGCACCACGGGCCTCCAGTCCGACGACCCGACGGACGCGGCGGACGAGAAGACGCCGGAAGCTGCGCCCGCCCCCATGACGGAGACCGTCCCGATCATCACGGCGACGATCGCGCTCGCCCTGGTCGCCGCAGCGCAGGAGCAGTCCGACCGGGCGGACCGTCGCGAGCACGCGGACGACACGGACCACGCCGAACCCGCTCGCTGACCAGCCGGTCGACGATACGATCGGCGCATGTCCCGGTGGTTGATCGCGACGATGACGTCCGTCCTCTTCATCGCGCTCGTGATCGCCGTCACGGGCTTCGAGGCCCTGCTCGCCGACGTCGAGGTCATCTCGCAGCCCGACGCCACTCCGTACCTCGGGCCCGCGATGGTGGTCGGTGGCGCGGTGGTGATCTTCCTCGCGACCGCGGCCGGCGTGCGCGACGGCAACCCCGGGGTCACCGCGCTGGTCGCCGCAGCGACGGTCTACCTGGTCATGCTCGGCGTCGGAGCCGTGGGCTACGCGCTCGTCCGCTCGGACGCGACGGAGCTCCTCGTCTTCCCCGCGGGGTACGCCCTCGGGCCCTTCGTGGTCGGGTCCGTCGTGGTGGCGCTCCTGTCGGTGCTCGGCGGGATCACGATGGCTCGCCACCAGGCACGGACCGATGGCGGCTCGGGCGCGGCCGGGGCGGCACGTCTGGACGGGCCTGACGAGCGCCCCGGGCCCGACCGGACGAACGCGGGCGAGGAACCCGCCGGACGGTAGTGTTCGCAGGGCACGACGCACACGCAACGGGGGAACGATGAGCGACCAGCACGCGCAGGATCCGGACCAGCAGGGCGGCTGGGGTGCCGTCCCGCCGGTGGCCTCGATCCGTGGGACCGACGGAACGTCCGAGGCAGCGGCCCAGGGGTTCGGTCCAGGTCCCGGCGCAGGAGCCCCCGGATTCCCCGGGATGCCCGGGGTGCCCGCTCCGGCGCCCCAGCGTCCTCGCCGGAAGCTCCGTCGCGGCCAGCTCATCGGCATCATCTCGGGCGGCACAGCGGTCGTCCTGCTGCTCGTCGCCGGTGTCGTCGGCTACTCGGTCGGTTCCTCCTCGCACTCGGCGGACCGCCCGGTGCGGGCGTTCCTCGACGACCTGACGGCCGGACGCGTGGCCGACGCCCTCGACGACGCGGGCATCGAACGCGAGAAGACCGACGTGCTCCTCGGCGAAGCCGCCTACGCGAAGGCATCGGACAAGGTCACCGGCTACCGCGTCGCCGCGACGCGGACGGACGGCGACACCGCGACGGTCCGCGCGTACCTGCGCCAGGGCGGGCAGGACGTCGCTGCGACCTTCACGCTGGACAAGACCGGGACGGACTGGGGTGTGTTCCCCATCTGGGAGCTGCAGGCCCCCGAGCTCGGATCGGTCGCCGTCGCCGTGCGGGGGCCGTCCGGTGCGGCGGTCACCGTCGCCGGCCGGAACGTGAAGACCGCGAAGGACGGCACGGTGAGCCTCCGCGCGCTGCCCGGCACGTACGACGTCGCCTTCGACGGCGGCAAGTGGACCACGGCCCGTGGGGGATCGGCGAGCGTCAGTGGGTTCGGGCGGTCGACCTCGACCCCGGTGCAGATGACCACGACCCTGACCACCGCCGGGCAGCAGGCCGCCAAGCGGGCGGTGGACGACTGGGTGGAC
>Ga0302349_1002298_pt1 | contig 12494 bp, 11 predicted proteins | sample PhyAR1_FD_202176 | JGI IMG/M metagenome (GOLD analysis project Ga0302349, IMG submission 202176) | Leaf surface microbial communities from alfalfa plants in UC Gill Tract Community Farm, Albany, California, United States - DLSL A.R1... | ecosystem: Host-associated > Plants > Phyllosphere >...
GACCTCGCCGAGCGACGTCGGCCGCATGCGAACCGCGAGCGGGGTCTGCCCGCTGAAGAGAGCTCCGGAGGATGTCATCCCCTCGAGACTATCGCGCGCGAACGCGCGGGAATCCCGCAGATGTCATAGGCTGAGGAGGTCCCTTTCCCCTTCCCGCGGACCACCGCGATGAGGAGCCTCCCGTGTCGACTCCCGACAACACCACCGACAACACCAGTACCGACGCACCGAAGCCCGGTTCTGTGCCCTCCCCCGCGGCATTCGCAAAGCGCGCGAAGCCTGCCGCGCCGACGGCCCCCGCGGCCGACGCCGCCGTTCCCGCTACCCCCGCCGTCCCTGCGACGCCGGGCGCCAGCGAATGGGGCCGCGTCGACGAGAACGGCGTCGTGTCCGTCCGCGAGGGCGAAGACTGGCGCGTCGTCGGCGAGTACCCCGACGGCACGCACGAAGAGGCCCTGCAGTACTACGTGCGCAAGTTCGATGAGCTGGCGTTCAAGGTCGTTGCCATCGAACAGCGTCACCAGGCGGGCGGCGCATCGGCCTCCGCCCTGCGCAGCCAGGCCGCTCAGCTGAAGAGCGAGGTCGTCGGCGCCGCTGCGGTGGGCGACCTGAAGGGCCTGGAAGAGCGCCTCGTCAGCATGGTCGATGCGCTCGCGGAGGCCGCGTCGCAGGAGGCCGCTGCCCAGCGCGCGGCCGTGGACGCGGCAATCGCCGAGCGCGAGGCCATCGTCGAGAAGGTCGAGGCTCTCGCGGCCCGCGACCCGCAGCAGGTGCAGTGGAAGCAGGCGACCGCCGAGCTCAGCGCCCTCTTCGACCAGTGGCAGGAGCACCAGAAGAACGGTCCGCGCCTCCCGAAGAACACCGCGCAGGCGCTCTGGAAGCGCTTCCGCGACGCCCGCTCGACGGTCGAGCGCGCGCGCCGCGCCTTCTTCGCCGAGCTGGACGACGTGCACAAGGCCGCCAAGCAGACAAAGACCCGCCTCATCGAGCGCGCCGAGGCCCTCTCCTCGCAGGGCGAGGACGGGATCCCGGCCTACCGCAACCTGCTCGACGAGTGGAAGCGCTCCGGTCGCGCGGGCCGCAAGGCCGATGACGCCCTGTGGGCTCGGTTCAAGGCCGCCGGTGACGTGCTCTACGGCGCGCGCCATGAGCGCGACCTTGCCGAGCAGGAGGAGTCGAAGCCGCGCATCGAGGCGCGAGAGGCGCTCCTCGCCGAGGCCACGAAGGTTGCCGACATCGCCGACCTCAAGGCTGCTCGCCAGACGCTCACCGACATCCAGCGCCGCTGGGACGAGACCGGTCGCGTGTTCCCGCGCGAGGTAGAGCGCGACCTCGACGGCCGCATGCGCAAGATCGAGCTCGCTCTGAAGGACCGCGAGGACGTCGACTGGAAGCGCAACAACCCCGAGACGAAGGCGCGCGCGAACGACATGGAGTCGCAGCTGCGCGAGTCGATCGCCGGATTCGAGAAGGATCTCGCCGAGGCGCGCGCCGCGGGCGATGAGAAGGCGGCGAAGGAGGCCCAGGAGGCCATCGACGCCCGCACCGCCTGGCTGCGGGCGATCGGCGCCTGAAGTTATCCACACCCGGTGACATGAGGGGCCGTGGCGCGAGATGATCGCGCCATGGCCCCTCATGCGTTCCCCGGATCCACGACCCTCTCGGTCGCCGAGATCTCCGCGGCGCTGCTCGACGGCGAGCTGCGCGCGGCGACCCGTCACGCGTGCGCATCGATCGCGATGCCGACGAACGAGATCGTCCGCGCCGAGTCCGCGGCCGGCTGGCTGCCCCCGGGGCACGCGGCGGTCTTCACGACGGCGGCCTGGATCCACGGCGCGCTGCCCCGCGAGCCGCTCACCTACCATGCGCAGCTCGTCGAGGGCGCGCCGAAGCGGCGCGTCTGGCGCGCGGGCGTGACGATCCGGAGCTGGCCCATTCCGCGCACGGACCTGGTCGTGCTCGGAGGCACGAACGTCACGAGCCTCGAGCGTACCTTTTACGATCTCGCGCGCGTGCATCTCGCTGATCCGCGCGACGAGATCGCCCGCGCCCTCGCGTGGTTCCTGGCGCGCGCGGAGCTTCGCGAGCGGATCCTCGAATGGCTCGCCGCCGGCCGGCGGCTACGCTACACGCGGATGGTCGCCGCGATGGTTCACGAGGAGGTCACGCGGTACACGTCGTAGACGCCCTCGATGCGGCGCACGGCGTTGAGCACGCGGTCGAGGTGCACCGTGTCTCCCATCTCGAACACGTAGCGGCTGATCGCGAGCTGCTTGCGCGTCGTCTGGACCGAGGCCGAGAGGATGTTGACGTGGTGCTCGCTGAGCACGCGCGTGATGTCGCTCAGCAGGCCGCCGCGGTCGAGCGCCTCCACCTGGATGTGCACGAGGAACACGGCCTTGGTCGTGGGCGCCCACGCGACGTCGATGAGGCGGTCCGGGTCTTCGCGGAGCGACTTCACGTTCGTGCAGTCTGCCCTGTGCACGCTCACGCCGCTGCCGCGGGTGACGAAGCCGACGATCTCGTCGCCGGGCACGGGGGTGCAGCACTTCGCGAGCTTCACGAGGATGTCGTCGGCGCCGCGGACGAGGATGCCGGATTCGCCGGTGCGCGGACGGTGTCGGGGACCGCCCGCGAGCGCGACCGAACCGGTGTTGTCGTCAGCCTCGTTGAGAGCCGACTGCACCTTCTCCAGAACCGACTGAGACGAGACGTGCCCCTCGCCGACGGCCGCGTAGAGCGCCGAGATGTCGTCGTAGCGAAGCTGCGCGGCGACCTCCGGGAGCGCCTCCTTGAGGCGTGCGAACGACATGTTGTGCCGTCGCATGGCGCGCGCGATCGATTCCTTACCCTGTTCGATCGCCTCTTCGCGGCGCTCCTTCGTGAACCAGGCGCGGATCTTGTTGCGGGCTCGAGTGCTCTTGACGAAGCTCAGCCAGTCCTGGCTGGGCCCGGCGTCGGGGTTCTTCGAGGTGAACACCTCGACCACGTCGCCCGAGGCGAGCTCGGTCTCGAGCGGCACGAGGCGACCGTTGACCTTTGCGCCCATGGTGCGGTAGCCGATTTCGGTGTGCACCGCGAAGGCAAAATCGACCGGGGTCGCGCCCTTCGGCAGGCCCACGACGCGGCCCTTCGGCGTGAAGACGTAGACCTCCTTCGCGCCGATCTCGTAGCGCAGCGAGTCCAGGAACTCCCCCGGATCCTTCGTCTCCGCCTGCCAGTCCGAAATGCGCGCAATCCATGCCATGTCGGCGTCGGCGGCGCGCGGGTCGGGCTTGCCGCCCGTCTGCGCCATCCGCTCCTTATACATCCAGTGCGCCGCGACGCCGTACTCGGCCTGCTGGTGCATCTCGACGGTGCGGATCTGGATCTCGACGGTGCGGCCGCCCGGGCCGATCACGGTCGTGTGGAGGGAGCGGTAGAGGTTGAACTTCGGCGTCGCGATGTAGTCCTTGAAGCGACCGGGAAGCGGCGTCCACCGCGCGTGGATCGACCCAAGCACGGCGTAGCAATCGCGCACGCTCGGGACGATGACGCGAATGCCGATGAGGTCGTAAATGTCGTCGAACTCGCGTCCGCGCACGACCATCTTCTGGTATACCGAGTACAGCTGCTTCGGTCGTCCGGAGACCGTGCCGCGGATCTTGAGGTCGGTGAGGTCCTTGCCGACCTCGTCGATGACCTTCTGCACGTACTTCTCGCGCTGCGGGGTGCGCTGCTTGACCAGGCTGTCGATCTCGTTATAGATCTTCGGATACATCGCGGCGAACGACAGATCCTCGAGCTCGCTCTTGATCGCCTGGATACCGAGGCGGTGCGCGAGCGGGGCGTAGATCTCGAGCGTCTCGGTGGCCTTCTTCTTCGCCTTCTCGGGCGGGACGAAGCCCCAGGTCCGCGCGTTATGCAGGCGGTCGGCGAGCTTGATGACGAGTACTCGGACGTCCTTCGACATCGCGACGATCATCTTGCGCACGGTCTCGGCCTGCGCGCTCTCGCCGTACTTCACCTTGTCGAGCTTGGTCACGCCGTCGACGAGGAGAGCCACCTCGTCGCCGAACTCCGCCGTGAGTTCGTCGAGCGGATACCCCGTGTCTTCGACGGTGTCGTGCAATAGCGCCGCCGCGACGGCGCGCGGTGCGAGGCCGAGCTCGGCGACGATCTGGGCGACCGCGAGCGGATGCGTGATGTACGGCTCACCGCTCTGCCGCTTCTGGTCGCGGTGCTTCTCTTCGGCGATGCGGTAGGCCTTCTCGATGATGGCCAGGTCGCCGCGCGGGTGGTTGTAGCGCACCGTGTCGATGAGCTTGCGCACCGACGCGTTCGGCTTCGCCCTCGTGAAGATCCGAGGCACGAGCCAACGCAGACTCGGGCCCGACGAGGTCGACAGTGGATCAGCCATCAATGTCTCCCGTCGGGCCCGAGCGCGCGTTCATCCCCTCATCTTAGGACGAGGATCAGACCGCCTCCGACCGCGCGGCGCGCACGCGAGCATCGGCCTGAGCGATCTTCGGCTCGCGCTCGCGCATCCACGAGTACAGCGGCGCCGAGACGAACAACGTCGAATAGGTCGCGACGATGATGCCGATGAAGATCGACAGCGAAATGTCGCTGAGGGTTTCGGCGCCCATTCCGAACACACCGATGAACAGGATCGCTGCCACGGGCAGCGCGGCGACGACCGACGTGTTGATCGACCGGATGAGCGTCTGGTTCACGCCGAGGTTGACCGACTCGCCAAAGGTGCGGTCGCCGACTTCCTCATCCGTGTTCTCGCGCACCTTGTCGAACACGACGGTCGTGTCGTAGAGGGAGTACGCGAGGATCGTCAGGAATCCGATCACCGCGGACGGCGAGATCTGGAAGCCCGCAAGCGAGTAGATGCCGATCGTCACGATCAGCACGTCGACGAGGCCGATGATGGCCGCGACGGACATCTTCCACGTGCGGAAGTAGATGGCGAGCACCAGGAAGGTGAGAGCGAGGAAGATCCCGAGGCTCCAGAGCGCCTTCTTCGTGACGTCCGCGCCCCAGGTCGGGCCGATGAAGGACTCCGTGACCTCGTCGGCGGATACACCGTAGGCGTCCGCGAGCGCCGCCGTGATGTCGCGCGTCTGGTCGTTCGTCAGCGTCGAGGTCTGGACCTGAATGTCCTTCTCGCCGATGACCGTGACGGTCGCCTCCGCGTCGCCCGCGACGCCGTGCACGGCCTCGGTGGCGATGCTCTGGTCGAGCGACTCCGGTGCCGAGACGGTGAACTTGGATCCGCCGGTGAACTCGATCGACAGCGGGACGCCGCGGAGGAAGGGCGCGACGATCGAGATCACGACGAGCGCGATCGCGATGATGAACCACAGCTTCCGCTTCGCGACGAAGGGGATGGAGGTCTTGCCTGTGTAGAGATCGTTGCCGAGATCGTTCATCGAGCGCATCAGGCGTCACCCTCCCCGTTCGTGGTGTTGGTATCGCGCGAGGCGAGCTGGTTCTCCTGGGCGAGCTTACGTTCGGCGATCGTCTGCCGCTTCGCCGCCTCGCCCCGCGAACGACGCTCGCGCCCCTTCGCCGCGGACGGCGTCCGGAAGCTCGCGCGGGCGGCGTAGACGGCGCCCAGCGCGTCCGGATCGAGACCCGAGAGCTTGTGACCGCCGCCGAAGAACGGCGTGCGCACGAGAAGCTGCATGACGGGGTGCGTGAACACGACGAAGATCAGGATGTCGATCAGGGTCGTGAGGCCCAGAGTGAAGGCGAAGCCCTTCACGGTCGCGTCGGCCATGATGTAGAGCACGACGGCGGCCAGCACGTTGATGGACTTCGCGCTGAAGATCGTGCGCTTGGCTCGCGCCCAGCCGTCCTCCACGGCCGCGAACGGCGTCTTTCCGTCGCGCAGCTCGTCTCGAATGCGCTCGAAGTACACGATGAACGAGTCGGCGGTGAAGCCGATCGTCACGATCAGACCGGCGACGCCGGCGAGCGAGAGACGGTAGTCGATGCGCCAGGAGAGGAGGCAGAGCGCGATATAGGTCAGAATTGCCATCACGGCCAGCGACGCGATGATCACGAAGCCGAGCGCGCGGTAGCTGACGAGCAGCACCCAGGCGGCGACGAGGGCCAGACCGATGAGACCCGACACGAGGCCGACCATGAGCTGCTGCGAACCGAGCGTCGCCGAAATGGTGTCGCTCGAGACCACCTCGAAGCTCATCGGCAGCGCGCCGAAGCGCAGCTGATCGGCGAGTGTTTTCGCCGTCTCGTCCGTGAAGTTACCCGAGATCTGGGCGCTGCCGCCCGTGATCACGTCGTTCATGCCCGGCGCAGAGATGACCTGACCGTCGAGCACGAAGGCGAACTGGTTCTGGAAGCCCGTCAGGTTGACGAGGCGCTCGCTGATCGCGGTGAACTTCTCGGCGCCGCTCTGCTCTTCGCCGTCGATGGCCCGCGACGAGAACTCGATGTTGACGACCCACTGGCCGTTCTGCGGGTTCACGCCGGACGAGGCGTCGGAGATCTCCGAGCCGTTGATCTCGACGGGCCCGAGGACGTAGGAGCGCCCCTCCGTGTCGCAGGTGACGAGCGGCTGGTCGCTGGGAGCGTGGGCCGCGTCGTTCGACTCGTCGCTGCAGTTGTACGTGGAGACCTCGGCCAACAGCTTTTCCGTCAACCAGTTCATGTCGCTGGCGTTCGTCGGCGAGGCCGTCGGCGTCGCGTTCATGGAGGCGTCCGGCGTCGGGTACGGCGTGGACTCGCCGTCTTCCCCGACGAAGCTCGTCGCGGGCACTGTGGTGTACAGGACGGGACGCAGCTGCATCTGAGCGCTCGACTCGATGCGGTCGCGCTGGGCCTGATCCGGGTTGCCGGGCAGGGCGACGACGATGTTGTCGGATCCCTGCGTCGTGATCTGCGCCTCGGAGACGCCGGAGGCGTCGACGCGCTGACGGATGATCTCCACCGCCTGCTGCAGCTGATCAGCGCTCGGCTCGACGTCGCCCTCGGTCTCGGCGCGCATGGTGATCTGCGTGCCTCCCTGCAGGTCGAGAGCCAGCTCGGGCACCCAGGTGCCCTCCTTGAAAACATGCACACCGAGCGCGTTCGCCCCGAAGAGGACGAGCGTGATGCCCAGGAGGCCGATGAGTGTGCGCCATGCACGGCGCGTGGGAGTACTTGTCGCCACGACGGGTTTGCCTTACGTCAGTCGCTGTGGAAGGTTATGCGGCGGCGCCTCCGGCGCCCACCGTTAGTTGTTCTTCGAGTCGCCGGGGGTGTCGTCGCGCTTCTTGTCGCGCGAGTCGTCGGTGTCGAGCAGGCCGCCGTACACGTCCTCGTCCGTGATCGTCACCTCGACATCCTCGTCCTTCTTCTCGTCGAGCGCCGTCTCGTGAACCTCGTTGACCTCGTCCTCGTACTCGTCGACCTGCTCGTCCTCGGCCTCCCCGGCGACGTGGTACGAGTTCTGGTCGAGCGTGATCGTCTGCGCGTGCACCTCGATGTCGACGCCCGGGGCGATCTCGATGACGGCGGGGCGCGTGAGGTCGTCGGCGTCGAACTCGACGAGCGTGCCGTACAGGCCGCTGCGCGTCATCACGCGGGTACCCGGCACCATCTGACGCTGGCGCTCCTGCTCGTCTGCCTGCATCTTCTTGCGGCGGCGGTTCGACGACACGAACATGAAGACGAGAAGTCCGGCGGCGACAACGAGGAGCACGATATCCATACGGCAGGGGCCTTTCGGGGGTTCAAAGAGATTCGTCACCCGCGCCGCACGTCGTGCGGCCTTGCGGGAACAGCGGCGCCAGAAAGCCCCGGCGCGTCCCGAGAATTATAGGGCATGCCGCTATGGCGCGATCCCGAGGTGCGCATAGGCGTCGGGGGTCGCGATCCGGCCGCGGGGCGTGCGGCCCATGAACCCGATGCGCACCAGGTAGGGCTCCACGACGCTTTCGACGGTGTCCGCCTCCTCACCGACCGTCACGGCCAGCGTCGACAGCCCCACGGGGCCGCCCTGGAAGCGGTGCACGAGCGCGTTCAGAACGGCCCGGTCGAGGCGGTCGAGACCGATCGCGTCGACGTCGTAAAGCTCGAGCGCGGCGCGCACGCCCTCGATCGAAACGGATCCGTCGGATCCGTTCACCAGGGTCCAGTCGCGCACGCGACGAAGGAGCCGGTTCGCGATGCGCGGCGTGCCGCGCGAGCGCCGGGCGATCTCGCCGCGCTGCTTCGCGTCGAGATCGACGCCGAGCACGCTCGCCGAGCGGTCCACGACGTGTTCCAGTTCGCCGGCGTCGTAGTACTCCAGGTGGGCGGTGAAGCCGAATCGGTCGCGCAACGGGTTCGGTAACAGGCCCGACCGGGTCGTGGCACCGACGAGCGTGAAGGGAGCGAGCTCCAGCGGGATGCTCGTCGCCCCGGCCCCCTTGCCGACCATGATGTCGATGCGGAAGTCTTCCATCGCGAGGTAGAGCATCTCCTCCGCCGAGCGCGCCATGCGGTGGATCTCGTCGATGAACAGCACCTCTCCCGGCGTGAGGCTCGACAGCAACGCCGCCAGGTCGCCGGCGTGCTGGATCGCGGGACCGCTCGACATGCGCAGCGGACGCCCCGACTCGTGCGCCACGATCATCGCGAGCGTCGTCTTGCCGAGGCCAGGGGGCCCCGCCAGGAGAATGTGGTCGGGCGTGCGGTCTTGTAGCTTGGCGGCCTGCAGCAGCAGCTGCAGCTGGCCGCGCACCTTGTGCTGGCCGACGAACTCGTCGAGGCTCTGGGGGCGCAGCGCACCCTCGACCGCGAGCTCGATGTCGTCCTGCGGCTCGGGCGAGACGATGTCGTCAACCACGTGCGCCCCCCGACTTCGCCGGGCCGAGGGCCGCGAGGGTCAGCCGCAGCAGGGATCCGACGCTCGCGCGGTCGGCGTCGCTCGCGGTTTCGCTGACACGGTCGACCGCCTCGATCGCCACCCGCTCCGCCCAGCCGAGCCCCATGAGCGCCTGGACGACCTGGTCCGACACGTCGGGCGCCGCAGGCGCCGCGGCCTCGCGAGTCGGCGCGGCGAGACGACCCTGCAGTTGGACGACGATGAGCTTGGCGGTCTTCGGTCCGATTCCGGACACCTTCCGGAACGGCCGGTCGTCTTCGGCGTCGACGGCCTCCGAGATCTGATCGATCGTCAGCGTCGCGAGGATCCCGAGGGCCGACTTCGGGCCGACGCCGTTCACGCCGAGAAGGGTGCCGAACACGTCGAGCTCGTCGGCCGTCGCGAATCCCACGAGGTTCATGGCGTCCTCGCGGACGATGAGGTGCGTGTGCAGGAACAGCTCATGGCCCACGCGCGCCGTGCGCGCGACGTCGGGCGGCACCGCGACGGAGAAACCGACCCCCGAGACCTCGAGGACGACGGTGTCGAGGCCGGCATGAAGCACGGTGCCGCGGAGCGAAGAGATCATTCGACCAGCCTAGCGCGCGCTTCGCACCTTTGTTCGACTGACACGCGCCCGCTTCTCCGCCTCGGCCCAGGCCCGCTGAGCGGGTGTCTGCGCGCCGGCGCCCGCGGCTCCCGCGGCCGCTCCCCCGCGCCACGCGTGGCACAGTGCGATCGCGAGCGCGTCCGCGGCGTCGGCGGGCTGCGGCAGCTCCTCGAGCCTGAGCACGCGAGCGACCATCTTCTGCACCTGCAGCTTGTCGGCGGATCCGTATCCCGTGATCGCGGCCTTCACCTCGCTCGGCGTGTGGGTCGCCGTGGGGATCCCCCGCTCGGCGGCCAGCATGAGGGCGATGCCGGAGGCCTGTGCCGTGCCCATCACGCTCGCGACGTTGTGCTGCGCGAACACCCGCTCGACGGCGGCGACCTCGGGGTCGAAGGCGTCAAGCACCTCGCGGATCCCGTTCGCAATCATGGCGAGGCGGTTTCCCGGATCCATGTCGGCGGGCGAACGAACGACGCCGACGTGGACGAGAGTCGCGGTGCGATTCGGCGCGACGTCGACGATGCCGATGCCGCAGCGGGTCAGGCCAGGGTCGATTCCGAGAACGCGCGTCGTCATGGGTTCAAACGTAATCGCCCCGCGGCCGCCTGTCGGCAGTCGCGGGGCGATTCTCGCGGGATCCGATTACTCGGCGGCCTCGAGCTGGGCCTGCACCTCTTCGGAGATGTCCATGTTGGTGAAGACGTTCTGCACGTCGTCGAGGTCTTCGAGCGCGTCGATCAGCTTGAACAGCTTGCCCGCCGTCTCGGCGTCGAGCGGGACCTTGACGTTCGGGACGAACTCGGCGTCGGCCGACTCGTAGTCGATGCCGGCGGCCTGCAGCGCCTGACGAACCGACACCATGTCGCTCGCCTCCGTGATGATCTCGAAGCCCTCGGGGTGCGGCTCGATCTCCTGCGCGCCCGCCTCGAGCGCGACCATCATGACGTCGTCCTCGCTCGTGCCCTCGGCGGAGGCGACGATGACGCCCTTGCGCTCGAAGTTGAACGCGACGCTGCCCGGGTCGGCCATGTTGCCGCCGTTGCGGGTGACCGCCGTGCGCACCTCCGCGGCCGCGCGGTTCTTGTTGTCGGTCAGACACTCGATGAGCATCGCCGTGCCGCCCTGGCCGTAGGCCTCGTACATGATGGTCGTGTACTCGACGGCCTCGCCGCCGATGCCCGCGCCGCGCTTGATGGCGCGGTCGATGTTGTCGTTCGGAACCGACGTCTTCTTCGCCTTCTGAACGGCGTCATACAGCGTCGGGTTGCCCTGCACATCGGGGCCGCCCATACGGGCCGCAACTTCGATGTTCTTGATCAGCTTCGCGAACGACTTTGCACGCTTGGCGTCGATGACGGCCTTCTTGTGCTTCGTGGTCGCCCACTTGGAATGTCCAGACATGTGCCTCCTCGACCTTCCATTTTACGCATGCCGCCCCGCGGCCGTTACGAGATGTAGACGGGCGTCCCCTCGGGGAGCGCCGCGAGGGCCTCGATCGCCTCGGGGGCCACCCGGATACAACCGTTCGAGATCGCGCCGGATCGAACGTCGTGATAGTGAAACGCCGTCACGGCGACGCTCTGACCGTCGTACCCCGCCAGGGTCGGCGACTGCACGCCGAGATAGACGATCGGGTGGCCGCGCGTGTACGCCAACGACTCGACGACGTCCTCGAACATGATGAAGGTGCGCCCGACCGGCGTCGGCGTCGCCTCCGTGCCGAGCGCGAAGTCCGTCGCGATGACCTCCTTCGACTCGGCGTCGTCCGTCGTCGTCGCGATCTCGATCGTGCGCTCCTCGAGATCGACGTGCACGCTCTGCTCGGCGGGCGTGAGCTCGAGGTCGGCGACGCGCATCCACCCGGAGAGCTGGCTCGGGTCGCCGTCGCCCGCGGCCGCCTGGCGCCCGACGAGGAGGACGCGCGCCCAGTTCTCGTCCATCTCGACGACGGGCACGTTCGCGCCGCTGAACTGCTGGTCCTGCCCGAGCCAGGCGACCGGCTCGCCCACCGGATCCGCGAACACCGGCGCGCCCGCGGCATCCGCCGCCCGCGCCGTGAGGCCGAGGGTGGGCGCATCCGGGTCGTCGTCGACAGGCAGCTCGGGATGGATCCCGAACACGTCCGCCCGCGGAAGGTCACCCGCCTCGTACGAGGTGGTGTTCGCGGGCGGTCCCGTCGGTGTCGGGGAGGGGGTGGGCGTCGGCGTCGCGCTCGCCGTCTGCGAGGGCGAGGGTGCCCCGGCCACCGGCTCCTCGCCCCCGCGCGGCCAGAGCATAGCCGTCGCGACGATGGCCGCGGCCGCGCACACCGCGATCGCGGCACCGATCCAGATCCCCCGCTTCGTCATGACGTCCATGGTGGCATGATCGAAGGATGCAGATCCTCTCGATTCAGTCCGCGGTGGCGTTCGGCCACGCGGGCAACTCCGCCGCCGTGTTTCCGATGCAGAGAATCGGGGTCGAGGTGCTTCCTGTCTATACGGTGAACTTCTCGAATCACACCGGTTACGGGGCGTGGCGCGGCCCCGTGATGGATCCGGCGGACGTCGCCGCGATCATCGCGGGCGTGGAGGACCGCGGCGCGTTCCCCACGCTCGACGCCGTGCTGAGCGGCTACCAGGGGTCCGAGGGCATCGCCGACGTCATCATCGATGCGGTCGCGCGCGTGAAGGCCGCGAACCCCCGGGCGCTGTACGCCTGCGACCCCGTCATGGGCAACGCGCGCTCCGGCTGCTTCGTCGCCCCGGCGATCCCCGCGCTGCTACGCGACAAGGTTATGCCGGTCGCCGACATCATCACGCCGAATCAATTCGAGCTCGGCTTCCTCACGGGCACCGAACCGCACACGATCGAGGAAACGCTCGCCTCCGCCGACGCGGCCCGCGCGATGGGACCCTCGACGATCCTCGTGACGAGCGTCGAAAGGCCCGACCGCGAGGATGGCACGATCGAGATGATGGTCGTCGATGACGATGGCGCCTGGATCGTGACGACCCCGTACCTGCCGATGAAGGCGAACGGATCCGGCGACGTGACGGCCGC
>Ga0302349_1002300_pt1 | contig 12475 bp, 10 predicted proteins | sample PhyAR1_FD_202176 | JGI IMG/M metagenome (GOLD analysis project Ga0302349, IMG submission 202176) | Leaf surface microbial communities from alfalfa plants in UC Gill Tract Community Farm, Albany, California, United States - DLSL A.R1... | ecosystem: Host-associated > Plants > Phyllosphere >...
CGTCTGTGGGCACGTCGCGACGTTCCTTCCCAGAACGGCCGCGATGGAAAGCGGAACCGGGCGTACCCGGTCGGAACAAACGACCAGGTAAGCACGGAACGACCAGGTGCGCACGGAACGACCAGGCGAGTGAGTGCGGACTGGAGGCGCGGGGCGGGCGTCCCGTCTGTTTGCGGTCCCGTCGCCACGTTCCTTCCCAGAACGGCCGCGATGGATGGCGGAATGGGGCGTACCTGGTCGGAACGAACGACCAGGTACGCCCGGAACGACCGGGTGGGTGAGTGCGGACTGGAGGCGCGGTGCCAGCTGGCACCGTGCCTCCCGTCCGTCTGTGGGCACGTCGCGACGTTCCTTCCCAGAACGGCCACGATGGAAAGCGGAAACGGGCGTACCTGGTCGGAAGAATCGACCAGGTACGCCCGGATCGACCAGGTACGGCACGCCGGGCCGCCGGCGGGTCAGAGCGACTCGCGGAACTCCGTCACCAGGTGCCGGACCACCGCGCGCAGGTCGCCGCCGTTCTCCTGCGCCACCGTGAGCTGCCGCTGGTACGACGCGCCCCGCTCGATCATCGTGTCGAGGTGGTGCAGTTCCTGCTGGCAGCCGAGGCGCTCGGCGATCGGGTCGAGCCGGCCGATCAGGTCGTGCACCTCGTCGGTCACGAGCCGTTCGTCGCCGGCGGCGTTCGTGATGATCTCCGCCTCCATGCCGTAGCGGGCAGCGCGCCACTTGTTCTCGCGGACGAACCAGGGCTGCATGGTCGGCAGGGTCTCGCCGGCGTCGAGCCGGTCGGACATCGCGGTGACGAGGCACTGGACGAGGGCGGTCACGGCTCCGACCTCGTGCAGCGTGGAGATGCCGTCGGACACGCGGTTCTCGAGCGTGCCCCACCCCGGCGACGGGCGGATGTCCCAGCGGAGGTCCTTGAACCCCTCGATGACGCCGGTGCGGGTGAGGTCGTCCACCACCTCTTCGAAGTTCGCCCACGCGCCGAGCTGCGGCGGCAGGCCACCCGTGGGGAGCTGCTGGAACATCAGGGCCCGGTTCGAGGCGTAGCCCGTGTCGATGCCCGCCCAGAAGGGGCTCGACGCGGTGAACGCCTGCAGGTGCGGCACGTACGGCAGCATCGCGCCGAGGATCGGGAGCGCCTTGTCGCGGTCGTCGATGCCGACGTGGACATGCACGCCCCAGATGAGCATCTGCCGTCCCCACCAGCGGGTCCGGTCGATGAGGGTCGTGTAGTGCTCACTGTCCGGTGTGATCTCCTGCTGGTCCCAGACGGCGAAGGGGTGCGTGCCCGCGCACATGATCTGCGCGTCGAGCGGTTCGGCGGCGTCGATGACCTCGCCGATGATCCCGGACAACTCGCTCGTCGCGTCCTGCACCCGCGAGTGCACGCCGGTGACGACCTCCACGGTGTTGGTGAGGAGCTCCTCGGTCACCCGGTCGTGGTCGCCGAGGCGCTGCTGCACGGCGGAGATGACCGCTGGTGCGCGCGGGGTGAGGTCGCCGGTGTCCCGGTCGACCAGGGGGAGCTCCCACTCGACGCCGATGGTCGACGGGCGGGACTCGGTGAAGCGGATGTCCATGCTGAACATCCTGCCCGGAACCTTGTCGGACACGCACAAGGAACGACGGCTCCGGTCGTGCGGATCCGATTCACAGTAGATCCACACCGGGCGTACCGTAGAAGCGCTCAACAGGGAAGAGGTACGCATGCAGTTGGTCGTGCGCGGTACGTCCGCACCGCTGGTCGGAGAACTCGACATCCCGGTCTCGAAGTACCACGCGCACCGCGCGCTGGTGCTCGCGTCGCTGGCGAAGGGGACGAGCGTCGTCTCCGGGATCAGTGCCACGCGGCAGGTCGAATGGACCGTGGGCACGCTCCGTGCGCTCGGCGTCGACGTCAAGCGTCGTGGCAACGAGTACCACGTCACCGGCCTCGGCGGGCGGTACGAAGCGACCGACGTCGTCGACCACGGCTCCCGGGGAGCCGACGGCATCCTGAACATGGGGTCCTCCGGTACGACCCTGTACTTCATGACCGGGCTGGCGTCCCTGGCGGACAAGCCGATGACGCTCTCGGGCATGAAGTACTTCCAGCGCCGCCCGATCAAGGCGTTGCTCACGTCGCTCCAGCAGATGGGCGTCGAGCTCGAGGCGACGAACGACTGCCCGCCGGTCACCGTCCAGCCGAAGCGTCCGCGCGGCGGCGACGTCTCGATCGCCGGCACCCTGTCGCAGTGGATCTCGGGGCTGCTGCTCGTGGCGCCGTTCGCCGAGCAGGAGACCCGCATCCACATCACCGGCGGACGGCTCAACGAGCAGCCCTACGTCGAGCTGACCGTCCGCATGATGCGCCAGTTCGGACTCACGGTGGAGGTGTCCGACGACTGGCTCGAGTACCGGATCCCGGCGAACCAGCAGGCCACGCCGCACGACTACGTGATCCCGCCGGACATCGGCTCGGCCGCGTTCGGCATCGCCGCCGCCGGCATCCGTGAGTCGAACGTGCTGCTGCGCGGCATGACGGCGTTCACCACCGCCGAGACCGACCACCCGGAGAGCGAGTTCCTCGACCTCGCGACGGCCATGGGCGTCCCGATGCGGATCGACGAGGAGACCGGCTTCGTGCGCATCGAGCACGACGGCTCCCCGCTGAAGCCCCTCGACATCGACTGCCAGCCCATCCCGGACCTCCTGCCGATCCTGTCCACGATGGCGACCTTCGCCGAGGGCACGACCCGACTCTGGAACGTGGCGCACATCCGGCTGAAGGAGTCCGACCGCGTCGCGGCGATGCTCCAGCTGAACCGGATGGGCGGCCGCGCCGAGCAGGGTGCCGACGAACTGCGCGTGACGGGTGTCGGCCCGGGCGAGCTGCACGGCTCCCCGATGTCGTCGTTCAACGACCACCGCGTGCTGATGTCCCTCGCCGTCGCCGCGTCGAAGGCCGAGGGCGTCTCCGCACTGACCTACCCGCGGGCGTACCGGATCTCGTACCCGACCTTCCTCGAGGCGATGAACTCGGTCGGTCTCGACATGGAAGTCGGCGACGGCCTCGCCGCCCAGGTGGCCCGCGACGACCGGACCGACGCGGCCGACGCCGCTGCCGAGCGCGCAGAACTGACGCCGCAGCGCACCGACCTCGGTGGGGACCAGGAGACGACGAACCCGATGCCCGAACTGACCGGCGTGGACGCCGACCCGCTCGTCCTGAGCGAGAAGGTCCGCGCCCTGTCGCAGACCGACCCCGACGGCCTGGCGGTCATCGAGGTCGGCGGCCCGGAGCCGGTCAACACGACCTGGAAGGAACTGCAGGACGAGGCCGACAAGGTCTCCGCGCTGCTCCTCGAACTCGGCGTGCGCACCGGGGAGTCCGTCGCGATGCAGCTGCCGAACTGGCGCGAGTTCGTGTCGATCACCCTCGGCGCGATCCAGATCGGTGCCGTCGCGACGCCGATCATGCCGGTGTTCGGACCCCGCGAGACGACCATGACCCTCGCGCGTTCCCGGGCCCGGGTCGTGTTCCTGCCGAACCTGTTCCGCAAGCGCCGTCCGGCCCTCGAGCTGCTCGACGTCATCGACGAGGCGAAGGCCCAGAAGCGCCGCCTGTCGGTCGAGCACGTGGTCGTGCTCCGCTCCGAGGCCCGCGGACAGGCGGACAGCCCGACGAACCAGCCGCCGTTGCCCGCCGACGCCGCCGACCGCGTCGCCGCGAGCGAGTGGAACTGGCGCTACTTCGACACCGCGCTCGACTCGGTGCAGGTGGACGTCGACCAGATCCTGTCCCACGCGCCCGGCCCGGACGACGTCTGCCAGCTGCTCTTCACCTCCGGCACGACCGGCGAGCCGAAGGGCGTGCAGCACCCGCACCGCACGCTCGGCCTGGCGACGGCGATGCACGTCGCGCAGTCCGGCCTGACGAGCGAGGACCGGATCTACATCCCGTCGCCGCTCGCCCACCAGACCGGCTTCCTGTACGGCATGCTCCTGGCCTTCCGCCTCGGTGCGCCCCAGGTCATCCAGCCCGTCTGGGACGGCACCGTCGCCCTCGAGCAGGCGTTCGGCGCCGCGGGGGCCACGTTCGTGCAGTGCGCGACGCCGTTCCTGACCGACCTCGTCGACCTGGTCGAGGCGGGCGCGCCGCAGCCGGAGTCGCTCCGGATCTTCGTCCCGACGGGCGCCGCGGTGCCCCGTGCACTGGCCCAGCGTGCCGCGACGGTGCTCGGCACCGCGATCCTCGGCGCGTTCGGGACGAGCGAGACCTGCCTCGGGGCGCTCTCCAGCCCTGGAGACGACCCGGCGGACGCCTACGGCCACGACGGTCGCGCGCTGCCCGGCATCCGGATCCGCATCGTCGACGACGAGGGGCACGAGCTCCCGGCGGACAGCGAGGGCAACTTCGAGCTGTTCTCGCCGACGATGTTCGACGGGTACCTCGACCGGCCCGACCTGACGGACGACGTCTTCACCGAGGACGGCTGGTACCGCACCGGTGACCTGGCGAAGGTGTCCGAGAAGGGCTTCCTCTCGATCACGGGCCGCATCAAGGACGTCATCAACCGCGGTGGCGAGAAGATCCCGGTCGTCGAGATCGAGAACCTGCTCTACCAGCACCCGCTCGTCACCGACGTCGCGATCGTCGCGATGCCGGATGCCCGCCTCGGCGAGCGTGCCTGCGCGTTCGTCGTGCCGGCAGCCGGCGCGGAGCAGCTCGACTTCGCCGGGATGCAGCGCGCGCTCGACAAGGCCGGCGTGAGCAAGTACTACTGGCCTGAGCGGCTCGAGTACATCGCCGAACTGCCGCGCAACGCGGTCGGCAAGGTCCAGAAGAACGTCCTGCGCGAGCAGGCAGCCGCGCTCGTCGCGACGAAGGAGAACTGAACGATGACGATGGTCATGGAGCCCCAGACCGAAGCTGCCTTCCAGGAGCTCAAGGCCGAGGTGACCGAGTGGGTCCGCGGCCGTGGCGAGGAGTGGGCCGAGGAGATCGAGCGCACCGGGCAGGTGTCGCCCGAGCTCTTCCAGGAGCTCAAGGACAAGGGCTGGCTCAGCCTCGCCGCGCCTGAGGAGCTCGGCGGCCGGGGCATCCCGTTCTCGCGGTACCTCGAGATCATGGAGATCGTCTCCCGCTCGCACGCCTCGATCCGCATGCTCGTGCACGTCATCAACGGCACGTGGCGCGCCATGGAGCCGTACGCGACGCCGGAGCAGATCGAGCAGGTCGTCAAGCCGAGCGTCGCGGGTGACAAGCTCGTGGCGTTCACCCTGACCGAGGCCACCGCCGGCACCGGAGCGGACATCCGCACCACCGTCCGTCGCGAGGGCGACACGTACGTGATGAACGGCGAGAAGCACCTCATCACGTTCGGCGTGAAGGCCGACTACTGGCTCATCGCCGCGCGCCTCGAGGGCACCACGGGCCAGGACGGCACGGTCGCGTTCCTCATGCCGAACAGCGGGCTGCCGGGCGCCGAGGTGATCGACGACTCCGACACCATGGGCATCCGCGGCACGGACCACGCGATCCTGCGCTTCACGGACGTCCCGGTCCCCGCGAGCGCGCTGCTCGGCGCCGAGGGGCAGGGCCTCGAGGTCGCACTCGGCGGCTTCCTCCTGCCGAGCCGCGTGTCCGTCGCGATGAGCGCCGTCGGCCTGGCCGAGCGTGCGAACGAGCTCGCGGTCGAGTACGCGAACACGCGCGAGACGTTCGGCAAGAAGCTCGCCAGCCGACAGGCGATCCAGTTCTACCTGGCCGAGAACTACGCCGACATCGCCGCGGCCCGCGCGCTCGTGCTCGAGGCCGCTCGTGCGTACGAAGAGGACCGTCCGGACGCCGGGACGCTGTCCAGCGCCTCGAAGATGGTCGCCGTCGACATGCTCGCCCGCGTCACCGACAAGGCCCTGCAGGTGCACGGCGGCCAGGGCTACTGGAAGCGCAACGCGATCGAGCGCGTCTACCGCGACGCGCGCGCGCAGCGCTTCGAGGAGGGCACCAACGAGATCCAGAAGCTGGTCGTCGGCCGTGCCGTCGTGACCGGCCAGGCCGGGTTCTAGACCGCAACCCACCAGCGGACTGGAGGCGCGGTGCGGGCCCGCCCCGCGCCTCCAGTCCGTCTCCACGCACGCACGCAAAGGACTGAAGTGACCGACCCCACCACCGCACCCATCGCACTCATCACGGGCGCCTCGCGCGGCATCGGCCGCCTGCTCGCGCAGAAGCTCGGCCAGCGCGGCGTCACCGTCGTCGTGACGTACAAGGGCAACGCCGACCTGGCCGAGGAGTCGCTCGCCGACGTCAAGGCCGCCGGCGGCGACGGCATCACGGCACAGGTCGACATCGAGCAGCCGGAGTCGATCGACGCACTGTTCGACCTGGTGCGCGACACCTACGGTCGCCTCGACTACTTCGTCGCGAACGCGGCCGCCAGCGCCTTCAAGCCCGTCGCGGACCTCAAGCTGCACCACCTCGACCGCAGCTACGCCACGAACGCCCGCTCGTTCGTGCTCGGTGCGCAGCGTGCCGCGCAGCTCATGGACAAGGGCGGCCGGATCGTCGTGGTCACCTCGTACGGGTCGCTCCGTGCGTTCCCGACGTACGCCGCGCTCGGCGCCGCGAAGGCCATGAGCGAGTCCTACATGAAGTACATGGCCGTCGAGTTCGGGCCGCGTCAGATCACCGTGAACGCGGTCAACGGCGGCCTCATCGACACCGACTCGCTCGAGTACTTCTACACGAGGGTCCCCGGCCAGGCGCCGATCGACACCGTGTTCGAGAAGCTCCCGCTGCAGCGCCCCGGCACCGCGGACGACATGGCCGACGCGGTCGACTTCCTGCTCTCCGACAAGGCCGGGTACATCACCGGGCAGGTGTTGTCGGTGGACGGCGGTCTGACCGTGATCGCGCCGCCGTTCTGGGCGGACACGACGTCGCCGCTGCGCGACGCGGTCCTGCCGCCTGCCGCCGACGCGGCGTCCGACACGGCAGAGTAGGCGCATGAGCACCGTCGCCATGCCCGACCTCGCCGTCGTCTCCTCGCCGTGGACGCTCGGCCCCCTGCACCTGTCGAACCGGGTGGTCATGGGGTCGATGCACACCGGGCTCGAGGTGCACGACGACGGCGGGGCCGGTATGGCGGCGTTCTACCGTGAGCGGGCCGCCGGCGGTGCCGCGTGCATCATCACCGGCGGCATCGCGGTGAACGACGAGGCCCGTGGCGGCCCGGACTTCGCGGTGTTCGGCGTCGGGGGAGCGGACGAGCGGTTCCGTGCGGCGGTGCAGGCGGTGCACGACGAGGGGTCGACGATCCTCGCGCAGCTCTTCCACGCCGGCCGGTACGCGCTCGCGTCCGGCATGGTCGACCGGCACGGGGAACCCCAGCGGGTCCTGGCGCCGTCGGCCCTGCCGTGGGCGGCCGCGCGAGGCGTCGTGCCCGCGGAGATGACCCCGTCGGACATCGAGCGGACCATCGAGGACTTCGCCGCCGCGGCCCGCAGCGCGCGCGACATCGGCTTCGACGGCGTCGAGATCATGGCGTCAGAGGGCTACCTCATCAACCAGTTCCAGTCGCCGCTGACGAACCTGCGCGACGACGAGTGGGGCGGTGACGCGGAGCGTCGGCGCCGGTTCACCGTGGAGGTCGTGCGGGCCGTCCGTGCCGCGGTGCCCGAGCTCGCCGTGACGATCCGGCTGTCCGGGGCCGACCTGATGCCGGGGTCGTCGACCGACGCGGACGTCGACGCCCTCGTCCACGACCTGCTGCCGCTCGGCCTCGACGGGATCTCGGTCGGGATCGGCTGGCACGAGTCCCGGACGCCGACCGTGCAGGCCGCCGTGCCGCACGGGGCCTGGCTCGAGTACGCGGCGCGCATCGCCGGTGTCGTCCGCGCCTCGGCGTACCCGGACGTCAGGGTCATCGCGTCGAACCGGATGACCGACCTGCGCGACGGCGAGACCGTCCTCGCCGACGGGACCATCGACGCCGTCGCCCTCGCCCGCCCGTTCCTCGCCGACCCCGCGATCGTGAACCGGTCGCTCGCCGGCGCGTTCGACCTCGTCAACACCTGCATCGGCTGCAACCAGGCCTGCCTCGACCGGTCGATCATCGGCCAGCCGGTGTCGTGCCTCGTCAACCCTCGTGCCGCCCGCGAGGTCGCCTTCCCGGCACGCCCGACGGCGTCGCCGAAGCGGGTCGACGTCGTCGGTGGCGGTCCCGCGGGACTCGCAGCCGCCGTCGATGCAGCACGGCGCGGGCACACCGTGACGCTGTGGGAGGCCTCCGACGAGCTCGGCGGCCAGTTCGGCCTCGCCGCGCTCGTGCCCGGCAAGGAGGACTACGCCGCCACCGTGCGGTCCGCCCGCGCCGAACTCGACCAGCGCGGTGCGACGATCCACCTCGGCCGTCCGGCGACCGCCGGTGACCTGACCGGCAGCGACGCCGTGGTGCTCGCACCGGGGGTCGTCCCGCGGGTCGTCGACATCCCGGGAGCCTCGCTGCCCCACGTCCTGTCCTACGAGCGGGCCCTGCGCGAGGGCGTCCCCGCCGGCACCGTCGCGATCATCGGCGGCGGTGGCATCGGCGTCGACACCGCGGCCTTCCTCGTCGAGTCGCCCGACGAGGCCCACCGGGCCACCGAGTTCGCCGCCCGCTGGGACCTCGACGTGTCCGAGGCCGTCGTCGGGGACGTGCCGCAGCGCCTCCCCGCGGCGACCCGCACGCTCCGACCGGGTCCGGACGTCACCGTGCTGCGCCGTTCCGGCAAGTTCGGCCAGGGCGTCGGGATCACCTCGCGGTGGGTCGCGATCGGGCGGCTCCGGGACGCCGGTGTGCACATGGTCGGCGGCGTGCAGGAGTACCTCCGCATCGAACCGGGCGTCCTCTGGATCCGGGATGAGCACGGCGAGGAACGCGCCGTCCCCGCGGACAACGTCGTCGTCTGCGCGGGGCAGGAACGGGCGCTCTCCGTCGGTGACGGCCCGACGCCGTGGACCGGCGACGAGGCGGACGGACGGCCGACCGACGGACTCGTCACGGGCCTCCAGGACGCCGGTGTGCCCTTCGCCGTCGTCGGCGGCGCGCGCGACGCACGGAGCGTGGACGCGGTCCGCGCGACGTCCGAGGCGCTCGAAGCGGTCCGGCGACTCGCCCCCTAGCGCGTCGACTCGCATCCCGGCCGGGAATCTGTAAGAATGAACGGTCGAATCGCGCCTGCTCGACCCTCTATCCAGCTGTGCGCGACTCATTCCGAGCTTCCACCGTGTGTGCCCCCACGCCCGCGGTTCCGGTTCAACCACAACAACACGCAACAGGAGTAATTGTGGCTGTCAAGATCCGTCTCAAGCGCCTCGGCAAGATCCGTGCGCCGTACTACCGCATCGTCGTCGCCGACTCGCGCACCAAGCGCGACGGTCGTGTGATCGAGGAGATCGGTCAGTACCACCCGACCGAGGAGCCCTCGGTCATCAAGATCGAGTCCGAGCGTGCGCTCTACTGGCTCGGCGTCGGCGCGCAGCCGACCGAGCAGGTCGCCGCGCTGCTGAAGCTCACCGGTGACTGGGCCAAGTTCAAGGGCGAGAAGGACACCGAGTCCAAGGTCAAGGTCGCCGAGCCCAAGCAGGCGTTCGTCGTGGACTCCTCCAAGAAGGCCGTCCTCAAGCCGAAGTCGGAGAAGAAGGCCCCGGCCGCTGCTCCGGAGACGGCCGACGAGACCGCAGAGACGACCGAGGCGTAATTCCTTGCTCGAATCCGCGCTGACGCACCTCGTCAAGGGGATCGTCGATCACCCTGACGACGTGCGCGTCGCCAGTTCCACCTCCGCGCGGGGCGAGGTCCTCGAGGTGCGCGTGCACCCCGAGGACCTCGGCCGCGTGATCGGTCGCGCCGGACGGACCGCAAAGGCGCTGCGCACCCTCGTCACGGCTCTGGCCGATGGCAAGCGGGTGCGTGTCGACGTGGTCGACACCGATTCCTAGGGAGACGACCCAGCTCCGGGTGGGTCGAATCACGAAGGCGCACGGGCTCAAGGGCGGCATCAAGCTCGAGCTCTACACCGACGACCCGGACCGTCGGTTCACGCGCGGAGCGGTCTTCACGCTCCAGGTCCCCGAGGACTCGCCGTGGGCCGGCAAGACCATCGCGCTCGACGAGCTGCGCTGGTACAACGGCCACCCGGTCGCCTTCTTCGAGGGCATCGGGGACCGCACGGCTGCTGAGACCCTCGCCCGTGCGATCCTCTGGGTCGAGCAGGACGCCGACGCCGAGACCGGCGAGGACGACGCCTGGTACGACCACCAGCTGGTCGGCCTGCGGGTCCTCCGCGACGGCGTCGAGGTCGGCACGGTCGCCCGGGTCGACCACCTCCCGGCGCAGGACCTGCTCGCCGTCGACACGCCCGACCGCGGCGAGGTCCTCGTGCCGTTCGTCTCGGCGATCGTCCCCGCGGTCGACATCGCCGCGGGCACCGTCACCGTGACACCGCCGACCGGCCTCTTCGAGGACCCGGAGGACACGTCGCGTCCCGAGACCGTGACGGACTAGCGCGCGTGCGCATCGACATCGTCACGATCTTCCCGGAGTTCTTCTCCGTGCTCGACGTGTCCCTGCTCGGCAAGGCCCGCACCGACGGGCTGCTCGACGTGCACGTGCACGACCTCCGCTCCTGGACGACCGACCGGCACCGGACCGTGGACGACACCCCGTACGGCGGGGGAGCGGGCATGGTCATGAAGCCCGAGCCGTGGGCGCAGGCGCTCGAGTCGATCCTGCGGCCCGACGGGTCGTCGACCCTCGTCGTCCCGACCCCGGCCGGCACCCCGTTCAAGCAGTCCCTCGCGCGGTCGCTGGCCGTCGAGCCCCACCTCGTGTTCGCCTGCGGGCGCTACGAGGGCATCGACGCTCGCGTGTTCGAGTGGGCGGCGTCACGCTGCTCGGTCGTCGAACTGTCGCTCGGGGACTACGTGCTGAACGGTGGCGAGGTCGCGGCGATGGCCGTCATCGAGGCCGTCGGGCGTCTCGTGCCCGGCGTCGTCGGCAACCCGGAGTCGCTCGTCGAGGAGTCCCACGAGGACGGCCTGCTCGAGTACCCCTCGTACACGAAGCCCGCGTCCTGGCGGGACATCGACGTGCCGGAGGTCCTGCTCAGCGGGCACCACGGCCGTGTCGCCGCGTGGCGGCACGAGCAGCAGGTGGAGCGGACGCGGCGCGTCCGGCCGGACCTGCTGCCGGACGCGTAGCTCTCGGCCGGCGCGGCGCCCGAGTGCTCGCTCCGCACTGCGGGCCGGGAGGCGCGGTGCCAGCTGGCACCGCGCCTCCCGTCCGTCAGGCGGTCGCGTCGGCGCGCTGGGCGCGACGCAGGGTGAGGACCTCGGGACCGGCCTCCGTGACCGCGACGGTGTGCTCGACGTGCGCAGCACGCGAGCCGTCCACGCTCTTGAGGGTCCAGCCGTCCTCGTCCTGGTAGAGGTCCGCGGTGCCCTGCATGAGCCACGGCTCGATCGCGACGACCAACCCCTTCTGGAGCTTGAGGCCGCGCCCGGGCCGGCCGTCGTTCGGGACGTGCGGGTCGCCGTGCATCGTCCGTCCGACGCCGTGTCCGCCGAACTGCAGGTTCACGTCGTAGCCGGCGTCCTTCGCGACGCGACCGATCGCGTACGACACGTCGCCGAGCTTGTTGCCGGTCCGGAACTGCGCGATGCCGGCGGCGAGTCCGCGCTCGACCGTCTCGATCAGGCGCTGGTCGTCCTCCCGCGGCGTGCCGACCTGGACCGTGACGGCGGAGTCCGCGACCCAGCCGTCGAGGCTCGCGGCGAAGTCGAGGCTCACGAGGTCGCCGTCGACGAGCGTGCGGTCGTGCGGCAGACCGTGCAACGCTGCGTCGTTCACCGAGGTGCAGAGGTTCCTGCCGAACGGCGACCTGCCGAACGACGGGTGGTAGTCGACGTAGCAGCTGACGGCACCCCGGTCGGCGATCATCCTCGCGGCCACCCGGTCGAGGTCGAGCAGGTTCACACCGACGTCCACCGTCTCGAGCAGCTCGTCGAGGACATCGGCCACGAAGCGGCCGGCGGCGCGGAGGCCGTCGAGTTCGGCGGGGGTGCGGAGTTCGATCATGGGTCCATCCTCGCGTGTTCTCGTGCCCGTGCGTTTTGCGCGGCTGGTCTGCTGTGGCAAGATGGGTAGCCGTGCCCTGGCTGGACTCTGCCACGGGGGGGTCGCCGACACCGGGCACACCACACTTCCAACCGAATTCGATCCGCGGCGACCCGTGTGCGTCCGCAGAGAGTGACCCAATCATGAGCCAGCTCCTCGACCACGTCGACGCAGCGTCGCTGCGCACCGACGTCCCGGACTTCCGCCCCGGCGACACCATCAAGGTGCACGTCAACATCATCGAAGGCACGCGCTCGCGTGTCCAGGTGTTCCAGGGCGTCGTCATCGGCCGCCAGGGCCACGGCCTCGGCGAGACCTTCAAG
>Ga0302349_1002302_pt1 | contig 12465 bp, 10 predicted proteins | sample PhyAR1_FD_202176 | JGI IMG/M metagenome (GOLD analysis project Ga0302349, IMG submission 202176) | Leaf surface microbial communities from alfalfa plants in UC Gill Tract Community Farm, Albany, California, United States - DLSL A.R1... | ecosystem: Host-associated > Plants > Phyllosphere >...
GATCTGTTCCAGCGCAGCAACAAAGCTTCTGGACGTGCACAAACGGGCTTAATGACGTTTCTGCCTCCGTTGGCCTTTGCCCTGTTCTACCCACAAGGGTTTGTGATGGCGCTGGGCTATGCGGCGGTTGCATTGGCAGTGTTGGCGTTGCTGATCCCATCCATGCTGGTGTGGCAAACGCGTAAGCATCATCCTCAGGCGAGATACCGTGTTATGGGGGGTAAGCCTGCGCTGATGTTGGTTTTCCTGTGCGGTCTTTGCGTGATTGCCATTCAGCTATCAATTGCATCTGGGCTATTGCCAGCCGTTGGTTAAATTTGATAGGGTAAAAAGATGAATAGCATAATCCGAACTTCTCAGGTTGCCCGTTGGTGGCGCTGCATCTAGCGGCGGCACAGGATTCTGTTGATTCAAACATATCTTATACAAGCCGCCGGAGGGCGGCTTGTGACATTTTAGGACGCGCTCCGGCTACGATTTTTCAGGAGCGTTACCATGTCCGACCTTCATATTCACTCAGCATCTCACACTATTCTCACCGGCGATCGTCCAACCGGCCAACTGCACCTTGGGCATTACATCGGCTCACTGCGCCAACGTGTCGCGTTACAGGATCTGTATCCGCAGTTTGTTCTGATTGCCGACCTGCAAGGATTAACCGACAACGGCAGTAATCCGCAAAAAATCTCCCACAATATTTTCGAAGTGATGGCTGACTATCTGGCAGTCGGTATCGACCCGGCGAAAACGACGATCTGTTTGCAGTCGGCTTTACCCGCGCTGGCAGAGCTCACTATGTTGTATATGAATATCGTTAGCGTGGCGCGCGTAGAGCGCAACCCTACGGTGAAAGCCGAAATTGCTCAGAAAGGATTTTCACGCACCCTGCCCACCGGTTTTTTGGTTTACCCCATTAGTCAGGCGGCTGACATTACCGCGTTCAAAGCTGACCGAGTGCCGGTGGGTGACGATCAGTTGCCGATGCTGGAACAGACCAACGAAATCGTGCATAAAATGAATAGCCTGCTGCCGGAACCGACTCTGGCGCCTTGTCAGGCGATGCTCAGCGCGGTGAGCCGTTTACCGGGCATTGATGGCAATGCCAAAATGTCAAAATCATTAGGCAATACCCTGACCTTGGGTGCCAGCGCCGATGACATCAGCAAGGCCGTTCATGCCATGTATACCGACCCCAACCACCTGCGTGTCAGCGATCCTGGGCAAATCGAAGGCAACGTGGTGTTCACCTATCTGGACGCATTCCATCCCGATGCCGCACAGGTTGCCGCCATGAAGGAACACTACCAGCGTGGTGGATTGGGCGATCGCCAGTGTAAGCAAGAGCTGGAGGCGTGCTTACAGGCGCTGCTTGAACCTATCCGTGAACGGCGTCTTCAGTTCAGCGCAGATAAAGCAGCGTTGATGGAAATCTTGCAGGCAGGCACCGAAAGAGCGCGTGAAGTCACTCAACAAACGCTTGCCGAAGTGAAACGCGGCCTCGGATTACCTGTGATGTTTTGAACCCGTTACGTTTTGAAACCATTACGATTTGAAACAAAAAAGCGCCCGATAATAGGCGCTTTTGAAAAGCCATCATAATGGTTTAGAAACCGATACCGGCCCCGACATAAGCACCATCGGCCACGACGTTATTACGATCGCCGTCTTTGCCCGACATTTCAATATAGCGATAGCCAACATCAATCGTCACAGGGCGAATGACGCTCCAGCGCAGACCCGCGCTCGCTTCTTTATAATCGTTAATGCCGCTGGATAAGGAGTCTGGTGAATAGTATCCCTCACCGTATAGGGAGAAACTTTTGGTTAATGGCCACTGTAGACCACCACCAACGGCAATCGCATAACCGTCGCTGCCATCTTTCTGCGGGTTGAGATACAGCGCTTTGCCACCGACGTTGGCGAGGAAAGGCCCTAGTGGCAGATTAATCCCCAGCCCAAGACCAGCAACATCGCCGTCGTCATCGTTATGCGCCCAGTTTAGCGTGGAATACAAACCGGAAGAATCCGTGCCAAATCCCGCTTCTACGTCCGTGTAATGCTCACCCGCTTGACCATGAATACTTATTGCATTTGCTGCCGTTGCAGAAAAAAGAGCGGCACATGCGCAGCCCAAAACGATCTTCTTCATTTAATGATTATCCTTAAAAAAATAGCCCGGTTCTCAGGTTCCGGTGCGCGAGAGTTTAAACCAATCATCAACGAGAACCAGAGAAAATTTCTCTAAGTTTTGTAAAAAAATTAAGCAATTATGTGTCTGATAACTTTTAGCAATCTGGTTAATAACCCTTAACTATTTGCGTGAGATCATTAAGAGGTCTACAAATATTGATTAGATTGGTTCACGGAACACTTATGGAAAGCCGGTTTTCCCAGAGCAATCTTTTATGTCAGCTACATATTTTGGATTTAGCTGAAGAGCAGTACCTGAGTGAGAGGCATAAAAGCACCATCGCCCTGACACAAGGTATCACCCGGTTGAAGCAATTCACTGACTCTTGATGAAGGAGAGAAGTAATGAGCAAAAAAGGACTGACCACCGCCGCAGGCGCCCCTGTTGTTGATAACAACAACGTAATCACAGCAGGCCCACGCGGCCCTATGCTGTTACAGGACGTCTGGTTCCTCGAGAAACTTGCCCACTTTGATCGTGAAGTCATCCCTGAGCGTCGTATGCATGCTAAAGGTTCTGGCGCACACGGTACATTCACCGTCACTCACGATATTACCCAATACACACGCGCTAAAATTTTCTCTGAAATCGGCAAGCAAACCCCGATGATGATACGCTTCTCAACCGTCGCCGGTGAACGTGGCGCTGCCGATGCAGAACGCGATATTCGTGGCTTCGCCATGAAGTTTTATACTGAAGAAGGCAACTGGGATCTGGTCGGCAACGATACCCCAATCTTCTATCTGCGCGATCCGCTGAAATTCCCTGACCTGAACCACGTGGTAAAACGTGACCCACGCACCAACCTGCGTAACCCAGTCTACAAATGGGATTTCTTCTCGCAGCTGCCAGAAGCTTTCCACCAGCTCACCATTGACTTCAGCGATCGTGGCCTGCCTAAGTCCTACCGTCACATGCATGGTTTTGGTAGCCACACCTTCAGTTTTATCAATGCCGACAATGAACGTTTCTGGGTTAAATTCCATTTCCGTTGCCAGCAAGGCATTGAAAACCTGATGGATGATGAAGCTGAAGCGCTAGTCGGTAAAGACCGCGAAAGCTCACAGCGCGATCTGTTCGATGCTATCGAACGCAAAGATTTCCCTCGCTGGAATCTGCAGGTGCAGATCATGCCAGAGAAAGAAGCCGCGCAAACGCCTTATAACCCGTTTGACCTCACCAAGGTATGGCCACACAAAGACTATCCCCTGATTGATGTCGGTTACTTCGAACTGAACCGTAACCCAGACAACTATTTTGCGGAAGTCGAACAGGTTGCCATGAACCCGGCCAACGTGGTGCCTGGGATCAGCTTCTCCCCAGATAAAATGTTGCAGGGTCGTCTGTTCTCCTACGGCGATGCGCACCGCTACCGTTTAGGCGTCAACCATCACCAAATCCCAGTGAACGCACCACAGTGTCCGTTCCACAACTATCATCGTGATGGTGCTATGCGCGTTGACGGCAACAGCGGCAACGGCGCAACCTACGAGCCAAACACCTTTGGTGTATTCCAAGAGCAGCCTGATTTCAGCGAACCACCGTTGAGCATTGAAGGTGCGGCAGATCATTGGAATCATCGCGAAGATACCGACTACTACACTCAGCCACGTGCGCTGTTTAACTTACTGAGTGAAGAAGAGCATCAGCGCATGTACACCCGTATCGCGGGTGAGCTGTCTCAGGTGCCTGAAGCTATTCAGAAGCGTGCTCTGTGCCACTTCGCGCAGATCCACCCTGACTACGCAGCCGGTATCATGAAGGCATTGGAACAATAATCGTTCTCTTTCATGTTTGAAGCTACAAACGCAAACAGGAGCCTAAGGCTCCTGTTTTTTTATCAGTGAATTATCAGTAATAGGTGATGGTTACATTGGCTTTGGCGGTAATTTTGCCCGCAAAACTAGCCGAAGAAGAATCCTTAATCTCAGCAGCGGTTTGCACAATGGCGGCCTGATAATAAGCCGTATTTGCTCCTTGCTGTGCACTACCAATATTTTGCTTAGTTCCCATGATGATGGGGTTACCTTGCGCATCATAAAGCGCAACCGCGACTCCAGTGAGCTTTTTCCCGTCGGCCTCGCTATGAGCCACTAATTTATCGTTACCTTTCAATATTGCATTAGCATCATCAAAGGTGAATTCAACATTATTAGTATAGCTGCTACAGCTAAATCCAATACCAAATCGTGTTTGTGCTCCCTCTTGCGGAAACGATCCTGAACTACGCTTATTAAAATTACCTAAATCAACCGTTTGATGCGCTGAAACTAAGCTGCATGATGGCGCAGCCATATAAACCCCTGAGCCTAGAGGAACATCCACCGTCGCCACACCGGACATGCCGTCAACGGTGAAAGTAAGGTGTGCACCGGCAGGGATCACGGGAAGCGCGCTATATTCTATCCAGCCCAATTTAACTAACTCAGCACGCATGGACTCAATGGCATAATTATGCGTTTCATCAAACTTATATAAGCTTTTATCTGCATTATATTGAGCGCCAAACTCAAACAACGTTGTATCGTCTTTACCGTTAATAACAGGGTACTCAACGCCAAGTGATTTCCTTGTGGCTAATTTGGCCGGTGAATAACTATTTGCTAGCGTTTCGTCATTGTAAGAAACCGCTTTGATATACAGCCTAAGTTTAACGCCGTTATTATTGGTTTGCGCTTCCCCAGTCCAGTCCAGCGCGGTGTCGTTGATAGCACTAAGACTTAATGAAATCGTGCCATCAAAACCAGCCGGGGCGGCCACATCTTGTCCATCAGTAGTACAACTTAGCCTCATATTGGGTAAAAACTGCGCATAGTCGAGAGAAAGCAATACAGAATAATCGGGAGTATCCTCATCCACCGCTATCGGATTTTCACGCGTATACGGCGAGAAAGGAGCTGCTCCACCGGTGTTAATGGTGCAGCGTAAAGCGCCTGCCCAAGTCGTCTGCGGGATAACGCCACCGAGCAATACGACAACACTCATCAACATCGTTTGAGCACGCCACCATTTTCTCATCGTCGTTCTCCGTTAGAACGTCACCGTCTGATGCAATATCGGTGTGTCGCCACCAAAGTCGTTAATCAACGAATAATTGAGTTGGCTGTTGCCAGCAACGCCTGCGGGTAGCGCATAGCGAGCTTCCCCCTTTGCTGGCACCATCGTATTTTTGCCAGCTAAAGGTAACTGTTTACCCGCGCTGCTAACCGATAGTTCAGAGAAGCTGGCGTAGTATTCCGTCGGGTTTTTCGCCACCAACCATGCTTTTCCCCCTTCATGGCTAACCTGCCAGGTCAGCGCTTTGAGCGTATCAGCCGATTTCTCTTTCAAATCGGTTGGACGTACAAATACTTTTAATCGCGTACGAACGGCCAGCTGTAACTGGTTTTCTTTGCTTTTGCTAACGGGCGGAATTTCTTGGATCCACAGCCAATAGACTGACTCACGATCCTGCGGTATTTTTCCTGGCAATATCACCATTCGCAGCCGCCCTTCCCGCCCAGCACTAATTTTGAATAATGGCGGAGTCAAAATGAGCGGCAGACCTTTGTCATTTCCTTGCTGATCTTCAATCCACGACTGGACTAAATAGTCATGATTTTTATCATCATTAATCAGCTTAATCGGTGTTTCTTTATCACTTTCCAGTGCGACAATGCGCGTCAAGGCGGGACGCACTGCGGCCTGAGCACCGCTGGCAGCGATGAGAAAGCCGATGAGCATAGGCACAAACACTTTTTTGTTTAGCTTCATATATTTCTCTTATTAGCGACAAATCGCGTTAATTTGTTGATACCAAGGTTCAGAAGGATCGTTGGAAACGGGTAAAACAAATTGGCACTGACTCTCGTTTTCCAATGCCACATGCAATGTTGTATCGCCATCGGCTAAGATCCCATTCAAATACAGCAATCCATTATCGGCAACCATGCCAACCTGCTCCTTCCCTTGCCATACACTGGCACCAAAGGGGGCGGGTTTGCCGCTAGGCAGTGATAACATCACGATCGCTCTGCGCCCCACCTTTGTTTGGAAGCGACGCACCACCACGGCACCGTGCGTAGGAACCACATTGTCCCCGGCATCCAAGAGCTCAACGTTATCATCGGCATGGCGCGAATCTAGCGATAGCGCATTATCACGATAGGGTGAAATTGAGGGTACTACCGCCAAGCCCCAACGATTTGTCGCTACGCCCGGCTGCCCTTCAATGCTGATGTTTTTTGCTCCTGGCGTTTCCACGATGGCAATGGTATCGCCCAGCATCTGCGATAAAACAACGCCGCCGCGATAGGCAACGACTCCGCCCGAAAGTCCGGCAGAATACTGCCGACTTCCCTGCCCCATGCTTGCGCTTGCACTCATATTGGCGATGTTATTGCGATAGGCCATCGACGCTATAGGTGAATATCCACCACGGTCATGCTGAGCAGAAAATGAGTAATTCAACGCACTGTCCAGCTCGGTCCCTGATACCGTTGCCATCTGAGAATCACCGGAATGATTGCTACTGCTGGTGGTAAACGACACATTACGGCTCCGTTTTTCACCCAAATCCCAAGGCACAGACACATTTAGCGAAAACTGGCGGTCAGGATCGACATCGCCGTTTGAACTGGAATTCACCTGATAGCTATAGCTCATACCGATATTTGCTGCACCAATATTGAAGCTGTATCCCATAGTTAATGAGGTATCTGTCGCGCTTGAATCGTAATAATTATCGCGTTGCAGCGTAAAATATCCGTTGCCAAACTCACCAAACCCCTGATTTAGCGTCGCTTGAACTTCACTCTTACGCTGATAGCGCGTGTCATCATCTCCCCAGCGCCAGCTGGCGTACTCAGGGAAATCCATAAAACTGGCAGATTGATAACGATAGGCCATCAATTGCAACGAGGTATCCGTGCTATCAAATCGACGCGCATACAACACTCGCAGCGCTCTCCCGCTATCGCCAATTCTATCGGCAGTATCATCATAGGATTGAGTATTTCCGTCTGTCGCTTTTTGATGACGCTCAAAAGCCCAATCGAGCGATACACTCCCCAAGTAACCCACGTTGAAAGCAGTACTCAACGCGGTCGACTGATACCCTTCACCCGCAACGATAAGATCGCTCAACGTCAGCCAATCAAAGCCGTACTGCAAGTCTCCTTGCATTACCATCGGTTCATAAGAAAGAGAATCATCGCGATATCGGCCTGCACTCAAGCCATAGCGCCACGTTCCAGGCCGCAACATATCGGGCAGTGAGGTATAAGGAACGGTGAATTGCCGTTTACTTCCGTCGCTTTCCTCAACAGTGACATCTAAATCAGCCCCAATCTGCCCATTATTTAAATCGTGGATAGCAAAACTACCCGGCACGACCGTTTGGCTATAAATGATATTTCCTCGCTGGCGGATCACCACGCGTGCGTTGGTTCGTGCAACACCACGAATAACCGGTGCGTAGCTGAAAGTATCGGCAGGCAGCATTTGATTATTCGTCTCAAGCGTCATCCCCCGCACGGGTAAAATACCTAGTACATCGCTTGATGTACTGGCATAAACATCACCGACGGTGAAGCGAGATACCAGTGAGGCAATATCGCGCTCTGCGTAAGCGCGATCGTGGTTTTGCTCCCAGCCAATGGGGGATTTATTAAAAGTATCAAAACTGTAAAAACGCCAGTCACCCAAATTCACACCTGAGTTCAGGCTTAAATATGCCGTGTCGCTACTGTCGTCACCGGAGCCATTACTATTATGATTTTCAGTATGATAAATGTAGCTGGAATAGCTCAATCGTAACGCATTCACCCCTTTGTCCCACAACGAGGGATCAATCATTTCACTTTGTGTTGCCACACTCATCGCGGCTTGTGGCACCGTGATAATGAGTTGTTGCATGGCAGCATCATATTTTACGGTTGTATCAGGCCACTTAGCCGTGAGGTCATAACATGTCTCACTCGTGCCTTTGCCTTTTTCGGGCAGTTCATGATCGAGTCTCAGTTGATGTAATAGCGCCAATGTTAAACAAGGTTCGGCACCTTTAGTCTTTGACATGGAAACAAATTCGACTTTAGTTTTAAACACAGAATGCCCGTTTAAAATAATATCAACGGCATTCGTCCCGGGCTCAATTTGGTCCGGGTGATAAAACTGCTGGGGTATTTCTTGAGAGTTTTTACGTAAAAAATCCGCATCAAACTCAGAACTCTCATTTGATGCTGGATTTATTCCTTCACTGGCAATTGAATGCAATGAAAAAAAAGCAGAGACAACAATGACAATTCTCATTATTAATAATAAATGAATCCTCATCATTATTGTTCCGCTACAAATTCATTAACGAAAGGCTCCAAAAATACCTAATGGAGATATCCCGTCTGAATTATGTCAAGGGCAAAACAAGCAGACAGGCTCTTTTAGTTATACATAATATCGACGAAGGTTTTTGCACTCACATTACCCGCCGTTACTGCTGGCGTTGAAGTATTCGCTTTATAAGCAACTTTAAAGTGTAAAGTCGTATTTCCCGCTGCTAAAGCTTGCTGCTTAGACGGTGTACCGCCGTTAATATCAACCAGCGTTGCGCCATCGTTTTCCAGTAGAGCGACACCGACACCCGTTGCTGGATTAGTGCTGCTACCGTTTTTTAAAATTTCATTATCCACTGTGTCTGGTGAACCGCTGAATGTCACTTGCGCATTTTTTTGCGTCGTAATATCACACTCTTTCAGGTCGATTGTGAAATCGGTCATCCCCGCATAACCACCAGCCGAACTAAACGAAGCCGGTGTTACCGAGGGCAGAGCCATGGTAGCCCCGCTGGTCGTCGTTCCCGCATTGAAACCATTGAGTGTACATGCAGAGGCGGTCACGAGCCCCGTAAAAGTAATATCACCATCGGAAGCAAGCGCTGAGAACGAGCTCATAGCCAGTAGCGATAAAATTATAAATCTATATTTCATACAATTATCTTCATATCCATAAAGTTGAAACCGTCCATTTGTTAGTCATACATACATAAACTCAGAGTGCATGCTAACCATAAATAAATTATATGTATGAATTATAATTTTGGAATACAGGAAAATTAAATTCATTTTTCAGTAGAAATAAATACAGTAAATAGAACTCACAACAATCGACATTCAGTTAAAATTAATATAAACACCAAGCTTTATCAAAAACCTCATCGTCATCGAATTTAATAACCCTTTCATAATAAAAAGCATAAGCAATAACAACCGTTCTCATCAAAAATGAAACATATTTATTATTGTTCCGCTTTGCGTAAACCGATGAGGTACGCCTAGGTAGCATGAGAAAATTAAAAAACTCAATTATACATAATATCAATAAACGTTTTTGCGCTCACATTACCCGCAGTCACTGCTGGCGTTGAGGTGTTCGCTTTATAGGCAACTTTAAAATGCAACGTCGTATTGCCGGTCGATAATGCCTGTTGTTTGGATGGCGTACCGCCGTTAATATCAACCAGCGTCGAGCCATCATTTTCTAGCAGAGCGACACCGACACCCGTTGCAGGATCTGTACTGCTGCCATTTTTTAGAATTTCATTATTAACTGTGTCGGGTGAACCACTGAATGTCACCTGCGCGTTTTGCAACGTAGTAATATCGCAGTCTTTCAGGTCAATAGTAAAATCCGTCATGCCTGCATAACCACCAGCGGAGCTAAACGAAGAAGGCGTCACAGGCGGTAATATCATTGTCGCCCCGCTTTTTGTTGTACCTCCATTAAAACCATTCAACGTACATGCAGATGCCGTTACTACACCGATAAAGGTGATATCACCATCAGAGGCAAATGCAGGTAATGAACTTACTGCCAACATTGATAAAACTAAAAGTTTAAATTTCATACATCCACCTAAATATCCATAACGATAAAAATCCATTATTTAGCAATGCATTAACTACAGCTTAATGCATACTAACTGTGGATGAATTATATTCATTTGTTATAATTTTGGAATGCGTGGAAATTAAATTCATTTGTTAGTAAAAATGAAAGAGGCAGATTAATAAATTAATGCTATGAAAAATTTAACTAAAGCATCCTCTTGCAGAACAGCCTCCTGAGCAACGGTTGCCCAGGGTGCTTGCTAAAGGTGAGATAACCACACGGCTATCTGCTTGCGTGAGATTTTAATCCCACCCTGTTTTAGCGTTTCTGGCAGCAGGTAATAACGAACAGGTTGTTGAAATCGAGCGAGCTTGCCTTGAGTCCACTGCGCAAGCGAGGACAAGTCTAAACTCTCCCGAGCTTCAATCACCGCAACCGGCCGCTGACCAAACTCACAATCGTCCACCGGTAGTACAAACGCCTGCTGAATATCAGGATGAGTCAGCAACACGCGCTCAACATCTTCGGGCTGAATGCCTTCGCCGCCGCTGAAAAACAGATTGTCGAGTCGGCCTATAATTCTCAGCTCGCCATTTTGCATCTCACCCCGATCGCGGGTATGAAACCAGCCGTCTGCATCGGCTAACGGGAATAAATGCCCATCGCGCCAGTAGCCAGACGCCATGTTATCGCCCCGCAGCAGAATTTCACCGTCAGCCAGCATCAGTTCACGCCCACTTAATGGCAGTCCAACGCCCGGCAAAGCATCGGCGCGTTTGGCACACACGGTTGACGCCATTTCGGTTAAACCATAACCGCACCAGCAGCGGATCCCACGCGCTTCCGCCTGCTCGGTTAAATCAACCGGTATCATCGCGCCGCCGAGCAAAACGTCTTTCAACGTCAGTGAGGTTTCAGGCTGGTTGAGCAAACGCCACAGTTGGGTAGGCACTAATGATGCGTGAGTACAGCCGCGTAGCGCGTCATCCAGCGGATGCATGTTACGCACCGCCAAGCTCGCGCCAGCGAGTAACCAGCGCCACACGATACCTTGCCCAGAAACATGGAATAACGGCAATGAAAGCAGCCAGCTATCTTCTTGAACGAAGGGCATCAGTGACAAAACACCCGCAGCACTGGATAAATGCGCCTGAAAACTATGCGCAGCGGCTTTCGGCATTCCCGTTGACCCCGAGGTTAGCGTTAGCGTAGCCAATCGCTGCGCTTGCCACGACGGTAATTCAACAGGATCGCCAGCCGACCCGCTCAGCACAGCAATGCCGTTTGGCCAACGGAACTCCGCGTCTGAACTATAGCCATAATCGACATTGAGCTGCGGCAACAGTTCGCTCAGCAGAGGATCTGGCAGCTGCGGATTAAGCGGCAAAACCCGTGCGCCGCATTGTAAAACGGCTAAATAAGCCAGCAGCAGCTCAGCGCTGTTCTTGCCTCGAACGGCGACGATGGCATCAGACGTGACGCCTTGATGCATAAAGCTTGACGCTAACTGGCCGATCTTTTGACTCAAAACTCGCCAACTCACTGGCGTGCTCTCGAGGAACAACGCCGTATGTTCGGGAGTGTGACTGGCCCAGTGCTGCCAAGGCCAGTCGGTAAACGCAGGATAAATCGTTGCTGTCATGCTAAGAACGCCATACCACATCTAATGAAGAAACGGTCTGCAGTGGCAACGTGTTTTCCGGCCAAGGGCGGATAAGCTGAGCCTGCATCAGATCTAACGTATCCAAACCGGGAACGGTGTTAGGCGTGAGCCATGCCGCCACGCGAGCCAGTTGAGTCAGCCCAAGGCTAGATTCAATGCTAGAACTGATAACGGCGTCCAGACCGACCTGATGCGCCTGAGCAATCAGCTGCTGACAGCGCTGCAAACTGCCGGTTAGGGTCGGTTTGATAACAATGGCGGCCACGCCCTCTTCGGCTTCCACGCGGAAATCAGGCTCACGTACGCTTTCATCCCACGCAATCGCAATGCCGGTTTGACGTGCAAAATCACGCGATTCATCGCGGGTTTTGCACGGTTCTTCCAGAAATGCGATACGATTACGCCATTCAGGGTTCACATATTTAGCAAAGCCATCCGCTTTAGCCCGTGTCCAGCTGCGGTTAGCATCTAAACGTAGTTTCAAATCGGGCAATGCCTCTAGCAGCACGTTAACCACCATGCCGTCGCGCACCGCTTCGTACAATCCCACTTTCACCTTGGCCACTTTCTCGCCGGGGATAGCCTGCAGCACCGCAAACAATTCGTCGGGGTCGCCGGAGCACAGAGGGGCTTTTCGATAGTTAGCCTCCGTTGGCAGTGAGCCTGAAAGCTCAGCCAACGCGCAGCTCATACCGAACGCCACCGAAGGCAGCGCATTTTCATTAGGCTGCTGGCCTGCGGCCCACTG
>Ga0302349_1002305_pt1 | contig 12455 bp, 9 predicted proteins | sample PhyAR1_FD_202176 | JGI IMG/M metagenome (GOLD analysis project Ga0302349, IMG submission 202176) | Leaf surface microbial communities from alfalfa plants in UC Gill Tract Community Farm, Albany, California, United States - DLSL A.R1... | ecosystem: Host-associated > Plants > Phyllosphere >...
ACACGAATCGAGCTGGATACGTGTAAAAAGCCACCGTTTGCACCTAATTTTGGTTGACCGTAATCCTCTAAAATCGGTCTACCCTCTGCATCTTTTTGCGGCAATGAACGCAGAGACATTTCAAACATTTCTTTCACTTGTGTTCCGGTGACTTTGATTTGAGAAATACTGTTGCCAAACGGTAAGACAGCGATCACGTCACCTTTAGTAATGGTTCCAGCTGCAATATTGGCGCGAATACCGCCGCCATTAGTCACAGCAAAATCAGAGGGATAGGCAAAACCTGTTTGGCCATACGCCAGCATCGCATCACTGATTAGGTTACCCAAATTCGTTTCTCTCGTTCTTACGTTGTCACGCTCTCCGTTAAAGTTATAAGGATTATTGGGAATGACAACAGTAGCATTTTCCTGCTCAAAAGTAGCTTTTGCTTGATCCACCAACGCTTTTACTGCAGGGTCTTCTGGAAGTAAAGCTAGTGATTTTGCTGAAATAAGCTCAGCCGTTTTTTGCCCTAAGTCTTTCGTGCTCACTTCCACCAAACCTATGTTATTTAGATAGTTGCCTGTTTGTGTATACAATACATTGTCAAAGCGCTTTCCGTCAGGAACTTCGGTATGAGAATGCCCGTCTAATACGGTAATATTGACATTGGCGTATTTCGGTTTAGTACCTAGTGTTTCTGCCAATGTGTTTCCTCGCCATTCAAGAGGAGTGGTTTCGTCAATACCTAAGTGGCCGGCTACGATAAATGCTGTAATATCTGTCTGTTGAGCCATTAATTCATCAAGTATTTTTTCAACTTCAGGAATTGGCTCTTTAAATGTTACATTTTTTACATTATTAGGATGCGTTTTTACTGCTGTTTCTGGTGTAGTTACTCCAATGATTGCATACTTTTCCCCCTCTTTTTCTACGATAGTGTAAGGTTCAAACGATCGTTGGCCTTCTTTATACACATTACATGATAGAATCGGGAAATTAAGTTCATTTTGATAGTTGATTGCGGTGTCGTAGCCAAAGTCAAATTCATGATTGCCGACAACCATTGCATCATAGCCCACTTCATTCATAATTTTTGCCATATCCATTCCTTTAGAATAATTAGAAATCGGCAAGCCTTGGAAAATATCACCTACATCAATTAATAACGTCGGGTTTTGCTGTTCCTTAAATGTTTTTAACTTAGCCATCCCCAGTACATCATTATTATTGCCTTCTAAACGACCATGAACGTCATTTGTGTGCATGATGGTAAAGGAATCTGTTGGACGATACCCGGCATTTAGAACATCTTGTTTTGTAATCGCACGGACATTAGGTGTACGACCGTCCTCTGATTTCGGTACTTGCAAGGTGCCTTCGTTAATTAATTTTTCCGCTAAAGCACGCCATTGTGGATCGAAGTGATAGCCAACTAACGACCAATTAGTTTCGATTTCAGTTGCTGGCACAATAGTTCCTTTTTGACTAATATAATCTGCAATCATTTTTCTTAAAGTTATCGGATCAGACGTATAAATTGGCACCCCAACTGTCACGCCTTGGGCTTTTAATCCATTGTATCGGTAATCATTGATAGCCAACGTATAGGTTTGGTTAGGGTCGATTGGTCTGCCTGCGATAGTGGCCGCAGTAATACGTTGTCCTACAGGTTTAGAAATATCTATTTGGTAGTCAATTCCTGAAAACATATCGTAATTATAAACACGAATCGCCGAGTTAAAGCTGATTGTCAAATCATCAGGTTGGAATTGATTATAGTAAGCTGCTTGATTTTCCATATACTTCAATAAATTAGTGCCATCAATCGGTACACTAACCAATGTATTGGGATATTTGTAAATATCGAACACATTACTATAAGAAAGCTCCCCTGCATCTAAATGACTATTCATTTTAAATAGCGCTGCCGCACTAATCTGTGCGCCCGTTACAGCTTTTTGGACACGATTAATTAAAGAAATCATAGCTGTCGGTTGTAATTGTGCTTCTGGAATTCCTTTGATAGTGTTCTTAGGCAAAAAGTCGCCAGCGGCTTGACCAATGGGTGTAGCAATAAACTCGCGTGTTTTATCGTGATAAGCTTTTGTGGCTGCTTTTACCTCTTCATCGGCAGTCACCTTAGTAGTATCTACAATAGCGGCATCGCTGTCAGTTACCTGCCATTTTCCCGCTGCTTTTTCTAGGGATAAGTCGATTTTTACCAGCTCAACTCCTGTGTCTCTCGGGCCAGCCACCGGCACTAATTTGCCATCAGGTGCAGTTGCCTTGGCGGCAAATGAAGCATGATCATGCCCTAAAATATAAGCATCAATGCCCGCTATATTTTCAATCACTTGATTGGCACTGGCAGCCGGATCGTTGTCTTGTCGACCGGCATGAATAGAAGCAATGACAATATCTGCCGAATCTCTCAGCTCAGCTACTGCTTTTTGTGCTTCTTCCTTAAGCGGAGCAAAAGACAAGTCAGCAACTTTCGGCCCATCCCAATTTGGAATATGTGGTGTAGTCAACCCAATAATTCCCACCGTTAAATCTGATTGACCATCGCCATCAATATCCAGTGCTTTAGTGGTAGTCCCAGCTACTAATCGTTGACCGTCGGCTTTTTTATAAATATTGGCGGACAAAACGGGAAAGTCAGCTTCTGCTTTTATTTTTTCAATTAAATTTAAACCAAAATTAAATTCGTGATTACCTAAAACCATTGCATCATAGTTCATCGTATTCATAGCTGTAATCATTGGATTAGCAGCTGAGGTTACAAGCGGCTCGCGGTTATATAGATCATCTGTCAAAATAGTGCCTTGAAGCATATCGCCATTGTCAATCAGCAAGGTACCATTTGGATTTTGTGCCCGTGTATTTTTTACAATGGTGCTAATTTGGGCAAGGCCGACAGGGAGCGCTTGATCATCTTCATAAGACCAATCCCACAACTGACCATGAACGTCAGAAGTTCCTAAAATTGTTAATTGCCGACTAGACGAATCATCTACTTGTGGTCTTTGAGCAGTACTTGAACTTGTCGTAGTAGAAGACTGAGTCGACTCTACCACGTTGTCGTTGGAAGAGCTTAAATCCGTTGACTTTTCCAATGATGTCTTTATTTTAGAAACGGCCTCAGTTTCCGCCGTAGTCTTAGTCTCTTCATTAGAAAGACTGATCGCAGAAGTCACATTGGCCATTCCTGAACTTGCTAATAATACTACAGCAAATAATTGCAATCCCCATTTCATTTTTTTTACATTCAACTTTTTCACAAAAATCCTCCTTTTAAGGTTGTTTTCGATCAATATCAATCGCTGTATCAATCATCTATTACTAACCATTTGCCTTTAAACGACAAGTGCCAAACCAACCCCTGAGTTGCTTATAAAAAAACATTTTGCGCTTTTTTAGTTACTGTTTTTAGAAAATTCACAGTAACCAAATCGGATGCTAAACAATCCCCAAAACTCTAGCAACAATTTGAACCAACAAACCGCTTGCTGTATCTTTGAAAAAGCCGGACATAAAGTCTGAACGATGTTCTCTCACGGTTTGCTCAAACGCCAATTGATCTTGATGTTTAGCTGCTGACAGTGCTTTTGTAACTGCTGCTTCTAGCGTTGATTCATCCGTTACCATCGCTTTTACTTGCTGCAATCCTTGTTGAATCTTTGTCCAATCATAAAACACAGGCGTTGGCTGTCCTTTGACAAAGTTTTCTCTGCCAAACGCAGTTGAATGAAGAGAACTATTTTGAATATCCCCCATCGTAAAAGAAGCATCAGTTTGATTGAAGCTATCTTCGTTATGAGAATGTAAAATATTATCCGTTTGGATTCCCGAATTGACATTAGCATAATCGCCATAAACTTCGTGATGATCCCCGTTAACAATTTTTTGTTCAGCGATATTAATCACCGCATGGACTTTTTGAGAATGAAATGCTTGCTCCACTTCTTTTCGTACAGCTGCTAAAAATTGATGTTCCCGAAAGCGCAGTTCATACATTTTTCCAGAATTTAAACTAAAGGACAAAAAGAGTCGTTCATTCATAAAATCTTGATAAATCAAAAAAGAGTATCCACCTGATACAAGTAATCCCAACAAACCCCAATAAGGAAAATTAGCCAATATCATAATTGATATGATTAATAAAATAATCACCCAACGAGGCAGCTGGAATTTCTTCTCTCCTGCATATATTTGTGAGATATTACTTAGTTGCAAAGTAAAATTGTCAAAACGCAAAAGATTTTCTTCAATTTGAATCCTTTCAGTGGTAATTTCATTGTCTTTAAGTCTTAAAAATTTTAATAATTCTTTACCCATTTTTCTACTCCTTTATCCTTTTATTTCTCCCATCAACACAGAAATACTTATTGGACCATTTACATTATTTTATCGTATATAACAAACAAAATACAGATAAATTTTAAAAAAACACATAAAAATAACGCAATCAAAAACCATTAAGTGTTTTTTTATTGCGTTATTTCTTAAAAAGACTATTTGTTTCATTTTTTCGATTTCTTTTCAATTTTTTCAGGAAAAATCTGAAAAATACTACTTTTTTTTATTCATTCATATAAGGAAATTTTTTGGCGTAATCAGTTTTATTCTGTTGTCTTTGACGAGCAATCGCCAAATCATTATCGGCAACATTGTCGGTAATGGTAGAGCCAGCTGCTGTGACTGCATTCTTGCCAATAGTTACTGGCGCGATCAAATTTGTTGCTGAACCGATAAAAGCATGGTCGCCTACCACTGTTTGATGCTTGTCTTTGCCGTCGTAATTAACGAAGACAACACCGCAACCGACGTTGATCTCCTTGCCAAGTTTAGCATCACCCACATAGGTCAAATGTCCTACTTTGGTGCCTTCGTCAATGGAAGCATTTTTAATTTCAACAAAATTACCAATGTGGACATGTGCGCCGACATCTGAATTAGGTCGCAAATGAGCAAAAGGTCCCACATCTGCGCCAGAGCGAACGATACTTTGCTCAATAACGGATTGTTGAATGGATACTTGGTCTTCAATTGTGCTGTCCACGATTTCTGTTTGTGCGCCGATGAAACAATCAGAACCGATCACAGTTTTTCCCTTTAGCTGAACGCCTGCTTCAATTACGGTGTCAGAGCCAATAATCACACCTTCATCGATATAAGTATGTTCAGGATCAATAAAAGTAACGCCATTTTGCATGTGCATGGTATTTAAGCGTTTGTACATGATTTTATTAGCTTTAGCAAGCGCCGCTCGATCATTTACGCCCATAGCTTCTTCAAAATCATCCATTTGGAAAGCAGCGACGGACTTACCGTCTTTTTTCAGAATTTCAATAATATCTGTTAAATAGTACTCTCCTTGTGCATTATTTGTATCAATTTTCTCTAAAGCGGAAAATAACAATTCGTTGTCAAAGCAAAAGGTGCCGGTGTTTACTTCTTGTACGCATGCTTCTTGTTCATTGGCGTCTTTTTGTTCGACGATACGTTCCACAATACCTACATGATCCCGAATAATGCGACCATAGCCAGTAGGGTCTTCAGCATGTGCCGTTAAGATTGTCGCGCTCGCATTTTTCCCTTGGTGATAGTCAAATAAATTTGTCAAAGTTTCCGCAGTCAAAAGCGGAGTATCCCCTGTGATAACTAACGTCGTGCCTTTTTTTCCGGCCAACAAGTCTTGAGCTTGCATCACTGCATGACCTGTTCCTAATTGTTCTTCTTGAAGTGCGTAAGCGCTGCGTGTGCCTAAATATTCCTTAATTGTTTCTGCTCCATGACCAACTACGGTAACGACAGTAGCAGGTTTGGTTTTTTCCACTTGATCTAAAATATGTTCCACCATTGGCTTTCCTGCCACAGGATGCAAAACTTTATAAAGTTTTGATTTCATACGCGTACCTTTACCGGCTGCCAGAATAATTGCAAATCTATTTTCCAACTTTTTCACCTCGAAATTAATATAATTGAACCGTTTTGTCCTTTTTACATCTGTATAAGTGTAGCTTAAACTTGCTTGTTTTTCAATAGATGTATGCAGAAAAAAAGGTAGACCAATTCGCAACTTGTTATTGCTTAAGTAAAAAAAGAAGCGATTCTTGATAGACTTTGCTACAAGACCACTTCCTTTTCATCTATGCTTCAGCAAAATAATTGCCGGGAACAACTTTGATTGTTTTTGTTTGAGTATCCACATCTTCTACATATAAAAGAGAAGTATAGTCATCAATTGCTCGGCGGCCATTAAATTTTGACTCCGCAAAAACTGTAATGCCTACTAATTCGGCTTCAAATTCTTCAATCATGCTCTTCATACCGTTAACAGTACCGCCGCCTTTCATAAAATCATCTACTACTAGAACCTTTGAACCACGAGCTAAGCTGCGTTTCGACAGTTCCATCTTCTCAATTCGTTCAGAAGAACCCGATACATAGTTAACACTAACCGTTGAGCCTTCGGTAATTTTAGAATCTCGTCTAACAATGACAAACGGAACATTTAAATAATAGGAGACAGCTTGAGCAATAGGAACACCTTTAGTGGCTACTGTCATCACAGCATCAATTTGTTTGCCGACATATTTGGAAGCAATAATCCGACCAACTTGACGCAATAAATCCGGTTGTCCTAATAAATCAGATAGATAAACATAGCCTCCTGGCAACAAGCGGTCTTGTTCTGACAGGCGTTCACACAAATCCAAAATAATTTTTTTTGATTCTTCGTAAGCGATCTCCGGAATAAATTGGACGCCCCCGGCAGCCCCCGGAATCGTTTCTAAAATGCCCGTGCCGCGTTTATTAAACGTCTTTTTTATAATCGCTAAGTCTTCACTAATGGAGGATTTCGCCGATTGATAACGTTCAGCAAAATATGTCAAAGAAACTAATGTATGGGGATGATCTAACAAATATTGCGTCATATCAATTAACCGTTCACTTCTCCGAATTTTCAAACTCGTCACTCCTCTTCTTTCTTAATATCGTTCCCTATTATAAGGGCTTTTAAGAAAAAATTCGAGTTTTTTTTAAAAAAACAGGAAAATTGTTCGCCCTTTCTTTTAAAATATTAAAAACAAGGAGAAAAACTTTCGTTTTCTCCTCACTTTTCATTTATTCTTTTGCTTCTTTGGTGGCTAATAACTACGCGTTTAGAAAGGTTGACTATCAAAAACAGTCCGATAAAAATGAGTGTAATGGTAGCGCTAGGCGGGGTTTCTAAATAAAACGAACCAGTCAGGCCTGACAACATACCGATTAAGCCCATAATAACGCTGACGATGATCACTGTATTAAAGCCTTTGCCAATGCGCATACCAATTGCAGCTGGCAACACCATAATAGCGGAAATCAATAGTGCTCCAGCAATAGGAATCATCATTGCAATGGCCACACCAGTAATCACATTGAACAGCATAGACATTAAGTGAATTGGTAACCCGTCTACGTGAGCAGTATCCTCGTCAAAGGTCATCACGTACATAGGACGTTTAAACAGCGAGAACAAAATAACCAAAATCACAAACAGGCCAGCTAAAATAGCGACTTGCCCCCAAGTGATTGTCACAATCGAGCCAAATAAATATGATTGAATCGTCGTAGCTGAGTTGCCGCCGCTCCAATTCATTAAAACCAGTGCTAGTGCCAAGCCGCCCGCCATTAAAATTGCAATCGAAATTTCCGAATACGTACTGTAAATCATCCGTAAATATTCCAAAATAATCGCTGCTGCCACTACCACCACCATCGTCATTAGATTGGGATTCCAATTAAGAAAAAAACCTAATGCCACACCGGCTAAAGAAACATGGGAAAGCGTATCAGCCATTAAGGATTGCCGGCGGATTACTAGAAAAACACCTAACATTGGCGCAATCACTGAAATAAAACCTGCAGCTAAAAAAGCTTTTTTCATGAATTCATAAGCAAACATTTCCATGCCTATTCCACTCCTTATGATTAAAAGTATAAAGTATATTATTCAATGAATCTATTTTTCTATCTATGATAAATCGTAAAAATTTCGATTTAGGACAATTTACACTTTAGCAGAACAAAAAAAGGACGTCAAGAAAAAATACAGGCCCTTATCGGATTCTCATGGAAACTTATAAAAAGTCAAAAAAAAGCAGTAAACCAGCAAAAAACAATGAGCTTACTTGTTCCCTTAAGATAAAACACCATAGTTTTGCTTTATTCTGCTTCTTTTTTTGTATAATTATCTAACATTCAATGTATTGGATTCAAAGGTTGAACTTCCTTTAAGTAATTGCTTCACATAAACCGTTAGTTTCTATAACGGTATTTCTCAGCACGGAAACATCTTGAGCAAAAGCGGTACCTGCTTGTCCTTTCACCATGTCTGGCGCATTTTCTACAAAAATTTCCATACTGCTGGCTAATGTATATTGTTCATTTTGCAGGTTGGTTTGTAGTTGTTGAGCGTTCTCTTTCAAAGGAGCAAAGACGCTTTCACATTTAGCAACTAACGCTAATCTCTGTTGGCGTTTTTTTTCCAATTTTTGATAGTAGGTAATTTCACTTTTATATAATGTAATAACTGAAATATTCGGCTCTTTCAAACTGGCTTCAAAATCAATCTTACGCTGCAAGCCGCTAATTACGGTTTCATATGAGCGTTCATTAAAAAGTGCCATATGTAAGTTCCTCCTTGATCACTAAAAACTGGTGGCGATTTCTTCATCAGTGGCTTCGGCTTTAACGGCAGCCATTCGTAGTTTATAAGCAAATTCCCCTAAATCTGACGCTATCTTTTGTAGTTTTTCTTTCAATTCCGCCACTACTTCAGGATTATGGGCGTAATACAGATCGTCAGCTGAATAGGCTGCGGCAGCCTTGATAATATCTTGGATTTTATGATCCTCCAATTCTGAATATGCCCCATTCGCTTCACTTTGAATATGTTTTTGTAATACCATCACTGCTTCGGCTTCATTCCATTCATATTGTTCAATTGTTTTTTTCATTTGGCTAGCAGTATATTTCAGCTGGTCGTATTCCTCCGCAGTCGCTCTTAATAAAGCCGGTGCAAATAATAACTGTAAACTACCATCGCTAGTAAACATATCGACAAATGTTTGAGTAGGATGTCCACCCAGCGTTAATAACTTCATAATAAACGATTCCAGCTCTTTGTTACTTTTTGTATATATACGTTTGCCAACCAACGGTGCGCCAAATTGGTCAAAATTACCCACACTGTCATTCATATGTGTGTAATTGGTGATTATTTCATGCACCTGACCTGATGTCACCCACGCTTGCGCTTTGGCACTTAATAGGCGATAAATATTGGGCGCTGAAAAAACCGTAGCACATTCGCCAAACTCCGCAGCAACATAGGTGGCTAACCCACCGCCTAGGCTATGGCCGGTATAGTCAAAGGTTGCGTTTTTAAACTGGGGATCGGCTTTTAGTTGTTGAGCAAAAGCGTACGCTGTATCGAATTGACTTTTCCCTGCAATCGGTACTCGAATAGTTGTTCCGGGAATTGTTTCATAATTTATTTTATTTTTATTCCCCATGACAATTTGTTGCACATCCGCACTGAAATCTCCATCAAAATCAAATAAATTTATTCCTTTATAAGAAATCGTCACTTGCGAATAATCTGTTTGCCCTTTAATAATCGGCACGACCGCAATCCCTTCTGCGCCATTACGATCGGGGTTGTTGAGAACAGTAATGACTTGATATTCTTCGATCTCAGGGGCTTTGATTTTATCTCCCACCTTCTTATTTTTGTATGCAGTATTTGTAAGTTTAAAATAATCTTTATTAGTTTTAACCATAATAACACCCCTTATGATATACTTATCGACAAGTATGACATAAAAAGGATGTTATGACTATGAAAATTAAGAAAAAAATTTTATTGTCACTATTAATGATTATTTTAGGAGTGATCGGCTTGAATTACTATAACTATAACAACTATCTAAACAAACAAAAAGAACGGATTGAACTATTTTTTAAGTATAACTATAACAATATTGATTCGTTAACCTTCACAAAAGTTGATAAAACACCTATGGGTGCTTTAGTCTTCTATGGATATTTTAATAAGGACAAGAATAATAATTTTTCAGCTGATATCATGCCTTATCAAGAAGAATTCGACGGAAACATTTCGATAGATGGAAAATTTGATGATCTTAACTTTAAATTTGGTGATAAGAATATTGTTTCAGTATCTGAAATCCTAAAAATCCAAAAAAAAAAAATAAATCAGAAGATCACTCTTCTGACTCCAGCTCTTGGTTTTCAGAGACTTCCAAGCCTTCCGGGTTAAACAACTATTCAAATCTGTTTTAATAACGAGGTACTTCCTTCATGAAAAAGAAATATAAGCTTCTCCTTATACTAGCTATAGTAGCTTTTACCATTATCGGCTTGAACTACTATAGCTATCACAACTATCTAAACAAACAAAAAGAACGGATTGAACTATTTTTTAAGTATAACTATAACAATATTGATTCCTTGACTTTTACGAAAATTAAAAAAAATCCGACCGGTTCTTTAAACTTCCATGGATATCTCAATGGAAATCAGGAGGAAAAATTCATAGGGAAAATAATGCCTGATCAAAAAGAATCTGAAAGAAATAATGTTATAAATTATACCTTTGCCATGAAAAATGCAAAATTTGAAGATAGAAAAACTTATTCTGTGTCCGAAATTCTAAAAGTTCAATAAAAAAAGCGAAAGTGTTCAGCCATTAATGATTATTGCTGCATCATTAATATAAGCGCTGCCTCAAAGGAACAGCGCAGCTAAAACAGCTTTCGCAGATATATCTAAAATTATTGTACACACATTTCGTACTACTAAAAGAAACACCACTTATAGTACAAGCTTCTAAGGAAGTGCTTTTTTAAGCTAATTAACAACCTCTTCATCCATATGAAAACAGCGCCATTGAGAGTCTTCTGTGCGGACAAGTCGGATTTGACGGTCGACGTATTGCTTGATATCTTCATGGTCATGAGTAATCATCAAGATCGCTTTACCATGGTCATGAGCATTGTGTTGCAGCAAACGATAAAAATCATTACGTGACTGTTCATCCATACCTGTTGTCGGTTCATCTAAAATAAACAAATCCGGATCGGTCGCAAAAACACGCGCTAAACTAATGCGCTGTTTTTGCCCACCCGATAATTCTCCGATTCGCTTATGGCGCATATTCCACATTCCAACCGCCTTTAACGCTTTTTCAACATGCTGATGATCTTTTTTCGTCAAAGGTTTGAACCAACGCTGATGCGGAAAACGGCCGGAACGAACCAATTCGATGACCGTACTAGGAAAGCCAGCATTAAAGGAAGCTACTTGTTGCGGAATATAACCGATACTGAGTTTTTGGCCAGCAGCATTCTGCTTGGCAATTGTAACGGAGCCGCTGGACGACTTTAATAAGCCTAGCGTACTTTTGATTAATGTTGACTTTGCGGCTCCATTTTCACCGGTTAAAATCACAAATTCGCCTGGATCTACGTAATAGGAAACATTTTGTAAAACAGGCTCATCGTCGTAATAGAACGTCAAGTCCTTTACTTCAATGTAGTGCATGTTTAGTTCCTCCTTTTATTGGCTGCTTCGGTCCAATAAATTTAATGGATACTTTTCTTCAAAGCAGCTAAATTATCTTTCATTACAGAAAGGTAATCTTTGCCTGCGCTTTGTTCTTTTTTAGTTAAGCTTTCCAAGGGATTTAGCACAGCTAACTCTACATTGGTTTCACTTGCTAATGTTTTGGCTACTTTGGAAGAAGCTGTCGATTCAAAGTATATCACAGAAACGCCATTAGCTGTAATATATTTTTTTAACTCTGCCAAGCGGCTCGGTGAAGGTTCTTGATCCGGAGAAATGCCGGCAATCGGTTCTTGGATCAAATGATATTGTTTAGCTAAATAGCCAAATGCTGCATGCTGTGTAACAAATGCCCGATTTTTAGCGTTGGCAAAGGCCGTCTTGTAAGCTTCATCCAACTCTTTTAGCTTAGTAATATATTTGTCAGCGTTCGTTTGGAAAGTTGCTTTTTTATCAGGATATTTTTTCACTAACGCATCACGAATTGCTTCAACTTCTTTTTGAGCCAAGACTGGATCCAACCAGACATGGGGATCTAATTCATGGTCATGGTTATGTCCGTCGTGTGCGTCTGTATCTTCGTGGCCCTGTTCTTCATCTGCTCTGTCCACCAGCTGAATAGATTGGCTGGCTTCTACTACGGAAACTTTTTTCTTATCTAAATTTTCCAATGCGTTAGGAACCCATGTTTCCATCGCTTTACTATTGTAAACAAAAACATCTGCATCCGTTAATTTAGCTAAATCTTTTGCACTTGGTTCATAATCATGAGGCTCGCTTCCTGCTGGTATCAGCATTTCCACCGTACCTTCATCGCCGACCACATTTTTAGCAAA
>Ga0302349_1002306_pt1 | contig 12440 bp, 12 predicted proteins | sample PhyAR1_FD_202176 | JGI IMG/M metagenome (GOLD analysis project Ga0302349, IMG submission 202176) | Leaf surface microbial communities from alfalfa plants in UC Gill Tract Community Farm, Albany, California, United States - DLSL A.R1... | ecosystem: Host-associated > Plants > Phyllosphere >...
CCAGGCGCTGGAGCGGTCGGCCGAGCTCAACGAGGCCTATCACGTGCTGCGCGCCCCGTCGCGCCGCGCGCGCTATCTGCTGGAGCTCGAAGGGCACGAGATGCCGCTCGAGGCGACCATCCAGGACACCGACTTCCTCATGCAGCAATTGCAGTGGCGCGAGGAGTTGGAGGACCTGCAGGTCGCTGGCGACAGCGCGGGCATTCCCGCCTTCCGCCAGCGCCTCAAGGATGCGCAGCGTGACATCGAGCAGGCCTTCGCCGCGATCTGGCAGGATCCCGCCCAGCGCGAGTCTGCCGAGCGCCTGGTCCGTCGCATGCAGTTTCTCGACAAGCTGGCCAGCGAGATCCGCCAGCTCGAAGAGCGTCTGGACGATTAATCACAGGTGTCGCTCCGGCACCGACAACCATAAGCCGACTAGCCAATGGCTCTATTGCAGATAGCCGAACCCGGAATGGCGCCCAAGCCGCACCAGCGCAAGCTGGCGGTGGGCATCGATCTGGGCACCACCAATTCCCTCGTGGCCGCCGTCCGCAGTGGCGTGGCCGAGACCCTGCCCGATCTGCAAGGCGAGGTGATCCTGCCGTCCGCGGTGCGCTACGGCGCCGCTGGCGTGGAAGTGGGGGCGGGCGCCAAGGCCGCTGCCGCCCAGGACCCCTTCAATACCATTCTTTCCGTCAAGCGCCTCATGGGGCGTGGCATCGCCGACGTCAAGCAGCTGGGCGAGCAGTTGCCCTATCGCTTCGTCGCCGGTGAATCGGAGATGCCCTTCATCGATACCGCTGCCGGGCGCAAGAGTCCGGTAGAGGTTTCCGCCGACATCCTGCGGGTGCTGCGCGAGCGCGCCGAAGCCACCCTGGGTGGCGAGCTGGTCGGCGCCGTCATCACCGTGCCGGCCTATTTCGACGATGCCCAGCGCCAGGCGACCAAGGACGCGGCCCGCTTCGCCGGCCTGAATGTCCTGCGCCTGCTCAACGAACCCACCGCGGCAGCCGTGGCCTATGGCCTGGACCGGGGCGAGGAGGGCGTGGTCGCCATCTACGACCTGGGTGGCGGCACCTTCGACATCTCCATCCTGCGCCTGACCCGCGGCGTCTTCGAAGTCATGGCCACCGGTGGCGACAGCGCCCTGGGCGGTGACGACTTCGATCACGCCATCGCCGGGTGGATCGTCCAGCAGGCGGGGCTGTCCAGCGATCTGGATCCGGGCACCCAGCGCCGCCTGCTGCAGAGCGCCTGCGCCGCCAAGGAAGCCCTGTCGGCCGCCGAGCATGTCGAGGTCAGCCACGGCGACTGGTCGGGCGTGCTGGACCGCAGCACCTTCCAGGACCTCATCGCACCCCTGGTCGCGCGCAGCCTCAAAGCCTGTCGCCGCGCCCTGCGCGATGCGGACGTGGAGCCGGCGGATATCCGCGCCGTGGTCATGGTTGGCGGTTCCACCCGCGTGCCCTATGTCCGTGAAGCCGTGGGCGAGCTGTTCGACTGCACTCCGCTCACCGATATCGATCCGGATCGCGTGGTCGCCATCGGTGCCGCCCTGCAGGCCGATTCCCTGGCCGGCAATCGTGCCGGCGAAGAATTGCTGCTGCTGGACGTCATCCCGCTGTCCCTGGGACTCGAGACCATGGGCGGCCTGATGGAAAAGATCATTCCGCGCAACACCACCATCCCGGTGGCGCGGGGTCAGGACTTTACTACCTATCGCGACGGCCAGACCGCCATGCTGGTGCATGTGCTGCAGGGCGAGCGCGAACTGGTCAAGGACGCCCGTTCCCTGGCGCGCTTCGAGCTGCGTGGCTTTCCGCCCATGGTCGCCGGAGCCGCCAAGATCCGCGTCACCTTCCAGGTCGATGCCGACGGCCTGCTCGGCGTCAGCGCCCGCGAGCTGTCCAGCGGTGTGGAAGCCAGCGTCCAGGTCAAGCCGTCCTACGGCCTGACCGATGGCGAGATCGCCAACATGCTGCAGGACTCCTTCCGTCATGCCGGTGACGACATGCAGGCCCGTGCGCTGCGCGAGCAGCAGGTCGAGGCCCGGCGGCTGATCGAGGCGGTCACCGCCGCGCTGGCCGCCGATGGCGAGCGCCTGCTGGACGCCGAGGAGCGTCAGGTGATCGAGCTGGAAATCGGCCGGCTGGCCGAGCTGCTGGATGCCACCGACCTCCAGGCGCTCGAAGACCAGACCAAGCGTCTTTCTCACGTAACCGATGCCTTCGCCGCCCGGCGGATGAACGCCTCGGTCAAGGCGGCCCTGGCGGGTCGTCGTCTCAACGATATCGAGGAGTAGTTCCATCATGCCGCAGATCACCCTGCTGCCCCACGCCGAGCACTGCCCCGAGGGCGCGGTCTTCGAAGCCAGCGAAGGCGAAACCATCATCGCCGCGGCCCTGCGCAACGGCATCGACATCGAGCACGCCTGCGAGATGTCCTGTGCCTGCACCACCTGCCACGTGGTCATCCAGGAAGGCTTCGACTCCCTCGAGCCTTCCGATGAACTCGAGGACGACATGCTGGACAAGGCCTGGGGCCTGGAAATGCGTTCGCGCCTGTCCTGCCAGGCGGTAGTTGGCAGCGAAGACCTGGTGGTGGAGATTCCGCGCTACACCATCAACCAGGTTTCCGAAGGCCACTGAGGGCAGCTGTCATGGCACTGAAATGGACCGATGTGCTGGATATCGCCATCGAACTCAACGACGCCCATCCCGACGTGGATCCGCGCTACGTGAATTTCCTCAAGCTGCGCAACTGGGTCGTGGAGCTGCCGGAATTCGACGACGATCCCCAGCGGGGCGGCGAGAAGGTGCTGGAGGCCATCCAGGCCGCCTGGATCGAAGAGTCCGCCTGACGCATCGCCCGTACCGCGCTACGCTTTTCACCGGGACCCGCGTATAATCCGCGGGTTTCGTTTTTGCTCTATTCCCACATTCGGAGTTCACATGTCTGTTCAACGTACCCTGTCGATCATCAAGCCCGATGCCGTATCCAAGAATGTCGTCGGTGAGATCGTCACCCGCTTCGAGAAGGCTGGCCTGCGCGTCGTCGCTGCCAAGATGGTCCAGCTGTCCGAGCGCGAAGCCGGTGGCTTCTACGCCGAACACAAGGAGCGTCCCTTCTTCAAGGATCTGGTCTCCTTCATGACCTCCGGTCCGGTCGTGGTCCAGGTGCTGGAAGGCGACAACGCCATCGCCAAGAACCGTGAGCTGATGGGCGCCACCGATCCCAAGAAGGCCGACGCCGGTACCATCCGCGCCGACTTCGCCGTCTCCATCGACGAGAACGCTGTCCACGGTTCGGACTCCGAAGCGTCCGCCGCTCGCGAGATCTCCTACTTCTTCGCAGCCACCGAAGTCTGCGAGCGCGTCCGCTAAGGATGAGCGCCGGCCAGGGAAGCGGCCAGCCCGCCTTCCTGGCACCGCCCGCGCCCTGCGCGGGTTTCAAACAGATTTCGTCGAGGTGATCCCATGACCACAGCCACCGATAAGGTCAATCTGCTGGGCCTGACCCAGCCGCAACTCGAGTCGTTCTTCGAGTCCATCGGGGAGAAGCGCTTTCGCGCCGGCCAGGTCATGAAGTGGATCCATCACTTCGGCATCGATGATTTCGACGCCATGAGCAACCTGGGCAAGGCGCTCAAGGAAAAGCTCAAGGCCGCCGCGGAGATCCGTGGCCCCGAGATCGTCAGCGAAGACATCTCCCGCGACGGCACCCGCAAGTGGGTGATCCGCGTCGCCTCCGGCAGCTGCGTCGAGACCGTCTACATCCCGCAGAACGGCCGCGGCACCCTGTGCGTGTCGTCCCAGGCCGGTTGCGCGCTGGACTGCAGCTTCTGCTCCACCGGCAAGCAGGGCTTCAACAGCAACCTCACCGCCGCCGAGGTGATCGGCCAGGTGTGGATCGCCAACAAGTCCTTTGGCAGCGTGCCCGCCAAGATCGACCGGGCCATCACCAACGTGGTGATGATGGGCATGGGCGAGCCCCTGCTGAACTTCGACAACGTCGTCGCCGCCATGCGCATCATGATGGACGACCTCGGCTATGGCATCTCCAAGCGCAAGGTGACCCTGTCCACCTCGGGCGTGGTGCCGATGATCGAAGAGCTGGCCAAGCAGATCGACGTCTCCCTGGCGCTGTCGCTGCACGCGCCCAACGACGAGCTGCGCAACGAGCTGGTGCCGATCAACCGCAAGTATCCCCTGGCCATGCTGCTCGACGCCTGCCAGAGATACATCGGCCAACTGGGCGAGAAACGCGTCCTGACCATCGAGTACACCCTGCTCAAGGACGTCAACGACCTGCCCGAGCACGCCCTGCAGATGATCGAGCTGCTGCGCAACGTGCCCTGCAAGATCAACCTGATTCCCTTCAATCCCTTCCCGCACTCCGGGTACGAGCGGCCGAGCAAGAACGCCACCCGCCGTTTCCAGGAGCTGCTGCAGCAGGCCGGTTTCAACGTGACGGTGCGCACCACCCGCGGTGACGACATCGATGCCGCCTGCGGTCAGCTGGTGGGCCAGGTCATGGACCGCACCCGCCGCAGCCAGCGCTACATCGCCGTTCGCCAGCTCGACGGTGCCGAAACCGTAACGCCGCTCCAGGGCTGAGGGCGCGACCATGGCGATCACGCGCTTTGCGGCTGTCGCGCTCGCCCTGGTGGTCGGCGGCCTCGCCGGCTGCGTGACCGAGGGCGACCGCAATCCCATGGATACCCGTCAGGGGCGGATGCAGGCCCGTGATGCCTACATCCAGCTCGGCCTCGGCTATGTCCAGCAGGGCAACACCGAACAGGCCAAGGTGCCGCTGAAGAAGGCCCTGGAACTGGATTCCTCCAGCGCCGACGCCCATGCCGCCCTCGGGCTGGTGTTCCAGGCCCAGGGCGAGACCGACCTGGCCGATCAGGAATACCGCCTGGCCCTGCGCGAGCGGCCCCGCGATGCCCGCATCCTCAACAACTATGGCAGCTTCCTCTACGAGCAGGGGCGCTACAAGGATGCCTACGAACGTTTCACCCAGGCCGCCGAGGACAGTCTCTACCCCGAGCGCGCCCGGGTGTTCGAGAATCTCGGCCTGACCGCCCTGCGACTCAATCAGGTCGACTTGGGCAAGGAAAATCTGGAAAAATCCCTGCGGCTGGATCGCAATCAGCCCAGGGCCCTGTTCGAATTGGCTCAACTGGCCTACCAGACGCGCGACTATGTGCCGTCCCGGAGCTATTACCAGGCCTTCAGCCAGCTCAGTCCCCAGGATGCCCGCAGCCTGTTGCTCGGGATCCGCCTCGCCGAGGTGTTCAATGATCGCAACACCGCCGCGAGCTATGCCCTGCAGCTGAAGCGCCTCTACCCGAACTCACCTGAATATCGTCAACTTCAGTCGGAGCAGAAATGACCGCAGTGCAATCCGAAGCGGTACACGCCGGACGGGGCAATCCCGGTGAGATCTTGCGTCAGAAGCGCCTGTCGCTTGGCTGGAGCCAGGCCCAGGTCGCCCAGAATCTCAACCTCAGCGAGCGCATCATCGAGCAGCTCGAGTCCGGCAACTATCAGCAGATGCCGGGGCACACCTTTGCCCGCGGCTATACCAAGGCCTATGGCAAGCTGCTCGGCCTGGATCAGGTCGAACTGGTGCGGACCTTCGACGGCTATACCGGCACCGATGCCAAGGGCAGCACCGTGCACAGCCTGGGGCGTCTCGACGAGCCGGTGCGGCTGTCGCGCAATGTCCTGAGATTCGTCAGTTTCATCCTGGTGGTGCTGATCATCGCCATGGGCCTGTTCTGGTGGCAGGAGCGCAGTCGCCAGGCCTCCAGCGCCAGTGCCGTGAGCATGGAGCATGTCGAGGTCGAGGGTGCCGACGGCAAGACCGAGATCCATCCCATCGACGAGCCGGAAGAACAGCCCCCGGTCACCGCCCAGCAGCCGGCCGCCACCCTGCCGTCCCCGGTGGGCACGCCGACGCCGGATGCCAATGCCGTCGCCGCCATGACCGCCCCGACCGCCGCGCCCACCCCGGCCCCGGTCACGGGTTCGACCTCGCCAGCGCCCACGGCACCCGCCGCCGCGACCCCGGCCGCGCCGGCCAGCGCCCCTGCCGCGGCGCCCGTCGCCGGCAGCGACAGCCTGAACATCCGCTTCACCGCCAATTGCTGGACGCAGGTCAGCGACGGTACCGGCAAGATCCTCTTCAGCGGCGTGAAGAAAGGCGGCGAGAGCCTCGAATACGCCTCGATCAAGGCACCGGTGAACATCCGTCTCGGCTTTGCCCGCGGTGCCCAGATCTCCTACAACGGCCAGGTCGTCGACCTCGCGCCTTACACCAAGGGCGAGACCGCCCGCATCAAACTCGGTCAGGCCGGACAATGACGTCCGGCGACCCCATGGGAAACCAGCATGCATAGCGAATCGCCCATCAAACGTCGGTTGTCCCGCAAGATCTGGGTCGGCTCGGTGCCGGTCGGCGGCGATGCCCCCATCGCCGTGCAGAGCATGACCAACACCGAAACCTGCGACGTCGACGCCACCGTGGCGCAGATCCAGCGCCTGCAGGACGCCGGTGCCGACATCGTGCGCGTCTCGGTGCCCGACATGGACGCCGCCGAAGCCTTCGGTCGCATCAAGCAGCGGGTCAGCCTGCCGCTGGTGGCCGACATCCACTTCGACTACAAGATCGCCCTGCGCGTCGCCGAGCTGGGCGTGGACTGCCTGCGCATCAACCCCGGCAACATCGGTCGCGAAGACCGGGTTAGGGCGGTGGTCGACGCGGCCCGCGAGCGCGGCATCCCGATCCGCATCGGCGTCAACGCCGGTTCGCTGGAAAAGGACCTGCAGAAGAAATACGGCGAGCCCACCCCGGAAGCCCTGGTGGAATCGGCCATGCGCCACGTCGACCATCTGGAGAAGCTGGACTATCCGGACTTCAAGGTGAGCGTGAAGGCCAGCGACGTCTTCATGGCCGTGGCCGCCTACCGCCAGCTGGCCACCCGTATCGAGCAGCCGCTGCACCTGGGCATCACCGAAGCCGGTGGCCTGCGTTCGGGTACGGTGAAATCCGCCGTGGGCCTGGGCATGTTGCTGGCCGAAGGCATCGGCGACACCATCCGCATCTCGCTCGCGGCCGATCCGGTCGAGGAGATCAAGGTCGGTTTCGACATCCTGAAATCCCTGCGCCTGCGTTCACGCGGCATCAACTTCATCGCCTGCCCGAGCTGCTCGCGGCAGAACTTCGATGTGGTCAAGACCATGAACGAGCTGGAAGGGCGCCTGGAGGACCTGCTGGTTCCCCTGGACGTCGCAGTGATCGGTTGCGTGGTCAACGGCCCCGGCGAAGCCAAGGAGGCCCATGTCGGCCTGACCGGGGGTACGCCCAACAACCTGGTGTACATCGACGGCAAGCCGGCCTCCAAGCTGAACAACGACAATCTGGTGGACGAGCTGGAAGGGCTCATCCGCCGCAAGGCGGCCGAAAAGGCCGAAGCGGATGCCGCGCTCATCGCGCGCAGCTGAAAGATCAAGGAATAAGGCCCTTTCGTGAGCAAGTCCCTGCAAGCCATCCGTGGCATGAACGATATCCTGCCGGAGCAGACTCCGGCCTGGCGCTACCTGGAACGTACCTTCGCGACGCTGCTCGACGGCTATGGCTACCACGAGATCCGTCTGCCCATCATGGAGTTCACCGAACTCTTCGCCCGCGGCATCGGCGAGGGCACCGACGTGGTGGACAAGGAGATGTACACCTTCCTCGACCGCAACGAAGAGTCCCTGACCCTGAGGCCGGAAGGCACCGCGGGTTGCGTGCGGGCCGTGCTCGAACACGGCATGACCGGCGGTGGCCAGGTGCAGAAGCTCTGGTACGCCGGCCCGATGTTCCGCTACGAGAAGCCGCAGAAGGGCCGCTATCGCCAGTTCCACCAGATCGGCGTGGAGGTGTTCAACCTGCCCGGTCCGGACATCGACGCCGAACTGATCGTGCTCACCGCGCGCCTCTGGCAGCGCCTGGGGTTGACCAACGCCGTCACCCTGCAGCTCAACAGCCTGGGTTCCAGCGCCGATCGCGCGCGCTATCGCGAAGCCCTAGTGGCCTATCTGCAGGAACGCTTCGAGCAACTCGACGAAGACAGCCAGCGCCGCCTGACCACCAATCCGCTGCGCATCCTCGACAGCAAGAACGCTCAGACCCAGGCGCTGCTGCAGGACGCCCCGACCCTGGCGGACTACCTGGACGACGAATCCCGCGCCCACTTCGATGGCCTCAAGGCCCGCCTGGACGCCGCCGGTATCCGCTACCAGATCAATCCCAAGCTGGTGCGTGGCCTGGACTACTACGGCCGGACCGTCTTCGAGTGGGTCACCGACAAGCTCGGCGCCCAGGGCACCGTCTGCGCCGGTGGCCGCTACGATGGCCTGATCACCCAGTTCGGCGGCAAGCCCACCCCGGGTGTCGGCTTCGCCATGGGCGTCGAGCGCCTGGTGCTGCTGCTGGAAACCCTGGAGTGCCTGCCCGGTGATCTGCAGCGCCCCGCCGATCTCTATCTCTGCGCCTTTGGCGAGGCGGCCGAACTGGCCGGCCTCAAGCTGGCCGAGCAGCTGCGCGATGCCCGTCCCGACCTGCGTCTGCTGGTCAACGCCGGTGCCGGCAGCTTCAAGAGCCAGTTCAAGAAGGCCGACAAGAGCGGCGCGCTCTGGGCGATGATCCTGGGTGAGGACGAACTGGCCGCGCAACAGGTGGCACTCAAGCCACTGCGTGGCGAGGCGCCCCAGGAAAAGGTCGATTTCGCGGCCCTGGCCGCTCGTCTGGACGAGATTTTGCCCCCGGCCGGTTCCGGTCGCGGGAATTGAGGAGAACGGATTTGAGTTCCATCGACGACGACAATCTGGTGGTCGCCAAGGCCTGGTGGCAGCGTAACGGCAAGCCGCTGGTGGCCGGTGGCGTCATCGCCCTGGTGGCGGTACTCGGCTGGCAGGGCTGGCAGCGCTATCAGAACAACCAGGCGCAAGGCGCCTCGGTGCTCTATCAGCAGCTGGTGGAAGCCGCGCTGGCGCCCGGTGGCAAGGTCGACACCGCGCGGGTGACCGATACCTACGGCAAGCTCAAGCAGGATTATTCCGGCACCGCCTACGCCCAGTACGGCAGTCTCTTCGTCGCCAAGGTGGCGGTGGAGAACAATCGCCTGGACGACGCCGCCGCCGAACTCAAGGCCGTGGTGGACAAGCCCCACGATGCCGAACTCGGCGAGCTGGCGCGTCAGCGTCTGGCCCGGGTGCTGGCGGCCGAGGGCAAGGCCGAAGAAGGCCTCAAGCTGCTGGATGGCGAGGCGCCCAAGGCCTATGTCGCCAACCGCGAAGAGTTGCGGGGCGATCTGCTGGTGGCGCTGAAGAAGCCGACCGAGGCCCGCGCCGCCTACGAAAAAGCCCGCGCCGCGCTGCCCAACGATGCAGCCGAAGGCGTGCTGCAGATGAAACTCGATGATCTCGCCAAAGGAGACGCCTGATGTTGCGCTGGAAGCCTATCGCGGTACTGGGTCTCGCCCTTGCGGTCGTCGGGTGCAGCAGCACCGGCAAGAAGGAATTGCCGCCGGCCGAGCTGAAGGACATCAAGGCCGAAGTCCGGCTGGATGAAGTCTGGAGTCGCTCGGTGGGCGATGGCCAGGGCAAGGAATACAACCGCCTGGTCCCGGCCGTGGACGGCCAGACGATCTTTGCCGCCGATGCCGATGGCCGGGTCATGGCGATGAATCGCGAGACCGGTCAGGTGCTGTGGAAGAAGGACCTGGACCTGCCGGTCTCCGGCGGCGTCGGGGTCGGTTCCGGTCTGGTGCTGGTCGGTACTCTGCGTGGCCAGGTGATCGCCCTCGACAGTGCCAGTGGTGACGAGAAGTGGCGTGCCCAGGCCTCCAGCGAGGTGCTGTCCGCTCCGGTCGTTAACAACGACGTGGTGGTGGTGCAGTCCCAGGACGACAAGCTGCAGGCCTTCGAGCTGGGCAGCGGTACCCGTCGCTGGATCTACGAAGACACCCAGCCGGTGCTGAGTCTGCGTGGCACCGGTGCCCCCCTGGTGACCAACCAGGTGGTGATGGCCGGTTTCGCCAGCGGCAAGGTGGTCGCCCTGGACGTGCAGCGTGGCCTGCCGCTGTGGGAACAGCAGATCGCCGTACCCAAGGGCCGTTCGGAACTGGAGCGCATCGTCGACGTGGACGGCGGCCTGTCGCTGTCGGGCGACACCCTCTATGTGGTCAGCTACAACGGCCGCGTGGTCGCGCTCAATCCGGCCAACGGCCAGATCCTCTGGCAGCGTGACGCCTCCAGCTACGACGGCGTGGCCGAAGGCTTCGGGAACGTCTACCTGAGCCTGGACAACGGCACCGTGGAAGCCGTCGAGGAATCCTCGACCTCCGCGCTCTGGACCAACGCCGATCTGGCCCGTCGCCAGCTCACCGGGCCGGTGGTTTGGTCGAGCAACGTGGTGGTGGGCGACTACGCCGGCTACATCCACCTGCTGAGCCAGGTCGATGGGCGTTTCGTCGGTCGCACCAAGGTCGACGGTGACGGCGTCCGGGTACGGCCACTGGTCGTCGGCGATATGCTCTACGTTTACGGCAATGGCGGTAAACTCGTCGCCTATCGTCTGCGCTAGAACCCTTTATCCTCAACCGATGGCCGCTACCGTGAAGTTCGGTAGCGGCCATCGTGTTTTCTGCTCTGGGAGAGCCGCATGGTTCCCGTAATTGCCCTGGTGGGGCGGCCGAACGTCGGCAAATCCACGCTTTTCAACCGCCTGACCAAGACCCGGGACGCCATCGTCGCCGACTTCGCCGGCCTGACCCGCGATCGCAAGTACGGCGAAGCCAAGTGGCAGGGACGCACCTACATCGTGGTCGACACCGGCGGTATCTCCGGTGACGAGGAAGGCATCGACCTGAAGATGGCCGAGCAGTCGCTGCAGGCCATCGAAGAATCCGATGCGGTGCTGTTCCTGGTGGACTCCCGCGACGGCATGACCGTCGCCGACCAGATGATCGCCGAGCACCTGCGCAAGCGAAACAAGCGCACCTTCCTGGTAGCCAACAAGGTCGATACCGTCGATCCCGAGATCGCCCGGGCGGAATTCAGCCCGCTGGCCATCGGCGATGCCTTTCCCATCGCGGCGGCCCACGGCCGTGGCGTGAACAACCTGCTGGAAGCCGCCCTGGGGGTCTTCCCCAAGGACGAGGTCGAGGTCGAGGAACTCTCCGAGGAGCAGGTGCGGGCGGCCGCGGAAGAGGGCGGTGACGTCTTCCGGCGCGTGCAGGGCATCGACGAGACCACCGGCATCAAGATCGCCGTGATCGGTCGACCCAATGTGGGCAAGTCGACCCTGGTCAACCGCATGCTCGGCGAAGAGCGGGTGATCGTCTATGACCAGGCCGGCACCACGCGCGACAGCATCTACATCCCCTTCGAGCGCAACGAAGAACGCTACACCCTGATCGACACCGCCGGCGTGCGCCGCCGCGGCAAGGTCTTCGAGGCGGTCGAGAAGTTCTCGGTGGTCAAGACGCTGCAGGCGATCCAGGACGCCAACGTGGTGATCTTCGTCATGGACGCCCGCGAAGGCGTGGTCGAGCACGACCTCAACCTGCTCGGCTTCGTGCTGGAGACCGGTCGTGCCCTGGTGATCGCGCTCAACAAATGGGACGGCATGGAGTCCGGCGAGCGCGACTACGTCAAGACCGAACTGGAACGCCGGCTGCTGTTCGTCGACTTCGCCGACATCCACTTCATCTCGGCGCTGCATGGCACCGGCGTGGGCCATCTGTACAAGTCGGTGCAGCAGTCCTTCGCCTCGGCCACCACCCGCTGGCCGACCAGTCGCCTGACCCAGATCCTCGAGGACGCGGTGCAGGAGCACCAGCCGCCGATGGTCAGTGGCCGGCGCATCAAGTTGCGCTATGCCCACCTGGGCGGTGCCAACCCGCCGCTGATCGTCATCCACGGCAACCAGACCGATGCGGTGCCCAAGTCATATACCCGCTATCTGGAAAAGACCTATCGCCGGGTGCTCAAGCTGGTGGGTACACCGATCCGTATCGAGTACCGCGGTGGCGAGAACCCCTTCGAGGGCAAGAAGAACACCCTCACCGAGCGCCAGGTCAACAAGAAGCGCCGGTTGATGAGCCACCACAAGAAGGCCGAGAAAAAGCGCAAGGACAAGCGCCGGTAGACCGGCAGGACGTTGCGCAAGGAAGGGGGCTCAGGGGAGCCCCCTTTTTCTTTGGGAAAAATTCCTTTGCAGCACCTTTTTCAGTGGAAAAGGCTGCGCCGTTTTCCACGCTACGGGGTAGCCTCCCGGCTTGGCGCTGCGGCCTCCTTGGGCACTGGCCGATCCCCTCTCCCTCTGGGAGAGGGTTGGGGTGAGGGCCTGCCCCGTGCCGGCGCTTCAAGGAAAAGGCCACGCGCTTACCCTCACCCTGGCGC
>Ga0302349_1002307_pt1 | contig 12439 bp, 8 predicted proteins | sample PhyAR1_FD_202176 | JGI IMG/M metagenome (GOLD analysis project Ga0302349, IMG submission 202176) | Leaf surface microbial communities from alfalfa plants in UC Gill Tract Community Farm, Albany, California, United States - DLSL A.R1... | ecosystem: Host-associated > Plants > Phyllosphere >...
CGCGGGGCGGGCCCGTCCTCGCGGTGCAGCTGGACAACGAGATCGGCATGCTGGCCTGGGTCTCCAACACCCCGGACCTCACCGATCACCTGCTCGAGGACCTGCGCCGGTGGATCCTCGAGCGACGATCCGATCCCGAGACGACGTACCCCGCGATCTCTGCCGGCGCCGCCGCCTGGGCCGATGCGGTGCGCAGCCCCGACGAGGCCTGGGCCGGGCCGCTGCGCACCGACCTCACCCGCTTCATGCGCGGCCGCTTCGCACGGTACGTGCGGCACCTGCGGGCATCGGCCGAGTCCCACGGCATCACCGGGGTGCCGTTCCTGGTGAACATCCACGGCACCGAGGCAGGAAGCGGCGAGCCGTTCCCGATCGGCATCTCCCAGCTCATGGAGACGTACGCCGGGGTGCCGGGGATGCTCTCGGGATCGGACCACTACGTCGGGACGATGACGCTCACCGCGACCACGGACCTCTACGTCATGAACGCCTTCCAGCAGGCGGTGCACGACGCCGACCAGGTGCTCACGAGCCTCGAGTTCGAGGCGGGCTCCGGGGACTACGGCGGCGGGTTCGACCAGCAGTACGAGCCCTCCACCGCCGCGCTCAAGACCCGGCTCTTCCTCGCCCAGGGCGCCCGGCTGCTGAACTACTACCTGCTCGCAGGAGGCATCAACCCGCCGATGCCGACGGCCGATGCGCGGGCCGACGGCCCCGCGCCCGATGCCGAGGTCGGCGGCTCCTCGCGCGGCGGGGACGGCCCGGCGGACGGGATCGGCCGGATCTCCTTCACCGGCGAGCGCCACGGCACCGCCGCTCCGATCACTCCGGACGGCGATCGCTCCCCCACCTTCGCGCCCCTGGCCTCGGCCATCGCCGCCGCCCGCATGCACGAGCGCTTCCTCTCGACCGCCCAGGAGGAGCACGACGACCTGGCCCTCGCCTTCGTCCCCGACTCCTACGCCACCGAGTACGCGCACCCGCGCAGCGCCCGGATGCAGGAGGTCGTGGAGGATCTGCGCGCCCACCGCGGCGCCGGGCAGCGCCGCGCGCTGGCCCGCTCGGCGCTGCTGCAGGGCTACCGGTTCGGAGCGGTCGCGCTGCCCGCCGGCGTCGGCGGTGCGGATGAGGAGGCCCGCTCCCGGCTGATCGCCGCACGGCCCCGACCCCGCGTGCTCATGCTGGCCGCTTCCGTGCACCTGGCCCCGGAGGTCCAGTCCGAGCTCGTCGCGCACCTCGACGGCGGCGGCGGACTGCTCGTGCTCGGCACCGTCCCCGAGCGGGACCTCGACGGCGCGCCGTGCCGGATCCTCGCCGACCACCTCGGGATCCGTCCCCTCGAGCCCGTGTCCTGGGACCGTCCCGGCTGGTATCCCACCGTCGCCGCCCAGGGCTGGGCCGGCCCCCTGCCGCAGACCCGCGCGGGATGGGTGCAGGGCATCGCCGCGGAGCACGGCGAGGTGATCCTCCATGACCTGCAGGGCAGGACCGTCGGGGTGGACATCGAGCTCCCCGCGGGGCGCGCGGTGGTGATCACCGCCGGGCTGCCCTCGAGCCCCGAGCTGTTCGGCCGCGCCCTGGAGCGCCTCGGGGTGCGGCCGGGCCTGCCGCTGCGCAGCTCCGCGCCCGGGGTGTTCACGACCTCGACCGCCGACGCTGCGGGGAACCGCCTGCTGCACGTGCTGAACACCTCCGGGCACCGCCCCGAGGTGCGGCTCGGCGACGGCGAGGATGCGCTCGCCCTGCGTCCCGCCCCGCACACCGGGTACATGCTCGCCCACGGCCTGACCGTCGCCGGCACGCGGATCGTGCGCGCGAACGCCGAGCTCACGCGGATCGGCGAGGACGAGCTGGCCTTCGGGGAGCCCGCCGGGGACGCGACGGTGATCGTCCTCGAACCGGGCCGCACGATCCTCTCCGCGACCACGGCCACCGGGGCTGCGGCCCAGGTCGACGACGCCGACGGGCGCACGGTGATCCGCGGGGCGGGGTCCCTCACCCTGCGGCTGGGGCCGGTCCCGCCGCGGTGACCGCGGTGCGGACCGGGAGCCGCGGGACTCCTCGGCGCACGGGTCCGGGCACGAGGACGGCGCACCGGCGGGGGCCGGTGCGCCGTGCTCAGGGGGTGGCGATGGACGCGGGGACGGGCAGGCTCCGTCCCCACCGGCTCACTCGCGGTCGAACAGCATCCGGTAGGTGGAGCCGGCGATCGCGGCGCCGATCAGCGGGGCGAGGATGAACAGCCACACCTGGCCCAGCGCCGCCGGGTCGAACACCGCGACGGCGAGCGAGCGGGCGGGGTTCACCGAGGTGTTGGTGACCGGGATGGAGATGAGGTGGATGAGGGTCAGGGCGAGGCCGATGGCCAGGGGCGCGAAGCCGACCGGGGCACGGCCGTGGGTCACCCCGAGGATCACCCAGAGGAACACCGCCGTCAGCACGATCTCGATGAGCAGAGCGGACAGCAGGCTGTAGCCGCCCGGCGAGAGCTCGCCGTAGCCGTTGGTCGCGAAGGATCCCGCGGCGCCGGGGTCGATGGCGAAGGAGTCGGAGCCGCTGGCGATGAGGAACAGCACCGCCGCGGCGACCACGCCCGCGACGACCTGCGTGGCCATGTACGGCAGCACCGCCTTCGCCTCGATGCGGCCGCCCAGGAAGACGCCCAGGGTGACGGCGGGGTTGAAGTGTCCGCCGGAGATGTGGCCCACCGCGTAGGCGCCGGTGACCACGGTCAGGCCGAACGCGAGGGCGACGCCCACGAAGCCGATGCCCAGCTGGGTGCCGTCGTCGGTGAGGAAGACGGCCGCGAGGACCGCGGATCCGCAGCCGCCGAAGACGAGCCAGAACGTGCCGAGGAACTCGGCGATGAGGCGGGAGGAGAGAGGAGGGACAGGAGAATCGGACACGGTGGCCTCCAAGGCTGCCGAGGAAGGGGAAGGGAAACGCCTGCTCACTGCAGTCCTACCGTGCGGTCGGCGATCCCGCAATACCCCGTTCCCGGAATGTCCGGACCTCGGCCCGGGATCGGGGCGGCGCGCGGGCCCCGCGGCGCACCTGCCGCTCGGGCCTGGGCTGATCGCGCGCCCGGCTACTTGTAGATGTCGGCGAAGGGATTGGGGATCGCGTCCAGCAGCAGTCGCGTGTACTCGTCCTCGGGGCGGCGGATCACGTCGATCGCGCGGCCCTTCTCGACCAGGCGGCCCGAGTTCAGCACGAGCACCTCGTCGGCGAGCATGCGGGCGCTGAGCAGGTCGTGGGTGATGTACAGGATGCCCACGCCGGAGTCCGCGACCAGGCGGTGCAGCAGTTCGAGCACCTCGGCCCGGATGGAGACGTCCAGGCTGGAGATCGGCTCGTCGGCGATGATCAGCTCCGGATCCGCGGCGAGCGCCCGGGCGATGACGACCCGTTGGCGCTGCCCTCCGGAGAGCTCGTAGCCGTAGCGGCCCCGGTAGCGGCGCGCCGGCGTCAGGGCGACCCGCTCCAGCAGCTCCTCGACGGCGGCGCCGAGCTCGGACCGGCCCATCGACCGGTGGTTCCTCAGCGGTCGCGACAGGATGTACTCGAGGGTCTTGTTCGGGTTCAGCGAGGAGTACGGGTCCTGGAACACCATCTGCACGAGCTCGTAGTAGCCGCGCAGGGCCCGGCCCCGCAGGCTCCCCACGTCCAGGTCGCCCTGGCGGGAGCGGAAGGTGATGCGGCCGGCGGTGGGGTGCTCGACCCCGGTGATCATCTTGGCGATGGTGCTCTTGCCCGAACCGGACTGGCCCACCAGCGCGGTGACCATGCCGCGGCGCAGCTGGAAGGAGACGTCGTCCACCGCGAGGTTCTCGCGCGCATGCAGCCCCTCTCGGCTGCGGTAGACCTTCGAGATCCCGTCCACGTCCAGCAGGACATCGGCCGCACGGGCGTCGTCGCTCTCCCCGACGGACTTCTCGAAGGCCGGCCCCGCGAAGCGGACGGTGATCGGCGGCAGGCCCTCGGCCGGCGGGTCGCTGCGCTGCAGGTGCGCCACGTGGCAGGCCGTGCGCGGGCTGCGCCAGGCATCCCCGGAGTCCACGGCCAGCGCCTGCACCCCTCCGGCGCGGCGCCGCGTGTCCAGCTCGAGCAGCGGCGGCTCCTCGGTGCGGCACAGGTCGATCTTCTCGGGGCAGCGCGGCGCGAAGGGGCAGCCGAGGATCGGCAGCGAGAGATCCGGCGGACGGCCGGGCACGTAGGTGATGCGCACGGTCTCCTGGCGAGGATCGCCGTAGGAGCCCAGCAGCCCCTTGGTGTACGGGTGCAGGGGCTCGCGCAGCAGGTCGTCGGCGGTGTGCTCCTCGACGATCCTCCCGGCGTACATCACGAGGATCCGGTCGGACAGGTCCATCACGGTGCCGATGTCGTGGCTGATGAACAGCACGGCGAAGCCCTGCTGCTCCTGCAGGGCGCGCACGTTCTCGAGGATCTCGCGCTGGACCACGACGTCCAGCCCGGTGGTCGGCTCGTCCAGCAGCACGAAGCGGGGCTCGTCCACCAGGGCGAGCGCGAGGTTCACGCGCTGCTTCATGCCGCCGGAGAGCTCGTGCGGGTAGGCGCCGATGAACCGGTGGTCGATGAGCACCAGGTCGAACAGCTCCTGGATCCGCCGGGTGACGGCGGCGCCGCGCAGCGGGGAGTGCAGCTCGATCGCATCGCGGAACTGGGCCTCGATGCGGGTGACGGGGTTCAGGGCGTTCATCGAGGACTGGAACACCGTGGAGATGTCCCGCCAGCGCATCGGCCGCAGCTCGTCCTCGCGCAGGGGCACGAGGTCGCGGCCCTCGAAGAGCACCTGGCCGCCGCTGATGCGGCCGGGCCGCTCGGTCAGGCGCAGGATCGCGGTGCCGAGCGTGGACTTGCCGGAGCCGGATTCGCCGATGAGCCCGACGAACTCTCCCTCGCCGATGGTGAAGGACACCTCGTCCACGGCGGTGATGTGCGGATTGAGCTTCGGCTCGTAGCGCACGGAGAGGTCGCGGACCTCGAGCAGCGGGGCCGTCGGGGTCGCCCCGGGGGCGGGCAGGGAGGTCATCTCAGGCGTCCTCTCGCAGGTGGGGGTTGCTGATGAGGTCGATGCCGAAGTTGATCAGGGTCAGCGCCATGATCAGGCCGGAGAGCATGAGGCCGGGCACCAGCAGCCAGATCCACAGGCCCTGGGCGAGGGCGCCCTGCAGCTGCGCCTGGTAGAGCATCGTCCCCCAGGAGACCGACTCGACGTTGCCCAGCCCCAGGAACGACAGCCCGGCCTCCGCGCCGATCGCCCCGGTGGCGGCGCCGAAGAAGCCGGCCGCGACGAGGCTCGTCATCTGCGGGAGGATCTCGCGGAAGATGATGGTGCCGGTGCCGTCCCCGGCGAACTTCGCGGCGGTGACGAAGTCGCGGTGGCGCAGGGTGATGATCTGGGCGCGCTTGGAGCGGGCCGGTCCCGCCCAGGAGATGATGCCGATGATGAGGATCGTGAACCACACGCTGCGCACCTCGGAGTAGGCCATGAGCGTGATGATCAGCGGCAGGGTCGGTACGACCAGGGCCACGTTCGTGAGCAGGCCCAGCACGTCGTCGACCCAGGTGCCCTCGAGGTAGCCGGAGACGAGCCCGATGGCGAGCGCGACGACGGTCGCGAACAGCCCGCCGAACAGGCCCACGATCAGGGAGACCCGGGTGCCCCAGATGAGCTGGCTGAAGATGTCGGCGCCCTGCGTGGTGGTGCCCATCCAGTGCGCGGAGCTCGGCAGCTCGACCGGCCCGAAGGAGGTGTCGTCCCCGCGGTAGGGGGCGATCACCGGGGCGAGGATCGCGATGAGGACGTAGATCCCCAGCAGGACGATCCCGACGCGGGCCTTCTTCGAGGACCAGATGACCTGGAACCAGGTGGGCCCGGAGGCGATGCGGTGCGCGGTCGCCTCCTCGCTGCGCTCCAGCTCCGCCTCGTCGATGCGCGGGCCGCCCGCCGGAGCGCGCGCCGGGCCTCGCGCATCGGACCTGCCGTCGGCACCGGCCGGGGGGCCGGCCATGTCTGCGGTGTCCGTCATGTCAGGAGGCCTTTCTCGCGCGGGGGTCCAGGACGCCGTAGAGCATGTCCGCGATGAGGTTCGCCACCAGGGTTCCGACGATCGTGAACAGCAGCAGCGCCTGCAGCAGCGGGTAGTCCTTGCCGGAGGCGGCCTGCTGCATGAGCCGGCCGAGCCCCGGGTAGTCGAAGGTGGTCTCGATGAGGATCTGCCCGCCGAGGATCCCGCCGAGCGCCATCGCGAGACCGGTGATGGAGGGCAGCAGGGCGTTGCGGGCCGCGTACTTCAGGGCGATGTCCCGGTCGGGCACGCCCTTGGCCCGGGCCAGGCGGATGTAGTCCTCGCGCAGGTTCATGATCATGGTGTTGCGCATGCCGAGGATCCAGCCCACGGGCCCCAGCAGCATGAGCACCGCCGCCGGCAGCACCGAATGGTGCACGGCGTCCAGGAGGAACGCCGTGTTCCAGCCGGGGGTGGAGGCCTCGTACCCGCCGGCCGTGGGGAACCAGCCCATCACGTACCCGAAGGCGAACAGCAGCAGCAGCGCGATCCAGAAGGACTGCAGGGTGCCGAGGAAGGTCGAGCCGATGGTGACCACCGAGTCGAACATCGAGTTCCGGCGCCACGCGGCGAAGGCGCCCAGCACGATGCCGAGGGTGAAGGACAGCACCAGGGTCACGCCCACCAGCACCAGCGTCCAGGGCAGGGCGCGACCGATCACCTCGGTGACCGGCGCCGGGTAGTAGGTGTACGACAGGCCCAGGTCCCCGCGCAGAAGGCTGCCCAGGTAGGAGAGGTACTGCTGGAACAGGTTCCCCTCCGGCTCGCCGAGCATGGCGCGCATGGCCTCGATCTTCGCGGGGTCGATCTCCGCGTCCTTGCCGGAGAGGCGCTTGACCATCATCTCGGCGGGGTCGCCCGGCTGCAGGCGCGGGATGAGGAAGTTCAGCGTCACCGCTGCCCACAGCGTGAGCAGGAAGTAGCCGATCCGTCTGAGGAAGTACGTCATGGGGCACCCTTCCGGGTCCGGGCCCCGCGCGGACGACGGGGCGGCCGCGCGGTGGCCGATCGGTCAGGGGCGGTCACTGCGGCGGGGTCAGCCGCGTCATGATCAGCAGCATGTCCGAGTTGGTCCCGTAGGGGTCCTCCTCGCTGGGCCAGCCGACGGCCTTGTCGGTGCGGTAGATCATCCGCGCCGGGGCGTAGATCAAGGGCGTGACCGGGTACTTCGTCATCATGATGTCGACGAGCTGCCCGGTGAGCTCCTTCTGCTGGGCCGGGTCGGTGGAGCCGGAGAGCTGGGCGACGATCTCGTCGGTCGCCGGGTCGATCCATCGGCCGACGTTCGCCTTGACGGTGTCCTTCGTGGGCACCTGGTCGGAGGCCAGCTTGGAGCCCAGGTTGCGGGCCACCTCGCAGCCGCCGTTGAGGTACTCCAGGCACATGTCGAAGTCGGCGTCCTTCTTGTTCTGGTCGACGGCATCCGGCGGGGAGGTCTGCACGGAGGCGTTGATCTTCATCGCCTGCAGGTTGCGGACGATGACATCCGCCATGGCCTGGTAGTCGATCCATCCGGCCTGGACCGTGAAGGACGGCGCCAGCGCGCTGCCGTCGGGGTTCGTGCGGAAGCCGTCGGCGCCGACGGTGTATCCGGCGGCGTCCAGCATCTGCTCCGCTTTCGCGGTGTCGAAGGGCAGGACGGTGTCCGTGCCCGCATAGGCGTCGGGCAGGAGCTCCTCGGCGTAGGGCAGCTTGAGGCCCGTCTGCGACGCGGGCGCCATCACCCCGTACGTGGCCTTGGCACTGATCTCGTCCTTGTCCAGGCCCTGGCTCACGGCCTCGCGGAAGGCGGCATCGGAGAAGGGCGCGCGCTCGAGGTTGTACGTGAGCACGGTCGATCCGGCCGGCGCGTACCAGAAGTGGTTGAGCTCCGGGTCCTTGTCGGCGAAGGACGACTGCGGGTTGGGGATCTCGCCCCAGTACGCGTCCAGCTCGCCCGCGGCGAGCTTGAGCGCGGCGTTGGTGGCGTCGTAGTTCCCCTCCAGGACCAGGGTCTCGATGAGGACCGAGTCGGCCTGCCAGTAGTCCTCGCGGCGGGTCATGGTCAGGCGGCGCCCGTTGTAGGACTCGACCTGGAACGGGCCGGTGCCCACCGGCGCCGTGTCGACGTGCTGGGCGGGATCGCCGACTCCGGTCCACACGTGCTCGGGCAGCACCTTGGCGGTGATGATGCTGTCGAACTTCGCGGCGGCGTTGCCGGAGAAGGCGATGGTCACGACCTGTCCGTCGGCGGTGACGGACTCGGCGTGGGCGCCGAAGGTGTCGTTCCACAGGCCGATGTCATCGGCCGCCGGGTACTCCTTGCGCATGCTCAGCGTGAACACGACGTCCTGCGGCGTCATGGGCTTCCCGTCGGACCAGGTCACGCCCTCCCGGACGGTGAACGTGAGGGTCTGCGGATCGACCCAGGAGAACTCGGTCGCGAGCCAGGGCACGACCTCGCAGTTCACGGAGCTGCGAATCATCAGGGGTTCGTAGAAGTACGTCTTGGTCGTCGCGTTCGGGGAGAAGGGGTTGTAGTTCTCGATCCCCGCGACGTTCTCCGCGACCTCCGCCGGGAGGGTGAGCTGCGGGATCGAGGTGCCGTCCCCGGCCTCGGCCGGGGCGTTCTGCTTCGTGGAGATCTGGCCGGAGCATGCGGCGGTGCCGACGGTGAGGGCGGCCATCAGCGGCGCGCCGGCGAGGAGGGTGCGTCTCTTCATCGAGGTGCTCCTGTGTGTCAGTGACCAGGTCCCGTGCATCGCCCGGGGGCCATTCCCCGGGGTGCGCCCTGATCGTCATCGAGAGGACGTCCCCCGCCGGTCCGGCGGCGGGGGGACGTCCGGAGTCCTGTGATGTTAGCGCTTACATCACGGTCGCACAACGCCCCTCCGCCGCCGCGGGACCTCAGCGACGGGCCGGGGACAGCTCGCGCTCGAGGAAGAGGCTCGCCGCGCCGATCGCGCCCACGTCGTCGCCGAGGGTGGAGGAGGTGATGAGCACCCCGTGGTCGCCGCCGCCGGCCCGCAGCGCGCGCTCGCGCAGCGCGGGCAGGGACACCTCCTCCAGCAGTCCCCAGTAGGGCCCGCCGATGATGATGCGGTGCGGGTCGTGGATCCCGATGAGGGTGCGCAGCGCCTCGCCGAGCGCGCGGCCGTGCCCGGCGACGAGCTCGGCGGCCGCCGCGTCCCCGGCGCGGGCGCAGGCCACGACCTCGGTGAGGGCGTCGGCGACCAGGGCGTCGGGGTCGTCGACGATGACCCCCTGCTCGCGCGCGGCCTGCAGGATCCCGGAGGCGTCGGTGTACAGGCCCAGGCAGGCCCGGCGGCCGCACTGGCACATCGGCCCGTCCAGGCCGGTGGGGAGGTGCCCGATCTCGCCGGCCTGCGTGGTGCTGCCGCGGTGCACGGTGCCGCCGCCCGCGACGGCGGAGCCCACGCCCGCGCCGACGTAGATGTACAGGACCGTCTCCTCCTGCGGGTAGCTGCCGGCCCACTTCTCGGCGGTGAGCGCCGCATTGGTGTCCTTGTCGAGGACGGCGGGCAGGCCGGTGGCCGTCTCGATCTCGGCGACGATCGGCTCGTGGCGCCAGCCCGGCAGCCACGGCGGGTCCACCAGGATGCCGGCCTCGGAGTCCAGCCCCGCGGGCGCGGCGATGCCGATGCCGGCGAGCGCGTCGGCGACGTCGCCGCCGTCGGCCGCGGACATCCCCGCCTCCCGCAGATCCGCGAGCATGTCCTCCAGGGCCTCGGCGATCCGGACGACGTCGTCCGCCGGGTCCTCCCCGGGCGGTTCGAGCGCACGCTTCGCGATGACCTGCGCGAACAGGTCGACGATGACGACCGTCAGCTGCGCGGGGTCCAGGTGCACGCCCGCGGTCAGCTGCGAGCCGGGGACGATGCCCAGCACCGTGGACGGCTTGCCGCGCCCGTTGACGCGGGTCCCGTGGGTCTGGACGAGGCCGCGGTCGATCAGCCGCCGCACGATCTGGGAGACGGCCTGGCGCGAGAGCCCGCTGCGGCGCACGACCTCCGACTGGGAGATCCCCTCCGGCCGCAGCCGGATGGCCTGCAGGATCACCATCTCGTTGCGAGCCCCGAGATCCGGCATGGTCGATCCGCGCATGTGGTCCTCCTGGGCCCGTTCCTGGCCCGATGGTAGCGGTGGCATCGTCGCCCCTTGTTTTATGTCCATCGGTGTGAGTAATGTACCCGGCGACACGACGGAGTGGTCCGGCCCACACGCTTCACGGACATCTCCCGCCCCCCTGCCCCGCGCAGCGGACCGCCCGTCCTGACCCGGTGCACCGACGGGGTTGCACCGCATCTCGGAAGGAGAACGATGAGCGCCACCGACGTGGACGGAGCGCGCGCAGCGGGCACCGGAGCCCCCGCGCGATCCACGACGACGCTCCCCAGAGCATCGGGCGAGAAACGCGGCATGTCCCTCACGAACCGACGCAACCTGAAGCTGGGGCTGCTGTTCATCTCGCCGTGGATCATCGGCGTCGCGATCTTCATCGTGTACCCCGTGACCTACTCGATCGGGCTGAGCTTCACCCGGTACTCGGGCATGGCCGCACCGACCTGGGTCGGCCTGCAGAACTACATCACCGCCTTCAGCGACCCGCTGGTCGCCAAGGCCACCGGCAACACGCTGTTCTATGCGATCATCGCCGTGCCGCTGGGACTGCTCGTCGCCCTCACCCTGGCGATCGCCATGAACCAGAACGTCCGCGAGGTCGCCTGGTACCGCACGATCTTCTACGCCCCCTCGCTGATCCCCGCGTTCGCGATGTCGTTCATCTTCATCGTGTTCCTGAACCCGCAGTTCGGTGTCTTCAACCAGGTCATCGGCCTGTTCGGCGGAGCCAACGTGAACCTGCTGGGCGACCCGACGGGCGTGAAGATCGCGATCATCCTCATGGCGCAGTTCGGCGCCGGCAACGCGGCCCTCATCTTCCTGGCGGGCCTGCGCAACGTGCCCAAGACCGTCTACGAGGCGGCGCGCGTGGACGGCGCCGGCCCCATCCGCCAGTTCTTCTCGATCACCTTCCCGCTGCTGACCCCGGTGCTGCTGTTCAACCTCATCACCGGAGTCTCCGGCGCGCTGCAGGTCTTCACCGAGGCCTTCGTGATCACCAACGGATCCGGCGACCCCGACGGCGGGGCGCTGTTCTACATGATGTACCTGTACAAGAACGCATTCGGCTTCGCGGAGCTCGGCTACGCCTCCGCCCTCGCCGTGCTGCTGTTCCTGACGGGTCTGGCCCTGGCGCTGCTGATCTTCTGGCTCTCGCGCCGATTCGTGAACTACGACGTGGACGCCGCCTGATGACAACGACACACCCCACCACGACGGGCCCGACGACGCCCCCGACCGACTCGCTCGCCGCCGAGCGCCGCCGCCAGAAGGCGGAGGACGCCGACCAGCACAACCGTCGCGCCGACGGCACCCTGCGGCCGTGGTACTCCACGCTCATCGCCCGGATCGTCATGATCGCGCTGAGCGCGCTGTTCCTGCTGCCGATGTACTGGATGATCGCCTCCTCGCTGAAGTCCAACGAGGAGCTGGCGAAGTTCCCGCCGACCCTGCTCCCGCAGTCCTGGGAGTTCGGCAACTACGTCAAGGCCCTCACGGCCATGCCGTTCCTCCAGTTCTTCTCGAACTCCGCGATCATCACGATCTCCGTCGTGATCCTCAGCGTGGTCGCGAACTTCATCGTCGCCTACGGCTTCTCCTGCATCGAGTGGCCCGGACGGGACAAGGTCTTCTACGTCGTCATCGCGACGCTGTTCCTGCCCTTCCCCGTCACGCTCATCCCGATGTTCGACATGTGGGCCCGGCTGGGTCTGGTGAACACGCTGTTCCCGCTGATCCTGCCCTCGATGTTCGGCTCCGCCTTCTACGTGTTCCTGCTGCGCCAGTTCCTGCTGCAGATCCCGAAGGACATGCTCAACGCCGCCCGTGTGGACGGCGCGAGCGAGTGGAAGATCCTGTGGAAGCTGGTCTTCCCCACCGCCCGCCCGGCGCTGACCACGGTCGCGATCTTCGCCGCCGTCGGCGCCTGGAACGACTTCATGGGCCCGCTGATCTACCTGCAGGACCAGAAGGTCCAGACGCTGTCGATCGGTCTGCAGACCTTCCGCTCCGTCAACGCCCAGGACGTCTCCTTCAACCAGCTCATGGCCGCATCGTTCCTCGTGATCCTGCCGCTGCTGGTCCTGTTCTTCATCTTCCAGCGGTACTTCATCCGCGGCATCACGATCGGAGGCTTCAAGTGATCGACAGACGACGATTCCTCGGCGGTGCGGGCCTCGCCGCAGCCGCGGCCCTGGGCGCCTCCTCCTGCGCCCGCAGCGGTGCCA
>Ga0302349_1002310_pt1 | contig 12431 bp, 6 predicted proteins | sample PhyAR1_FD_202176 | JGI IMG/M metagenome (GOLD analysis project Ga0302349, IMG submission 202176) | Leaf surface microbial communities from alfalfa plants in UC Gill Tract Community Farm, Albany, California, United States - DLSL A.R1... | ecosystem: Host-associated > Plants > Phyllosphere >...
CGCAATGCGATCGACCATGCGGGCGGCAAAGGGGCTATCGTTATCAAAGTCGGCGCTTCTGGCATTATCGATGTTTGTGATGAGGGTTCTGGCATTCCTCTTTCTGAGCGCGAGCATGTGTTTGAGCCATTTCGGCGCATTAATACACATTCATCGGGTGCCGGACTTGGATTGAACCTTGTCCAAAAGGCTGCAGAAATTCACGGCGGAAAAGTCGTGTTTTTTGATTTGAAGCCTGGCTTTTGCGTGCGTCTACAGATTCACTCAGTCGCGGCGAGATCAGGCGCGGATCTAAACAAATAACAGCATTGAGCGGTTCATGTCTCAAAGCATAATTGCTTACTATTTAGTTAAAGAAATACGTGTAAATATATAAAAATAATAAATAAATTTTATGAAATTAATGTCCCTGCAATCTAGACGCAACTCTCGCGAGGAGAATGCCAGCATCTTCTGAATTAGTCAGCGCACATTGTTGATTGGGTTGGGAGATCAATAGGAGCCTGCTTCGGGCTCTCCAACGCGAACTGAAGCTTTGTAAGCGTCAATGAATGATGCGCTGGCTTCGTCTGGAGTTATACATGTCTTTTATCGCAAAAACCCTTGCGACCGCGACCGCCGCCCTGGCGCTCGCAACGAACGCATATGCAGCTGATCTCAACTACAATTCAGGGTCCTACGATTACGAAACCCCGCCAGCATTTTCATGGGGCGGCGCATATATCGGTGCTCATGGTGGTTTGGCTTCGCCGAAGATTAATCCGTTTACTGGCGGCAAGGGCATGACCGGCGGTGTGCAGGCTGGTTACAATTTCCAGTTTGGCCCTGCTGTTCTTGGTGCCGAACTTGAAGGTTCGTACATGGGAAATGAAGCGCGCGTACCGCATGGCCGGTTGAAAGAGCGGTTTCGTGGTGCAGCGAAGGCCAAAGCTGGTCTCTCGTTTGATCGGTCATTGGTTTACGGCACAGCAGGTTTGACCATGACGAAATTCAAAGACGGCGATGACGTTACCGGTCCTAACGGCTGGAAATCTGGTTATCTTCTGGGCGGTGGTATCGAACAGGGATTTGGCGGCGGTCTGTCGGCAAAAATCGAGTATAACTACGTGACAACCAAGGATGTCTCGAGCACGACATCATATGGTACCACCAAGACGAATGTGCATGACCATGTCATAAAGGCAGGCGTAAACTACCGCTTCTGATGAAGTTATTCTGACGCCTATAACAGGGAAGGCGTTCAAACCAGTTCTGCAGCATTAGTTTCGAAGGCGATACTTCCCCCGCCAGTCGCCAATGTGGAACGATATGTCATTTGAGAAAACACTTAAGATAAGCCGATCTCATTCCGAAAGTTCATATGGCTCAAGCTCAACTTGTGCTGCGTAAGCCCGAGCACGTGAACGAATGAAAGCCATTGAGAAAGGCTTTGGGTTACACGATTAGTCATTCATATGCAGAAAGGCCGGAGGTTTTGCCTCCGGCCTTAATGTTTTAGACTTCAGCGTGAGCATCCAGTATTTCTACTTTCGGTCCAGCATGTTTCAGCGGACGTTCGCCGGTCAATTTGCGGATCAGCACATAAAACACCGGCGTCATGAAGATACCGAAGGCCGTCACGCCGATCATTCCTGCAAACACTGCGATACCCATTGCCGAGCGCATTTCCGCACCAGCCCCTGTCGATATGACAAGCGGCACGACGCCCATGATGAAAGCCATCGAAGTCATGAGGATCGGACGCAGACGCAGCCGGCTTGCCTCGATAGCTGCTTGAACTGCCGTTCTTCCAGATAGTTCCAGCTCACGGGCAAACTCAACGATCAGGATCGCATTCTTGGCGGACAGCCCCACCAGAACGATCAAACCAATTTGGGTGAAGACATTGTTATCACCTCCTGTCAGCCAGACGCCGATCAGTGCGGCCATGATGCCCATTGGTACGATCAGGATGATCGAGAGTGGCAGAGTGAGACTTTCATACTGCGCAGCCAGCACGAGATACACCAGCAGCAGCGCCAGCGGGAAGACAAGGAAACCCGAATTGCCAGCCAGAATTTGCTGATATGTCAGGTCGGTCCATTCATAGGCAATGCCTGCAGGCAAGGTCTCTTCCGCAATCCGCTCAATGGCAGCCTGCGCCTGACCGGATGAAAAGCCGGGAGCCGGGTTGCCGTTGATATCGGCTGAAAGGAAGCCGTTGTAACGGATTGCGCGCTCTGCCCCCACGGTCTGCTCAACTTTAAGAAGGGCGGACAATGGGATCATCTCACCAGACTGCGAACGAACCTTCAGCTTGCCGATATCTTCGGCATGGCTGCGATAATTCGCGTCTGCCTGAATACGCACGCTGTAAGTGCGGCCAAAGGCATTGAAGTCGTTGACGTAAAGTGAACCAAGATAGATTTGCAAAGTTTCGAAAACATCCGTAACGGCCACGCCCAGCTGGCGTGCCTTCACGCGGTCAATGTCAGTGAAAAGTTGCGGAACGTTGATCTGATAGCTCGAGTACAGACCCGCCAGTTCCGGTGTCTGATACGCCTTGGCAAGAAATGCCTTGGTTGCATCGTCAAGCGCGCGGAAGCCTAAACCATTGCGATCTTCCAGCTGAAGCTTGAAGCCGCCGGTGGTGCCCAGTCCCTGTACGGGAGGGGGTGGGAACATGGCGATGAAGGCATCCTGAATGGATCCAAACTGGTTGAGCTGCATGGTGATGGCATTTGCAGAGAGTTCAGCTGTCTTGCGCTCTTCAAACGGCTTCAAGGTTACAAACACAATGCCGGAGTTCGACGAGTTGGTGAAACCATTGATCGACAAGCCCGGGAAGGCGATAGCATTGGCGACGCCAGGTTGCTTGAGTGCAATATCCGTCATCCGGCGGATAACATCTTCCGAACGGTCGAGTGTCGCCGCATCCGGCAATTGTGCAAAGCCGATCAGATATTGCTTGTCCTGCGCCGGAACGAAGCCGCCGGGCACTGCACGGAACAGAACGAAGGTGACGCCGAGCAACACGACATAAAGGCCCGTCACAAGCGACTTGCGTGTGAGAATACCACCAACACCGCGACCATAGGCATTTGAACTTGCACCAAAAAAGCGATTAAAGCCGCGGAAGAACCAGCCAAACAGCTTGTCCATAATGCGGGTCAGCCGGTCTTTCGGTGCATTGTGGCCGCGCAGCAGCAAAGCTGCCAACGCTGGCGACAGCGTCAGTGAGTTAAAAGCCGAGATCACGGTCGATATGGCGATAGTCAGCGCAAACTGACGATAAAACTGGCCAGTCAGGCCGGTAATGAAGGCCAGCGGTACGAAAACTGCCACCAGCACCAATGCAATGGCGATAATCGGGCCGGACACTTCCTGCATGGCGCGATAGGTCGCCTCAATCGGAGAGAGGCCCTGTTCAATATTGCGCTCGACATTTTCCACCACCACGATCGCGTCATCGACGACGATACCGATCGCAAGCACGAGGCCGAAGAGGCTTAGTGCATTGATGGAGAAGCCAAATACATACATCACCGCAAAGGTGCCGACGATGGAAACGGGAACAGCTACGAGAGGAATGATCGAGGCTCGCCATGTCTGTAGGAACATGATGACCACGATTACCACCAGTACGATGGCTTCAAGCAGAGTGTGAATAACCGACTCGATAGAGGCTTTAACGAACGCTGTTGTGTCATAGACGATATCGAAGTCCACGCCTTCCGGCATGGTTTTCTTCAGATCAGCCATGGCAGCATGGACGTTTGTGGAAATATCAAGGGCATTGGAACCGGGCGCTTGAAAAACACCCATACCGACGGCTGATTTATTATCGAGCAGCGAGCGCAACGAGTAATCCGCTGCCCCCATTTCAACGCGCGCAACATCGCCAAGGCGCGTAACTTCACCCTGGCTGCCGGATTTCACAACGATATCGGCAAAGTCTTCAGGTGTTTGGAGACGTCCCTGAGCATTAACTGAAAGCTGCAGATCGAGACCTGAAACGGATGGGGAAGCGCCAATAACACCAGCTGCGGCCTGAACGTTTTGCTGGCGGATAGCGTTGGCAATGTCTCCGGCCGAAAGTCCGCGTTCAGCGGCCTTTTGTGGATCAATCCAGACGCGCATCGAATAGTCGCCACCGCCGAAAATCTGCACCTGACCGACGCCTGGAATACGAGCAATACGATCCTTGACGTTGAGAACAGCATAGTTGCGCAAGTAGTTCACGTCATATCGGCCGTCGGGCGATATCAGATGAACAACAAGCGTAAGATCGGGCGAGCTCTTAGCTGTCGTGACACCGAGCGTGCGTACTTCTTCCGGCAGGCGTGGCTCGGCCTGCGAGATACGGTTTTGCACCAGCTGCTGGGCCTGATCGGGATCTGTGCCGAGTGCGAAAGTGACTGTCAGGGTCATGACACCATCAGCGGTCGCCTGGCTTTGCATATAGAGCATGCCTTCGACACCGTTGATCTGCTCTTCAAGCGGTGTTGCGACAGTTTCTGAAATAACGGCTGGATTGGCGCCCGGATATTGTGCACGCACCACGATCTGTGGTGGCACGACTTCCGGATATTCCGAGATCGGCAAACCTGTCATGCCGATCAGACCGGCAACAAAGATCAGAACCGACAGAACGCCAGCGAAGACCGGTCGGTCTACGAAAAAGCGTGAAAAATTCATCTTATTATCCCCCTTTAGGCGGATGAGCAAAAGACTCTCCCGTTCCCGCGAAAACATGTGTTCTCGCGGGATGAATAGGCTGAGCTTTTTGCGTTTGCGCGCGCCGACAGACGCGCCGTTTCAATTAATTCTTGGCAAGTGTTTCGGTTACGGGCTGCGGTGCAACGACTACGCCTGGGCGAATACGCTGCAGGCCGTTGACGACGATGTTTTCGCCGGGCTTCAACCCGCTTTCGACAATACGCAGGCCGTCATAGTTACGACCAAGCACCACCTGCCGGTATTCAACCTTGTTGTCTGCACCGACCACGAAGACGAATTTCTTGTCCTGATCCGACGAAATTGCGCGATCACTTACCACGAGCTTCTGATCAGGGTCCGGTTCGCCAAAGCGAATGCGGACAAACTGTCCAGGAATGAGCCTGCCATCCGGATTATCGATGGCTGCACGAACACGGATCGTGCCTGTCGTGGCATCGACCTCGTTGTTGATAAGCTGAATATGTCCTGAAATCGGTGTGCCATTATCCGCTGCCGTTCCTATCTGCACGGGGATGCGCTCGATGGAATTGCCGCCGGGGGATGTCGCGAGCTTAGCAAGCGCTTTGGTGACAACTTCTTCATTGGCACTGAAGCTTGCATAGATCGGGTCGACCGATACGAGTGTCGTTAGTACTGGTGATGCTGAACTTGCTGCGACCAGATTACCAGCCGTTACTTCCAGACGTCCGACACGACCGGAGATTGGTGCGCGCACCTCGGTATATTGGAGGTCAAGTTCAGACGAGCGCAGTGCTGCCTTTGCAGAACGCAGACTTGCCTGCGCTTCATCAAAGGCGCTTGAACGCTGATCAAGGCCGCTTTGTGCAATGGTACGGGTTGTCACCAGCTGGCGTCCGCGTTCCAGTTCAGCTTTGGCGAGTGCTACACGCGCTTCTTCTGCTGAAACCTGTGCCTTGGCCTTTTCAACGGCAGCGGCATAAGGTTCTGGATCGATTGTGACGAGCAGATCGCCCTGCTTTACCAAAGCACCTTCGCGGAAATGTGCCTTCAAGATTGCGCCGCCGACACGCGGACGAATTTCAACGCGGTCAATGGCTTCCAAACGACCGGAAAATTCTTCCCAACTGTTGATGGCGCGCTGTTCGGCTGCTGCAACTGAAACCGGAACTGCGGGCGGTGGAGCAGATACATCGGTTGCGGCGTCGGCTTTCAGGTGCGGCATACCGAAAAGAATGGCGCCACCACCTGCTGCAGACAATAGGATACTCAGGCCGGCGCCCCATAGGGCCCGGCGGGCAATGTTCGATGTCATGTTGTATCTCCTAACCGGTGGGGGCCGGCTTCAAATTGAGCGTCAGGCCAAAGGTTGGGAGACCGTTCGAGCTGACGTTATGCTTCGATTTGCTTAGCACCTGCTTGCCGGAAGAAATCCGAAAACAGGTCGATCAGTGTCTTTTCCTGCGGCGTCCAGTCCGTGCGCGTGACTTTGTTCTCGGGTATCCAGCCGGCTTGTCCGGGCAGGACATGCGACTGAACCTTGACGCCGGCCTGACGAAGACGCTCTGCATAGGCCCGCGTTTCGTCACGCATTGGACATTGGGCACTGGTGACGAGCAGAGTTGGCACCAAACCACCAAGCCGCGTACAAAGGGCGGGCGCGGCATAAGGGTGGGTGAACCCTGCACATTCGCCAAGATAGTTCTGCCAGCCGTCTGCAATCGTCTGAACGGCACTTTCCGGACAATATTTGCGGAAAGATGCCGTGGCGAGGCAGGGATCAAGCATGGGCGAGAGCAATATCTGACCCTTAAGGTCTGCCAGATGCTGATCGCGCGCCATGAGTGCCACGCCGGCTGCAATATTACCGCCCGCCTCTTCACCGGCGACGAACAGCATTGACTTCTTATGCGCAAACTCCGGGCAACGCGCGCGCATTGAGGTCATTATCGAATAAGCCACATCTAGCGCCGCCGGGAACGGGTTGAGACAGGCCGATGAATATTCAGGCGACACGACCACCGCACCTGCCTCGGCAAGTGTTTCGGCAACGCGTTCGCAGGCACCAAGACAGCTGTTTGAGAACGCTCCCCCATGCAGGTGTAAAACCACTGGTGGCGGTGAAAGCAACTTGGCACCGCGATAAATGCGTGCCGTGCAGGTGGCATCACCAGCCTGCATTGTTCCAACCGTAAATTTCTCGCACATCTTTCTTGCTTTCGTGACTAGCGGTCATTTGATTCTGACATTTGTTCGACCTTTGTAACTCGTAAGAGCAAATGTCGGAATCAAACCACTAGCGGCAAACTGCCATGTTGAGATATTATCATTGTCTATTATCTGGAATAGTCCCCATGTATTGGTTACACTATCCAAAATTTCGAACAATGATGGCTATTGAAAATGGATCAGCTCTCCGCCATGCGCGCATTTCTCCGGGTTGTCGAAACCGGTAACTTCACGCGCGCGTCTGCTTCTCTCAATGTGCCGAAGGCAACAATCAGCAATCTTATTCAAGGATTGGAAGCCCATCTTCGTACAAAACTCCTCAATCGTACGACCCGCCGTGTTCTCGTAACACCAGATGGCGCACTTTACTATGAGCGCGCTGCACGCTTGCTTTCCGATCTCGAAGAACTGGACGGCAGCCTCTCAAGCGCCCAAACACTGCCCAAAGGCCGCCTGCGCGTAGAAATGGCGAGTGCGGTTGCCAATCTGATTATCATCCCGGCACTAATCGAGTTCCATCAACGCTATCCCGATATTCAGATTGATCTTGGCGTATCAGACCGCCCTGTCGATTATGTGGCGGAAAACGTCGACTGTGCGATTCGGATCGGCGAGTTGAGCGATCAGTCGCTGATTGCGCGCCGGATAGGTGATATGCATTTTATCGCCTGTGCGTCTGCGGAATATCTTGATCGGTGCTTCACACCTAAACATCCATCCGACCTGAGCAATAATTGTCATGTAGTGGGTTATTTCCGGCCTTCAACCGGCCAGCAAATGCCATTTCACTTCAAACGAGGTACAGAAGAAGTCGAGGTCAATGGACGCTATGTTGTCGCGGCTAATGAATCGACCACCTATCTTGCCGCTGCGCGTGCTGGCTTAGGCGTGGTGCAGGCGCCCTTATTCATGGTGCAGGAGGATATAGCGAACGGCACCTTGCGCCCGGTATTGCAGGACTGGCAGATCGAACCGATGCCGATCCATCTCGTCTACCCACCCAATCGCCATTTGAGCAATCGCCTCCGCGTTTTTGCTGATTGGGTCGTTAAAGTCGTTGCGCGATCTCAGAATCTTGCACCGAACGGGACGAATGGATCAGCAAAGTAGGTGATTCATGGCTTCATGCTTCCATATTTGCCAAAACGACAGGGATGTTCGCTGTTGCAAGCAAGGTGGATAAAACTGGGGCTGGCATCTCGTTGGTTATGACGGCGGTAATGTCGTGAACCGATCCAAGTCTGACCATCGCTCTTTTGCCAAATTTTGAGCTGTCAACTGCGAGCAGCTTGTGTGCCGCTTGTCGCAATGCGGCTGAAACGACGGCCACTTCCGTATGGTCGTCGTCACAAAGATCACCGTCATCATCAACGCCGCTGACGGAAATGATTGCATAGTCGAACTTGAAGCGTCGGATGAATTCCGGTGTATCTTCCTTAAACATCCCACCATCGATAGGTCGAACAAAGCCACCAGGAACGGCTAAAGTGAAATCCGTTTTCTCACTAATAATGGCGGCGGATCTTAGGCTATATGTGACAACATGCAGGCGTTCTCTGCTTACAAGTGCATTGGCAATCGCTTCGCATGTGGTGCCGGTGTCAAGAAAAATAGTGGCGTTATCGGGAATGAGCGCGACCACAGCTTCAGCAATTCGAGCCTTTTCATCTGCCCTATCATGCCTGCGCTGACGATAGGTGACGGGGTCCAGCGGAGCTAGCTGTGATACGCCACCATGTAGCCTTCTGACTTTGCCCTGATGCTCCAGATCCGCAATGTCACGTCGGGCTGTTTGCGTGGTAACGCGGAATCGTTCAGCGATCTCCTCCAGCGAAACATAATGGCTGTTCTCAATCCACTGAAGCAGCATTTGCTGCCGTATTTCTTTCTTTTTGCCACCGGAACCAGAAAGTTCGCTCATATTTGCTGTCGCATCCTTATGCGCGTGGTTGCTCACATCCATCTCTCATTCCCAGGTTGAAATAGGCAAGGAAATTGTGGGCTTAGGCCACAAGAACTCCCAGAGGCGATAGCAAATAAAAATGTAATATTAATGACATTTACTGTTCATGGGGCGAAAGAATTGAGTCTTCCAAAGTCGCTCTAGAGTAAAATGTAATAAAAGTGACATTGAACTCTGTCATTTCAGCATCAGGTGAAGTTGGATGATCAATCCGGCTCTCACATTGATGAAATGGATGCATTTTCCAAGAAAAGGACTGAGGGATGGTACCGGGGACAACCAAACGTAACCGAAAGCTTCTGGCTTTAACTGCGCAGCTTTTATGTGGTGTTGCAGTTGCAGGAATAGCCGCGGCTCCAGCACGCGCGGCCGATAGCTATGACATTCGTGTCATGACGCTCAATATCTGGAACAAGTTCAAACAGAACCCGGAACTGACCGCGGATTTTATGGCAGCCGCCAATTTTGATGTCCTCGGTATGCAGGAAATCAACGGTAGTACTTATGTTACGCGTATCCCCGATTTCCTCCAAACCGCTGGTCGTGGCACTTACGGCAACGTGCAGGTCGGCGATGTGGGTATTATTTCGCGTCTCCTAGGCACGTTTGGAACACTTAATCTGGGTGGATCGACGCAGGGGCGCTATGTCAGCTACACTCAGCTGGATGCCCAAGGTTCCCGCCCGCAGACAATGATCGGTACGGTTCATCTTGATTATGCAGACGGTTCAACTGGTCGCCTGAACGAAGCCAAAGCCCTCAATACGTGGGCAAAAGGATTTAACCAGCCCATCATCGTTCTTGGCGATTTCAATGCTGGTGATGTTTCTGAGCGTGGTCTTCATCACATTGATGCACAAATTAGGCTGATGCAGCAGTCTGACGGCAATACATTTTACCGCGACCTGACACGGCAATATGTTCTCAACGCCAATCAGCAGACTATGCGCGCGGTCATACAGGAAGCATATGCTGGACAAAACATCGACAGCCTGTCGTGGAAGCAATGGGGTGACGCTCTTTCAGCCGCCTACAGAGCTGGTAAGGATGTTGGTCTGCAAGAAGAAACCTATGCGGTTGATAACAACACGCCGGTTACCATGAATGTTCTCAAGAAGCAGTATATGCTGCTTCAGACTGATGCGGCCCGTGAAGGTTTCAAGCCACATGATCTCAACGATGGTAGCACCACATGGCCATCGGCAGGCGAAGACGCAACCAATACCTGGGCGAGCTGGGACCGTGCCAAGATCGACCATTTCCTCGTCTCGCGACCATTCGGGAAGTGGTATGAGATTGTAGATGATCCCAATGATCCCTACATCGGGGTGATTAAAGACGTAAAAGTCACGCGGCCGGGCCGCCAGCCAGAAGCAATCTCGGATCATGAACCCGTTGCGCACGATTTCCGCTGGGTCGGGCCTCAGTTGCAGACCTATTCGGAAAACCAAGTGCAGAAAACACGCCTCGTTTGGGGTGCGAATGCTTATGGTTTTGCGGACAAGAACAAGGAATTTGTTCTAACGCGAAACAACCATCGTACAGATATCTATCTTGGCCAGATTTCGGATGCCAATGGCAAACCAATCCTGAACGATCTGACGCTTGAAGAGAAGAAGACATTGCTCAACTGCGATAGCACCGATGCGCGCTTCCAGCAGGCCATCAAGGACTATTGTATTGATGATCATTCCTTCATTGGTGAAACAGCAGTCACCGACGGCGGAACGATCCTCGTCAGCGAAGATGCGGCTCTTGGCAATGCCGCTGCTCGCCTGCGTCTCATTGATGGCGGTTTGCGCATAACCGGCAGCGATATGAAAACGCTGGATCGCACCGTGTCGCTTGAAGGGCTTGGATGGATCGACATTGCTGATGCAAACAACCGTGTGACGTTGTTGCAGCAAGCCACGGGCGAGGGCGCTCTGCTCAAGCGTGGAGCCGGTACGCTCGTACTGGGGCAGGCAAACAACTATACGGGCGGAACCTTGGTTGAAGGCGGTGTTCTTCAGGCTGGTATAGATGGTGCATTCGTCAACAACACGGCTTTCGCCGTGAATGGTGGCAAGCTTGATCTCAATAATTTCAATGTGAGCATGTCGTCACTGATGGGTGAGGGCGGAACATTGAGCCTTGGCTCTGCAGCTTTGACTGTAAACCAGTCTGCCAATACGCGTTTTGACGGCAACATTGATGGTACTGGCAGCCTTACGAAGTCCGGCTCAGGTGTTCTGGTTCTTAATGGTGCCAACACCTATACAGGTGGTACAACTGTAAAAGAAGGCGGACTGGTCATCGGTGATGCATCCCATTCAGGTGCATTCCTTGGCGGCACGGTTAGCGTTGAAAATGGCGCACATCTTAGTGGTGCAGGCTTCATCGGCGGACTTTACGCCGGTGCTGGCAGTATCATAGCGCCGGGCAATTCTATTGGCACGCTGAAGGTTACCGGCAATCTGGCATTTGATGCGGGAGCTACTTATGTTGCTGAAATTGATGCCGCCGGTAAAAGTGACCGTATCGATGTGAGTGGAACGGCAGCGCTTGGTGGCGCTAAGGTTTATGTAGAAAAGGCCGCTGGCACCTATATGCCGGGCAAGCGTTACACCATTCTGAGTGCTGAAGGCGGCATCACAGGTACATTTGGCGATATGAGCCAGAACATGCCTTTCGTAGATCTCGGTTTGGCTTATGACGCCAATGCGGTTTACCTCGATATCGCTCGTAACGATGTCGACTTCATTGCTACAGCAAAGACAAGTAATCAGAAGTCGGTAGCCCTCGCTGTGGAAGAGCTTGGTGCTGGCAACGCTGTTTACGACACGGTCGTCATGCAGGACAGCGAAGACAATGCGCGCCGCGCATTTAATTCTCTTTCGGGTGAAGTTCATGCTTCAACGCGAACTGCGATCATCAATGACAGTTCCATTGTTCGAAATGCAGTTATGGACCGCATTGGTGCAGCATTTGGTGGTGAGCGAAATGCTGCATCCTCCTCGGTCGCAACGGATGCTGATTCAGCTCAGATTTCCGCACCGCGCGCAGCAATCTGGGGACAGGCGCTCGGTCAATGGAGTGAAACCGGAGCTGACGGAAATGCCGGTAAGTTGAAGCAATCCACGGGTGGCTTCGTTGCAGGTTATGATGCGGAAGTTGTCGAAAACTGGAGGCTGGGTGCTCTCGCAGGATATAGCCGCACCAACTTCGATGTGAATGATCGCAACTCGTCGGGCCACAGCGATAATTATCATCTGGGTATCTATGGTGGCACTCAATGGGACGCGACACTGCTCAAAGCAGGCGTTGCCTATAGCTGGCACAAAATCGAAACTGATCGTTTTGTCGCCTTCCCGGGCTTTTCAGAGAGTCTTGATGCGGATTACAGCGCAAATACCTTCCAGGCTTTTGGTGAACTCTCACATCGTTTCGATCTGAATGGAACAGCGATTGAGCCATTTGCGAATGTTGCTGTGGTACGTCTGCAAACAGACCGCTTTAACGAGCATGGCGGCAATGCTGCGCTGCAGATTGGAAAAGAAACAACGACAACTACGTTCACTAC
>Ga0302349_1002319_pt1 | contig 12400 bp, 6 predicted proteins | sample PhyAR1_FD_202176 | JGI IMG/M metagenome (GOLD analysis project Ga0302349, IMG submission 202176) | Leaf surface microbial communities from alfalfa plants in UC Gill Tract Community Farm, Albany, California, United States - DLSL A.R1... | ecosystem: Host-associated > Plants > Phyllosphere >...
ACTTCAAGGAAGGCCAGCAAGTAAAGGCCGGTGACCTGCTTGCTGAAATCGACCCACGTGCCTACCGTATTGCCCTGCAGCAGGCCGAGGGCACCCTGGCCCAGAACCAGGCGCAACTGAAGAATGCCCAGGTCGACGTCGCTCGCTACAAAGGGCTGTACGCCGAGGACAGTATCGCCAAGCAAACCCTGGACACTGCGCAGGCGCAGGTGGCGCAATTCCAGGGGCTGGTCAAGACCAACCAGGCGCAGGTCAACGATGCGCGCCTGAACCTCGAATTCACCCAGATTCGCGCGCCCATCAGCGGCCGTGTCGGCCTGCGCCAGCTCGACCTGGGCAATTTGGTGGCCGCCAACGACACCACCGCCCTGGTGGTGATCACCCAGACAGAGCCGATCAACGTGGCGTTCACACTGCCAGAAACCGAACTGGGCACCGTTCTTGAGCGCTATCGCACCGGGGCCAGCCTGCCCGTGGAGGCGTGGGATCGAGGCGACAGCAAGCTGCAGGCCACTGGCGTGCTGGGCAGTATCGACAACCAGATCGACATTGCCACTGGCACCCTCAAGTTCAAGGGCCGCTTCGAGAACAAGGACCTGGCCCTGTTCCCCAACCAGTTCGTAAACGTGCGCCTGCTTGCCGATACGCTCAAGCAGGTGGTGCTGGCGCCAGCCGCCGCCATCCAGTTCGGGAACGACGGGACGTTCGCCTACGTGGTCAACGGCGAAAATACCGTCAACGTGCGCAAGCTGAAAGTCGGCCCCAGCGACGGTGAGAACAGCGTGATCCTCGAAGGCCTGGCGGCCGGTGATCGCCTGGTGCTCGAAGGCACCGACCGTCTGCGCGAAGGCACCAAGGTGGACGTGGTCGATGACAGCTCCCAGGTGCCCACCACGCCCGGCCAGCATTTGCAGGGCCAAGAAAGCAGTGCCCCGGGCCAGGCCGACAGCACCGCAGGCAAGGCGGGCGCATGAACCTCTCGCGCCTGTTCATCCTGCGGCCAGTCGCAACGACCTTGACCATGCTGGCCTTGGTACTGGCCGGTCTGATTGCCTACCGCATGCTGCCTGTCGCCGCGCTGCCGCAGGTGGATTACCCCACGATTCGGGTCATGACCCTGTATCCCGGTGCAAGCCCCCAGGTCATGACCAGTGCCGTTACCGCGCCACTCGAACGTCAGTTCGGCCAGATGCCCGGCCTTGAACAGATGGCCTCGACCAGTTCCGGTGGCGCGTCGGTGCTGACCCTGCGCTTCAACCTGGACATGAACATGGATGTGGCCGAGCAGCAGGTGCAGGCTGCAATCAACGCCGCCAGCAACCTGCTGCCCAGCGATCTTCCGGCGCCTCCTGTCTACAACAAGGTCAACCCGGCCGATACGCCAGTGCTGACGCTCGCCATCTCCAGCAAGACCATGCCGCTGCCCAAGCTCAACGACCTGGTCGACACCCGCGTGGCACAGAAGCTGGCGCAGACCAGCGGGGTGGGCATGGTCAGCATCGCCGGGGGCCAGCGCCAGGCCGTGCGCATCAAGGTCAACGTGGATGCGCTGGCAGCCAACGGGCTCAACCTGGAGGATGTCCGCACACTCATCGGGGCCTCCAACGTCAATCAGCCAAAAGGCAATTTCGATGGTCCTACCCGCGTCTCGATGCTCGACGCCAATGACCAGCTGCGCTCGCCCGAGGAATACGCCAACCTCATCCTGGCCTACAACAACGGCGCTCCGCTGCGTTTGAAGGATGTGGCGGAAATCGTCGACGGCGCGGAAAACGAGCGGCTGGCGGCCTGGGCCAACCAGAACCATGCCGTGCTCCTGAACATCCAGCGTCAGCCAGGTGCCAACGTCATCGAGGTGGTGGACCGCATCAAGGACATGCTGCCCTCGATCACCGACAACCTGCCCGCGGGCCTGGACGTGTCCGTGCTCACTGACCGTACCCAGACCATCCGTGCCGCCGTGCGCGACGTTCAGCATGAACTGCTGATCGCCATCGCCCTGGTGGTGATGGTCACCTTCCTGTTCCTGCGGCGGTTCAGCGCCACGATCATTCCTTCGATTGCCGTGCCGCTGTCATTGGTCGGTACCTTCGCCGTCATGTACCTGGCAGGGTTTTCCATCAACAACCTCACCCTGATGGCGCTGACCATCGCCACCGGTTTCGTGGTGGACGATGCGATCGTGATGCTGGAGAACATTTCCCGGCACATCGAGGAGGGCGAAACGCCTATGCAGGCGGCGCTCAAAGGCGCCAGGCAGATTGGCTTTACCTTGATCTCGCTGACCTTCTCGCTGATCGCCGTGCTGATCCCGCTGTTGTTCATGGCCGATGTGGTAGGGCGCCTGTTCCGGGAGTTCGCCATCACCCTGGCGGTGGCCATCCTGATTTCCCTGGTGGTCTCGCTGACCCTCACGCCGATGATGTGTGCCCGCCTGCTAAAGCGTGAACCCACCCCTGACGAGCAAGGCCGCTTCTACCGCGCCAGCGGCGCCTGGATCGACTGGCTGATCAAGCACTACGCCAGCGCCCTGCAATGGGTACTCAAGCGCCAGCCCCTGACCCTGCTGGTGGCGGTGGCTAGCCTGGCGTTGACGGTACTGCTGTACATGGTGGTGCCCAAGGGGTTCTTCCCGGTCCAGGACACGGGCGTCATTCAGGGTATCTCCGAAGCGCCCCAGTCCACCTCGTTTGCGGCCATGAGCGAGCGCCAGCAGGCCCTGAGCCGCGTTATTCTGCAAGACCCTGCCGTGCAGAGCCTCTCATCCTACATTGGCGTGGACGGCGACAACGCCACGCTCAACAGCGGCCGCATGCTCATCAACCTCAAGCCTCATGGCGAGCGCGATGTCACTGCAACCGATGTCATCAAGCGCCTGCAACCCCAGCTCGACAAGCTGGTGGGCATCCGCCTGTTCATGCAGCCGGTGCAGGATTTGAGCATCGAGGACCGGGTCAGCCGCACGCAGTACCAGTTCACGCTGTCATCGCCCGATGCCGAGCTGCTGGGGCAGTGGAGTGGCAAGCTGGTCCAGGCCCTGAACCTGCGCCCCGAGCTTGCCGATGTGGCCAGTGACCTGCAGGAGAATGGCTTGCAGGTGTACCTGGTGATCGACCGGGACATGGCCAGTCGGCTAGGCATCAGCGTATCGCAGATCACCAACGCGCTTTACGATGCCTTCGGCCAAAGGCAGATATCGACCATCTATACCCAGGCCAGCCAATACCGGGTGGTGCTGCAATCGCGAGACGCGGCCGTGATCGGGCCCCAGGCACTGGAGTCGATCCACGTCAAGGCCAGTGATGGCGGGCAAGTGCGACTGTCCGCGCTGGCGCGCATCGAGCAGCGCCAGGCGCAGCTGGCCATTTCCCACATCGGTCAGTTCCCGGCGGTCACCTTGTCATTCAACTTGGGGCAGGGCGCGTCGCTGGGCAAGGCCGTGCAAGTGATTGAGCAGGTTCAGCAGGACATCGGCATGCCGTTGGGTATCCAGACCCGTTTCCAGGGCGCGGCGCAGGCGTTCCAGGCATCGCTGTCCAGCACCTTGCTGCTGATTCTCGCGGCGGTGGTGACCATGTACATCGTGCTGGGTGTGCTCTATGAGAGCTATATCCATCCGGTAACCATCCTCTCGACGCTGCCTTCGGCTGCCGTGGGTGCGTTGCTGGCGCTACTGATCAGTGGCAATGACCTGGGCATGATCGCCATCATCGGCATCATCCTGTTGATCGGCATCGTCAAGAAAAACGCCATCATGATGATCGACTTCGCGCTCGAAGCCGAGCGTCACCAAGGCATGAGTCCGCGCGATGCCATCTACCAGGCCGCGCTGCTGCGATTCCGACCGATCCTCATGACCACGCTGGCGGCCCTGTTCGGTGCAGTGCCGTTGATGCTGGCCACCGGGTCCGGCGCCGAACTGCGCCAACCCCTGGGCCTGGTGATGGTGGGCGGGCTGCTGGTGAGCCAGGTGCTGACACTGTTCACCACGCCGGTCATATACCTGTATTTCGACCGGTTGGGCCGTCGCTTCGGCAAGCGCGACCTGGCGCAGGAGCCGGTATGAGTACGTGCAGCGCGTTCCTAAGGGCGGCCCGATGAACCTGTCGGCGCCATTCATCCGCAGGCCCGTGGCAACCATGCTGTTGAGCTTGGCGATCATGCTGCTGGGCGCGGTCAGCTTCGGTCTGTTGCCGGTCTCGCCGCTGCCGCAGATGGATTTCCCGGTGATCGTGGTGTCGGCCAACCTGCCGGGCGCAAGCCCCGAGGTCATGGCCTCGACCGTGGCAACGCCGCTCGAGCGCAAGCTGGGCAGCATCGCCGGCGTCACCACATTGACCAGCAGCTCCAACCAGGGCTCCACGCGGGTCATCATTGGTTTTGAGCTTGGCCGCGACATCGACGGCGCTGCGCGCGAGGTGCAGGCCGCAATCAATGCCACCCGCAACCTGCTGCCCAGCGGCATGCGCAGCATGCCGACCTACAAGAAGATCAACCCGTCGCAGGCACCGGTCATGGTCCTGTCGCTGACCTCAAGTGTGCTGCAGAAAGGGCAGCTGTACGATTTGGCCGACACCATCCTGTCCCAAAGCCTGGCCCAGGTGCCTGGCGTGGGTGAGGTGCAGATCGGGGGCAGTTCGCTGCCGGCCGTGCGCATTTCGGTCGAGCCGCAATTGTTGAACCAGTACGGCCTGGCGCTGGATGAGGTGCGTACCGCCGTGGCCAACGCCAACCAGCGCCGGCCCATGGGCTTTGTCGAGGATGCCGACCGCAATTGGCAGGTGCGGGCCAACGATCAGTTGGAAAGCGCCAAGGACTACGGGCCGATCGTGATTCGCCAGGAGAATGGCACGATTCTTCGGTTATCGGATGTGGCAACCATCACCGATGGGGTCGAAAACCGCTACAACAGTGGTTTTTTCAATGACCAGAGCGCGGTGTTGCTGGTCGTGAACCGGCAGGCAGGTGCCAACATCATTGCCACGGTGGACCAGATCAAGGCGCAGTTGCCTGCACTGCAATCGCTGCTCCCGGCAAGCGTCGAGCTGAACGTGGCCATGGACCGTTCGCCGGTGATCAAGGCCACGCTAAAGGAGGCAGAGCATACCCTGCTGATCGCCGTGGTTCTGGTGATCCTGGTGGTCTACCTGTTCCTCGGCAGCCTGCGTGCTTCACTGATTCCAAGCCTTGCGGTGCCGGTGTCGCTGGTCGGCACGTTCGCGGTCATGTATCTGTGCGGCTTCTCGCTCAACAACCTGTCGCTGATGGCGCTGATCCTGGCGACGGGACTGGTGGTGGACGATGCCATCGTTGTGCTGGAGAACATCTCCCGGCATATCGAGGACGGGCAGCCACCCATGAAAGCGGCGTTCCTGGGCGCCAAGGAAGTCGGCTTTACCCTCTTGTCGATGAACGTGTCACTGGTGGCCGTGTTCGTGTCGATCCTGTTCATGGGCGGCATCGTGCGCAGTTTGTTCCAGGAATTTTCCATCACCCTGGCGGCCGCCATCATGGTTTCGCTGCTGGTGTCGCTGACCCTCACCCCCATGCTGTGCGCCCGCTGGCTGACTGCGCACCAGGCCGAGCAGACTCGCCTGCAACGCTGGAGCGATGCCGTGCACCGGCGCATGGTTGCCGCGTATGACCGCAGCCTGGGCTGGGCGCTGCGGCATCGGCGCCTGACCCTGATCAGCCTGCTGGTGACCATTGCAGTCAACGTGGCGCTATACATCGTGGTGCCCAAAACGCTGATGCCCCAGCAGGATACCGGCCAGCTCATGGGTTTCATTCGCGGTGACGACGGCCTGTCGTTCAGCGTGATGCAGCCGAAGATGGAAATCTACCGGCGCGCCTTGCTGGCAGACCCTGCCGTGCAGAGCGTTGCAGGCTTCATCGGCGGCAACAGCGGCACCAACAACGCCATGGTTCTGGTCAGGCTCAAGCCCATCGGCGAACGCAAGCTCGATGCCCAGAAGGTCATCGAACGCCTGCGCAAGGAAATGCCCAAGGTGCCAGGCGGGCGGCTGTTCCTGATGGCCGATCAGGACCTGCAGCTAGGCGGCGGCGGGCGCGATCAGTCGTCCTCGCAGTACCTGTATACTTTGCAGAGCGGCGACCTGGCAGCTTTGCGCCAATGGTTCCCCAAAGTCGTCGCGGCCATGCGCGCCTTGCCCGAGCTGACCGCCATCGACGCACGCGACGGGGCGGGCACCCAGCAGGTGACACTGGTGGTGGACCGTGATCAGGCCAAGCGTCTGGGCATCGACATGCAGATGGTCACCACCGTGCTGAACAACGCCTACAGCCAACGGCAGATCTCCACCATCTACGACAGCCTCAACCAATATCAGGTCGTGCTGGAGATCAACCCGAAATACGCCTGGGACCCCAGTACGCTGGAGCAGGTGCAGGTGATTACCGCCGAGGGCGCGCGGGTGCCGCTGTCGACCATCGCGCACTACGAGAATAGCCTGGCCAACGACCGGGTCAGCCACGAAGACCAGTTCGCCTCCGAGGACATCGCCTTCGACGTCGCCGAAGGCTACAGCACCGACCAGGCGCTGGCGGCGGTCGAGCGTGCCGTGGCCAAGCTCGGCCTACCGGAAGGGGTGATCGCCAAGCTGGGCGGCACCGCCGACGCCTTCACCAAGACCGCGCAGGGGCAGCCTTTCATGATTCTGGGCGCACTGGTGCTTGTGTACCTGGTGCTCGGGATCCTGTACGAGAGCTATATCCACCCCCTGACCATCTTGTCCACGCTGCCCTCGGCCGGCGTTGGTGCCTTGTTGGCGCTGTATGTGACCGGTGGCGAATTCAGCCTGATTTCCCTGCTGGGGCTGTTCCTGTTGATCGGGGTCGTGAAGAAAAACGCCATCTTGATGATCGACCTGGCCCTGCAACTTGAACGCCACCAGGGGCTCTCGCCCGAGGAATCCATTCGGCGCGCGTGCCTGCTGCGCTTGCGCCCGATCCTGATGACGACGCTGGCGGCCATTCTCGGCGCCTTGCCCCTGCTGCTGAGCCAGGCAGAAGGGGCGGAGATGCGTCAGCCGCTGGGGCTGACCATCATCGGCGGCCTGGTTTTCAGCCAGGTCCTGACCCTCTACACAACGCCTGTGGTCTACCTGTATCTGGACCGCTTGCGTCACCGCTACAACCGTTGGCGCGGCGTGCGCACCGACGCGGCCTTGGAAAACCCGCTATGACTTTTGCCCAGACTCCGCTTCATCGTGCCCTGCAAGTGCTCAGCCGTGTTCGCGGCTCGCGTTTGCTGGGGGCTGCCTTGGGGGCCGCCTTGCTCAGCGCCTGTACACTGGCCCCGGATTACCACCGCCCGGAAATGGCCGGCACGGCGCAATTCAAGCATGCCGAAGGCTGGACGCAGGCCACGCCTTCTGACGCCATCGCCCGCGGTGCCTGGTGGGAGATCTACGGCGACGCGCAACTCAACGCACTGGTCGAGGAGCTCAACCGCAACAACCAGAGTGTGGCGCAAGCCGAGGCTCAGTATCGTCAGGCCCAGGCGCTGGTGCGCAGTAGCCGCGCCGGACTGTTTCCAAGCCTTGACCTGAGCGTGGCCAAGAACAGGTCAGCCCAGGGCACCGGCAGTTCCAGCTCAAGCCTGTCCAATAACAGCAGCGGCATTCGTGACACCTACAACGCCCAGTTGGGCGTGAGCTGGGAAATCGACTTGTGGGGCAAGTTGCGCGAGACGCTCAATGCCAACCAGGCCAGTGCCCAGGCCAGCCTGGCCGACCTTGCCGCCATGCGCTTGAGCCAGCAGTCGGAGCTGGTGCAGAACTACCTGCAACTGCGCGTCATCGATGAGCAGAAACGCTTGCTGCAAGCCACCGTGGCCGCGTACGAGCGATCGCTGCGGATGAACCAGAATCAATACCGCGCGGGCATCGCCGGCCCCGATGCCGTGGCCCAGGCGCGCACCCAGCTCAAAAGCACCGAGGCTGACCTGATCGATCTGATCTGGCAGCGCGCTCAATTCGAGAACGCCATTGCCGTGTTGCTGGGCAAGACGCCTGCGCAATTTGCCCTGGCCGACAGCCAGGCTATTCCTGCATTGCCACAAATCCCGGTGGCACTGCCGTCGCAACTGCTCGAGCGCCGACCCGACATCGCCGCTGCCGAGCGCAACGTGATGGCCGCCAACGCCAATATCGGCGTGTCACGTGCGGCTTACTTCCCAGATCTCAGCCTGAGCCTTAATGGCGGTTATTCGAGCAGCAGCTTCAACAACTGGATCGAGTTGCCCAACCGCTACTGGTCGGTTGGCCCACAGCTTGCGCTCACCCTGTTCGATGCCGGCAGGCGCAGCGCCGAGGTGGACCGTACCGTTGCCGTATACGACCAGACGGTCGCCCAGTACCGCCAGACCGTGCTCGATGGGTTCAAGGAAGTCGAGAACCTGCTGGTGCAACTGAAGGTGTACGGGGACGAAGCCGTGGTGCGCCAGGAAGCCCTGGAGGCAGCCCGCGAATCGCTGCGGCTTACGGAAAATCAGTACAAGGCCGGCTTGATCGGCTATCTGGATGTGGTCAATGTGCAAGCCACCGCCCTGAGCAACGAACGCAGTGTGCTCAACCTGTTGCAGGGACGCTTGGTCGCCAGTGTCCAATTGGTGGCAGCGCTGGGCGGTGGCTGGGATGCCCGTGGGGCTTTCGCCGACCAGGATTGATGCGCAGCCCATGGCACATGTCGACACACCTACCTGCTGTCGACATGGCCATTTGACATGTCGAAACACCGTGCGTTTTACCAAAGCTTGAGTACAATGGTCGGCCTTTCGTGCCTACCTCTGCCAGCCCCTGGTACTTCGCAAAATGCTGACCGCTAGCTACTCCTCTTCGCTGGTGCTGATTTCCCTGTGCGTGGCCATCCTTGCGTCCTACACGGCGCTGGACCTTGCCGGGCGCATTGCCACCGCCAGAGGGTATGCCGCCTCGCTATGGATGATCGGCGGGGCGCTGGCCATGGGGACCGGCATATGGTCGATGCATTTTGTCGGCATGCTCGCCTTGCAGCTGCCTGTCGAGCTGGGCTATGACCTCACGTTGACGGCATGTTCGCTGTTGATCGCGGTGCTGTCCTCGGGCTTCGCCCTGTGGCTGGTCAGCCAGCCCAGCTTGCCCTTCCTGCAGCTTGCCCTCGGCGCGCTCATCATGGGTGCCGGAATCGCCAGCATGCATTACACCGGCATGGCAGCGCTGCGCATGACACCCGGGATCGACTATGACCCGAGCCTGTTCATGGCCTCGCTGCTGATCGCGGTGGGCGCCTCGGCTGCGGCGCTGTGGACCGCGTTCCGGCTGCGCCGGCAGACCCCCTACGTGCGTCAGATACGTGGGCTGGCAGCGGTGCTCATGGGGATCGCCATCGTTGGCATGCACTACACCGGTATGGCGGCCGCTGGTTTTCCCCAGGGCAGTTTCTGTGGCGCGCTGCCCGATGGCCTGGAAGGGGACGGCCTGGTATCGCTTGTCCTGATCACGACCTTTGCCGTGTTGCTCGTGGCCTTGCTGACCTCCGTACTGGACGCGCGCCTCGAAGCTCGCACGGCGGCGTTGGCCAGGTCTTTGACCCTGGCCAACCAGGAGCTGACTCAGCTGGCATTGCACGACACGCTTACAGGGCTGCCCAATCGCAGTCTGCTGGCTGACCGCATAGAACTGGCCATCTCGAAGGTCGCTGAGCAGGGGGGGTGCTTTGCGCTGATGTTCATTGATCTGGATGGGTTCAAGCCGGTCAACGACGCCTTTGGCCATCATGCTGGGGACCTGCTGCTCAAGGCTGTGGCGACGCGATTGCGGGGTCACCTGCACAGTCAGGACACGCTGGCGCGCATCGGCGGGGACGAGTTCGTGCTGTTGGTCGAGTTACAGGACCCGAGCGATGCCATGAACGTTGCCATCAAACAGGTGAATCTGGTCTCGCGGCCTTTCAGAGTGGCCGAGCATGATCTGCAGCTTTCAGCGAGCCTGGGTATCGTCCTGTATCCCGGCAACGGCCAGGATCAGCACGAGCTGCTGCGCAACGCCGACGCTGCCATGTATCACGCCAAGCGGGTCGGCAAGAATGGCTACAGCTTCTTCGACGCCTCGATGAACAGCAACGCCCGTCAGCAGCTGCAGTTGTTGCAGGACTTGCGCCTGGCAGTGGCAGCCGGTCAATTCCGTCTGCATTACCAACCCAAGTTCGACGCCAAGCGGTGTCAACCGATCGGCGCCGAGGCGTTGCTGCGTTGGGAGCATCCTCAGCACGGGCTTTTGGCCCCAGACCGTTTCATCGGCCTGGCGGAAAAGACCGGCCTGATCATCCCCATCGGTGACTGGGTATTGGACGAGGCGTGTCGCCAGATGCGCCTGTGGCTGGATGAGGGTATCGAGGGCTGGCGGATCGCGGTCAATCTGTCGGCCATCCAGTTTTGCCACGCGGGCCTGCTCGATAGCGTGGCGCGTGCCCTCGAACGTCACGCACTGCCCGCCAACTGCCTGACGTTAGAAATCACCGAAACCACGGCGATGTCCGACGTGGAGGTGAGCCTGACCGTACTCCAGCAGCTCTCGGACATGGGCGTGGACCTATCGATTGACGACTTTGGTACAGGTTATTCCAGCCTGATGTACCTCAAGCGCTTGCCAGCCAACGAGCTGAAGATCGACCGAGGGTTCGTGCGCGAGCTGGAAGATGAGGGCGAGGATGCGGCCATCGTGTCGGCCATCGTTGCCCTGGGCCGCGCACTGGGGTTGCGAATCGTCGCAGAAGGCGTCGAGACCTCCAGTCAGCAGGCCTTCCTGACGCGGTTAGGCTGCGATTCGCTTCAGGGCTACTTGCTCGGTCGACCCGTGCCGGCCGAGCAGTTGCGGGGGTCGAACTCGACCCTGGGTTAACTGGCGTTGCGCAGCAAAGGAGGGGGTTGGAAGGCATCGAGTTCGGTTTCGACCGCTTCGATGATGCGCTCTACATCGCTGGCAGCCATGATGGCTGTGCAGGGGATGCCTGCTATGGCCAGCAAGGTTTCGCCCGTGCTTCGATCGAACAGCCGCGCCACCATGCTGCGCGGTGCATCCATGTTGGCTTCGAAACCCAACGGATGGAAGTGCCAGCGCATGACTTGACAGGCGTTGGGGAAGGTCATCTTGTTCATCCGAGCCTCCTTGTACGTGACTGAAAGCTGGTGAAGGGCGGCCGCGCACCGTGGCTGCCGGGAATGTAACCATAGCATCTGGCTGACGTGATTCTCGCTTGCAAATGTGACAAATGTTGCAGGGCATGACCTGCATCACAGCGCTGTGGGAATCTGAAGCCGGTTAAGGCGCATCCTCATGATTTTGCCCGTCCGGCGGGCACACGCCCACCGCATCGAGCCAATCCAAACGCTGAACCTCGGAAGCCGGGTTCAGGGTGGGGATACGAGATAAGCCTATAGAACGTATAAAGCCGAGCATGGCGTGAGTTCATGAAACCTGACCGACGGGTGATTCACCCAAGCAACCCAGCCGCGATATTGATGGTAAAGCCAAGAATGGCGGTGTTGAACACGAACCCCACCAGCGAGTGGGCCAATACCACGCGCCGCATCGCGCTACCGGCTACCCCCACGTCGGATGTCTGGACGGCCACGCTGATGGTGAACGAGACGTAGTGAAAGTCCCAGTAGTCTGGCTGGGTTTCGCCATCGGCGAAGCGTAAAGGCGGCGCCGTGGCCTTCACTGCATAGAACAGCCGTGCATAGTGAAGGCTGAAGATGCAGCCAATCAGCAGCCAGGAGCCTGCGACGGTGAACCCGGTGTACAGGTAGTGAGCCGTCAATGCACTGCCCTGCAGCCCGCGGCTGGACACCAGTTGCAGCGTCACGGCGACCAGGCTGGCGATCGCTGCGACGCAGACGGTCAGCAGCACCAGGCCCGCGTTTTCGTCTTCGCTGTGGGCCACCTTGCGAACCTTTGCAGGGCTTGCGGTGCAGCTGAGCCAGAGTACCAGCATCAGGTACAACCAGACGCCAATGTTCCAGCCTGCCAGCAGGCGTTGCACAGGGTCGCTGACAGGGACCAGCCAGGCGCTCAGCAACCCTGCGCCTGTGGCCAGGCTCAATCGAGGGTGGGTGCGCGTCAGACGATAGAAAGCCATGGTGCCTCACAGCAATGGTGTGCTCGACAAGGCTTCTGACCGCATGGCTTGAGCCAAGATCCACATAAGGCAGGGGCTCGATATCATCCCGTGGCAGGGACGGGGGGTCTGCATCAAATTATCATCGAGCGAGACCCGGGGTTTCTTTCGTGCCCTGCATCGCGCGCACTTGCAACTCTCAGTACACTGCACGCTCTAACCCCCCACATTTCGCTGAACTCGAGGTTAATGCATGACGCTCAGTCCTTTGGCAGGCAAG
>Ga0302349_1002322_pt1 | contig 12389 bp, 8 predicted proteins | sample PhyAR1_FD_202176 | JGI IMG/M metagenome (GOLD analysis project Ga0302349, IMG submission 202176) | Leaf surface microbial communities from alfalfa plants in UC Gill Tract Community Farm, Albany, California, United States - DLSL A.R1... | ecosystem: Host-associated > Plants > Phyllosphere >...
CACGCAATTCCGCCAAATAGTTGCGTCGTTGTGTACGGCGGCGGCGGCTTCGGGTTGCTAGGGCTTCGGCGCGGCGATGTAGGTGTAGAAGGGCACCCGATCGGCGACGCGGTTGTAGAGGCGCTGCGCGTCGACGTTTGTCTCGGAGGTGATCCAGCGGACCTCGCTCAGGCCTTCCTCGCTCGCGATGCGTTGCAGGTTCGCGATCAGCGCGGATCCGATCCCGGATCCGCGCAGCTCCGGATCCGTGAAGAGGTCGTCGAGGAAGATGGCGGTCGCGCCCCGGGAGGGGCGAGCGAAGAGGCGCCAGTGCGCGATCGCGACGGGTCGGCCGCCGCTCGCGGCGACATGACCGACGAGTTCGTGTGCGGGATCCATGAGCCAGCCCCACACGGTGTCGATCACACGCTCGTCGTGCTCCATGCCGTAGAAGTCGCGGTAGGCGCGGAAGAGCTCGCCCCACGCTTCACGATCGGTGGGGGCGACGGTACGGATCTCGATCTCGGCGGTCATGCGCTTCAGCCTACGGATCTCGCGCCGATGCGCGTAACGCCGCCCCTGGGGGCGGCGTTACGCGGGGCGTCTCAGCGGCCGGTGCCGGCGTAGACGGTCGCCTCGATGTCGCTGTCGAGGCCGTAGGCCGTGTGCACGGCGCGCGCGGCGTTGTCGAGGTCGGTGTCGCGGAGCACGACCGAGATGCGGATCTCGCTGGTCGAGATCATCTCGACGTTGATGCCGTTGCTCGAGAGGGCCTCGAAGAGGGTGAGCGAGACGCCCGAGTGCGAGCGCATGCCGGCGCCGACGACGGAGAGCTTGCCGATCTGATCGTCGAAGACGACCTGCTCGTAGCCGAGGTCCTCCTGCTCGGCCTGCAGCTGCTTTGCGACGGCGGCGCCTTGCTCCTTGGGGAGCGTGAAGGAGATGTCGGTGCGGCCTCGGCTCGCCGACTGCACGTTCTGAACGATCATGTCGATGTTCGCGCCCGCCTTCGCAACGCGGGTGAAGATCGCCGACGCGGATCCGGGAACGTCGGGCACGCCCACCAGGGTGATCTTCGCCTGGCTGCGGTCGATCGCGACTCCCGCGACGACGGGCTCTTCCTTGCCGATGACGTCGGACATTTCTTCTCCCTTGGACTGGTTCGGGGCGGTCATGCCCTTGCCGAGAACGTACGTGCCCTCGTTCGAGGTGAACGTGGAGCGGGCGTGAATGAGGACATTGTGCCGGCGGGCGTATTCGACGGCGCGGATGTAGAGCACCTTCGCGCCGTTGGCGGCGAGCTCGAGCATCTCGTCGGCGTCGATGGTGTCGAGCTTCTTCGCGAGCGGCACGACCCGCGGATCGCAGGTGAAGATGCCGTCGACGTCGCTGTAGATCTCGCAGACGTCCGCGCCGAGGGCCGCAGCGAGCGCGACGGCCGTCGTGTCGGATCCGCCGCGACCGAGGGTCGTGATGTCGCGGGTGTCGCGGTTGAAGCCCTGGAAGCCGGCGACGATGACGATCGCCCCCTCGTCGAGTGCTTCGCGGAGGCGCACCGGAGTGACGTCTAGGATGCGGGCCTGGCCGTGCTCGGCGGTCGTGATCATGCCCGCCTGGCTCCCGGTGAACGAGCGGGCCTCGTAGCCCATGCCGTGAATCGCCATCGCGAGCAGAGCCATGGAGATGCGCTCGCCGCTCGAAAGGAGCATGTCGAGCTCGCGCGGCGCCGGCGTCGGGGCGACGGCCCCCGCGAGGTCGAGCAGGTCGTCGGTCGTGTCGCCCATCGCGCTGACGGCGACGACGACGTCGTTGCCGGCCCGGCGGGTGTCGACGATTCGCTTCGCGACGCGCTTAATGCTCTCTGCGTCCGCGACCGACGAACCACCGAACTTCTGCACGATCAATGCCACTATGACGCTCCTGGAGTGATCAGAATGCGCGCTGAACCGCGCGCTCCCGCTAGTTTATGCCGTGGCCCGGCTAGCTCAGAATCGGCCTACGCCGAGCGGCGGCCCGCGAAGGCGCGCCCGAGGGTGACCTCGTCGGCGTATTCGAGGTCGCCGCCGACGGGCAGGCCGGAGGCGAGACGGGTGACCGCGATCTGCATGTCGCCCATCAGCCGGCTGAGGTAGGCGGCGGTCGCCTCTCCCTCGAGGTTCGGGTTCGTGGCGAGAATGATCTCCTGCACCGTCCCGTCGGCGAGGCGCGTCATCAGCTCGCGGATGCGCAGCTCGTTCGGCCCGACGCCCGCCATCGGATTGATGGCGCCGCCGAGCACGTGATAGAGCCCTCGGAATTCGCGCGTGCGCTCGATCGCCGAGACGTCCTTGGCGTCTTCGACGACGCAGATTAGCGTCTGGTCTCGGCGAGGGTCGCGGCAGATCGCGCACAGTTCCGACTCCGACACGTTGCCGCAGCGCTCGCAGAACTTCACGCGCTCTCGAACCTCGGCGAGGAGCTTCGCGAGCCGGGAGACGTCGAAACTCGGCGTCTGCAGAATGTGGAAGGCGATGCGCTGGGCCGACTTCGGGCCGACTCCCGGCAGGCGGCCGAGCTCGTCGATCAGCTCCTGAACGATTCCGTCGTACATGGGTGGTCTTTCTGGTTACTGGAACCGCGTCGGAGGGGTGTAATCCTCCTCGTGGAGGAAGATGGCGCCGAGCTTCTGACGCACGACGGCCTCGCCGTAGCGCTGCACGCCCTCATCGAGCTGCACCTGACGCGACTGGACGGTCGGCGCGGCGGGCCCGGGCTCTTCCAGCGGGTACTCGTCGTACGGATCCGGCGGGACCTCGTCGTCGGGGATCGCCTCGCCCGCTCCCGCGAACGGCGGAGGGGCGACGGCGGGGGCGCCGTAACCGGAAGCCGCGGGTGTCGGCGGAGTCTGGGCCTCGGGCGCGACCGGACGCTGCACGGCGGGACGCTGTACGTCCGGATCCTGTGCGGGAGGCTCCGATGCGGGCGGCGCCGGCGCCGGCGGTGCCGGGGTCTCCGAGCCGCGCGCGGGCGCGGTTTCGGGGGCCGCGACGGGCGGCGCCGCGGTGCTCGAGCCTCCCGGGATCGGAGCGACGACCCAGCCCGTCGCGGCCGTCGAGGGCGCCGCCGCCGAGGGAACGGCGGATGGCGCGGTCGTGGATGGCGCGGTCGCGGACGGTTCGGTTGCGGACGACGCCCTGGGAGCTGGCGGCGCGGCAGGGGCGCCGCCCGCGGGCGGGTCCTGGGGTCCCGCGGTGCCGCCGGGGCCGCCGTCGCCCGGGATGTGCTTGGCGACGAAGCGCACGCGCATGCCGCAGACCTGCTCGATCGCGTCGCGCAGATCCGCGCTCGGACCGGATCCGTCGGCCGCTCGCGTCTTGAACTGGGCGAGGTCGCCCGGGTTCGTGAACGCCAGGCGCACGATGTCGTCCTGCACGCCCGCCGGCGATGCCGCCTGCAGCACGAGCCACGTCGAACGGCTCGCGCGTTCGACCTGCGCGATCACCCGCGGCCACGCCGCGCGCAGCGAGTCGCTCGTGAGCGGCGCGGGCTCGGACGCAGGCTCCGGCGCGGGAACGTCCGCGGTGTCTGGATCGGGCGCGGTGTCGGCCTCGGACGCGGTGCCTGCATCGGGCGCGGCGCCCTCCTGCCCCGGAGCGGCGGTCGCCCATGCGGCGCCCGGCACCTCGTCCGCGGCGGCCTGTGTGCCAGGAGCAACGGTGCCCCGCGCGCTGCCGGCCGCAGTTTCCTCGGCCGCGGCTGCCCGCGACGATTCGTCGCGGGTGACGGGCGGCGCCGATTCGTCGTCGTGCGCCTGCCGCGCCTCGTCGCCGTTCGCTTCCTGAGGAACGGCTCGGGCCTGGGGAGCGGCGTCGTCGTGCGCGACGGGCGGCGCGGCCGCCTCGGGAGTCTCGGTCTCCGGGCGCGGGGCGGCGGACGGCGCAGCAGCCGGGCTCGGGGCGACGGGCGGCGCGGCCGTGGTCGGCGCGGCAACGGGTGGCGCAGCAGCCGTGGGCGCCTCAGCGGGTGGCGCGGCAGCCGTCGGAGTCGCAACGGGAGGCGCAACCGTCGTCGGCGTGGCAACAGGCGGCGCGGCAGCCGTCGGAGCCCCAACGGGAGACGCAGCGGCCGTCGGCGCGGCAACAGGCGGCGCGGCGGCCGTCGGAGCCCCAACGGAAGGCGCAGCGGCCGTCGGCGCGGCAACAGGCGGCGCGGCCGCCGTCGGAGCCGCAGCGGAAGGCGCGGAGGACACGGGACCGCTCGAAGGCGCGATGGGCGCGCCCGCCTGCACCATAGCGCCGGAGGGCGCGGCGGCCGGCGCCGTCGCCTTCTGCTCGTGCTCCGTCGCAGACGCGTGCGCGGCGGGAGCGGAAGCGACAGGTTCGGAGGCGGCTGCCGCGGGCGCACCGCTCGCGCCCGGAGCGGACACACCCGGTGCGGAAGGTGCCGGCGCGGATGGTGCCGGCGCGGACGCCGCGGGAACGGCGCCGTCGGCCGTCAGCACGCGCGCGATCATCAGCTCGAGTTGCAGTCGCGGCGAGGTCGCACCGACCATGCCGTCGAGTGCCGCGCTGACGATGTCGGCCGCCTTCGAGAGCCGCGCGACACCGTACGCCGCGGCCTGCGCGGACATGCGCTCCAGCTCGTCGGCGGGCAGGCCGCGCAGCACCGTGGCTGCCTGATCCCCCGTCGCGGCGATCACGATGAGGTCGCGGAGCCGCTCGAGCAGATCGTCGACGAAGCGGCGCGGATCCTGCCCCGTCTGCACGACGCGATCGACAGCCGCGAAGGCGCCGGCAGGGGTGCCCGCGGCGAAGGCGTCGACGACCTCATCGAGCAGCTCGCCGTGCGTGTACCCGAGGAGAGAGACGGCGCGCTCGTACGAGACGGTGGCCCCCTCCGAGCCCGCGATCAGCTGATCGAGGATCGACAGCGTGTCGCGCGGCGACCCCGCACCCGCGCGGACGACGAGCGGAAGCACACCCGGATCCGGCACGATTCCTTCCTCGCCGCAGAGCTTCTCGACATAACCGATCATCGCGGCCGGCGGAACGAGCCGGAACGGGTAGTGATGCGTGCGCGAGCGGATCGTGCCGATGACCTTCTCGGGCTCGGTCGTCGCGAAGATGAACTTCACGTGCGGCGGGGGCTCTTCCACGAGCTTGAGCAGGGCGTTGAAGCCCTGCGGTGTGACCATGTGGGCCTCATCGAGGATGAAGATCTTGTAGCGATCGCGCGCGGGTGCGAAGACCGCGCGCTCGCGCAGGTCGCGCGCGTCGTCGACACCGTTGTGGCTCGCCGCGTCGATCTCGACGACGTCGAGCGAGCCCCCGCCCGAGCGCGACAGTTCGACGCAGCTCGGGCACACGCCGCACGGCGTGTCCGTCGGCCCCTCGGCGCAGTTCAGGCAGCGCGCGAGGATGCGGGCGGAGGTGGTCTTTCCGCAGCCGCGCGGGCCCGAGAACAGATAGGCGTGCCCGATGCGGTCCGATCGCAGCGCCGTCATCAACGGATCGGTCACCTGCGACTGGCCGATCATCTCGGCAAAGGTCTCGGGCCGGTAGCGGCGATACAGGGCTGTGCTCACGGAACCAGCCTACGGGGGACGTCCGACAAAGGAGTCAGAGCTCGTCCACCGCCGGCGGCACGATCGCGTTCGGGCGGGATCCGTCGTCGCGCCGCGGCCTGCGCAGCGCGGGCTTGCCCGGCCGCACCGGCCCCTGGTCGGCGAGCGGCACGACGACCTTCTCGCCCGGCGCGACTTCGTACCGCATCCCTCGCACCGAGAACGGCACACCGGATCCGCCGCCCATGCGCGCCGCGACCGCGATCTCGTCGCGGCGCACCGCGACGTCGATCGTCGTGCCGTGCCAGGTCAGCGGGAAGGACAGTTCGGGCCAGTCCTCCGGCAGGCGCGGGTCGAAGCTCAGCTCGCCGCCGGCATCGCGCATCCCGCCGAAGCCGCACACGAGGCTCATCCAGGCGCCACCCGCCGCGGCGATGTGCACGCCGTCGGACGAGTTGCCGTGCAGGTTCGCGAGGTCGACGTAGAGAGAGTGCTCGAAGTACTCGCGGGCGAGGTCCTGATAGCCGACCTCCGCCGCCATGACCGACTGCGCGACGCCCGACAGCGTCGAGTCGCCCGTGGTCAGCGGGTCGTAGTACTCGAAGTCGGCGAGCTTCTCGGCCTGCGTGAACTCGGCGCTCAGGAGGAACTCGGCAAGCACGATGTCGGCCTGCTTGAGCACCTGGAAGCGATAGATGACGAGCGGGTGGAAGTGCAGGAGCAGGGGGCGCTTCGAGGCGGGCGTGTGCTCGATGTCCCAGATCTCGCGCTCAAGGAAGAGCGCGTCCTGCGGATGGATCCCGGCCTCCTCGTGGAACGGGATGTGCATGGCGCGGCCCGCGGCCTCCCACCGCTCCGCCTCGCCGTCCTCGAGCGACAGCCGATCGGCCATGGCGCGGTACCGATCCGGCGCACGGTGGGCGATCTGGCGCACCACGTATGCCGCCGCCCGCAGGTTGAAGCGCGCCATCGCGTTCGTGAACAGGTTGTCGTTCACGACCGTCGTGTACTCGTCGGGACCCGTCACGCCATGGATGTGGAAGGTCTCGTCGCGCCAGAAGCCAAGCGTCTCCCAGAGGCGCGCGGTCTCGACGAGCAGGTCGACTCCTTCATTGGCCATGAACTCCTCGTCGCCCGTGGCGCGCACGTACTTCACGAGCGCGTAGGCGACGTCGGCGTTGATGTGGTACTGCGCGGTGCCGGCCGCGTAGTAGGCCGAGGCCTCCTCGCCGTTGATCGTTCGCCACGGGATCAGCGCACCGGCCTCGCTCACCTGCGCGGCGCGGCGGCGCGCCGCCGGCAGCATCGCGGAGCGGGCGCGCAGCGCGTTGCGGGCCCACCACGGCGAGGTGTAGTCGAGAAACGGCATCACATAGATCTCGGTGTCCCAGAAGTAATGACCGCTGTACCCGGATCCGGTCATGCCCTTCGCGGGCACGCCCCAGCCGTCTGCACGGGCGGACGCCATCGCCACCTGCAGCAGACACCATCGCGTGGCCTGCTGCAGGTCGTCGTGACCGGCGATCTTGACGTCCGAACGACCCCAGAAGGCGTCGAGCCACGCGCGCTGCCGCTCGAGGATGCTGTCGAGCCCTGCCGCGAGCGCGCGGTCGATGGTGCGGCGACCGCGGTCGATGAGCTCGGCTGCCGGCACACCGCGAGAGGTGTGGTAGGCGACGAACTTCGTGACCGTGATCGGCACGCCCGCCTTCGCGTTGATGCGGAACACGTTCTTCGCCATGTCCGGCTCGATGAGGCCGCGCGACTCGTGTTCGTTCTCGGTGTCGACAATATGGTCGGCGACGACCGCGAGCGTCATGCCGCTCGATGCCGTGCGATACGACAACGTCGCGCGCGCGCCGTCCTGCCAGTGTTCGTGTGGGATGAGGACGCGATCCGGGATCTGCTCTGACTTGCGGGGATCCGCGACCTCGGCGGTACCGGCCGCGTGCGCCGCCGCCGGGCGGCCACCGTACACGTCCTCGCCATCTTGCCGGTTGATGATCTGACAGTTGACGACAACAGGCGCGTCGGCGTTCAGCACGGTCACGCGCATCTGCAGCACTGCGAGGTGGCGATCGTCGAACGAGACCAGGCGTCGCGATTCGAGCAGCACCTCCTTGCCGGAGGGGGTGACCCAGCGGATCCGCCGGTTCTGCGTCGCGTCGCGGAAGTCGAGGCTGCGCTCGTACTCGGTGATCTCGGCGATATCGATCGACATCGGCTCGTCGTCGACGTAGACGCGCATGATCTTCGCGTCGGGCACGTTGACAATCGTCTGCCCGACCTCGGCGAAGCCGTACGCGTTCTCGGCGTGGCGGATCGGCCACGTCTCGTGGAACCCGTTGATGAAGGTGCCGTGCTCGTGCGCGTGCCGCCCCTCGGGATAATCGGCGCGCATGCCGAGGTATCCGTTGCCGATGGCGAAGTTGGTCTCGGTGACGCCGAGATCCGATGCGTCGAAGCGGGTCTCGACGAGCCGCCAGGGGTCGACGGGGAAGCGTTCGCGGTCGATCATTCGATTCCTTCCAGCAGGTCGGCGAGGTCGGTGATGATGAGGTGTGCGCCCGCGGCGCGCAGCGCATCGGCGCCCGCACCGCGATCCACGGCGATGACGAGGCCGAAGCCGCCCGCGACGCCCGATTCGACGCCGGCGATGGCGTCCTCGACGACAACGGTCCGCGCAGGCTCCGTGCCGAGTTCCCGCGCTCCCTCCAGGAACACATCGGGCGCCGGCTTCGAGGGCAGGTGGTGCGCCTCCGCGGTGAGGCCGTCGACGATCACGGGGAAACGGTCGATGATGCCGGCGGCCTCAAGCACGGGGCGCGCGTTCTTCGAGCTGGACACGATGGCCACGGCGGTGCCGGCGTCGGCGAGCGCGTCGAGAAGGGCGAGCGACCCGGGATACGCCGCGATCCCCTCCCTCTCGAGCACGGCGAGGAAAGCGCCGTTCTTCCGATTGCCGACGCCGCAGACGGTGTCGGCGGTCGGCGGATCCGACGGGTGCCCCCAAGGGAGTTCGACGTTGCGGCTGTGCAGCAGAGCGGCGACGCCGTCGTAGCGCTTCTTGCCGTCGACGTAGGTGAAGTAGTCGTCGTCCGTATACGGCGGGGCGATCTGCCATGCCGCGAACAGTTCGTCGAACATGGTCTGCCATGCGCGCATATGCACGTCGGCGGTCGGCGTGATGACGCCGTCGAGATCGAAGAGAACGGCGTCGAAGCCGCTCAGGCGGGTGGCGAGATGTTCAGTCACGGGTCGTCTCCCGTCGCGGGTGTGGGCGTGCCTTGTTGCCCAGCATAGGGCTCAACCGCGAGCGGCCGCGAACGCCTGGCGGGCGATCTCGACCTCTTCGTCGGTCGGTACGACGAGGACCGCGACGCGGGACGAATCCGTCGAGATGCGGGTGATCTCGCCCCGCCGTGCGCCCTCGTTCCGTTCGGCGTCGAGCTCGACGCCGGCGAACTCCAGGCCGCGCAGCGCCGCCTCGCGAATGTGCGGGCTGTTCTCGCCCACCCCCGCCGTGAAGCTGATCACGTCGGCGCCGCCGAGCTGTGCGAGGTACGCCCCGGCGTAGGCGCGCAGGCGGTGCGTGTACACGTCGATCGCGAGCTGCGCGTCGGCGTCTCCGGCCCCCGCGCGTGCCGTCAGGTCGCGCATGTCGTTCGCTCCGGCGAGCCCGACGAGTCCGCTGCGCTTGTTCAGCAGGTCGTCGAGCTCGCGCGTCGTGAGCCCCGCGCGGCGCTGCAGGTGGATGAGGATCGCCGGATCGATGTCGCCCGTGCGGGTACCCATCACGAGGCCCTCGAGCGGTGTGAAGCCCATCGAGGTGTCGACCGAGCGGCCGCCGTCGATCGCGGTCGCCGAGGCGCCGTTCCCGAGGTGGAAGACGATCTGCTTCAGCTCGGCGAGCGGGCGCCCGAGGTGGGCGGCGGCGGCCTCGCTCACGAACTTGTGACTCGTGCCGTGGAAACCGTAGCGGCGGATCCGATGCTTCTCCGCCGTCGCCCTGTCGAGCGCGTAGGTATATGCCGCGGGCGGCATGGTCTGGTGGAAGGCCGTGTCGAAGACGGCCACGTGCGGGACGTCCCCGAAGGCGCGGCGCGCGGCCCGGATCCCCTGTAGCGCGCCGGGGTTGTGCAGGGGTGCCAGCACCGAGAGGTCGTCGATGTTGATCTCGACGAGGTCGTCGATCACCGTCGCCGCGAAGAATCGTGCGCCGCCGTGCACGACGCGGTGACCGACGGCGACGGGCGGGTTCTGCTCGAGCGACGGGCCGTGCGCAGCGAACGCGTCGATCATGAGGCCGAAGCCCGCGGTGTGATCGAGGATGTCCTGCGAGACCTGGAAGGACTCCCCCGCCGTGCGGTGCTCGGCTCGCCCCTCCCCCTCCCCGATCCGCTCGACGAGCCCGGATGCGAGCACCCGCTCGCCGTCCATCTCGATCAGCTGGTATTTGAACGACGATGAGCCGCTGTTGACGACAAGGACGACGGGCATGTTCAGCTCTCCTGTGCCTGAATGGCGGTGATGACGACCGTGTTGACGATGTCGTCGACGAGCGCCCCGCGCGACAGATCGTTGATGGGCTTGTTGAGCCCCTGCAGAACCGGTCCGATCGCGATGGCGCCCGCCGATCGCTGAACCGCCTTGTAGGTGTTGTTGCCGGTGTTCAGATCCGGGAAGACGAACACCGTCGCGCGCCCGGCGACGGCGGATCCCGGCATCTTCGCCCGGGCGACCGCGGCGTCCGCTGCGGCGTCGTATTGGATCGGCCCCTCGATCGGAAGCTCGGGGGCGCGCTCCCGCGCGAGCCGGGTCGCCTCGCGGACCTTCTCGACGTCGGCGCCGGATCCGGACTCCCCGGTCGAATAGGAGAGCATCGCGACCCGGGGCTCGATGCCGAACTGCGCCGCGGTCGCCGCCGAGGAGATCGCGATGTCGCTGAGCTGCTCGCTCGTCGGATCCGGGATCACGGCGCAGTCGCCGTAGACGAGCACGCGGTCGGCGAGCGCCATGAGGAAGACGCTCGAAACGACCGAGACGCCGGGCCGCGTCTTGATGATCTCGAACGACGGCCGGATGGTGTGCGCCGTCGTGTGCGCGGCGCCCGAGACCATGCCGTCGGCATCGCCCATGTGCACCATCATCGTGCCGAAGTACGACACGTCCGTGACCAGATCGGCGGCCTTGTCGTAGGTCATGCCCTTGTGCGCACGCAGGCGGGTGTACTCCGTCGCGAAGCGGTCGACATACGCCGGGTCGAAGGGGCTGAGCACCCTCGCCGCCGAGATGTCGAGGCCCAGCTCCGTGGCGCGGGAGCGCACATCGGACGGCTCGCCGAGGATCGTGAGCTCGGCAACGCCGCGCTCCAGCAGGATCGCCGCGGCCTTCAGGATCCGGTCGTCGCCGCCCTCCGGCAGCACGATGTGGCGGCGGTCGCCCCTGGCGCGCTCCATGAGTTGATGCTGGAACATGATCGGGGTGACGACCGTCGCATTCGCGACGCCGAGCACGCGGACGAGCTCCGGAATGTCGACGTTCTGCTCGAAGAGGCGCAGCGCGCGGCTGTATCGCTGCGGGCTCGAGGCGGCGAGCCGCCCTCGTGCCGACATGATGCGCACCGCCGTCGGGTACGTGTCGCCCGAGGTTCGGATGATCGGAATCGACGCCGCGAGCCCGTCGACGAGTCGCTGCAGCGGCTCGGGGATCTCGAAGGGGCCGTTGAGCACGATTCCCGCGAGCGAGGGGAAGGTTCCCGAGCTGTTGGCGCTGAGGGCCGCCAGCAACGCGTCGCCTCGGTCGGCGGCGATGAGCACGACGTCGCCCTCGTCGAGGCGGGGAAGGATGTTCGCCATCGACATTCCCGCCACCGTCACGCCGAGCGCCTCACGGGCGAGGAGCGCCTGGTCGCCCTTCACGAGCTCGCCGTCGACGGCGCGCATCACGTCCGCCATCGTCGGCGCGACGAGCAACCGGTCCTCCGGCAGCGCCCACACCGGCGTGTCCGGGGTGTGCGGGGCGACGGCCGAGACGATCTCGGGCGCCCGCTCCGCATCGGCGCGGTTCACGATCGTCGCCGCGAGCTCCGCGTTGCCGCGGCGCAGCTCGCCCACCGCCAGCGCGGCGAGCTGACCGACCTCACGCGGCGAGCGTGCCTGGGTGGATCCGAGACGCTCGCTGTGGCCTTGCAGCTGTCGTCCGCCGAGCACGAGCAGCACGGGCGTCGCGAGATTCGCGGCGATGCGCGCGTTGAACGCCAGCTCGGCGGGACTGCCGACGTCGGTGTAGTCGCTGCCGAGCACGACGACCGCGTCGCACTGCGACGAGACGCGAGTGAAGCGGTCGACGATCCGCACGAGGGCCGCCTCCGGATCCGCGCGCACGTCATCGTAGGTGGCGCCGATGCAGTCGTCGTAGTCGAGGTCGACGCCGTCGTGCTCGAGCAGCATCTCGAGAACGTAGTCGCGCTCGGCCGTCGACCGGGCGATCGCCCGGAACACCCCGACCCGGGGCGTGACCCGGCTCAGCGAATCGAGAACACCGAGGGCCACGGTCGATTTGCCGGAATGGCCCTCTGCAGACGTGATGTAGATGCTTCTCGCCACGAAAGCCACGCTACCCCGCCGTGCCGAGCCGCGGACGCGTTTCACAGGCACAAAAAAGACTCTCCGCGTACCCGACAGAGCCCGGTTACCCTTGCTACGTTTCCGTCCTGGGGGAGTTGGCCTGGATGCCGTCACGCGGAGAGCCGATACCAGAGTAACAGGGTCGGGAGTCGGATCCCGACACTAGGCTGGGAGCGATGTCTGAGACGACGATGAGCCCCGAGCAGTTCCGCGCCGCGACCGAGCAGGTCGCCGCGAAT